>Ga0181569_10000060_pt1 | contig 65802 bp, 39 predicted proteins | sample 101ome_19_FD_132452 | JGI IMG/M metagenome (GOLD analysis project Ga0181569, IMG submission 132452) | Coastal salt marsh microbial communities from the Groves Creek Marsh, Skidaway Island, Georgia - 101405AT metaG (megahit assembly) | ecosystem: Environmental > Aquatic > Marine > Intertidal...
CGGTGCGCGACGCGCGACTGGACACAGGCCGTTCGCTCTTCGCGCGCGATCGATGGATAAAACGATGAATATCGAGTCGGTCGAGTCGGAAGCGGTGGCGACGCCGCGCGCGCGTCGATCGGCAAAGCGAGCGAGAGGAATCAGACGTATTTTACTGTTTTTAAGCCTATCATTTGCATTTTTATTTTTAACATAAAAACATTTCTTCTCCGCGTACACTTTTTCGTTGTTTTTTCATCTGGGTTTGGTTTGGACAAGGGCGAGCGCGCGCGTTCGTTCGACTAGGATTCGTGTGCGCCTCGTCCGACTACGACGAATCTAAGACCTCTTGCGGCGTTTGCCCGTGGCGCCGCCCGCGACGGCGCCGGCGATGGCGGCGGGCAAGGTGGCGCCGTCCTTTTTCTTCTTCCCGCCGCCGCCGCCGCCGCGTCTTCGTCCGAGCATGTCGGCGGCGGAGACGGCGTCCTCCTCCAGCGCGCGAGCGCGCTTGGCTCGAATCAGGGCGTCGCCGCCGCCTCGAGTGGGGAACTTGGCGCTTCCGATGAGCGAGTGACGGTGCGCGCCGAGAGGTTTGGCGAGCATGCGATCGAGCTCGGCGCGGAGCTTGCGCTCGTCGGCGGCGGCGAGACTCTTGGCGCTCTGTTCCTCGTGGTACTCTTGTAAGTCGTCATCGGATTCGGATTCGCTCAGAATGATTCCGAGCTCTTCGGCGTTCGTTTGACGCCACTCCTTGTCCGCCTTGGCCTTTTGCTTGGCGTGCGCGAGTCTGTCAATCTTTCTCGTGACGGCGAGCCGTCTGCTCGCCTCGGCGAGCGTCTCCTCAGCCACCGGGAACGCGTCGAGCGGTCCGTCGCGATTAAGACTTTTGAGCAGAGAGTAATATCTCGAGCGCTCTTTCGGAGTGACGAGAGATACCGCGGCGCCTCGCTTATCTGCGCGACCGGTGCGTCCGCTTCGGTGAATGTACGTGTCCGCGCTGAGCGGAATTTGGTAATGAATCACCAGCTCCACGCCCTTGACGTCCAACCCTCTCGCCGCGACGTCGGTGGCGACGAGCACGGAGTGCGCGCTTCGAGCGCCATTTGACGTCGCCACTGCAGCCGCCTTGAACCGATCGAGCGCTTTCAATCGCGCGCGTTGTTGCATGCCGGCGTGAAGTCCCTCAACGGGCACCTTTAAAATTTTCAAAAGCGCCGTGACGCGACGAAGACACGAGATGGCGTTGACGAAGACGATAGTCATCCCGGGGTGCGCGGAGAGAAGATAGTAGAGCAACGAATCTCTGTCCTCCTCGGTGCACTCCAACGCGCTCTCCGCGATCGTCTCTGCGACCGCACCACCTTTGCGCTCCTTTGACGTCAAATCCACCATTTTGACGCGTCCATAAAATGGCACCGCCTCCATGAGAGATTCCAACGACCCGCTCTGCGGTCTCGCGCCCGTCGCTCTCGCCACCGTCGGCGCTTTACCCTTTTTCAATTTTCGTCGCACCGAGTCCGGCACGGTGAGCGTGGCGCTGAACACGAACGTCTGTCTGTCCAACATTTGTTTCGGACGAAGCGCGACGGCTTTCCTCTTCTCCTCCTCGTCGGCGTCGGCGTCGACAAAGGCATCCACCGCGGCGGCTCGCTCCTCGCTCGTAAGTTTCGCCGCCCCACCCGGACGTTTAATGCGCGGCGGTTGCGGAATGTTTTGAATGATGCTCGTGAGTTCGGCAAAGTGTCCGCGCTCTACCATTCTGTCCGCCTCGTCGAGGACGAAGAAGGAGAGCGCGCCGAGCTCCGTCACGTGGGCGTGTCCGCTCTGCATCGTGTCCCACAATCGACCGGGCGTGGCGACGATCACCGCCGGTCGTCTATTCAATAGACGCTCTTGTTTCTCCTTGGACATGCCGCCGACGACCGGGCACACGTCAATTTTCGTGTACACGGCGACGGCGCGCATCATGGCGCACACTTGCAGCGCCAACTCGCGCGTCGGCGCGACGATGAGCGCTCGGAGCGCGTCAGGCACGGAATCCGCGTCCTCGTCCTCGTCCCCGTCCCGTTCGGCGCGATACTCTTTCGGCACGCCTATGCCCTCGGACAACAATCTATGAAGTATTGGTAACGCGAACGCCAATGTTTTCCCGCTCCCCGTCTGCGCGGCGCCGATGATGTCGCACCGTCCCTTGGTCGCCGGGTGTAGACACTCGCGCTGAATAGGCGTCGGCGTCGTGAATCCGCAGTCTTGAATCGCTCTCGTGAGCAGAGGGTGTAAATCAAACTCCAACCACGCGCTGACGTCGCACCCACGATCTAAATCGACGCCCTCGGCGACGGCGCCCATGCCCGACGTCTTGTGATCGCTGTAATCGAAACCGCGACTCGTCGTCGGTCGAGACGATTCCCTCTCCACGGATTTGTGCGTGATCTTTTCCCAATCCTCCTCGACGTCCATCGCTTCGTCATCGATGAGTTCCTCGTCCGGTTTTAATCCTCTCGAGGTCGAGGCTGTCGTCTCGTTCGTCGTCGTCTTCGTCTCGTTTGGTTTTCGCGTCTTCTTCGCCTTTTTCGACGTCGTCGGCGTCGCGGATGGTTTCTCTCCAACTTTCGTCTCCTTCGCCCCGTTCGTCGCGACGCCGCCCGTCTTCTTGGCTAATTTCTTCGCCTCAATCTTCGCCTTCCACCGTAATTTCCGTTTCATGATGCGCTTCTCCTTGCCGCTCAATCCGTCCAACGCGCGCTCGTCCAAATCTCGAAACGTCGCCGAGGCGTCGCCGGCGTCGTCATCGCTCCCCTTCACCTTCCTCGTCTTCGTCGCGTCGATCGACGTCGACGACTTCGACTTCGCGGGTTTCTCGAGCGACTTCGCGGCGTTCGCGTCGTCGTCGCCATCCGCACCGCTCGCGGACGCGAACGCGCGCGCGTTCGCCGCGAAGTCGCTCGCCGCGCTCGGGTCCAGCACCTCCAAGCTCATGAACCCATCCTCGGTCGCACCGAGCATGAGCGCGCTCGAATTCACGTCCACTGCGTTCCAACCGTCGTCGCGCGTCATCCATCCGTCCTCGTCGTCTTCATCGTCCGACGCGCGCGAGACGGCGCGCGATTCTTTACGCTTTTTCGCCATGTCGCCGCCGGCGGCTGTGGATTCGATTCGTCGACGAACGACGCGCGCGCGCGGTGCCGCGTCCGAGTCGCGCGCGACGAACCGATCGGGACGTTCGCGTTCACGTCGTTCGCTACGTCTCGCGATGGACGACGACGAGTGTCGAACGCGCGCGGGCGTGTGAAGTCAACGAGTCGAATGCGTCAACTTTTTCGGGCAAAGGGTGGGAAAAGGTGAGACGACGGTTTTCGATCGATTCGCTCACGCGTGACTACTCGGCGTCGACGAGTTTTCGATCGACGAGCGATTTGAGATCGGTGTAGAGCTTTTTCCACTCCTCGACCTCGTCTCGCGCGCGTGAAAGGTTGGTTTTGGTTTTCGCGAGCTCGTCTCGCGCGGCGTCGGCGTCGGCGGCGGAGGCGGGCGTCGGCGCGGCGCGCGTCTCGTCGGCGACCGGTCGGCTGTGGTGTTCGCTCGCGTCGGCGTCGATGGCGCCGGCGAGGGTGATGGGCGCGTCTTGCCACGGTTTCAGTCCGCTTCGGTCGCCGGGACCGATGAGGAATTTACTAAACGTTGGCGCGGGCGAAACCTTGGCGCGTTTGCGGTCGCCGTCCCGGTCGCCGCGGCCTTGACCGCTGTATCGCGCGCGAGGCACGAGACAAATGTCGCAGATGGGCGCCTTTGGATGACGCAAGACGTGGAGCGTCTGTCGAGACGCCACATCCCACACGCGCGCGGTGCCGTCTTCGCTGGCGGAGATGACGGCGTTGCCGTCGGTGGAGCACGCGACGCAGACCAATTTTTTAGAGTGTCCCTCAAACGCCACCATGCCGTCTCGCGCGTCCACGCCGCCGTCCAGACTCACCGCCACGGACGGTGCACCGTTCAGAGGAATCTCAAACAGCCTCCCGTCGACGCCTCCGGCGTACAGCGTCGCTTCGCACGCGTCCAACGCGCAACACGTCAGCGCCGTCGGACACCGCACCTGTCGAAGCATCGCGCCGTTTCCCAAACTATAAATCTTACACGTGCGATCGGCGCTGCACGACACCACACTCACGTCACCTCCGACGCCCGCTAACCCACCGCACGTCACATCGCTCACCCCCAGCGCGTGTTCCGTCCAACTTCTCCACGCGCTCGCGTGTCGCGTCGTCTCCCCGTCGTCGCACAGTTCGCTCACCCTCCACGCGTGCACCGCCCCGTCTTCCCCTCCCGTGACGAGCGCGCTTCCACACGGCGTGAACGTCATCGCCGTCACGCCCTTAAAATGCGCTCGAAACCGCGCCAAGAGCCTCCCGGTGGACGCTTCCCACACGCTCGCCGTCCCGCTCGCCGACCCGCTCGCGACGAACCGTCCGTCCCTCGACGCGCACACCGACATCGGTCGCTCCGGGAGCACCGACAACCGCTCGCACGACTCCTTATCGACGCCGTACGCGCACAACTGCCGCTTATCCGGGCACAACTGCACGAGTCGATCGCATCCGAGCGCCGCGAGCGGGCCGCCGCCGGCGCCGCTGCTCGATGGATTGTATTGCTTGACGACGGCGCCCGTGCGCGCGTCGAAGGCGACGACGGGGGCATCCCTGGCGCTCGACGCGATGAGCACGACGTCGTCGAGGGCGTCGAGCGACATGGTCGGTCGGTCGTTCGCGCGCGCGCGTGTGACGACGAATGAGGCACTCAGCCGGCGCGAGTCCCGAGGGCGAAGACGAAACAAACGCGCGCCGAGCGCGACGCGTCGTCATCGCCGTCGTCGTCGTCGTCATCGCGCGCGAGACTGTAATAATAAATTATGTTTACAAAACAAACAAACGTGCGAGCGTGAAAGCGAGGACTAGACGGACCCAGATGGCGACGACGCGCGACTCGACGCGGCGGCGGCGGCGTCTCGGCGCATCGCCTCGAGTCTCACGCACTGTCGCCACCATCGCGCGTAATCGGCGAGGAGATTATCCTCGATCGATCCTTGTAAATTCTCTAAAACTCTATCATTGATTCCATTGACGACGAAATCCAACGCCGGATTCATCGCCAAGAAATCGTTCACCGCCGCGTCGAGCGTGAGCGTCACGTCTCCGCGCACCCGCCCGTCGCCCCCTTCCGGAGGTCGAAGCGCCCCCTCCATCGTCAGCGTCACCTTATCCTCTAAATCCATCTCTTTCGGTAATCCCACGAATTTTAATTCCTTCGCCCCGATCGTCAATCCCTCCTCTCTCTTCTCCAACGTCAGCGTCGAGTACACGGTGACGCGGCGTCCCAAAAAATCAAACGGAAGTAATCGCACCCTCCACGTCGTGCCGTCCAATTTCTCTCGCCTGCGACCGTCTGGAAACGTGACACCGATGATGCGCTCACCGTCGGAGATGTACGACTCGAACGTGTGCGCGTCGTGTTCCTCACCGAGCGTCATTCGGAGTGATTTCGTGCTCTGCCATCGTCTCTGGACATCCGCGGTCACGACCAAGGGACGCCGCGATGAGGACGCGCGCGCGACGGAGTTCGCGCGAACGTCTCGACCGATGAACGCGGACGTCGCTCGGGCGGTGAGCGTCGTGGGCATGGCGCGCGCGCGCGTGTGCGTGTGGGACATCGCGATCGCGCCGGGGACGAGGCGGCGAGCGGATAGACTGGTGGATGGAGGGCGAGCGTGGAGTCGAGTCGACGATCCGACAGTTACAACATTTCAAATTTTCGTGTATGGTTTCCTTTCTTTCTTTGTTTTTCGTGGGGCTTAATGAATTCGTCAGCGTGCTTGCAATGTACAGCGGCGTTCTCCTCGCGCGGGAACGACGGAGTCTCGGCGCGTCGACCGTCGGTTCGTCGTCTTGATTTTTATTGGCCGAGCATACGGAAGAAAAGCTCTTCGTATTCCAGAGCCGGTTTGTTCCAGGACCAATCTTGGAGCATGACGCGCTTTTGAAGCGAACGGAACCAGGCTCGGTCGTTGTAAAAGGCGTCCAAGCACCTGTCGAGGGCGTAATCGAGCGAACCTTCGTCGGTGCCTTCAAAGCTGAAACCGTTCGTCATGTCGCCGTCCGTTTTCCAGTCCGTCGACCCGGCGATCTCCCACGCGGCGCGTTCTTTTTCGTTATCGACGTCGAAGACGGTGTCTCGCAATCCACCGGTGGCTCGAACGACGGGAACCGCGCCGTATCGCATGGAAATCATCTGCGTCAATCCGCACGGTTCAAACATGGAGGGAACGAGAATGACGTCGCATCCCGCGTACATGAGGTGCGATAACGGTTCGTCAAAGGCGAAAAAGAATCCAGAGTTGTCACCCGCGAGATCGTTCGCGAGGGCGTTGAATTCACCCTGAATCTTTGGATCGGGTGCGCTGCCGAGGAGCACGAATTGACCGCCGCGCGAGAGGGTGTGATGCGCGGCGTGCTTGATCAAGTGCACGCCCTTTTGCGCGGTGAGACGAGAGACGACGCCGACGATCGGCTTATCGTCCCAACTCGTCATTCCGAGACGACTGCGTAGTTCGGCGCGCGCGGCAGCCTTGCCCTTCTCCACGTTCGACGCGTCGTATTTCAACGGAACGAAACCATCCGTCTCGGGATCCCAAATGTCGGGATCGATGCCGTTGCGAATGCCGGTGAATTTGTGACCGTTATCACCGATGACAGAGCGTCCCGACACCTCGCCCGCGTACGAAGGAGAAACCGTCGTCGTCATCTGAGAGTGGTACACCGCCTCGGCCAACTTGGCTTGACCGTAATTCATGTTGTGAATCGTAAACGCAACCTTGGGCTTGGTCAAACCGTTGTGATGGTAGTGCTCCCAGTACGAACGCGCCACCTCGGCGGAGCTCCAATCGTGACAGTGCAAAATATCCGGCTGACGCGCGGTGCGCGTCAAGAATTCCAACGCGGCGTTGCAGAAAAAGTTGAATCGCGCCGCGTCGTCGTTTCTGCCATACACCGAGTCGGTTTGGAACATGCCGTTTTGAGGCTCGATGAAAAAGCATTGCAGTCCCTCCACCGTGCACTTTTCGACGCGAATCGTCGTTCCACCCCAATCAAAGTGCGTCTCGTACTCTCTCGAACCCAACAAGACGGAATTGTTGAAGAATTGGTACTTGGGAAGGACGACTTCGACCATGTGGCCGAGGTCTTGCGTGGCGCGGCCGATGGCGGTGACGACGTCCGCCAAGCCGCCCACCTTGGCGATGGGCGCCATCTCCACCGCCACGTGCACGATGTGCAGAGACGGTTTCTTCGCCGATCCTCCGCGCGTCGGAATATGATAATCACGACCAGACTTGTTGTCGTACTGCGCGCCTTCGCCGACGCCGCTGCTGAAGACAAAGTCAGCCATCCACGCGTCGACGGGCACGCTCGGCACGGTGGCGCAGAAAAAGTCCTCACCCGCAGCCGGCGGAGTCATCTTCATCGGCGGTAACGCGGAATCGTGCGTCCAGCGATTGAAACCACCGGTCATGTAAATGTCTTCGCTCCAACTCAGATTGGTGTTGTTCTTGTTGTAAAACACCTTGAGCGGTTTACCGACTTCGGGAACTTTTGGTTCGGTGCGGATGATGAACGACTGCTGCTTGAGACCAACTTCGATCGCTTTCGCCTTGGCCGCCGCGTCCGCTCTCGCACGTCGTTCAATTCTGTCCTGTTCCGCCTTGAGCACTCGCAACGCGTCCGCGCGCTTCTCTTCGTACGTCAACTCGCGAAACGCGGCCCACGTCGCGTCGTCGGCGTCCACCTCCGTCGCCAATCTGTAGTCTTCGCAATCGTTGTTATCCCAGTTCATTTCCTCCGCGTCGGAGACGACGAAATCGAGCACACTCGCGGTCAGACGAATCGGCACGTCCGCCACCCACCAATCGTTGGACTCATCGCGCGGTTCGCCCGCGGCGCGCGTCATCTCGCGCTTGTCCTCGACGCCTCGCAACCAGCCGTTAAATCCGACGTGCATGATGAGCTTTACCGCGTCGTCGCCCCCGATCGGGTTCATGGCTTTGTTCCAAAAAATACGTTCCGTCGATCCCGCGACGCCCGGCGCGCCCGTGGAGGTTTTACACACGATGCGTCCGTGTTTTTCAACCGTCGCCCCGACGCCCGGAACGCCGTCGCGCGCCAGGCGCGTCTCCGCGTCGACGATGGAATCCGCAGCCATCTTCGCCGCGTCTTCCACGGCCACCATCTTCATGATCTCCACGAACTCATCCGGCGTCGGTCCAAACTCAACCTCCATCGCGAAATCTCGCCCATTATCCTTTTCGTACGCCTCGCCGTCCCCCTTGAAGACGAAGGACACTTGGTACGCGCGCGCGTCGACGTCGACGTCGGCGTAATACCAACTCGTCCCCTCCACCTTTGTCATCGGCGCTTCAAACGTCCCCACCTTCCAATCGTTACATCCACCGATCAACGTCCTCGCGCTCGCCGATCGAAGCGCATCCGCGCGCTCGACGTCCACGAAGATTCTCACCGGCGCGCCCGCCACCGGCGTCGCCGGCGCCGCGAAGACGCGGCGCGGCGCCTCCGTCCCGTTCACCGCCAGTCCCACCTGCGCCGCCGCCGCCTCTCGCACCGCCTCCACCGCTTCTTCTCGCGCCGTCCGTTCGCTCATCGCTCGCGTCGTTCGCATCGCGCGCCTCCCCGCGCGTCCGCGCCGCGCGCCTCGCGTCGTCGTCGTCCGCGCCTCGGCGCCGACGGACGCCCGAGACGCCATCACCGTCGTCGCGCGCGCCGTCATCCCTCGCGCCTCGCCGTCCGTCCGAATCAATCAATCAATCAATCTCAATCCCACGACGAATGAATCGCGTCGAATCGAACCGAATCGAATCGAATCAAATCAACGAATGGGTCGATCGCGCGAATTCGAAATCACGACGATCCACACCCGATGATCGAATCTCCCCGACGTCGTCCTCGCCCTCGCCCCCGACGCCGCGCCCTCGACGACGTCAACTTGACGACGCCCTTCGCGAACGCGTCGCGCACCGGTCGTCCCGTCGCACTCTCACGCCACACCACCGTCGTCACCGAGTCATCCAACCATTCATCCAGCGATGCGGTCGTTCTCTCTGTCTCTCTCTTGCTCGCTCTTTTACTATGTATATACGATACAAAAACTCATATATACACGGTACAAACGTATATATATGTATAAAAACTCATCGTGGGGACGCGCGAGGGGCGGACGATGAAAAAATCTGGAAATCATCGATTTTTTCGATGGACGCGATTGGTCGTCGGGACGCGATCGATGTCGACGGCGACGCGACGGGCGTTCGATGCGATCGGTGCGCTTGGGAGGGATGATGACGACGCGCACGCGGTGGTGGGTGGGACCGCGCGCGCCGCCGTGCTCGTCGCGTTGGTGGCGCGCGATGATGATGGAGATGGAGATGATGGCGATGGTGACGGTGATGGTGACTGGGACGTGATACTGTGCGTGCGAGCGGCGGGGATGCGCGCGCACGCGGGGGAGGTGGCGTTACCCGGTGGGAAGAGAGACGCGGGATCGAACGAGCGGGACGTCGAGACGGCGATGCGAGAGGCGGAGGAGGAGATCGGGTTGCCGGCGGGGGCGGTGGCGCTCCGCGGCGCGTTGCCGGCGGTGTTGTCGCGAGGCTTGGTGAGCGTGCGACCGATCGTGGGGGTGGTGCGGCGAGGGAGATTTGACGTTTGGAAGGACGCGGTGTTGAGCGAGGAGGAGGTGGCGGAGGTGTTCACGGCGCCGTTGGAGATGTTTTTAGAGGCGCGGGGGCATAGATTCGACGACTGGGCGTGGCCGGGGGCGACGCGGGCGATTCGCGTTCATTATTTCCGACACCGAGGGAAGACGATCTGGGGACTGACGGCGACGATTTTGATCGAGGTGGCGCGGCGAGTGTTCGGACGCGAACCAGAGTTTCAGTTGGGCACGGACGACGGGGTGACGGCGTGGGACGTGGCGGAGCGAGACGGGAAGACGGTGGTCGGCGTCGCCGCGAGGAGTTTACTCTGACGCGCGCGCGCGTGGGAGGGAAAGTGCGTGCGTATTCACGATGGATGCGAAAATCTCGTCGCGCGATTCGTTTAGTCATCTATGTAGTAGGTTGAGAGAAGGCAGGCGTCCGTCTCGCTCGCGCGTTCGTTCGCCGCGAAGGGGAAGGGACGAGGTCTAGTTGGCGTACGGCGGGTCGATTTTCGACCACTCAAAAACCTTTTCCCACTTCTTCGCCGCGTTATCCCAAGATAAATCTTGCGTCATCGCCTGCGTTTGCATCGCGCGCCACATGTTCGGATTGGTGCGGTAGACGTCGCACGCGGAGCGAATCGCCCACATGAGCGCGTCGGCGTTCATGTCGTTGAATAACCACCCCGTGCCGACGCCCTCGCCCGCGTCCAAATCCGCCGTGCCCGCGAGCACCTTGTCGGCGTCGCCGAAGGCGTTGTGCGGCGTGATGGTATCCTTCAATCCACCCGTGGCGTGCGCGATCGGCAACGTGCCGTATCGCATGGCGTACAGTTGGTTCAATCCGCACGGTTCAAATCTCGACGGCATCAGTAAGATATCGCACCCCGCGGTGATGCGGTGAGCCATGGGAACGGAGAAACCGACCCAACCGCGGAACTTATCCTTGTACGTGTCTTCCGCCCATCGCATGAAGTCCTCGAGTTCGGGCAGACCGCTTCCCAGCATCACCACCTGAACGTCCTCGCGCATCACGTCGTGAAGCGCGTTTTGGAGGAGATCCGGACCCTTTTGCCAATCCAAGCGTCCGATGAAACCCATCAAAGGCACATCGTCGCGTTGCGGTAAACCGAGCTCTTTTTGAAGGGCGCGCTTACACTCCAGCTTGCCAGACAGGTCAACCACGGAAAATGGTGCCTCGCAGTCCACGTCCGCCTCCGGATTCCACTCGTCCATGTCTATGCCGTTGGCGATGCCGTCGAGCCTGTCGATGCGACCTTGAAGCAATCCTTCCATGCCCTTACCGCCTTCCGGCGTGGTGATTTCGTACGCGTACCCTTGTGAGACGGTCAACACGCGATCACACGTGGCGATGGCGCTCTTCAAAATATTAACCACCAAACCTTCGTCGAGCTCATGCGCGCGCATGTGCTCTGGATACTTGTATTCGAGAGCGCCGTACCACTCATTGGGCACGCCGAGGTTCGGAAACGTCGTCGACGGCTCCACGCCTTGATGCAAAATATTATGAATGGCGCAAATTGTTCGCGCATCCTTGTATACACCGTGCGGACGGTAGCGAGAGGCGACTAGCGTCGGAACCAAACCTGCGTGCCAGTCGTTGGCGACAAAGACGACGTCTTGGCCGTAGTATCCACCACAATCGGTGAACGGCAACACGAGCGGCGCTTCGCACGCGGCGTGGGATAAGATCGTGAAGCGGAATTGGTTATCGCCGTAGACGCCGTGAGAATCACCGTACAATCCACCCTTTCGATGGAACGATGGGTGATCGACGAAGACGTAATCCACTTCATTCTTGATTTGATGGAAGAATCCCACCTCTTGCTCGCCGCCAAAGCATCCAACCTTTGCCTTGACGCACGTATCGAGTGCACCTTCGTACAACGCATCGGACTTGGATCCATTCTGATATCTCGGCGCGATCACCATGACGCGGTGTCCGCGCGCGACGAGCGCCTGCGGCAAAGAACCGCACACGTCGGCGAGTCCGCCAGTCTTGGACCACGGCGCCACCTCGCTCGACACGAACACGATCTGCATCGGCTGTTCCGTCTGTTCGATCGGTGCGCGTCCGCTCGAAGACACCACCACCGGGCGTTCCGGCAACTGTTCGGCGAACATGGCGGTGTCCGGTTGCGCCGTCGCCTCCTCCGCCTCTTCTTCCACAACCTCATCCGTCTCCTCCACGACCGCCGCCTTCGCCACGGCTCCGTACTCGGATTCCATTTCCGTTTCAATCGCATTCGCATCCTCCACCACAGTCTCCGCGACCTCAACGACCGGTTCCTCCGCGGCTTCGACGACGACCGCCTCCGCCTCCGTCGCCTCCGCCTCCGTCTCCACCGCCTCCACGCGCGCAGGCGCGCGCCCCAGCGCGCCACCCATGATCTCCGCCCGCATGCGTTCATTCTCCGCTCGAAGCGATTCAATCTTCGCGCGCAGCGCTTCCTTACTCATCGCCGCCGACGAACTCGCGCGCGAGAGGACAGCCTGTCGCCGTCCCGTCGTCATCCATCCACCGGCGCGTCCGTCTCGCCGACTCCATCGTCCTCGCGCGCGCGCGTCGTCGATGACGACGCGCGCCGTCGCCGTCGCGCGCACCGCCGCCATGCTCCCGTCGATCGCGTCGCCCTCTCGCGCGGGCGCGTGCGTGTGCGGACGCGCGGGCGCCGACCGCGAGGACGGACGCTATCCACACCGTGTGGGCTCCGTTTGTCCGAATTCCTGTCCGCGCTCGGCGTCATTCGCGGGCGAACGCGCGGGGCCGCGCGGCGCGCGACGCGAGCGTGCGTACGTGCGTTGAGAATGTGTATTGCAAGATTTACGGGGACGTGTGTCGCGACGATCCGGCGAGTGTTCACTCGTCTGGTGTCTGCGCGTCGACGGCGTCGTCGGGCGGCGGCAAAGTTCCCGGCGAACCGTCGTCGACGGAGGACGCGAGGGCGGAAGGATTCGTTTTTGAGGATCGTTTGCGTCCGGCGCCGGGTAACCAACGGCGCTTTGCCGGCGACGCGGTGGCGAGGCGCTTGGCGGCCGTTTGTACGACGTTGGCAACCGTTCCTTCGGTCGAGGCGACGATTTCGACGGCGCGCTTATGCTTGTGTATCTCCTTACGAGCGGTGGTCATCGCTTCTCGCGCGGTGATTTCCGTCTCGTCGAGTTTGCGCACGGCGGCTTGCTCCTGAAGTATGCGTTTGCGCGTGAGCGCCTCGTCTCTTCGTGCGTCAGCCTGTGCGCGCGCGTTGGCGCGTTTCGCGGCGCGCTCGCTCTCTTGCAAGCGCTTGTCGAGATCGGCGCACGCTTTTCGCAAAGAAGTCTCTTCGCCTCGAAGTGCGTTCTTGATTGACTTGCGCTTGTTGAGTAATCGATTGCGAGTGTCCTTAAAGCCGTCTCGCGACGTTAACTCTCCCTCGACGTCATCGAGTTCGAGTCTGAACCTCTCGATTTTCAGTCTCGCCGCTTCCTCGAGTGCTCTCTTCTTTTCATCATTTTCGACTCTCTGCTCCTCGAGTGCGCGTAGGCGGTCCGCACTCTCGCGTTCAATCGCCTCGACGCGAGCCGCGAGCGCCTCCTCCGCGTCTTGTTTCGAGGTCTCAAATTGCTCCTCAAGTTTTTGACGAGCAATCTTCGCCTCATTCTGCATCTCAACGAGTCGATTGACGGCGTCGTGCGCGTTGGCTGTGCGGGATACATGCGCTTCAGCGCTCGCGCGGACAGACGCCAAGCTCTTCGTCGCCACGGCGACGATCGCACCGTATCGAGACGCAAAGCCTGCGTCTTGTACGGCAGGAGAAGCGAGCGTTTGCATCGACTCGTCGCACCATCTGACGTATTCGCGTGACAGATCGGCGATGGTGTTGAAAATACTCGTCGCTTCCTCCGCCGAGGTGGTTCTACCCACGTCCAGCGACAACTGTTTGTCGGTGAGTTCGGCAAACGCTCGAGTATACTTCAGGCGTCCGAAGTTCGTAAAGGTCGGCACCCACGTAGACACGCACTGCGCCAAGAAGTGCTCGAACTGCTTCTCTTGCTCGCAGAGCGCGGCCAACATGTCATCGAAGGCACCATCCGTCGTCAAAGGTGGTTCGCGGGGGATGGTGTCGGGCCAAGTGAGATCTGATACACCAAGTTTCTTGGACGCAGACTTCGTCAACGATCGGAAATTTTTGAACAATCCCATGCGCTTCTTTTTGTTCGCAGCTTCCTGTATCTTTGCCTCACGCATCTCAGTTGAAAGCGTCTTCAACGCGCTGAAGAATTTCCTCTGAGCTTCGCAGCGTCGCGCGTACATCGTCGCGGCCTCGTTCGATCTCGTGAGACCTTCGACCGCAATCGTCACGTCATCAGCCTCGCACGCGCGATACAAAGTCGCGATCACATCTTCTTCAGAGTTCACGGCTGTCTCAGCTGCGATCAAGGCGGCTTCGCCGAAGCCCATCGATACTTGACGTTGACGAGACTTCAAATCCTCGTACTTGGAGCCCAAAACAATGAGATCCGCGACGAGCTCAGCCGCGGCGTACCGACGCATCTCATCGTCAAGACGCGCGATCGCGCGGTCGTACGCATGCACGACGAGCGCGGCGTGCGTCGCACTCTCCACGCCGTCACCGTCTCGACCTGTAATCACAGCCGCAAAGCGCGCTTCCTCTTCTGAGACAAGGCGACTGATGTAGTCTTCGATTTCATCCAGCCGTTCGTTCACCGTGCCTTCGGGAGGCGGACTCGTAACAATCAAGTTCACGATGCGCGCCATCTCGTTTGCGACTTCGTACAACGCGGTGACGCGCTCATTGAGATTTGAAGCGCTCCCATCTGTACCGTGTTGGCGAGTCACTTGTTTCTCCTCCAAATCGTTGATTCGTATGAGCATCGCCTGGCGCGTGTCTTCCAAGCGCGCGCGCGTCTTACGGCGCTGAATGTCAAAGTCTGTCTTCATCGCATACAGACTCACGACTGCGCCCTTCTTCGCCGACTTGATCATGGCTTGGTGCATTTTCATAACCGTCTTCTCAGGCTCGCGTTCCAGATCCATCTTCTTTCTTCGCACCGCGAGACGTTCGCCCACAAACACAAGGATGCGAATGGAAAGCAACCCGGTGATGATCACAGTCAGCAGCATCGTGATGACATCAAAGGTGAGATTCTCTTGCACCTCACCGTTTTCATCGCGCTCGACAGGGAACACCATGGCCAAGAACGGCGCAAAGCCTTGCAGAAACGCGGCCATCGCCTCGACCTTGTTGAGACAGTTTGAGATTTTCCACTTGCCGAAACCCAACGTCATGATGCGCCAAGGCTGGCAAACCACCACGAAGAATCCGATGAACCAGTGCACGAAGACGAGAGCCCAACCGCTGAGCTGGGTTCTCTCTGTCACGAGCGGCGATGTCGCCAAGATAACGCTACTCTTCTGAATCAACTCAATCGCGAGATAATACAGCGAATATCGATCTTTCCAAGACATCCTCTCGGCACGTTCGCGCGCCTTGGTAGACGGAGACTTATAAAGTGAATTCAAACGATTCTTCATCTTCTTCGATGACTTCTTCTTTGAGAACACCGTACTCTCAACATCATCGTCTTCTGACTCTGCGCGCACTTCTGACTTGTCCTCGATTACTGCCACTTCTGCGGCGATTGCTTTCGCTGCCGCCGTTTCGTCGTCGTCATCTTCACCATCTCCGTTCTTTCGCGATTCTCGAGAAATCTGCGCAATCTCAAGCTTATCAGATGTAGACAACTCGTCCCGGCGATAAATGTCATAAAACGCGCCGTACGAGTCCAGAGTTCGAGGATCGTCAAGATTCCCTGTCACGCGGATCCTGTACACTTGACGAATCACATACGCGGGCAAACCGATACCGACGACGAATAACATGAACGCAGCCGTGCCCTGAGTGACGGTATGTGTTCTGTCTTCGCACTTGATGTCAATGTCGTATTCCAATCTCATCCCGGGGTAGCCGGTGATCTCGAGGCAATCAAACGATTGTAAACACATGCGCACGATCGGAAGGTAGAGCACCGTCATGGATAAGACACCGAAACCGCGAAGACTCGCGCGAAACCGATATTGCTTTTGTAGCTCTTTCACGATTTTGTCACCCCCTTCGGATTCAAACGTTCGACGCTTGCCCCACAGGTAGCCTGGACGTTCAATCCAGTACATCACTTTGCGCGTCTTCTCTTCATCCCGATCAGTGTCTCCATCGTCGATGATTTCGCTGTGAATGGCCTTGACGGTTTTGTTATAACGGTACTTGCCACGCCTGTCGTTCACTACGATGATCAGCAGCAGGACTCCTGGCACGATGAACACCGTTGCGACGAAGATGTTGAACCAGTTCAAACCCGTCGCCACGCATTCGGGCCGCAAGAACTCAATGCTGAACGTGAAACCCTCCAGATACTTCCCAATGTTGAGCACCGGGCCCGGCCATTCGATGCTCATATTCAGCGACAAGGAAAAGAACTGCAGAGATTCAATAATTTTCTTCATGTTGTTCGTCGCTTGGGCGCCCATGACTTGTGACGCTTTGAAGCCGAAAAAGGCGAGTACCACAACCACGGTGGCGGCGATGAAAAGCTGCGCCGCCGAAGTACCGGGGCACTCCGCGCATATCGAACCAGCCTTGTAGTACCCAGCTCTGCTCAGACCGATGTAAGCCACATCGGCAGCCACATCGGCGGCTGAGAGGCATCGATCGCACGCGGTTCCACCGGCGCCGGGAATGCATCCTCTTCCGAACGCGAGACATCGATCGGGATATAAGCAAGTTTGGGGCACGCAGTCATTTTCATCCGCATTGGCGTACGTGCCCAGCGCGTTGTTGCACGTGCAATTATACTCGCCCGTTCCGACGAGACTCATATCGGCGCACCGCCAGTTTACCTGGATTACGCACGTCGTCGAGTCACATCCTCTCAAGGCTTGCGTCGGCGTCAGGCTGTTTCCGTACGGCTCGCACTGTTCTCCTATCCCTGAGTCATCCGCGCCGTTACCGCACGTCGGCGGTGGTGGCGGGCTCGGCGGCGGTGGGCTCGGTGGCGGCGGTGGGCTCGGTGGCGGTGGCGGGCTCGGCGGCGGGCTCGGTGGAGCCGGCGGTGGCGCCGCGAGAGCGGGAATCGTTGTAACCTCAATATTTTGCACCGTTCGCATACCCATCGTGTACAGACTGGCCACGAGCGCATCCGCGGAAAACGTGCTCGTCACGGACGAGCCCGACCCGCCAGAACCTGACGACGGCGGCGGCGTGAGCGCTTCCGCCACGTTCTGCGCGACGCTGAAATCTCGAACTTGGACGGTGAAATCGACGCTCAGTTGCGTGCTTTGCTGTAGTCGCCGACGACGCCCCGCCGGCGCCGCGACGTCCGTGAAAGAGTTGATGATGACGGCTTCTCTTGTTTCGTTGAGGTACAACGCGACGCCTTCCCGGAAATTTACCTGCGCCTCTGCGTCAAAATCCACCGCCGTCACACCGCTCAGCTGCACGTTCGACGCCACAGCCGCCTGCGCCGGCGGCGGCGGACTCGGCGGCGGCGGCGCCGGCGGCGGCGGCGCCGGACATTCCTGATTCACCAACACGGTTTGCCAAAACGTCGACGTGTACTCGACCAATTCCTCAAACCCGATGAAATACTTGACGTTTTCCCCCTTGCTCGTCAAATCGAAGGTGCGCCCGTACCCTAAATCAAACGACTGCGCGTTCGCCACCTGCGTCGTGCAATTCCCCTGCCCTCGCGCCAACCCCGCGAGAGACGCCGCGAGCGTCCACGTCAACGCCCACACCACCGCCGTCGCCCCCCCGCCGACGCGCCCCCCCGTCGCCCTACCGCCGACGCGTCGCCGTCGCATGTCGCCTCCCCCACCTCCCGGACTCACCGCGCCGTCGACGACGTCCCCGACCGGCTCGAGATCGACGACGACGCGATCGACGACGACGACGCGATCGACGACGACGACGCGATCGACGACGACGTCGACCCCGTCGTCGTCCACACCCGGTCCTCCACTTCCGACCGTCGACGCGACGCGACGCGACGCGACGCGTCCGTTCGTTCGTTCGTTCGTTCGTTCGTTCACCGCGCGACGCAATGCCCCGCGGCTCGCGCCTCCGGCGAACGACCCTCACACCTCGTCCATGGACGACAGGTCCACGTATTGTACGGAAACGAAGACCATACCACACGTCCGAAGAAAGACAGAAAGACAGAAAGCGCAGAGACGATCTTTCGACATCGAGTCTCGTGTGTCCCACGCACACGCCACATAGACATTTTGAGCATGTCACTATGTATACACACCCACTACTGTGTACGTCATCGAGACCAAGACGTCCATCCCGGCCCGCGACGCGCGACGCGCATCTCGTTCGTCTCGCGAACGGCACAGACGCGCGCGCGCGATTCGCGCCTCGTTCACCGATCGACCATGGCCGCGCCGCCGCAAGGACAGATCCCGACGTTTAAGCTCATCCTCGTCGGTGATGGCGGGACGGGTGCGCGACGACGCGACGAGACGCGACGGATGAGGACACACGGCGTTCGAACGTTCGGCGGCGAGGGGGAAACCTCGCGAGGGATGGTTCGATGGGTGGATGTCGACCGACGCGCGGGCGATGTGCGCGCGCGCGTGTGAAATGATGATGATGGACGGTGGTGAGAGGAGAGACGCGCGTGAGAGAGACTGACGGAGACGCGCTCGGCGCGACGGACGCAGGGAAGACGACCTTCGTGAAGCGTCACTTGACTGGGGAGTTTGAGAAGAAGTATTTGCGTACGTGCTCGACGCGACGCGCGCGACGACGAGGGTCGAGGGTTGATTCGGGGACGGGATGGATGGGGGTTGGTTTTTTTTGCTTTTTATTTTGTGCGTGTGCGCGAGCGACGGGGTTCGGGCGTGGTGCGGTGCGCTCGCGCGGGGGATTCGCGACGGGCGAGACGACGGACGACTGACGGGTTTTCTTTCTTCGTCTCCTTCGCGCGCGCGCAGCGACGGTGGGTGTGAGCGTGCACCCGTTGGATTTCCACACGAACTGCGGTCCGATTCGATTCGATTGTTGGGATACCGCGGGTCAAGAAAAGTTTGGTGGTTTGCGCGATGGATATTACATTCACGGTCAGTGCGCCATCATCATGTTTGACGTGACGTCGAGGACGACGTACAAGAACGTTCCGACGTGGCATCGCGATATCACGCGCGTGTGCGAAGACATTCCGATCGTGTTGTGCGGTAACAAGGTTGACGTTCGTAACCGTCAAGTTCGCGCCAAGTCCATCACGTTCCACCGCAAGAAGAACTTGCAGTATTACGAACTCTCCGCCAAGTCCAACTATAACTTTGAAAAGCCATTCTTGTACCTCGCGCGCAAGTTGAGCGGAAACGCGCAGTTGGTCTTCACGGAATCCCCGGCGTTGGCGCCGCCGACGGTCCAAGTCGATTTGGCCGAGGTGCAAGCGTACGAAAAGGAATTGGCCGACGCTGCGGCGCAGCCGTTGCCGGATGAGGATGACGAGTTGCTCGACGCGTAGAGGGGCGGCGACATTAGAGCCGGGCGACGAGCGAAAACACACAGAATACAGTAGCGTCGAATTGCAACTCACGTCCCGATTAGAGTGTCGGTATCGAACAGAGATCACACGCGTTTTTTAAATGAGATCTTCGTGCAAGACCGAAAAAAATAGTAGCCACCGATACCCGCGACTCAAAAGAGCGCGGAGCGATCGCTCTCGCTCATCGACGTCGAACCGCCGCGCGTCAACCGCGAACGCGTCACGAGGGTGTTTTCGAGCTCGGCGACGCGCGCGCGCGCTCTCTCGTCCGATCGCTTTAAAGACTTTAAAGACTTTATCCTGGACCACAACGATGTCGCTCGCCTCGTCTTCGCCGACGCGAGCGAGTACGCGTTATCCTTATCCAACTCTTTTTGTTGCTCCTTGGTCAAACTCTTGTAGCAGTCGTGACACACGCACCTCGACTCGGGACGGCAGCGTCCGCGGTTTCCGTGCGGCGATACGAGCGTATGTTTGGCGCAATACCACGATTGACACAGTCCACAAAAGTGACGAACGACTTTTACCGAGCGCGCGACGTCGCTCCACGCCGCGGAGCACCCCGCGTGTTCGCACGAGTGAAGAGACATGGCGCGGCGAAAGTGCGCCGAGTGTTCCTCTTTCGCGATTCTCATCGCGCTCTCTCGCGAATGTTTCAGCGCCAACTCTCGATGTTGCGGGGAGAAACCATCCGACCCACCCGCACCCGTGGCGAATTCTGGTTCGCTGAGATGCGACCGCGCTCGCTCCTTGAGCTCGCGCATCGGTCGATACAACGTCGCGTCTTCGTCTTCGCTCACGCTGACGCTCGACTGCGATTCGAGCGCCTTGGTCGGCGTGAACACGAGTCTGTCGTCGCGAATACCGCTCGACACGGGAGATGAAGGCTCGGATACTTGAATCACATCCTTAAGCCCCACGCGTTCACCTCTCGCGCGCACGAACATAAACTTGACCAACCCAAAGGCGATGCGCGCGCCGCGAATGACGACGACGCGCAAACTGAGCACCAGACGAAACCCAAAGGCGAACGAAACAAACTTACCCAGCCATCCCTTGGCGTCCGCGTCCTCCGCCATGGTGATCCAGTTGGACATCCCCTTGGACAGATCGCTGTGACCGAATTCGCTCCACGCGACGACGCGAAACGTGTGTCGCAATCCCGGCGCTCGGCTCAGTCCCTCGACGTCAAAGACAAACTTTCTCGCCCCCACGCTCCCCACATCCGTCCACTTGAACACGCGACCACCGACCCCGACCCCACTCTGAATCACGTACTCGTGCACCTCGGGCGATCCTAAATCTCTCGGCCGCACCCAACTCACGCGCACCGCCGCCTCGCCGCCGCTCTCGAGTTTTCTCGCGCTCGCCCGTCTCGGCGCGCTCGGCCTCCTCCCCACCAATAAAAGCTGCCTCTTCATCGCCCGCATCAACGCCTGCCGATGAATCAACTTCTGCACCCCAATCTTCCGCAACCCATCCCCATCCTCCGCCAACAACTGCGGAAAATCCAACATCGTGATTCTCGACTCGACGAACGCGTCGGCGTACTCGGGATACCCGACGCCTCTCGCCACCCACTCCCCCACATCCCTCGCGCTCGCCATCCCTCGCGCCGCCCTGCGCAACTCGCGCAGATTCACCGTCACTCCCTCATCCTCCGTGTCCATCGTCGCCATCGTCGCGCGCACCGCCTCGACCACTTCTCTTCGTTCGTCCAAGTCGCGCCCGCCGACGCCGTCGACGTACGCGCGCAACTCCCCGGACGTGAGTTCCCCGTCCCCGTCGCCGTCGATGGCGCGGAAAAACCCCGAGAACCCGCGCGCGCGCGAGGTCACGGACGCGCACGCGCGCGCGACGGCGACGGCGACGACGAGCGCGGCGAGGGCGACGAGCGGGAGCGACGCGCGCGCCATCCGTTCGCCGTGAGAGGCGAGGGCGACGCGCGCGGGACGTTCCGTCTGCGACGCGTAATCGAACGATGCCGTCGCGCGACGACGACGAGGACGAGGAGGAGGAGGAGTCCCGTCTCGCGCGGTCGCGCGGTCGTCGGTGTCGGCGCGCGAGGGCGCGTGCATGGCGTCGACGCGCGCGGACGAGTGAAGACGCGAAGATTCGATTCGACGAAGCGTCACTCCGACGCGCGTCGTCGACGGACGAGACGACCACCGCGCGCGCGCGACGGTCGGTCGGTCGGTCGATCGGTCGGTCGGTCGGTCGGTCGGTCGTCGGCGCGCGCGCGGTGGTCGTCGCGTCGTCGTGCGTTCGGTCGCTCGTCGGATTCGCACCGACCAACCATCATGGGCGCGTGTCTCTCCTGCGCGCGCGCGAGCGATGCGCCCGAGAACGGCGGCGTCGCCGTCTCGTCGTCGGCGTCGTGCGCGAAATCGCTGCGTCGATCGGCGTCCAGGCTCGCGACGCGGGCGAGAGGGGCGGCGGGTACGCTCGCCGCGGCGGCGACGCGCGCGCGCGCGCGGTGGAGCGGCGCGTCGGCGGCGACGCCCGCGCCCGCGCCCGTGCCCGCGAGTGCGAGCGGGGTGGCGCGGGCGATGGAAGATGCGCGAGAGGGCCCGTCGACGCTGTCGGTGGAGGCGAGCGTGGAGGCGGAGGCGTTGCCGGCGTTGCCGGTGCCGCCGCCGTTGCCTTCGGCGGCGGCGACGGCGGCGGCGGAATCGAGGAAACATGGACATCACGCGCGCGCGGCGAGCGTGACGGAGAAGCTGAAGGAGTTGTTGCCGAGCGCGCAGGATCGCTACCTGACGTTAGAGGACGCGATCGTGTTGGAGGCGCCGGTGGACGCCGGGGAGAAGACGAGGTTGATGCCTCGCGCGAAGAGTAAAAATACGCTGGCGACGTCGTTGTCGACGTCCTTCGCGAACACGACGGGGGCGGCGAAGGACGCGATCACCAAGGTGGCGAAAGCGGCGACGTCGAAGATGACGCAGAGACGGACGCAGTCGTTGATGGCGGTGGAACTCGCCGAATCTCCGAGCGCGGCCGCGTCGACGCGCGAAGGACGACCGTCCGACGCGAGCGTGGAGGGGCACGTCGAGCCCGCATCGGCGATTCAACCGCTTCCAGATCACAGGCGCGAAGGATCGAACCCATTCCTGGACGAAGGGGTGCCGTCGACGAGGGTGTCGTCAGAGCGCGAGTACTCGGATAGCGGCGTTCCTTCTCCCCGAAGTCAGCGATATCATCGTCGGTCCATGAGCGGTGGCGCGTGGAGCGAGGTGAGTTACACCACGTCGGACGATGGTATGCTTCGCATGTGTCACACGTCGCTCGCGCCCACGAAACCGCGTCGATGGACAAAGGGTGATAACTTGGGAGAGGGGTCGTACGGGAGCGTTTGGCTCGCCCTCAACGGAGACACGGGCGAACTCTTCGCCCTCAAAGAAGTTCGCGTGGGGAGTTCCGATAAACACCGCGATGAGTCGATCGAACAACTAGAGCAAGAGGTGGAAGTGTTGTCGCGCTTGGTGCATCCCAACATCGTGCGATACATCGGAATCACGCGCGAAGAGACGGCGCTGTACATCTTCTTGGAGTACGTGCCCGGAGGATCCATCGCGTCGTTGGTGCAGAGATTCGGCAAGTTTGAGGAAAACGTCATTCGCGTGTACACTCGTCAAATTCTAATCGGATTGGCGTACTTGCACTCGCAACGCGTCGTGCACCGCGATATTAAGGGTGCGAACATTCTGGTGGAAAAAAGCGGTCGAATCAAGCTCGCAGATTTCGGCATGGCCAAGGTGCTCGAGAGCGTCTCCATCGGAAAGTCATTCAAGGGCAGCGCGTGTTGGATGGCGCCCGAAGTCATTCGGCAGCAAAACGTGGGATTTGAGGCGGACATTTGGAGCGTGGGGTGCACGGTGTACGAAATGGCCACCGGCGCGCCGCCTTGGAGCGACTGCAGCACGCAAGTGCAAATCATCTTCAAAATCGCATCCTCGAGCGAGATCCCGACGATTCCAGAGCACCTCTCCCCCGAGGGACATGATTTCTTACGTCTCTGCCTGCAAAGAGACGCCGAGCAGCGTCCAGAGGCGGTCTCGCTTTTAGAAGAAGAATTCGTACTCGACGCGCATCGATCAAACGAGCAACAGAGCATTCCGGGTTTGCAGTACGACGCGTGGACCTCGTCCATGCACGACGAGGAGGTGAGCGTGCGTTCGAGCGATGCGGGTTCGAGAGTGAATTCATCGAGGCGCGTCGTCTGGGGAGAGTTAGAATAGGTGTATTTGTAGCAACATGTCTTGTTCATCATATTCACAGTGTAGGTCTAGTAGGACGAGACCGCGTCGTTTTTCGTCGTCGGCGAATCAAAAAAAATAGATTGATGACGCCACCGATCGATTGATTACACCAACGCGAAATGGAAGTCATCGGTGGTGGTGAAAACCGAACCGCCGTTCGCCATGTCATTGACTGCTTGCTCCACAGCGTCGCGAGTGAAGCGTCCGTTGAGCTCCTCGGTGATCTTGTCAATGTGCATGCCTTGTTCCCCGAACGAACCCGCTCTCAAAACGCCGATAATGGCGGTCGAGATATCCGCGGAGTCTTGATCACCGGTCACCGCGGTGTTCTGCGCCGCCGGGACGGTGTACGCGTTGGCCGGCACCTCGCCGCCCATCGTCGTCTTCTTCGCCGCGAAGCCGCTCGAGTACACCACTTCCAACATGTGAAACGTGACTTCGTTGAAATCAGTAATCGTTCGCACCGCGTGTTCAGAGTGTCCGCTGATCATGGTTTCGTTCGAAATCGACTTCAAACCACCGTACACGCGAACGTACGCGCCGACCGCCGCCAACTCGTCCGTGGAATCAGACTCGCTCCACACCTTGACGTCGCACACGCCCGTCCCGTCGTCCACCTTGTACATGATGTACGACGACTTCTTCGACGCCTCGATCACCTTACCGACGATGGTCACGTTCAAAATCGCCTCACCGTTCAATTTATACTCATCCTCCGGCGCTTGTTTCGAATCCACAGCCTTCTTCAACATCTTCACCGTCACCGGTTTCTGCATCGCCGCCGCGTTTCCGCCCTCGTACGTCTTTTGTCCACCCATCGCACCGTCTCGCGCCCTGAGCACACACACGCGCGCACACGCGCCGTCGACGCGCGCACACCACCGTCAGTCACACATCCACCGTCACACACCTCGCGCGCGTCGCCCATCCCTCACGAGCCTCCCTCGCGATCATCCCGGTGCCGAGAATTTTTCAAAAAAAAAAACAAAAATCTTTCAAACGACATCACCATCCGATGCCGCGCGTCTCCCCCCGCTCGTCGTCGTCGTCCGTCGCGGCACGCACTCGGGCATGTATCCCTGCTGACCGGCGAACTGCGTCGCCGAGCCGTCCATCGTCGCGTACGACATGACGTTCGTTCGCGTGAGATTCGCGTCGTCCGTCGACGTGTGACGCGATCGATCGCTCATCCGTGGCTGTCGTTTAGTGGGGACCCAAATGTCCGAACGCGTGGGCGTGTGCGTGGGGTCGGGGGGGGTACACGTGGAGTCGTGAGTCGTCGTGTGGGGATTTTGTGTACGTGTTCTACGTGTTCGTGATGGATGGGTGTATTGTGTGCGTGAATACGTAGGTAAACACGAGCGTCGCCGATGCACGGGGTGTCTCCGGTGGACGCGCGAGGGCTTAAAATAGGACGTCGACCGGTGGGGACGTCGAACGGGCGCGCGGGACGGGACGACGGACGGCGACGCGCGTCGGGTCGCGGTCGAGCGGTCGAGCGGTCGAGGGGTCGTCGACGTCGGTATCGGTATCGTCGAACGAGGAGACGCTTGGACGCGAAGACGCGGTCGTCGTCGTCGAGAGAGAGAGAGAGACGAAGAGACGAAGAGACGAAGCGCCGTCGGTCGGTTCGTCTTCCGCGCGCGCGTCGGCGGTCGAGACCGCGCGCGCTTGGGCGACGGCGCGTCGACGCGCGCGCGGTGGGGCGCTCGGGAGAGATGTTCGTTCGCGAGGGTGCGCGCGCGGGGGACGATGGGGACGGTGGAGAGGCGAGACGCGCGCGCGGACGCGGACGACGGGTGAGCGAGCCGGGACGCGCGAGCGACGCGTTGAACGGCGTGGCGCTGTTTCGCGAGCTTCGGGGGGAGGATCGCGCGGCGCTGTGCGCGCGAATGATCGAGTGTGAGTACGAAAACGGGGAGACGATCGTGCGAAAGGGGGAGAGTGGGGTGAATTTTTACGTCGTGGCGCAGGGACGGGTGCGCGTGGACCTCGCGGGAGACGCGGGAGACGCGGAGACGCTCGAGTGGCGTAAAGACGGGGCGAATCGCTCGACGCGCGCGAGTGAGAGGTCGGGGTTTAAGTATTTGTATCCCGGCGACACGTTTGGGGAGGTGGCGTTGATGCGCAAGTGTCCTCGAACGGCGACGGTGGTCGCCGCCGCGCAGTCGGTCAAGCTGTGGGCGCTCGATCGCGCGACGTTTCACGAAACGCTCAAGCGAACGACGTTCGAGAGACGGTGCGAATACATGACCTATCTCGATTCGGTTGCGATTTTTCGGGATTCTCTCGACGCTCGCACGACGTCCATGCTCGTCGACGCTCTTCGCATGACGACGTACGAAAGCGGAGCCATCGTCGTCTCCCCGGATGACGCGTACGACGAAGAGTCTTCAAAATTTTACGTCATCGTCGAGGGCGAGGCCATGGTGTCCGTGGACAACGACATCACCGTAGAAGTCAATCGACTGAGACGAGGGGACTATTTCGGAGAGGTGAGTCTGATTCATAAGAGTTCGCCGACGGCGATGGTGGTCGCCATCGGTCAAGTCAAAGCGTTGACGCTGAACGCCGAATCTTTTCACAGAATGATCGGGGCCGACATCATAGAGGCCATGTCGAAAAAGATACATTCATACGCCTACGCGTTGAACAAGGTGGAGAAGAAAACAAAACGTCGGTTGTTGCGACGCGCGGCGTCTCTGGCCGCGCTGCGAGGCGCGGTCACGTCGCGGTTTCGATGGCTTTCGTTCGATCGTCGCAACACCGTGAGAAAGACGAAAGCGTTGGATTCGCCTCGTTCGCTTTCTCCGACGACGGTCGTTTCGCAACAGCCCATCGCGTTGGACGTGCGCTCGAGCAAAGATGTGATGTTCATAAAAGAAATTGGCGGCGGCATGTTGGGCACCGTCTTTCTCGCAAAGACGCTCAGTTCGCACGCGATGTGCTGCGTGAAAGTCATGCAGAAATGGAAAGTCGCGCACTTGGATCAAGGCAAAAATGTATCTCGCGAGCTTGAACTCATGAAACGCTTTGACTCACCATTTCTCACGCGGGCGCTGTGCGCGTTTCAGGATGCGTATTCTCTGTATTTACTCATGGAATACCTTCCCGGAGGTGATTTATTCCAGCTCCTCGTGAGTGGTCCGTTCAAAGGAGGTCAGTTTCCCGTGGACGTGGCACAATTCTACGCCGCGGAGGTCCTCGCCGCGCTGGAATACATTCACGCGAATGATTATTTATATCGCGATTTGAAACCCGAAAACATCCTCATCGACGCCGACGGTCACATTAAACTCACAGATTTCGGTTTCTGTCGTCGACTCAACCGAGGCGAGCGCGCGTACACGACGTGCGGCACCGCCGATTACATGGCTCCCGAGGTGATGCTCGCCCAGGGTTACGACCAACTCGCCGATTACTGGTCGTTCGGCGTTCTCCTCTACGAAATGCTCGTGGGCTACGCCCCGTTCGCCAGCGTCTGCGACGGCGTTCGCCACCGACGCATCGTCACCTCCGACTTGAAGTTCCATACCTCCTACTTCCCTCTCACCGCCAAATCCCTCATCTCTCGCCTGTGCGTCGTCGACGTCTCCAAACGTCTCGGCTCCAGCGCGCGCGGGGTGTGGGACCTGAAGAGTCACGACTTCTTCACCGTCGACTGGTCCGACGTCACCTCGCGCCGCCTCGACCCGCCGCACGTGCCGGCGCGGCGCGAGGTGTGCGTGACCGAGAGCTCGGTGTCGAGGCACAAGTCGCGGGAGATCATCAAGTCGCTCGAGCGACGCGGCGAGCACGAGCGCGGTGAGCTCGGGGCGCTCGCGCACCGGTCCGGGGACGAGGGCTATCGCGGGTTCTGACGCGCGCGGCGCGACATGCGGCCGTACGCGGGGTGGGATGCGTCGGCGCTCCTCGCGCGGCACGCCGCGTACGCCGCACACGAACTGACGAGGGATGCGGACAAGGATGCGCGACTGATGATGTTTTACGAGGCGGCGCTGACCGAGGCCGACTTTGTCGAGTCGCTCGAGACGCCGGGTGAGGGAGAGACGGTGATGGCGTTTCTTTTCTACGCCTTCGTGGCGACTGCGCACACGGAGCGGGCGTCGCACGTACTCGCGGGCTTGACGTTCGGACGCGGGTTCGCGGCGCGGAGGGGCGAATTCGTCGCCGAGTGGGACCGAGCGTGCGGCACGGAGTTTGACGCGCACGAAGAGTCCAGGTTGGCGACAGGTCTGGACGACGCGTCGTACGGACCACTGTCTCTCAAGGCGATGAGTTATCCGAGATCGACGCGATTTACCGAGATGCTGGCGTGTTTTCTGAGAGGTTCGACGTACGAGCGAAACGCGTGGTTCGATCGTTTGTTCGCATCCTTGAACCACTACGCGACGCGGTTCACGTCGGGCGTGAAAGAGGTGCACGCGACGGCATTTGCGCACGAGAGTAAGTGTGCGATGTGGGAGTCCTTCGGTCGTCTATACACGCACGCTCGACTCTTGGAGACATCCGTGGCGAGCGTGCCCGAAGCGTTTTTGGATTGGGACAACAGCGCCGCTCTTTTGGGACGCTTGGCCGAGGCGCTCGATTTCATCCTGCGCACGAGCGAGCACTTGCAGGAGTGGAAATCGTTAGTCGCGACCGAACGGCGTTCTCTCGTGTCGCCGAAATTTCTATATTGCGCCGTCTTCGGCGTTGTCACGTGTGACGCTCGGTTGGAGGAGTCGATTGTCAAACGGTTGTATAAAACGTCTGGGATCACGCCAAACTTTGGATGTCTGCTCGAGGGTGACTTTTTTGAGAACACCCCGGAATATGGACATCTAGACGCGCGCGTGCGTGGTTTACGCGAGAGCGTACGATTAGCGATGGATCGCATATCAAAAATTCCAAAGGAGCGCGATTTGAGCAGAGACGCGCCGGAGGAGTTTCTAGACGCTCTCACGGGATCTTTGATGGAAAATCCCGTACATCTCGTCGCAAGTGATCAGTACGTCGATTTATTGACGTTAGACCGTCTCGCGAACGGCAAAGGTGGCGTCGGCACGGATCCGTTCACGGGAACGCCCATCGACGCGGCGACGTGTACAGTCGACGACGAGTTGAAACGTAGAATTAGCGCGTGGTGCGACAGCTTTAAAGAGAGTCGACCCGAGTAGTTAGCAACGACTAGATTAATATTTAAAGTAGCGAGAAAAAATCAATCTCCGTTGCCTCGTTAAACTGGTGCCCACTTACTGTTGCTTGCACTCCGGCGGTTGCTCGCCATTGCCCGCGGGCGCGGCGCCGCCCATGGTCGGCGGCGCGGCGAAGGACTTCTTGCCGCCGACGAATTCATCGTCTTCGTCGTCTTCGTCGTCGTCTTCGTCGTCGTCTTCGTCGTCGTCGTCGTCGTCGTCGTCCTCGTCTTCATCGTCCTCGTCTTCGTCGTACTCGTCGTCGTCCTCGGCGAACGCGTCGCCGGTGAACCAGTTGACGGCGTCCGGGATCAAACCGTTCGCGATGCTCATGCCCATCTCGTAATCTTGTTCCATGGCGTCTTGCAACTGTTCGGCGTCGTCCTCGGTCATGTTTTGTTGTTCCTCTTCGTCGGGAACCTCGGGCGGGTAGAAGAATTGGAAAAAGCTCTCCGCCGGCTCCGTCTTGGTGATGGGCTTCTTATTCTTCGCCCCAGGTTTCGGCTTCTTGCGCAACACCTTGACCGTCAAGTTCTTACCCGCCTTCCAGTTGATCTCGCTCGCCTCGATGTATCGCAACACGTTCTCCTCTTCATCATCCATGTGGTACGTCTTCGTCAACACGGCGTCTTCAAAGTATTCGTTTTCTTCAAAGTGGAAATCAATCTTGAATCCACAAAGTTCGTCTCCATCCTCATCTTCGCCCTCCAACTTGGTCGTCGTGACATCGATCAAATGTGCGAGCGCGCCCTCGTCCCGTTCGGTGATCATCTGCGCGATCTCTTCGTGATTTTTCAACGCGATGAGCCAAAACTCGGGCACGCCCTTCGGCGCCTCGCCCGCGTCCGCCGCCGCGTCAATCTCCGCCTTCAATTCCTCATCCTCCACCTCAGCCTCTCGCGCCCCGGTCACGATCTCACCTCTCTTCGCGTACAACGGCGCGTACCGAGCCGCGTACTTGGCGTCCAACGCCCGTTTCTCCTCCAAATACTCGTCGTGCGCCGCGTCGTGCGCCTCTTGCAACTTTTCCAACGCGCGCACCCGCGCGCGCACTCTCGGATGCAACTCCTCCAAAAACCCAGATCGAAGGCCGACCAAACCGTCCAACTTTTGTTGCAACGCGCCAATCAACCCAGAGTTCCCGTGCAATTGCTGCAGCGCCGCCATGACTTGCGCGCCGTCGACGGATTTTTCAAAGTCTGGATCGACGCCCTCGTCCTCGTCGCTCCCGCGCGGCGGCACGCCCGCGCCCAGGCCCTTCATCGTGCGCGTCTGCGTCGGCGGTGATTCGGTCGCGCTCGTTCGCGTGTCGCTCGCGGTGCGCGCGCGCGTGTGTCGACCTCGCGGGCGTCGCGCCGCCGGTCGAATGGATGGATGGGACGGGGCGGCGCCAAAACATACCAAACTCGTGAGGCGCCAATAGGGTTTAGGGTGTAGTTCGGCGCACGCCGACCGTCGACGCGCGCGCGCGAGCGGGACGTCGGCACACCGAGGTCGGCGACCGAGGTCGACGGTGGACATGCGCGTCGTCGTCGTCCCCTCCTTCGCCTCGTCGGTGTCGGTGGCATCGTCGTCGTCGGTGCCCGCGCGAGCGCGCGCGGGGCGCGAGCGCGCGATGGGGCGCGACGGACGACGCGGGGCGTCGACGCGCGCGCGCGCGTTGCCGCCGGCGAACGAGATCGCGGGATTCGTCGTCGGCGCGGCGTTGGTGGGATTGTGTTTCGGCGGCGCGACGCTGGACGGGGTGATCGCGCGCGCGCAGGCGGCGGGGATGGAGGGCGAGGACGCGCGCCGCGGGACGAAGGCGGCGGCGACGACGACGAGACGAGGCAAGGGGAGCGGGAACGTGTTTGTGGTGCCGGACGACGATGAGAGTGGAGACGGAGGTGGAGGTGGAGGCGGCGCGTGAGGTGTCGGTGCGCGCTGGGAGCGGGATGGATGACGAGAGAGACTGGTTCGGGCGAGCGCGGTTGAGACGGCGTCGTTTTATTTCATTTATTTCATGATGATTATGAATTGTAAAAGCACTGTAGAAGCACGACATTAGAACACCTTCACGAGTTCCACATCGAAATGAAGCGCGGAACCGCCCGGGATGACGCCCTTGATGCCCTTTTTACCGTAACCCATGGCGGCTGGAATGATGAGCGTGCGCTTGTCGCCCTCGCGCATGCCTTCGACGCCGACGTCCCAACCTCTGATGACTTCGCCGACGCCCAAACGGAAGGTGAAGGTCGCGTTACCCTTGGTTTGGTCGAAAATCTTACCGCTCGGGAGCTTACCGATGTACTTCATCGCCACTTTTTTGCCGCCGGCGGCGACCTTCGCCTTGGCGTTCTTGGTGGCGTGCGTGTTGATAATCTCCATGCCGTTCTTGTGCACGCGCTTCGGCGTGTCCGGCTTCTTCGGCGCCTCCTTTGCGACGGCTTGCTTCTTCGGTTCCGGAGTCTTCGCGGGCTTGGACTCGGCCGGACGCTTTTGAGCCGGCTTTTTCTCTTCAATTTCTTGAATCTGGACGCCGCCCTTGCGAGTGATGCCTTCGTCTTCGGAATCATCCTCATCGTCTTCAGAATCATCCTCTTCGGAATCATCGTCATCTTCAGAATCATCGTCATCTTCGGAATCATCCTCGTCGTCGTCGGAATCGTCCTCGTCGTCGTCGGAATCACCCATCATCAACGCGTCGTCGTCGTCTTCGGAATCGTCCTCGTCCTCCTCGTCGTCGTACATCAATCCGTCGTCGTCATCCTCCTCATCGTCGTACGCCCCCATCTCCTCCCCGAATTCCGGCATGTAATACCCCGTCAAATCCACGCCGACCTCACCCTCCACCGTGAACTCCACGTACTCATCCAACACCAAATCCAACCCGCTCGTCTCGCATCGTCCGCCGACGAGCGCGCACACGCGAAACTCCTCCTTCCCATCGTCGTCGTCGTCCTCGTCGTCGTTCGCATCATCGCCCCCCATCCTCATCCCCTTCTCGACGCCCGCGAGCACGGCCTCATCCGTCTCGCATCGCATCTTCACCGCGACGCGCGCCCCGTCCGCGCACGTCCCGCGCACCGTCGCCTGCGAGACGTGCACGCGCACATCCACGTCGGGCGGCGGGACGTACGGCGTCCATCGACCCGGCTCGAGTCGCAAGCCCCAAAACATGGCGAAACGTCGTCGTCGACGTCGCGCGAGCGTTCGACGTCGTCGATCGGTCGGTCGGCGCGGTCGGCGCGGCGGCGCGCGTCGATCGAATGGCGGCGGCGGCGCGACGGACGACCTCGCGCCTCAACCCTAAACCCTACCGCCGTCCAGGTAATTTAGTCAATGGAGTCGAGTGCTGAAGTTCTGAGTATAAAAGATACTATCGATAGCATCTAAAGATCACGAGGTCGGGTCGCTCCTCTCCCTGGATTCGGACAACTGGTATAGGAGGAGTTTCAGTACAATAGGTGGTACTTTATATGGACTCCTCCCGTGGGAGAGGGTTGGGGAGTTAGGGTTTAGGTACATTTTTGAAATTCGCTGCGTCCCGCCGTCATCGTCAGATCGCGACGCCTACATGACGCCGCCCGATCGCGACGCGCGCGTCTCGCCGACGACGGCGACGACGCCCGCGACGCGTCCCTCGTCGCGTCCCGATCGCGACGCGCGCGAGGCGATCGAGCTCGAGACGCGACGCCGCGCGACGACGAATCAACTTCATCTTCATCAGCAGCGACATCGTCGTCGTTCCGTCGCCGAGGACGTCTTCGAGCTGTCCACGGCGTCGAGAGAGGCGCGAGAGAAGATGGCGCTCCTGGAGCGACGGATGACGAGCGCCGAGCGCGTCGTCGGACGGGAGACGAACGGTCGAATGATGATGACGGGCGCGAAGGACGGGAGGGTGGAGCGGTGCGCGATGGAGGACAGCGCGAGCGACGACGATTCGAGAGAGGTCGCCGCCGCCGCCGCTCCCGCTCTCTCGTCGAGCGACGAGGAGAACGCCGAGGACGTGTCGGCGTACGGCGTCGTCGCGTCGGGTGGACGGTCGGTGCGCGGGGGTGGTGACGATGAAGGCGGCGCGGAGGCGACGCGCGCGCGGGCGGGGGACGGCGCGGCGGCGGAGACGACGAAGAAGAGACGGCGGCGTGGGTCGACGGCGAGCGAGGCGGAGAACGAGGCGGCGGCGAGCGGCGGCGGCGGATTGGCGAGGTCGAGGAGACATCCGTCGTCGTCGTCGTCTGGGAAGCGCGCGGCGAACGTGTCGCTGTTGGAAAAGTTTGAGAATAGTGGATCGAGACCGCCAAAGGCGACGTCGCCCGCGGCGAGAGAGCCTATGACGCCGCCGGAGGATGGACGGGAACGCGTCGTCGTCACCGAGGCGGAGAAGAAGATTCGAGCGCTCGAGGAAAAGTTGGTCGCGGTGGAGAAGGAGCGCGAGGCGTACGAGCGCGGGTGCGAGGAGTTGCGCGCGGCGAATAATGAACTGAGGAATGCGCACGCGCGAGCGAACGAGGCGAGGAAGAAGGGGGTGCATAAACTCGCGGCGAACATGGCGGCGCTCGAGCGGAAACAAATGCGCATGCAAATCGCCGAGGAAGGGTTACGTCTGGGCACCATCGGCGTGCAGCGCGTCGGGTCGGTGTTGCAAGAGGTGTGGGAAGACGGGCGCGCGTTTCACGAGCTCGATGAACGTTTCGAGCGTCTGGCCGAGTCCCGCAAGCTCGCGGAGGAGAAGCGCAAGCAAGTGAAGAAGAAGTTGCCGCCGCCAGGAAGCGCCGAGATGAACACGGCGGCGCACGCAGAGTACGTGTTGAGCGAAGAGGTGCACAAGTCGCGCGTGGCCATCATCAGAAAAGAGGAAGAAGCCATCAAGACGGAGCGCGAGAGTTTGGAACGGGAAAAAGCGGCGCACATTCGCGCGCTCAAGAGAGTGCGCGATGAGGACGGATCGAGATTTAACGACCATCCCGTGCTCGGTGATAGATACGTGTTGATGAATCTTCTCGGTCGAGGAGGATTCAGCGAAGTGTACAAAGCGTGGGACAGCGTCGAGATGCGCGAAGTCGCGTGCAAATTGCATCAACTGAATCCTCAATGGAGCGAAGAGCGCAAACGTACGTACGTGCGCCACGCCGCGCGCGAGTGTGACATTCACAAATCGCTCGACCACCCTCACGTGGTTCGTCTGATCGACGTCTTCGAGGTTGATTCCGATAGTTTCTGTACCGTCTTAGAGCTCTGCACAGGAGACGATCTCGACGCTCGCTTGAAGGCGCAGGGTAGCATCAGCGAGCGAGAAGCGCGCGCCATCCTCGCCCAAGTGTTCAACGGTTTGGCGTACATGAGCACCGGTCCGAAGCGCATCATTCATTACGACTTGAAACCTGGAAACATTCTGTTTGACGACGCCGGCCGAGTGAAAATCACCGACTTTGGTCTGAGTAAGATTATGGAGGAGAGAAGCATGGGATTTGGCGCCGACACCGGCATGGAACTCACGTCGCAAGGCGCGGGCACGTACTGGTACTTACCGCCGGAGTGTTTCGAGACGGGTCCGGCGCCGCCGAAAATCTCGAGCAAGGTGGACACGTGGTCGTGCGGGGTTATTTTGTTCCAGATGATTTATGGTAAGCGACCGTTCGGTCACGACATGTCTCAAGAACAAATTCTGCACGCCGGTACCATCCGAAACGCCAAGGAGGTTGAATTCCCCAGTAAGCCATCAATCTCGCCGGAGGGTAAGGCTTTCATCACGCGATGCTTGGCATACAAGCAGAGCGAACGACCGGACGTGCTCGAGGCGAGCCAAGATCCGTACATGACGTTTTTGACGAAGTAAAAAAGTGAGTTGTACAAAATAGTAGCCAACGAATTTTTGATATTACATGATCACGCAAGCATTCGCATCGCGCTCGCGCTGTTTCTGTCGAGACAGTCTCGACGGCGGTGGTCTCGACGGGCTGTGTTCAAAGTCTGCGGTATCCAATCCGTACTTTTCGCGCATTCTAATTCGCCACGCGTTATCTCCGCTCATTCGCTCCAGCTCCGAAGACGCCACCAGAGGCGCTCGCTCGCGATCGAGACCGTACTTGTCGGCGTAATAGTTGTCGTCCTCATCGTCACTATCGCTACCCGTGCTTTCGATCGCCGCTCGTCTGAGCGCGACCGCCAAAATAATGCTCAAAATTTGTACGAAGAAGACGACGAGGACGAGCGACGTTACCGCGTTTTCATGCTCCTTCACGAACGACCACGCGTCGGCGTACGCCCCCGTCACGTCTGTCGGCGCCGACGCGTACGCCTTACCACTCATCACGTACGCTGCCAACACCGCCTGCAACAGCACCATCAACGCCACTTGGTGCGCGTACAATCCCAGACAACACACGTTTCCGTTCTCCGCGCCGGCGAGTCCCAACCACGCCGTCGCCGCGCAAAACGCGCCGCTCCCTCCCACAAAGTACAGAAACCACGGCTCTGTCTCGAAAAAATTGTGCACTCGAGCTCGAGTCTTCACCATCACCGTCGCGTTCGCGCTCACGGGCGCGAGATTCGGCGCCGGCGCTCGATCGTCGTCATCCGACCAGTCCAAAGCATCCAGACCCACGCGGCGCTTGTTGAATCCCAACCACAGGTGGAACGCGAAGAGCGCCGTCGCGAGCCCGCCCGCGAGGAGCACCGCGTTCGTCAGACGCAGGAGTCCTCGCAAAAACGGTTTCAACGCCGGCACGCGTCGCGCCATGCCTCGGCGACGAACCAAACACTAAAACTCAAAAGGTGTTAAAGACTCCACGCGAGGCTAGTCCCCGCGCGCGCGCCGTCTCGATGATTCTCTCGACGACGCGTCTCGAGCCTCGCGTCTCGGCGCGTCTCGCGTCGATCGCGCGCGCGAGCGTGTGTTGACTTCGGTCGTCGCTCGCGATGCGCCCAGTCGTCGTCTGACGCGTCGGTGCCTCAGAGTCGAGCGGGTTCCCAACGTCGATCGCGCGCGCGACGCGTGCGTGCGCGAACGCGCGGGCGATGACGGCGGAAGACGCCGCGCGCGCCGGTCGAGGCTCGCGACGACCGCCCGAGGCGGACGGCGACGACGCCGAGGCGATGAGGCGAGAAGATGCGCAGGCGCGTTTTTTGCTTCGGCGCGCGTCGAGCGGTCTGAGCGGCGTGGAATCCCTCGCGACGTACGTCGAACCGCCGGAGATGGCGACGAAGAAGAGGCACAAGATTGCGGGTGCGTCTCGCGACGAACGCGCGTCGCGTCGGCGCGCGCACGGTTGAGTCAAAGGTTAATCCAAATCTCATCTCCAGATTCTGACTTTATCCTTCACTCGAGCGCACGGCGCGCGCGTCCCGGCGAGGACACGAGAGACTGACGCCGGTTTGATTTTGCGATCGTGACTTTGCGCAGGTTTATTCTTTTGGTTGGTGAACTTTTACCTGTGGTACGCGGTGATCGGATACGCCTTCGTGCCGCTGGGCTTGTACTTTACGTCCCTCGTCAAGAGCGTCTTCGTGACCAACACCTCGGAGCACGGTCCGCACGCCGAACAGGCTGGCATCGTGGTGATGATTTACGCGTTTTTATTGAGCGCCATCTTCATATACCCGACGTACTGCGTGCTCGGACCGTCCGTGTGGCTGAAGTACTTTTTTCTGGCGTACATTTCGTGGTACGCGTTGCTCGATAGAAGGACGGATAGCTCGGGCAAGCGATTCTTACGATGGTCGCGACGATTGCCGTTTTGGAGAAATCTCGCCGAGTACTTTCCGGTGAGGTTACACGTGAGCTCCGAGCTCGATCCGAAGGGGAACTATCTGTTTGGATATCATCCTCACGGCATCATCGGCGTGGGTGCCTTGTTGACGTTTGCCAGTGAGGCGACGGGATTTTACAAAGCCTTCCCGGGATTAGATCTTCGTCTACTCACGCTCTCGGTAAACTTTAAGTTTCCATTTACGAGAGAGGTGTTGATGGCGCTCGGGATCAATAGCGTGACGAAGCTGAGCGTTTTGAGGAATCTCACGCGCGCGCCGGGGGCGAGCGTGGCCATCGTCATCGGCGGCGCGGCTGAAGCCTTGGACGCGCGTCCGGGCGAAGCCACGCTCACGCTCTCCCGGCGCAAAGGGTTCATCAAGATGGCCCTGCGCACCGGTGCGTCGCTGGTACCGGTGTTCGCTTTCGGTGAGAACGACATTTTCGAACAGGTGGAAAATCCAGAGGGGGGACGTTTGCGAAGTTTCCAATTGTACATTAAACAACTCATCGGCATCACGCCTCCGGCTTTTTACGGACGTTCTCTGAGTCGAGGTCTGTGGCGTCGTCTTTTCGGTCACAAGGGCGTTCTTCCTAAGCGCGAACCCATCGAGGTCGTCGTCGGTAATCCCATAGCGGTGCCAAAAATGGCTGATCCGCCGCCCGAAGTGGTCGACAAGTTTCACGACTTGTACACCACGTCACTCAAGGAGCTGCACGAGTTACACAGGAGACAGTTCCATAAGCTCAATCGCGGAGGGTCGTCGGACGATCTATTGAGCGATCTCTTGACGCGTCAAGGCAAACTCAAGAGTTTGGTTTTCAAGTAGCACTAGCGCGAACATTCAATCTTTTAGCACGCGAGCGAGGCACCTTTGTTGTAAAAATGCATCAGTCTTCTTCCACGAGTTTGTTACAAATCTATTTCGCGCCGGTGTAGCGGAGAAGGACGCCATCGTTACCAAGCACGAAGCCTTGCTGGTCATTTTGGAACTTCACCGTGTAGAGGTTGGCGGCGACGTTATCTGTGCCGCGGTCGCGCTTCCACTTCTTACCTCCATCCGTGGAGTAGAAGACGCTACCGGAACCACCGACGGTCCAGTACGTGTCACCGCTCGGGGTGAAACCCAAGTCGAGCAAGCCGAAACCGCGAGAACCGATTCTAGCCTCGGTGAATTCGGAATCTTCCTCCGGGAGACCGGTTTCGTTGGACAAGTACACGCCGCCGCCGCGGGTGAGTTCCCAGATGCCACCATCCGGACGCCAGCCCATACTTTGGACGCGACGAGCGGACGTTCTGTTGTGCGGCTGCCAGTACGCTTGACCCGGCGCCCACGACATGTAAAAGTTACCGCGGGAACTCAACCCGAGGTACTCGCCCTTGTCGTTGCGCGCGACGGTGGAGAAGGTACCCGTGTAGTACGACGCACCGGTGATACCGGAGCTGACGGTTCGGTTCAAAGTGGCCGACACGGTCTCTTCAACGGCAGCCTTCCAGTTGCGAGCCGCATCCTTGGTGAAATAGATGGCACCTTCATCCGTCACCATCTCCGCCTGGCCGTTGTCCCCCGTCGCCGTGATGAGCACCGGAGCGCCCGGAAGTCGCGGGCTCAAACCGACGCGCTCCCAATTCGCACCGCCGTCCGTTGTGTGCAACAACACGGCCGGCTTACCGATGATCCAACCCTCATCACCGTTGAAAGAAATACTGTTGAAGCGATAGTTGACGTCTTCGTCCAACAAGCCGCTCAAGTCGCGCGCGTCCCACGTCTTACCGCCGTCTCTCGTCTCCAACACCGTCTGTCTCGTCCCGAGCAAGAAACCGTGCTGCGAATCCTTACCCGTGAACGCGATATCGAGCAAAATAACCCCGGGTTCGAGCGGCAATTCAATCTGTTCCCAGAATGAACTCTCGATCGACCCCGACCCGAAATCAAACGCCGCGGCGCGCTTATCCATCGGCATCGCCGCCACCGCCGCCGCGAACGCCATCGTCTTCGCCGCGAGTTCCCGTCGTCCGACGCGCACCGACGCATCCTCACGGATCGCGACGACGTCCTCACCGTCCTCGCTTCGCGAGACCGCGCGCACGGCGGTCGTCGCCGGTCGCCCTCGCGCCCCATCACTGACGAATCGTCCGCATCGTCGCGTCTTCACCGCGTCTCGCGACGCCGTCGCCGCGCGCGTCGTCGTCGTCGTCCCGCGCATCATCGCCATCGTCATCGTCGTCGTCGTCGTCGGCGTCTCGGTCGTCACACGCGCGCGTGAGTGACGCGCGGGCGTCGCGACGTCGCGCAGCGATCGACGTCATCATTCGTGCGTCCCACTTTTGGACGGGGGGCACCTCGAGTCGTGACCCGTCATTATGGTACTCTCAATACTGTAGGAAAAGTAAGACTATGTACGGACGAACGCGCGGCGCCCATCGCGCGCGCGGTCGTCCCGGGCGCGCGACGACGCGACGCGCGCGACGACGCGCCGCGAGACGCCGCGAGACGCCGCGTCGAATGACTTTTCGCGTCGACGCGCCGGCGTTCGTGCCGAAGAGTCGCGCGGCGGCGTCGGTCGCGGCGACGACGACGACGGGGACCGATGGCGCGTCGGCGCCCGAGGCGGTGACGACGACGGGGACGGCGCCCGAGGAGACGGCGTCCGAGGCGGTGACGACGGCGGTGCGCGCGGGGGGGGACGCCGCGTCGTCCTCGTCCGAGGTCGAGCGCGAGCTCAGGGAGGCGTTGGAGGCGACGCAGAGGGAGTTGGAGACGTCTCGCGCGCAGAGCGAGCGGCTCAAGGCGGCGGCGGCGCAGGCGGGTCGGTTGTCCAAGGCGTATTCACACGTGGATGAGGACGTGAAACGATTGACGAGGGAGCTCGAGGAGAAGACGGAGCAGTGCGAGCAGGCGTGGGAGTTGGCGACGATGAGGGAGAGTGAGAGGGACGACGCGCGAGCGGCGGCGGCGCGCGAGCGAGACGGTTTAAAAGAGGATTTGAAAGCGGCGCTGAGGAAGGCGCTGTCGACGGCGGATGAGCTGCATCGAGTGAAACAGTCGATGCGCGAGAATGAGGGGATGTCCTCGCGGGCGGAGGCGAGAGTACAGGCCTTGGAGTCGATGTTGCGCGCGAAGGAGGACGAACTTGCCGGAGCGGAGACGGCCAAGTCGCTCGCCGAGGCGAGAGCGGAGAAATTGGAAGCGGACGCGGCGTCTTCCGACGATGCGCACGCGAGCGAATTAGCCGAGCTTAAAAAGTTGCGCGCGGAGTTAAGCGCAGAGTTGGATGTGGCCAACTCCAGAGCCGAGAGCGCGCTCGGCGAGTGCGAGCGTTTGAAAAACGAGCTCGAGGCGCGCGTGAGCGCCGAGGCGAATGCAGCCGCGACGATCGAAGCGCACGCCGAGGAAAAGGCGACGCTCGAAAAGACGTGCGAGGAATTGCGAGCGGCGTTGAATGCGTCGAACGTGCGCGTCGAGGAAATCGTACGCGAACGAGACGGTTTTAAAACCGAGCTCGAGGCCGAGTCGTCAAAGGGCGACCTCGACGAGCTTCGAGGCGAATTGGACGCGGAGCGCGAAAAAACGGCCGAGATAACGAAAAAGTACGAAGAAAACAAGGCGGCGCTCGACGCGCGCGGCGATGACTTGCGACGCGCGCGCGAGACTGAATCCGCGCTGAGCGCCGCGCTGAGCGACGCCGAGGCGCAGCTCGTCGATTCGCGCAAGAACGTCGATCTCATCGTCTCGCGAGCGGACAAGGCGAGCGAAATTTTCAGGGAAAACGCCGCCGCGCTTCGTCTCGCGGACGCTCGCGCGGCGACGGCGCAACTCGAGGCGAGCGTCGCCGAGGAAAGAGTCAAGGCGCTCGAAGAGAGTTTGCGCGAAGTCGAAGAGGAGCGCGACGCGTGCAAAGACGAGCTCGAAACGCTCAAAAAACAGCCCAAACTAGTCTCACCGACGAGCCCCATCGCGTCACCGGCGAAAACTAGCGCGCCGATCGACGTGGCGGAGGCGCTTGAGCACGAACGCCGCGCGCGCGCGCTCTTCCAGAGCGACGCTCGCTATTGGCGCGAGCGCTACGAATCCATCGCCAATGGTCCCAGCTCTGGCACGCCGATTCTATCGTTTGCGTCGCCGCCGAGCGTTCGAACGCCCGGCACCGCGCTGGCCATCGCCGCGGGATTACCCAAAACGCCGACCACGGCGGAGATTCGAGCGCCGCTTCGCGGCGACCTCCTCGACGTCGACCACTCCACCGAGGACGACTCCACGCGCACCGTCGAGGACGCGTCCACGTCCAAAGATCGCACCGACACCGTCGATCGCGGTGTGGAGAACACACCACCTCGAGATCGCGCGCGCGCTCGAGAAAAGCTCGCCGCGTACTTTCGATGACAACGCGTCCTTCGACTTCTTCTCCCTCCCGAGCGACGTCTCCTCTTGTACCACCACCGTTCGAATCACCATCGATACGTCTACGCTCACATCACTCGCCTCCATCCATCGCACCCGTCGTCTCGGACCCCGCGCCGAGCGTCCCCGCCTCGCCTCGCGTCGCCCTTTCTCAACTCTGTCCCCAGCGGTGGCGGCCGACGTCACCCATCCACACTCATCGCCTCCCGCGACGACCACCCGCGCGCGAATTCCCGCGCGCGACGGCCGACACTCGAGCGCGAAACACTCCTCGCGCACCTCGCGTCGCGCGCACCGCGCGAACGCCTCGTCGCGCGCGTCAGTGGTCGCGAACGTTCCCTCGCGAACGATCGCATCGACGCAACGATCGACGACGCATCGTGCGACGCGTTCACCACCGCGCGCGCGATGTGCGTCGAAACCGAGGGCCACGATGGCGTCCCGACGGTCACCGTTGGACTCCCGGACGAACGCGACGGGATGAAGGGGGCGAGAAACCCGGGGGCGCGGGCGTGGGAATCGACTCTCGAGCCGCACGCGGTGGCCAAGTCGTTCGATCGACGGTGGGTCAAGATTGATGGCGTCGAGTACGACATCACGGATTTCAAGCATCCGGGTGGATCGGTCATTTATTACATGCTGTCGAACACCGGTGCGGACGCGACGGAGGCGTTCAAGGAGTTTCATTATCGTTCGAAAAAGGCGAGAAAGGCGTTGGCGGCGTTGCCGCGACGCGAGCCGGCGGATGCGGCGCCGGTGGAAGACGCGGATATGTTGAAGGATTTCGCGAAATGGCGCAAAGAGTTGGAGCGCGAGGGGTTCTTTAAACCGTCGCCGGCGCACGTGGCGTACAGATTCGCGGAACTCGCGACCATGTTTGCGCTCGGGACGGCGTTGATGTACGCTCGATGGCACGTCGCCTCCGTCTTCGTCACCGCGTGCTTCTTCGGTGCGCGTTGCGGTTGGGTGCAACACGAGGGCGGTCACAGTTCGCTGACGGGGAATATTTGGTGGGATAAGCGCATCCAAGCGTTCACGGGCGGTTTCGGATTAGCATCGAGCGGCGACATGTGGAACCTCATGCACAACAAGCACCACGCCACTCCGCAAAAGGTGCGACACGACATGGACCTCGACACCACGCCGGCGGTGGCCTTCTTCAACACCGCGGTCGAGGAAAACCGTCCGCGTAAGTTCAGTAAATTATGGTTGCGCGTGCAGGCGTGGACGTTCGTCCCGGTCACCTCTGGATTGGTGTTGCTCGCCTGGATGTACCTCTTGCATCCGAGACACATCATTCGCCGTAAAAACTACGAAGAGGCTGCGTGGATCGTCGCCGCACACATCATCCGCACGTCGATCATCAAAGCGGTGACCGGGTACTCCTGGGTCACGTGCTACGGCTTGTTCTTGTCCACGATGTGGGTGAGTGGATGCTACCTCTTTGCACACTTCTCCACGTCGCACACGCACCTCGACGTCGTTCCGAGCGACAAGCACCTCTCTTGGGTGCGATACGCCGTCGATCACACCATCGATATCGACCCGAGTAAGAGCGTCGTCAACTGGTTGATGGGTTACCTGAACTGCCAAGTCATTCATCACTTATTTCCGGACATGCCGCAGTTCCGTCAGCCAGAAGTCTCTCGCCGCTTCGTCTCCTTCGCGAAGAAGTGGAACCTCAATTACAAGGTGATGAGCTACTACGGCGCGTGGAAAGCCACCTTCGGCAACTTGAACGACGTCGGCAAGCACTATTACATCCACGGTTCTCAAACTACGAAGAAGACGGCGTGATGTCTTCCAGACGTTTTCGCCTTCTTTTCGTTTGGTTTCGCCGCGTCGGCACCTTAGCTCGCCGTCGTCCTCGAAACCATCATCACCTCACGCAGTACCATTAGTACCCTCTTCGAATGCATTCTATTCACTCTCGTTTTCGCGTCGTTCGCCCCTCATCGTCCTCGATTAACCGCGAGCGCGCGCCGCGTACATATTTCTCCCGACAACCTCCGGCGCTCTCAGTCGTCTCGCGCGCGTCGCCCTTTTAAGGGTTCACCGCCGCCGACCGCCCATCCGACATCAACGCGTCACACGCGCGCGCGCCTCGCCCGGACGTCGCGCGGGATGACGCTCGCGACGTTCGCGTTCCTCCTCCTCGCGTCCGCGCCTCTCGCGCGCGCCGTCGACGTCGATAACCAAGCGTGCGCGACGTCGGCGACGCTGAGCGCAGATTTCTTCCCAGAGTCCCGACGCGTCTCTCCGGGCGCCGACGCCGTCGGAAGCGCCGATGCCTTTGTCGACGTCGGTCGATTGTTCGACGTGCGGTATTCTCGCGCGTTCAAGGTGGTTCGAACGAAACCGGCGGCGGATAAGGATGGGAACACGCGCGCGTACGTGTTGTACCAGTGCGGGACGCCGCAGCCGACGACGTACGACGACGGGACGCCTCTCCCGGCGAACGCGCAGTTTTTCTCCGTTCCGGTGCGCGGCGTGGCGACGGTGTTGACGACGGTGATCGGCGTGCTCGAGCAGCTCGGATTGCGAGACAAATTGAAGCTCGTGGATCCGTCCAACGTGCACGCGCCGTGCGTGCAGGCGTTGGAGGAAAGTAACAACATCACGTCGAGTCATTACTTTTACGATTCCACGACGTGGGAGGCGAATTACACGTATTGGCGAGGCGCGATGGATAACATGACATCCTCGATCGACGCGGTGGTGACGGATGGATGGTTGTACGGGTACTCAAACTCGTCCAAGGATGTCTATTTCGACAACACGGTGACGGGATTGTCTCAGCTCGAACGCACCGAGATGATGAAACTTTTGGCCATGTTTTTCAACAAAGAGGCCGAAGCGAGCGCGTATTACGCCGACCAAGTTGAACGGTGGACGTACATGAACTCGACTATCGCCGCGGCGCAGAGTCGCGGCGGCTTGCCGACGGGATACACGTGCGGATGGGTCGCCGGCGGATTTGGATACACCATCGCCTTCGACAATTTCAAGAAAGACCTCTGCGAAGCCGCGGGATTGAAGATGTGGGTGCCCGCCGCGGCGCCCGCGGGGGCATCCACGTACACCTATTCCGATCGCGCGGCGTTTCTCGCGGATATGGTGAACGTGAACGTCGTCATCGACGAGACGTACGTGGCGTCGCCGAGCGCATACAATAAAGCCGCCGCGTACGCCGCGCTCGGTTTCGACACCGTGTCCAACCTCCCGAGCACCAATCCGCGCACCGGATTATTCCTTCGAGTGGACAAACACACGAGCGACGGCGATACCGGGTACGCGCACCCGGATAACTACTCCCCGTCCGAAGGTTTGACGTGGTTTGAGGACCAAATGGTGCACCCGGCGCTCGTCCTTCAGGATCTCATTCGACTCTCGTGGCTCAATCGTTTCATCACGCCCTTGCAAGCGGGATGTCCGAGATTTTTCCGTGACATGAACAACGATGACACCGTCATCAAGACCACGGCGGAGGATTGTCCAACGTGGGATCGCGCGCGCGCGGAGAATCTCTGCCTCGCGCAGTTGTCGTCGCAACGCACGACGGTGGCGTCGCTTTTGGGTACGTCCTCGGCGACCGTCGGCGCTCGATTCGTCGCGTCGTGCGTTCTCGCCGTCATCGTCTCGATGGCGATGGCTTAAGTTTTCATTTCATTCGATTCATTGGTTTCTTCTGGGGCGGACCGTGCGTTGACGATTAGAAGCACATCGACGGCTTCGCTGGCAGTCTTCGTCGCCGAGTCTCACACGAGACGCGCGCGATCCCGCGGGTCGCGGTCGCAGTCTAAGAAGGAAACCTCACTACATAGAAACGATATTTATCAATTTTAATTAATTACACTCTCGTTCACGGGAACAGCTTTTGCCCCTTCAAAAAAGAATTCCACACGAAGCACGAGGACGCGTACATGGCGGCGGTGTACATGAACGTCGCCTCGAACGAACCGGTCGCTTCGACGCTCGCTCCCGTGACCGTGTTCGCGATGATGGCGCCGATGACACCGACGGTGTTAGTGAACCCGAGAATCGCGCCCGCTCTCGACGGGGCGACGTCTTGTAGATAACTGTGGTAACCGGCGACGGCGACGGCTTGCGCGCCGAGGGTGGCGACGATGCACGTCAGGGCGACGGCTGGCGACGTCGTGTACTTGAGCGCGAATAATCCGAGCGCCGGACCGATGGTGGCGATGTTCATCGCCAATCTGCGAACTTTCCAGCGCTCCATGCCGCGCGCGATTAATTTATCCGCGACTTGTCCAGAGCTAAACGACATGAACGCGGTGAAAACCCACGGCAACGCTCCTGAGACTCCCGAACTCGCGATCGACATTCCCAAGTCGTTCGCGAGATACACGGGCAACCAACTCTGTAAAATCATGAAACCCCAATTTACGACGACGTGGCACCACAAAAGCGCCACGAGCTGCGTGGCTGTTTCGGTGGAGAGTTCGGTGATTTCCTCCCCGCTCGCGTCTCGCGCGGGCGTCGCGGCGGACGACGCGGGCACGAAGTTCTTCACGCTCTTCGGCATCGACGAGTACGAACCGACGGCCCACGTCACACCGAACAAACCAAAGGCGTAGAAAATCATCTTCCATCCGAACTGTGAAATCAGACCACCAGCCGCCGCTAAACCGAACGCGCTGCCGATGTTGAACAATGCGAAAATCGACGACAACGCGCCGCTTCGACGTTCCTCAGGCACGTGCGCGGCGACGGCCGCCGCCGACGCCGGAAGCGCGCACCCGCTCGCCGCACCGAACAAAAACCTACTCGCCACGACCGCCATGACGGGCGCGCTCGTCATCGCGCTCACCGGCGTCGCCGCCACCGCCACCGACCACAGCGCTAGCCCCCCCAACAGAACCTTCACGCCCCCGTACTTATCGCTCGCCGCCCCGGCCGCCAATTGAGTCACACCGTATCCCCACAGAAAGCTCGACTGCGCGAGCGCGACGTCCTTCATGGACATGGCGAGCTCGGACTTGATGCTCAGTGCCGCCGCCGCGAAGATGGTTCTGTCCGAGCTCGCCAATAACATGGCGACGCCGAGGGCGATGATGATCTTGCTCGTCGCGCCGTCGTCCACGGACGTCGATGAGACCGTCACCGATCCATCGCGCGACGGTTCGGACGTCGCTCGCGGCGCGCGCGCGAGAAAACGCGCGCGCCCACTCGCCCTGAGTCGGTGGGACATCGGGACACCTCTCGAGAGTTGCGCGCGCGAAGCGTCGAAGGAGGACGCCGGATGCGCGCGCGAGTGCGATGCGGTCGTTTTCAATCGGCGCGCGCGGCCCTTGGCGCGCGCCGGAGCGATCGGGACGCGAACGAGCGCGGACACGGCCGCCATGGCGCGCCGCGGCGAGTGGGGGCGCCGCGATGGTTTCGTCTGCTTGCGTTTCATTCGGCTAGTTACGTATGCGCGATCAGATGAGACTGCCCGTGGAGTCCGGAGAGCCCGGTCCGCTGGGCGAGCCGCCGTAAGGATTTCTCAGGCTCGGTTGCGAGAAGGTTTGAAGCGGAGAGAGTCCCGGGTGCGACGGCGGCCGACCATATTGCAGCTGACCGTATTGCGGGTACGGCTGCGCGCCGCCCGGGTGCTGAGGGTATTGCATGTCGGCCATAGGAAGCGCTAGCTGCGGCGAACTCGCCTGAGCCTGGAGGCGCTGCGGCGGCGGTTGTTGCATGTAGCGCTGGTTGATGTACTGCGGCGGCACCATGGAGTTCATACCTTGACCACCCGTCGGCGACGGCGGCGCCTTGGCGTATAACTCGTCGAGGGCCGAAGAAGACAACTCTTGCCTTGGCGGGGCGCCGAACGGGTTATCTCCGAACGGGTTTGCGTTTTGACGCGGCGACGGCTGCTGTTGTTGGTACTGTTGCTGGTACTGCTGTTGTTGGTACTGCGGCGGCGCCTGCGGCTGGGGGGCGACGAACTGGTTGTTCCCATAAGGAGCCGCGGCGGGCGCCTGTGCCGGTGCAGGAGGGAGAGAAGAGAAGGGATCGAGGATATTTGTGCTGCTCGGCGTCGACGTCGTCGTCGGCGCCGCCGGCGGGAGCGCGAGCGGTTCCGTTGGCGGTGGCAGCGCCACCGCCGCGAAGACGTCGACGCTCGCCTGCGGGGTGCTGCCTGAACCCAAACTGAGCTGATTGAGGGCATCTAACGCGCTCATCTGCGTCTGCGGTGGAGGGAGCGCCGCAGGAGCGATCAATTCGGGGTTGTTCTGCGGAATATCCACCATGAGCTGCGCGGGAGGGGTGGCGGCCGTCGCGGGCGCGGAGCCGCGCGCTGGCGCACTCGACATCATTCGTCGCTCACGAAGCGGCAATCCCTCGCGCGGGGCGGATTCGCAGTACTCGACCATGCTCTGCAAAAACGTGGCGGGCGGTGCCTCGAGCTTGATTGCGGCGCCACCGTTTTCAAACGCTCCGCATCCGTCGCACGCGTCGTAAAATCGCTGCAAGTCTTCAATCTGCGAGAGATACTTTTTGAAAATTTCCACCCCCTTCATCGCCTCCACCTTGCTCGATTCGAAGTATTTCTCCACCAAGTTGATGATCGCTTCGTTCATCACTCGATAGACGACAAAGCTATCCTTGACCACCAGACTCACCGCGAAGCGAGACACGGCGTTGTCCTTGAGCACGGACGACTTCGGATCGCAATCGGTGATTCTTCGCACCAACGTTTGAAGCAACGGCATCACCTTGAGCAAGGTTTGAAAATCACAATCCTTCAAAGGGTTCGCCACCCCTTGCCCGTTTTGTTCCCCGCCGCCTCCGATGAGACTCGGCACGTACGCGTTCAACGCGCATAGTTCCTCGAGGTACGCCGCGTACGCCCGAGTCCAGCCCGTCAACTCGTACGCGTCTCTGTTCGCCTCATCCTTCCAATACCGAATATTAAACAACGTCTGCTCTTTCGGACCGTACGTCTTGCGCGATAAAAACTCTAAAAACCGGAAAAACTCACCCTTGAAGTCTTCTCCTCGACACTCTCTCAATAATCTGTGCAACAAGACGTGCGTCTTCAACATCGTTCTCCACGGCGAGCATTTTCGAATCTGTCTCGCGATCGCCTCCAGTACGAACACACGTTCCTTCGGATTCCCTCCCGCGCCGCACGCCGCGATCAAATACTGCACGTGCTTCTCCTTCGGCGGCACGTCGTCAAAGTTTGTCGCCTTTGAAAACGCCGTCTGCGCGTTCGCAAACTCTTTATCAACCGTCGACGCCGCGATTTTCGCCTGCGCGTTCGCACGAAACCACAAACAACGGTCAATCCCACGCGCTCACGTCGCGCACGCATCCACGTCACCACCCACTCGCGCGCACACCCCTCATCCAGCGGTCAACCGTTTTCCCTCTCCGCACCTTGCCGTGATCCCAGAGCGACGTCTTGGCGTTCCCACGCTTATCCGTGCGCGCACCGACGCCGCGCGCGACGTTAAACTCCTCGACGACGGCGCGGGCGATGCGCGATGCTTTTTTTTGCAACCGGAGCGGCATCGCGCGCGCGCGCGTGACTGACGAGACGCCGACGCGCGGCGGGTGTGGCGCGTGCCACTTCAATCATCCGCGAGGGACTCCCGATGAGTCACGACCGGTCGCGTTCGCATGTACCGGGTACACAAACCCTCGATGGAGTCCCGACTCGATGTTCGAGTCACGATCGGTCGTTCGGGGGGGGTAGTCCCTCGCATCGACGTCCGCCGCTGGGTCTTCGCGCGCGGGCACACGACGACGCGCGTCGACGAGATCGGGTCGCGATGTTCAACGCCTTCTACAAGACGTTCATGTCGGTGCGTGTGCGCTGCGCGCGCGCGAAGGAGGACGACGCGCGAATCGGTGGCCGCGACGATGACGACGCGAGGGTGGGGACGGCGTGACGTGAATCGCGCGACGCGCGGTGCGGCGCGCGAGAGGGACGGCGGCTCGTTCGATCGTTCGATGGTTCGATTCGTTTCGCTCGGTGAGACTGACGAGAGACGGACGCGATTCGCGCGCGATCGATGACGCAGAACTCGGCGGTGTACGTGGGCGTGATCGTCGCCGGCGCGCTGGCGGGAGAAAAGGCGCTCAACTACGGGTTCGATCGCGCGTGGGAGCGCGCGAACGCCGGGAAGTTGTGGAAGGACGTTGAGAAGCGATTGGAGCTCGAGTGAGAGCGGTGATGGGACGAGGCGCGATGGGATTGGGATGAGATTCGCGAAACGCGCGCGCGAGGGGTGAGGATGGACGCCGACGCTCGCGAGCTGTAGCATTTTAAAATGAAATATAAAGGCTGTGTGCTTCGATCGAGACGACCGCGCGCGACGCTAAGGTGTAAAGTGATGATTACATACAACAATTGGTTCGATCGCGTTCGGTGTCGCGCTAATCAGTGGTTGATGAACCGGCGAGGGGCGGGTCGGACGCCGTCGCCGAGTTGACGCGGTTGAGCGCGTGCTCGAGCGTCGCGCGCGACTCGTTCATGGCGACGATGGACGCGCGGAAGAGCACGGGTCCGATGAGTAAGTTGATGACGATGATGGATACGGCGAGGGTGGAGAATTCGTCCCCCCAGTGCGGGAATCTCGCCGCGACGGTGCGCGCCAAGCCGAGCGCCACGCCGGCTTGCGTGACGTGCCCCATCCATTCAATGTTTTTGCGTCGTTCACCGGTGATTTCGCTCGTCGTCGGCGCCTTTAACACGCGCGCGGAGATGGAGGTGGCGCAATAGAGCGCAAACAGACGAACGATGACCAACGCGACGGCGATCGTGATCGAGTTGAAGGCGTTTTCTAATCTCAAACTCGCGCCGGCGAGCGTGAAAAAGAGAAGGTTGACGGCGGGCATGGCGACGGAGACAGCGGCGCGCAAATCCTCGCGCTCGCGCTCACCGGTCGAGTGTTTACGATTCGACGCCGTGAGTCCGGCGATGACGCACACTAACAGGGGTTCGAGCCCGACGTGTTCACTCGCGATGAAGATGGCGGCGGCGACGCACGCGATGACGCCGACGCGAATGTTTTTCCACCTCGCCAACATCGACGTCGGTTTGAGCACGCGTCCGAGCAAGACGCCCGCGACGACGCCCGCAAACACTGCACCGACGACACGTGCGAATGGCACCAACAACTTCATGATCGGATGCGGGCTCTCCCACTGCGTCGCCGGTTTCAGCGCCACCAATAATTTCCTCGCCACGCCCGCCGCCGCGCTCGTCACCGTCATCGTCTCGTTCCCGCCTCGCGCCTCACCCAACGCGGATTCAAGCACCATTCTATGAAAATCCAACCCACTCATCGCCACGAGCTCGACGTTGATGGCGAACAGCGCGACGACGATGACATCCTTTAACACCGTCGTGCTCAAAATGTGCGAACAATACGGCCCGCTCGCCTCGCACTCGTTGATCACCGCCAACGCGCTCGCCGGCGATCTCGCCAACGACAGCGTTCCCAACAAACTCCCCACCGCCACCACGTGTCGCTCGGTCAAACCGCTCAAAAATTCTACTCTATTCGCCAACACGGCGTCGAACGCGAAAAATGTCGCCGTCCAACAACACGCCGCCACGCTCGCCACCGTCGCCGCCGTCGCCTTGAAATTCCTTCTCAATTCCGACATCGCCACCTCCGATCCCGCCGCCAGACCGATGCATGCTAAACACGCGTTATCCACCATCCACAATCGTCGCCATCCCGCCGTGGAGAGCGCGCCGAGGCCGTGATGTCCGAAGACGACGCCGCATAACAAATATCCAGTAATCTTGGGCGTCTTGAGATGTTTATTCATAGCCTGCGCGCGCGCGCGCGTCGCGCCGTCGTCCGAGACGACGACGACGACGACGACGAGACAACGTCAGTCTCTCCTCACGTCGAGTCGCGATCGCGTCCGCGTCGAAACGATTAGAGTCGAGTCGAGTCCCGCGCAATCAATCATCGAGCCGTCGTCTCGTCGTCACGCACCGCACCCACGTGCGCGCTCGCGAACGCGACGAGCGGCAGACGCAACCACGCATCCGTCGGCCACTCCGTCGCCGTCGCCGTCGCCCACATCGCGACGAACGACGACGACGCGTTCTCGCGATCGAGCGTCTTCAACCCTCACTCTTCACCGCGCGCGCCCGCGACGCTTGCCGTCGCCATGGCCCCCGCCCTCGGTCCCGCGGTCGCCCGCGCGGTGGACGATCTCGCCCACGACATTCGTCGCGGTCGCTACGACGCCGCCGCGCCCGCGGCGCTCGCCAAACGCGTCGCCGAGACGCTCATCCAAGCCGTCGCCACCGCGAGCGCCGACGCCACTGTCGACGACGTCGTCGCCAGCGTTCGCGCCATCGGCGGTCGACTCGCCCTGGTGAAGCGAGAGCATCTTCTCGTCGGGAACGTCGCGCGACGGTTGCTTCGCGTGATCCGAGACGAGTTTCAACAGGATGAACCGTCGGCGTCGACGTCGGCGTCGGCGCTCGACGGCGAACGCGAGTCACGTTCGCGAAGGATGAAAAAAGACGTCATCGACACCGCGCACGAGGTGATCGAGGAGATGGAGGCGGCGTGTTCGAACATCGCGGCGCAGAGCGGGGATTTTATCACGAATGGGTGCTGCGTGATGACGATGGGAACGCCGAGTGCGGGCGCGGGGACGGGGCTGGCGGAGGCGTTTTTGAGGGACGCGAATAAACGACGCGCGTTTAGCGTCGTGGTGGCGGAAGGCGCGCCCGTGTATCACGGGCACGCGACGGCGAAGAGTTTGACGGACCGTGGCGTTCGAGATGTGACCGTCATCTGCGATAGCGCGGTGTACGCGGTGATGCCGAGCATCAAGTGTTGCGTGTTGAGCGCGCGAGGCGTGCTCGCCGACGGCGCCGCGCTCGTGCACAGCGGTGCGTATAACATCGCGCTCGCGGCGAAAACACACGCGGTACCGGTGATCGTGTTGGCGGGGTCGTACGCCATCTCGCCCAAGACGCGCGAGGACGAGGGGTTCGATAGCGTGTACGGCTTGGGGTCGCCGGCGACGGCGTTGGCGTACGGCGAGGCGGGCGCCGATCCCGACGCCGTCGTCGCCAACCCATCGTTCGAGTACCTCCCGCCGGACCTCATCTCCGTCTTCGTCACCGATCACGGCGCGCACTGTCCGGGATTCATCAACGTATTACTCGAGGAGATGTACTCAGAGCTCGACGGCGCGCTTCTCAAATAGCCACCCGCGCGTCGAACCTTTCGCTAGAATTCAATTTTTATACGAGACGACGCGTCAAAAAAACCAAACGTACGCACGACGACGCGAACACGAACACGTTTCGAAAGAATAGCCACGCTCTGCGATTACAACCACACAACACACACCGGATCTCCGCGGTCGCCGGCGTTTTTCGCGAACCGATAAGGCGCGTCGCGTCGCGTCTCCGCCGCCTCTCCACCCGTCCATACTCCCATCGCGTCCAAACTCGCATCGCGTCCGCCGCATCACCACCGCGCGCTCACGCCAAAAATCCAAGCTTCCCGCCGTTCGCCTTGGCCGTGCGAATCAAATTTTGCTTCACCTTGGTGTCGCATCCAAACTCTTCGCAAAAATCCCCGATGACTTGCGAGTGCAGCGCGATCGCCTTGCCGCGAATCTGATTGAACCGTTTCACGCCGATGACGTCGCGAGCGACGCGGACGATCGGGGCGAAGAGTCCGTTCTCGTACGCGTTGCCGCATCGCGTGACGAGGACGGCGCGGCGGGAGGGGACGCGCGCGGGACGGGGCGCCGCCGATCGCGCCGAGGTGGTGGCGACGAGGGGGGCGTGGGCGCAGTGCGCGCGAGCGGTGAGCGCGGTGGGGTGCATGACGCGGAGTCCGTGGGGCGCGACGAAGGCGTGCGCGCGCGACGACGTGTGGGGGGCGACGCGACGACGACGGCGAGGGAAGGTGCCGTTCGGATGAAGGGGAAGATTACTGTGGGGGTGGTGACGTCGGCGCATTTTCAAAGTGGCGAATCGTGAATCATGATGTAGGGGGGTACACATGGAGGGGTGGTGGGGTACACGTGAGTCAGGATTCGAAGTGGGGGTGTGGAGCACCGCGCGCGGAGGACGGCGGCGGCGACGCGAGGGACGCGAGGGTGGATCGGCGCGGCGGTGGCGATGGCGTCGACGCGTGCGCGTGGTATCTATGTATCTATAAATCTATCGCTAGGGTGGGTTGGCGTCGACATCGGCGTCGGGACGGTGAGTGGGAGCGCCCACCGACGAGGCGTCGGCGCGGACGAAGCGGCCGCACGCGCTCGTGTCGTCGTCGCACGTGCGAAGGTAGAGACGTTCCGGCGGGTGGATCGCGGGCGTTCGACCGCTCTCGCGAACGTCTGGGTCGTCTTGAGCGAAGATTTCGCCGAGCGCGCGGACGTGGTCCTGGCGGAGACAGTAGACGTCGGAGACGCGACCGGCGCGTTCAATTTCGGCGAGCGCCGTCATGTCCATGTTTTTGTTTGGGTACGTGCCGAGAAGCCACGGAGCGCTGTGCGGGACGGCGCTGGCAAAGTTGGAGACTGAACCTCGACGGCGCGCGTCGTCGCCGTTGCGCATGATGTCGCACATGACGGCTTGAATGTCGAGCGAGGCGCGCGCGACGCCGTCGCGGAATTTCTCGGGCCAGAGTGACGGGACGTTGTGTCGCCAAGCGGTCAACGACGCGTACAATTTGGGATTCGACGCAATCTCTCGCATGCGATCGATGAGATCGTCGACGCTGTCGTAATCCTTGACGCTGAGCACGCAATCCTTCTTCGGACACGGGAGAAACGCGTCCACCGTCTTCGTGCCAAAGTACACGGGGATGGAACCGCGAAGGAGCGGCAACCAAAGCTTTTCAGACACGTGTCCGGGACAATCCACCTCCTCGGCGACGAAATAAAACAGATACTTGCTCAATTCGAGCTGTAAACGAATAGTCTCCGTCGACGTCGCCGAGAGTCCGAGGTTGTAAAATCGAGTGTTGTTGCGGTTTCGCATGCACGTCCCGATGGATTCCACGGGGTACTTTTCAGAGATTCGTCTCAGGATTCTCGCCCCCACCGAGTGCCCGTCGTTGCACGCCACCGCGCTGTCACCGAAGCCGATCACCGGTAATCGCATGTGGAGCGGTCGAAGAAAGGCGTCGTAGGATGAAATCATAAACTTGGCTGTCGGCAGCGGCGAACGCCACATGCTGTCAAACGCGGCGTTGGACGTCGCGAGATAATCCACTTGCGACAAAAAGGTTTGATCGCGTAAATCTCTCCCGGTTTGTAACGCTGCGGGCGCAGCCGTGGACACGTACACGTACACTTGATCCCGACGCGATTTTTGTGGCAGCTTCGTCAGGAATACATCCTCCCTGCCCAGACGTGAACTCTCCCTCTTTCGAGACGCGCTCGTTGAGGTCGACGATTCAGTGCGCGTCGCGGTTTCACCCGATTCGTGACGCAAACGCACCGCGTGCGCTGATTTCAGGGACGACAACACGGGTTTCGTCATCGTGTCTCCGCGAAACACGACGACGTCCGCCTCCATGCACCTATCGTCGTTTCTACCATTTGTGTGCAGCACCTCCTTGACGCACCGTCCTAATAAATTTTCTCTCGCCGCCGAGCGCACGCCTCGCTTGGCGTCCAACACCGCGCTCAAATCTTCCGCCCACGTCGACGCCCCGATCGGACGAGACCATCGGTGAAGATTATACAGACACACGGAGAACGCCGAGTCGCCGAATTCTAAATTCGACTCGGCCCTCTTCTCTCCCTCCTTGTACCAACTCGGTTTGTGCACCCAGTTCCGCAGCGGCTCTCTCCCCACCGCGTGTGCGTCATCCACCTGCACGCTCATCGCCACGAAATCCTCCACCGTTCGTGCGCGATCCAACGCGTGCGAATTCCTCGTCAACTCGGACGCCAACGGGTCCTCCACCTCTTCGAACACCCTCGTCGTCGCCCCACCACCGTTCCATCGTCGATCCTGTCGCTGGCCCAGCGACATCACGTCGTCCGTGTCCCACTCACTCCCCTTGGCGTTTCGACTCGTCCTCGTTTCCGCCAACCACGGATACGCCGCGAGCGCGTCCACGCTTAACACCTCTCTTGCCCGCGGCGCCACGCCGAATCTATGCGAACGCACTTTCACCGTCCTCGACGCGTCCGCCGCCGCCCGCACGAACGCCACCGTCGTCGACATCATCATCGCGCTCGACATCACCACCACCGCGCACGCCGCGAGGGCGAACGCGTGTCGACGCGCCGATGATTTTCGCCATCTTTTGCTCTCATCGATCGGCGCCGCTGACGAGGTGGAGACGTCGTCGTCGTCGTCGCTCCCATCGATCGCGCGACGTCGACGGACGAGGACGTCGTCGAAATCGTCCTCTCGACCGTCGTCGACCGAGACGCGAGCGCCGAGCAGGGGCGCGCGCTCGGCGTGCGCCATCGCGCCGACAAATGGTGTTGAGCTCAAAGGCGTTCGAGCTCGAAGACGGCGCGGGACGCGCGGGAACGCGGGTCTGTGCGATGAGATGATTGTATTACACGACGCGCGATGGCGTAAAAAAAAGAATGAAGACGCGTTCACGCGGTCGCGTCCGCGAAGAGCTCGGACGCGTCCTCGGGTTGGCTGAGTTCGGCGGCGAATTCGGCGGCGACGCTCGCCTTTTCCACGCACGAGAGCGGCAACCCGAGCTGCGGCGCCTTGGACGCGACGGTTCCGTCGGCGTCTCGTCGCGTCGATGTGAACGGAGGCACGACAATCCACTGTGGAGCGACACTCTTGAGGAAACTTGAACCGTTGGTGGCGTGTGGGAGCGTGGCGAGGACGTCGTCGTACGCGTCGTGCCGCAAGACGAAGAAGGCGTCCTCGTTCAATTCGCACTCGCTCGATCGCAATTTACACAGTTTCCCTTCTTGAAACTTGCATCGACAGTTGTGCGGACAAAACCGGCCGAAATGGCGCTTTTGATTCTTCGTGTGCGCGACGGCGAGGGTGGAATCGTACTGTAAACGAACCGTGTTCCACTCGTCGCTATTGATGAGCACGCCGAGAGCGCGTCTGTCGTTGACGTCGAGCGCGCCCTCCACCTCGGCGCGTCCGTCGAGAAACGCCATCCTCGACACGTCGTTATCTTTGGCGTGTTTAATCACCGTCGCCAACAGGTATCTATCCCGTATGCTCTCCGTGGGCAACACCACGCCCGCCCGGTCCGCGCACGCCAACACCTCCGTCGCGTTGACGCACAGCGTCTTCCCCGCCGTCTCCGCCGACGATTCGCACCCATCCGCGTCTCGCTTCATGCGCTCGTAAATCCTATCCAACCCACTGCTCTGGGTGAAACTATCGCTCACGCGCGCGCCGGAGGATGTCTCTCGTCGAGGCGCCGTGAATGCTTCTTTACACGCCGTCGCCGCCCGCAGTCGCTCGAAGTCGTCGTCGTACACGCGCACCCCTTTCACCGTCCTACTCGACGCGCGCACCTTTTCGAACCCATCGCTTTGAAAGTACGTCGCCATGACGACGAATAACATCGTCCACGCGATGGCCACGTACACGGGGTTTCGCACGCGATTGCGCGTCTCGCGGGCGTCGCGCTCGACGGCGCGGAGATCAGAGGTGGAGGTTGGATTCTCCACGTCGTCGTCGACGACGCGCGCGCGCGAGACGAGGGGGGTGGACTCGTTCATGACGCGCGCGGGTGTGTCTTACGTGCGTCGCGTTCGGTCGGCGGTGGTTCGGACGCGGGACGCGCGCGCGCGCGAGGGAATCGCGCGCGCAACACTAATTATCTGTGATTTCTTTTCGGGACAGTTGGGACAGACGCGCGCTGGGCGAGATGCGTGATGATGTACATGTACAAACGGTGGTGCGCGCGCGATTCCGATGTGAAACGAATTGCGAGCGGTCACGCGTCCGGGGCGATGGATGCGCGCGCGAGCGGTGAGGAGAGCTCGGACCGCGGGTCGACGCGTTCGATAACCTCGGACGGCCACGCGCACTCGCCCTTTGGAAACTCGTCGACGTCGTTGAGCCGTAACACGTCTTCCACGACGTCAGCCTCGGCGAAATCGTCGATGACGATGATGTGTCCGACGGAGCATCGGTGATTGGTGGCGTCGGCGATGAAGGAGGAGAGAAATGGGTTCGCGCGCGTCCTGGCGAGCTCCACCAACGATTTCGGGTGGCGTTTGAGGAGATTGAACGACTCGAGAATCGTCTTCGCTTGGGTCGTGAGCGTCCAAGAGAGTTTTAACACGGCCTCGGGCGCGAAGTCTGGATCGTTGAAGGCGCGAACGACGTCCTCGTTAAAGGCGCGCATGACGTTCGTCTCGTCCGAGTCGGCGTACGTGTTGGTGATGGCGCGACTCGGCCAAAATTTGTGTTTCGCCCCGACCTCGTCGTCCTCGAACACGACGACGCATCGTCGATTTTTATCGACAAAGTCTTTTCCGATCTTCATGCTATACAGCGCCGCGGTATCGCCCGGAAACGGCGCGAGTAAGTCTCCGAACACTTCATCGACGACGACGGCGAGTCGCTCCACCGCCGCCGCGTCGGGATCCCCGAGAAAATGACTCAATTCGACCATCACGACCTCGCTCGGTCGCTCTACCAAAAACACCTTGACCTCCTCTAAAACTTCATCAACCGACTGTCCCGTGAGCGCGTGATGAATCCTCCACGCCATGGACTCAGCCTCCCATCCCGCGCGCAAGTCCACGTATCTTGCGCCGCGTTCGAGCTGCGCCCCGACTGAGTCAACCTGCGCGCGGGCCCATCGTCGCACCAACTGGTCCGCGGGCACGCCCATGGACTCGGCGATCTTCAACGCCTCGCTCGCCCACTTTGGCAACTGCGAGCGAGATCCCGGCTGAAGTTGCGACGAGAGGTACGCCGTCCCCGAGTCGTGCGTCCCGGGCAACGTAATCTGCCCAAACGTCTTGTCGCGGATTCCCGGCGCGGACATCCACGTCGCCGCGCTCGACGGCGGCGGAGGGTGCGGTGGCGTCGGTGGTACCGGTTCAGCCAGCGCGCGCGCGACGAACGCCGCGAACGCGACGGCGACAAGGGCGCGCGAGACGGCGCGCATGTCCTCCGAGCGAGGCTGTGAATGACGCGGTGGGCGCGGTCGATGGCGACGGTGTGCGGTCGACGGAGGACGCCGCGCGCGCGGGAGAGCGCGCGTGGAAAATGGTTCGTTCGTTGAGACGCGACGCATGGTCGAACGCGACGCGCGATGAGGCGACATTCCGGTGACATGTGACTGAGTTCTCGGCGGTTACCGTCGGCGGCGAGAGGAATGGTTATAATAAAGTACACAATGCGCGTCGATGGGTGTCGTGTGCGATCGTTCAAGCGTCTCGATCACGTCTCCATATCGTCTGTGTTGTTGCCGGACGTCGGTCGGAGGAGATCGAGCGCGCGCGAGGCGATGGGATCGACGACGCTCGGCGGGAGACGCCGTCTCGCTCGCTCGACAACGCCGTCGGTCAACGCGAACATCTCCGGCGATGGTTTGCACGTCATGGCGATCACGCTCGCGAGTTCGAGATTGACGCGCGCGACATCTTCGCCGTGGGACTTTTTGTGCGCCTCCTCTTCGTCTTGGTCCTCGTGTTCGTCTCCGTTTCCGTCGGCGTCGGTCGGTTCGGCGCCGGCTAAATCGACCGCGCGCTGTAAGAGCTCGTGCGCTAATTCTGTCGCCTCCTCCACGTACGCCGTCTCACCGGCGAATAGAACATCGTTGGACTGCACGCCTTCGATCTTATACGGCAGTTTCGGCTGCGCCATAGCGGTAATCAGAGGAATCATCGAGACGTACGCGCGCGCTTGATTCGCGCTCTCCGGCGCCCAATCGAAATCTTCCACCACCTTGAGCAACCCGCGAAAGACGAGGAACGCGCCCTTCTCCAAGTTACCGGGCGTGACGACGAGGAGCGAACCGCACGCGCGCGCGAATTCGAGCATCTCGGCGTCGGCGCGATCGGTTGGAAGATCCATCCATCCGCCCACCGCGCTCTCGCCGCCGCTCTCTTGCGCGTCGGTCACGGCGCTGCGAATCAAACCGTCGACTTGTTGAACCAAACCGTGCGCGATGGCGGCGCGCGCGGTGAGCGTGAACAGACGAAGTCGGACGTCGACGCCGCGCACACTCGGAATGGTGACTTGACAGTACGCCGTACACGCGTTGACAAAGGATTTGGTGCGCGCTGTGTGCTCGCCGCCGATGCGGTCATACACGCCCACGACGAGCGCGATCGCTCGGTACACGAGCACCTCTTGCACTAAATCGAGGTTGGCGAACGCACTCCGAGCGCTGACGAGAAAGTTGAGGTGCGCCTCAAAGTCTGAGCCGAAGTCGACGCTGTTGATGAATCGCACGACGAGGCTCTCCGTGTCAGCGCGCGCGGCGTCGGTGCTCATGCCGTCAATGTCATCGTTGCACGTCTTCGCAGCCTCGAGCAACGCCTCCAGACACACGGGATCGGTGATGATGCCTTTCTTTTCCGCGCATCGCAGTAAACCGGCGCTGAATTTCACCTTGGCGTCACCTCGAAGGATTTCTCCGAGATACATGTACCACTTGAGGGAAATGACGTCGTCGACGTCTTCGTATCGCTCAGTCACCGCGCGAAGCATGCGCTCGACCCGTGACATCGCGTCGGATGATAACGTGGGTGCCTCGGCGTTGGATTCGCCCTCGCGTTCTTCGGTGAGCGCGGCGTGCACGTGTCGAGCGACGTCCTTCATGAGCGTCTCCATCTCGGCTCGCGAGAGGTACGCGACGACGTAGCGCAAAAACGCCTCGGCGACGCGGAGGTACGGTTCGATGCGGTTCCACTTTTGTGCCACCTTCCAGACTTCACCCAAAATCTCCAAACGCTCGTTCTCGTGCGGCGCCACGTCGTTGAATTTTTGCGCGATGAGCGCGTAGCAATCCGCCATGTTTTCCAAACGTTCGAGTGTCTCCTCTTCGTAGCTCGTCGCCGACGCGCTGACGAGAGAGATCAACTTGAACGCGTTTTCTTTGAAAATCGTCGGCGAGAGCGAACGAAACACGGCGCGTAGAAACGGCACCGGCGGCGTCTCGCCCCCCATGTACAGCACCTTGTGAAGCAACGACGGATTTGGATTGTGCGCGCAACACTCGATGAGCCACTCCATCGCCGGATCCATGAGCTCCGAGTACTCGGCACGACGAAGACCCAGTCTGAAAACGTACGTCGTGGCTGGATCGTCGTCCGCCTTTTCGTCGAGAACGCTAACGTACGAGGGCATGAACTCTTTGAGAATCTCCAGCGTCTGTCCGTTATCCGACGTCTCGCAGCCACACTCGAGCGCGCACTTGGCGATGTACATGCGCATGTACGCCGCGGCGAGGGGATCACCGATGCCTCGAGTCATGCGTAACAATCGTTGCACCTGCGCCACCGGCGGTTCGTCGTGCAAGAACCGATAACACTTGAACAGTGCGAGTTCCATGTACATGCGAGGAATCATGTCTCGAATCGTTGCCACCTTGTAAAACCAATTCTTACACGTATTCTTCGCCAATAGACGCACGTCGGACGCCTTGAAATTCTCCGGCAACCGTCGAGCCTCGCCCGTCTCCAACGTTTCTTCCGCTTTGCGCGAGATTCGATCGTACACGAGTCTCCCCATCGTCTCGATCACCTCGGTGACTAGTATGAACAACACCGGATAAAATTTGCCGACGTTCGTGTCCGACAACAACTTCGCCACCTTGACGGACAGTTTCAACGCGTTCACGCGATCCTCTTTCAACCACGCCGTGGCGATGTCGTCGTTCAAGCGCCGCAACCGCGTGACGTATTCCTGTTGCGATATCCTGTGCGTCTGCGCCGTCATCCCCGCCGTCGTGTTCTCCAACTCCGCCAATCGCGCCTCCACCCCAGCCTCGCCCTTGGCCCGGGTGGATATGATTTCAAACGCCATGGACACCTGAATCGTCCCTCGTCCGCTCCTCGCCGCGTGCACTCGCCGTTTCTTCGCCGTCCACCGTTCGTGCGTCTCCTCCGCCGTCGGCGGCGCGCCGACGCGTCCCTTCACCGTCGCCGTCGACGTCCCAGCCTCCTCGTCCGACGACTCCGCGTCTGATTCCGAATCGACGCGCGCGCGCGCCAACAGCGCGTCCACAGGATCGCTCGCGAACGTCCCCATCGTCGTCGTCGTCGTCGTCGGCGGCGGCGGTTGGCTCGAATCCTCCCCGACGTCCTCCGTCTCCACGCGCGTCGCCGTCGACGCCTCGTCCCCCGACCGCGTCGACGCCGCATCGTCACCATCGCCACCGCCGTCTTCTCTCCCTCTCTCTCGCGACGACGCGCGACGCAACGCGCGCTCGATCGTCTCGCGCGCGAACGCATTCATCGCGCGCGCGCTCGTCAACGATCCATCGAACGCGCTCGACGCCTCGAACGCGCGCGCGAACGCGTCGGCGTCCGCGCCGGCGACGCGAAGGTCCATGCGCTCGCTCGCTCTCGCGCGCTCGCCGACGCCGACGGTCGAGCGTCGAGCGTCGAGCACTGCGACCGAGTCGTCAGACGTCCGCGAGCGCGTCCACGTTCGACGCTCGAGAGTCCGCGCGACCGAGCGAGCGCGCGCGAATCCTCGAACGAACGCGCGTCGTCGCGTCGTCGGTCGTCATGTTGGCGTGTCGCGTCGCGCACACGGCGGCGAGAGCGGCAGGATTACGACGCGACGGAACCTCCTTGGCGTGTCGACGTCGATGCGTCGAGCACGTCGCGCGCGTCTCCGCGGGATGGCGAGGCGCGCGGGCGCGCGATGGGTCAAACGCGCGCGCGTATGGTCGAGCGAGAGACGTGCGACGATGGAACGACGCCGGTGGGTTCGAGCGCGAGACGAGCGGGGACGAAGACGACGAGTCGCCGAGGGACTGGGCGGGCGGCGTGTCGTGGATGGCGACCATGGATCCGAGCAAGGAACCGGAGGAGACGCCGACGCTCAAGGATGGAGAGATGGTGCTTCCGATGTTCCCCCTGGGGTCGCACGTGTACCTGCCGGACACAGAACACGTGTTGAACATTTTCGAGCCGAGGTATCGCGCCATGTACAACGAGATTTTGTTCAACGGATCGAGGAGGTTCGTGGTGCCGATGTGCGCGCCGAACGAGCCGGGAAAGTTTTCATCCGTGGGTGCGGTGTTTTATCTGGACGATCTCAAGGAGGTGAGCGAACAGACGAACGATCAGATTAAATTCGTGTGCTCGCACACGGTGATCGAACGCGTGCGCGTCACGCGTTCGCTCAACGATCGCGTGTGGGGAGATCGAAGCTCTTTCCTCAAGGTGGTGACGGAAAAACTGGAAGATTGCGATCTGGACGAAGATTTCAGCAACAAGGAGGGGGCGTTGGAGGAGAAATTTAGAAAGATTATCGAAATGCAAGCCAAGGTGGACGAACCCATCCGGTTTACGAGCGACGTCGAGGCGGCAGCGGCCATCAGCGCCGGTCGTGGGAAGAAGGGCTTCTGGCGGTTGGTTAACTTGTGGCAAAGCTTGTTGCAAAGCCGCGTGACGCACCGCGAGAACGAGTTGCAGGCGGGTATTCAGCAGATGTTGCGCAACTTTTTGGAGGAATCTGGCGTCGATCTCTCCGACGGTCAATCCGTGCAGCTGTCCTTCGAGAGCATCCCGGATAACATCAAGGCTGAGATGCAGCGCATGAACGAAGAGTACGGCGAAGAGCGCTTGGAGTTGTTGAACTCAGCCATCTACCCGTTCCAGTATCTCGTGCAGATGGATTCGCACGCCGAGCGTCTCGATTACTTTGGCCAACTTCTCGAGGAGGAAGACAAACGTCTCACCGCTAAAAACACGCTGCGCGCCATGTTCTCCACCGAGTGAGCGCGAGACTCGATTCGATTGATGAGTGGATGAACGAACGAACGAACGCACGCGCTGTGCGTGCGTGAATGATTTTTAACGAAAAACATGACTCATTCTTTTTACCGCGCTATCGTCTACCTACGCCGTCCACATCTCCATGCCCGGAATCGCGTACGACAACCGCGTCACCCCTTTCTTCGTTCGAACGCCCGTCAAACGAAAATCCTCAATCTCAGACATCGCCTTGACGTGCGTACCACCGCACGGACATCCCGGCGTGTCCGGCACGATGGTGACGATTCGAGGTGTCATGTCCTCCGTGATGAACGGCGGCAATTCCCCCCCGCACGCCGCCTTGGCGTCCTCGTACGACAACTCCTCCGCCTTGGACGTTCCATTTTCCTCGATGATTCGTTTCATCTCCTCGTTCAATCTCGTCGTCAACGCGTCGACGTTCGCAAATTCGTGCTCGGGCGCGAGTTTTCCTTTATACTCGACGTACGCTTGCGTCGGTTCGTGCATCCCCTTCGTCGGCGTCAACACCTCCGGTCCGAGTCCGATTCGAATCATAGCCACGTCCAACGCGTGTCCCGCGGAGTGTATCCTCGCGTGCAATCGTCTCGCCGCGCCGTCGATTTCCACCTCGACGTCTTCGCCGTCGCGAAAAGTCCCCGCGTCGAACCTCCCCTCGTGTTCGATCGCCCCGTCCGCCAGTCTCCGCACGCGCTCGAACACGAACGACGACGTGCCCGACGCGCTCGTCATCCTCCCTCGATCGCTCGGCTGTCCACCGCCCGCGGGATACGCGATCGTTTCATCCAGCACGACGATGTTCGTCCCGGTCGCGTCGTCACGTCCCGTCGTGCGCACCACGCGCGCGCGCGACGCGTACGCGTACGAGTCGTCGAAATACCTCGGCGTCGTCGCCATCGCTCGCGCGCGCGCGCGACCGCCGACGCGCGCCGCGAACCTCGCGTCGAGCGCCGACGCGCGCGCCATAAACTACCGCGTCCCGACGTCGAATCCGCCCCATGACGACGCCCGACGACGCGCGTCGTCGCCCGCTCATCGCGCGCGTCTCTCCGGAAGACTTTCCCGACACCGGTCGCGGGCACTGCGTGCGCGAGGCGACGGCGCGCGGGGAGGTTTTGCTCGAGATTCCCCTCGAACGCGCGTTTACGCTCGACGCGGCGCGCGCGGATGCCGACATGGCGACGGTGATTCCGTGTTGTGCGCGGCACGATGACGTCGTGGCGTTGCACGTCTGTCTCGAGAGACATCGTGGAGAGAGCGCGGCGCGCGCGTCGCACGTGGAGACGCTTCCGCGCGCGTTCGACACGGCGTTTTATTGGAGCGAGGAGGAGCGGCGCGAGCTCGCGGGGACGGCGTGTCTGCGGGACACGGTGAATTTGATCGAGGAGACGAGGGAGGATTACGAGTTGATCGAGCAAAAGTTGGAAGCGATCGGGGAGAAGGATTGGTTGCGCGAGCGCGGGATCGATTACGAGCGGTACGCGTGGGCGAGATCGAATTTGTGGAGTCGACAGTGCGATTTGTTGAAACCAGACGGGACGAGGACGAGAGCCATGGTGCCGACGTTTGATATATTCAATCACAGTCCCGAGGCGCCGTTGGGGAAGACGCACAAGTTGAACGCGGAGGAGGGATTGGTGACGGTGTACGCGGGTAAGGATTATGCGGTCGGGGAGCAGGCGTTTATATCGTACGGGAGCGGAGAGGCGGCGAACGCAAAGTTGTTGACGTGGTACGGTTTTTGCGTGGAGAATAATCCATACGAGGAGTTAGATCTCACACTCACGGTGACGGTGAACAAGTTGAGGAAGACTGTGTTAGAGACGGCGCTGAGAGCGAGCGCCGTGGCGTATTTGCAAGACATCGACACGCGGTGGAGAGAGAGCGGCGATTACGCCGAGCCGTACTTACCCATGCTGTACAGTATTCTTCACAGTCCAAAGGCGGAGGATTTGAAGTCGGAAGATTCGTCGGACGAATTCATCATCAAGCACACGATTCCGGAGCGCGAACCTTTGCCTCCGCCGTTGCGAATGATGGCGCGAGTGCAACAACTCTCGGACGCCGATTTGGCCGACGGGGAGATTCGCCAAGCCGTCATGACGGCGGCGCAGGATAAGACTGGCGAAACCATCGTCTCGAAGGATAACGAAATGGCGGCGTTGGCGTCGTTAAAGACGATTTTCAAAGACATCTGCGACGGATTCACCGTCGGCGACGCGGAGAGCGACGCGGCAGAACTCGCGAAACCGTTCGACGACGTCCCGTACCGCAAACGTTTAGCTCTATTGGTGCGCACGGGTGAGCGGAAAATCGCGACAAAGTCGTACGGAGAAGCCACCGCGCGCTTAGACGCACTCGTCCGAGACGTTACGCGCGCCGCCGTGACGCGAAAAGAGGGTTTGTGTGAAAATCCCAAGTGCGTCACGTGCGCCAGTCACGGATGCCGCTGGCTTCACGAGCTTCGCAAGCAAAAAAGCAAGGTTGAGGCGATGCTTCCGACCGTGGCGAGATACGCTCGAACAATCGAAGACGCGTTGCCTCTCGCGGCGCACGCGCAGACCATCAACTTGGCTTACCTTTGGCTGATGGGTCACATAGAACACGACGTTGCGTCTCGCGCGGCGATTAATCCGCCTACGTGGCCGTTAGAACTCAAGTCCGAGTGCGACGCCTCGGCATACGAAGATTTGGAGCGCATGGCAAACTTGGAAATAGATGGAAGCGCCGGCGAGGAGCACCCACACGAAGGTAAACAGGGCGAAATGCTCTTACCCGGTGTCTACACGGTGAAGATTAGGCAATGGGGCGCGTGGATTCTCACGCAGTGGGCGACGTGCGGCATATTAGATATCACCGACCTCAACTCCATCGGCGCTGAGGCGGCGGCGCTGAAACGCCGCCACGCGTGTAGCATTCCGAATTCGATCGCGCTCGACTTTTTGGCTGACATCGGCCCGCTCGTCGAGATCGGAGCCGGCGGAGGCTTGTGGGCGAGACGTCTCGTCGAGCGCGACGTGGAC
>Ga0181569_10000064_pt1 | contig 65067 bp, 32 predicted proteins | sample 101ome_19_FD_132452 | JGI IMG/M metagenome (GOLD analysis project Ga0181569, IMG submission 132452) | Coastal salt marsh microbial communities from the Groves Creek Marsh, Skidaway Island, Georgia - 101405AT metaG (megahit assembly) | ecosystem: Environmental > Aquatic > Marine > Intertidal...
ACGACGCCTCGCGCGGACGCGGACGCGGACGCGGTCATCGTCGTCATCATCTCCGCCGTCTCGCCCGCGACGCACGCTCGACGCGCGCGACTGTGCGGCGACGTCGCGATCGAGGGGACGACGCACGTTATCCGCACGACCCTCGACCCCGTCGACGTGACGAATCATGACTCAAGTAACGGGTCATGAACAGGAAACACCGAGGGACTCGAAGTGCCCGGTTCGAACGCGAGCTGTCGGTCGTTCGCGCGACAGACGTCGTCGTCGTCGACGGGCGTCCATGACGCCCGACGGCGAAGACGTCGGTGACATCGACGTCGACGTCTTGGTGCACCTCGCCGAGCGTCGACTCGCGCTCTTGTACGGCGTGCAACACATTCTCGCCGCGACGCGCGCGGACGATGATTCCACGACGCGAACGACGCGCGACGACGCGCTCGCGGCGTGGGTGCGACGCGCGAGCGAACTCTTCGACAGAGACGACGTCGCCGATCGCGCGTCGCTCGCCGCGCTCAAGTGCGCGTTTTGTGCGGTGGAGCGAGACGGGTCGTTCGAATCGTGGAGGTTCGGCGTCGAGTGGTTGAGCCGCGCCGAGCGCGAGACGACGAGACGACGCGTGGAGAGCGGGGGGATGACGATTCCGGCGTGGTTCACGACGCACGCGTGTGATTTTGACGTCGTCGAGCCGGGGGACGTGTGGATGACGTTTGAACGGGCGGCGGTGGTGGTGGGGAAGAGACGCGCGCGCGAGGTGCGGGACGGGTTCGCGTTGGTGCCGGCGGAGGCGGTGGCGGAGACGTACGCGGCGCGAGTGGAGCGCGATATCAGAGAGGATTGCGAGCGGACGTTGCGGCGACTGCGCGCGTGGGTGGCGACGGGGGAGGCGCCGCGGGCGTTCGATCCGAAAAACGCGAGGAACGTGTTGCGGGAGATTCGAACGTGGCAACCGGATCCGAGCGAGTTGCCGGAGGCGCCGACGTCGCGCGGGACGAGTCTGGCGAAGAGACGACGCGACCGTCGCCGACGAGGCGCGGGCGTCGCCGGAGTCGCTCAACACGCGATCGCGATCGAGGAGGACGCGGCCGAGGGAGGCCGAGGGCGAGGCATGGGACGTCCGGGCGAGGAGTGGAAGCGCGCGCTCGCGGCGATTGATCCGCGCGGGAAACGCGCGGCGTCGAGACCGTTTCCGCCGTGCATGCGGAATAAACTCGAGGATCTCCGCGTCAAGGCGCATCTGAGGTACACGGATAGGTTTCATCTCAATCTCTTCTTCAAAGGGGTGGGGTTCACGGTGAACGAGGCGCTCGAATTTTGGAGACGCGGCGTCTTTCCGCGCGGACGCATGAGCGATTATCAGCGCGAACACACGTACGCGATTCGTCATCACTACGGATTAGAGGGCGCGATGAAAGATTACGACCCGCACAAGTGCGAATCGCTCGGGAAAGCTGGGATCGAGACCGAGTGCGCGTGTCCGTTCGTCGGCACGGTGGAAGATTTTCGTCGCGCGTCGAGCGCGAGGGACTGGTTTTCCGAATTATCCATCTCGGGCCGCGCCGCTGTCGAGTGCGCGGTACAGATCGGTGATCCCACCACCGCGTGCGCGCGTGCGTTCGCGGACGCGCACGGTGGTATGGACATAGGCGACGAGTTCACCCATCCCGCCGATTACTTTGACGCGTCGATGGAGATTGAAGAGTTGTATCGAGACCGCGCGCGCCGCGCCGCGTTCGAGCGCGCGCGCCCGTCGACCGCCACCGACGCTGCCGGCGCCGACGCATCGACCGCCGTCGACGCCGACGACGGTGTCTTGCCACACAACATTCGTCTGGACGTGGATGATTCGTCGTCCGACGAGGACGCACCCTAGTCGTAGTCGTAGTCGTAGTCGTAGTCGTAGTCGTCGCGTTAGTAACAGTAGAGCTCGAGAGAGACGACTGAACCTCATCGTCACATTCGAACGCGTCGCTCGAACGCGCGCGATCCGACGCGTCGCTCGAACGTGCACACGCAAAGCGACACATGCTGACGTGAATCCGTGCGCGTCGGTCGCCATGCGGTGCCTGCGCTGCCGGTGCGAGTGTTGCTGCGGGAAGCAACCGAGCCAACAGGGTGTTCACCCGGGTCCCGCCGTCGTGCGTCCCGCGGACGGCGCGGAGACGTCGACGAAAGGCGCGGACGAGGGTAAGGATCGCGATGGACGCGATCGGTCGAGTTCGGGCACCGTCGCGGGGCCGTCGTTGCGCTCGTTGGTGAACGGGGCGATCGAGGATGATCCGAAGACGCAGTACGCCGCGGCGAGAACCTCGACGCTCGACGAGACGCGGGAGGAGGGGAAGAAGAGGTTCGATCCCAACAAGTTTAAGAGACGCATCGGTGATCACCTGGCGGCGAAGAAGGCGCTGGAGGAGGCGGAGCGCGCGCCGCTGCTCGAGACGCGCGAGGACGTCGAAGGCGGAGGCGGAGACGGAGGGCGCGACGGTTCCAAACGTCGAGGCAAGGATAAAAAGAAGCGTCGCGAGTCAACCAAAGATGTCGATGGGATGTCTCCGGCGGCTCGTCTGCGACAGGCGCAGCGGCGGTGTTGGTGCATTTTATTGGTGCTGTTGCTGGCGCTGATTTTGGTGTTGGGCGTGTTGCTCAGCGGAGAGATTCATTTTTCGTACGGCGAGTGGTGGCGCTCCAAGGAGCGTCCCAAGCCCGAGACAACCTCGGACTCGTCCGCGGCGTCGACGACGCACCAATATCCGGAGACGCACCAATATCCGGAGACGCACGCGAGACGGTCTCCGGACGCGTACTGGGACGACGACGCGAAGAACAGACGTTCGAGCGGTCGTGTCGTGCCCGTCATCCTTCCGAGCGACGACGAGTCGACGTCGGATCGGTCGAAGAATAAATCGTCGTCTTGGATGAAAGCGTCCTCGGACATTTCGCACGAGTATCACGATGCGCCGTTCGATAGTGACGACTTTCACATGACGGCGTCGCGCGACGCCGCCGACGAGTCGCGGGATAGGAGCCAACTGTCAGCCGGACCAAGCGCGGCGACGTTCGGTGACGACATGGACGACGACTACGACGGTGTTAACGCCACGCCCGCGGTGAACAAGGAGGAGGACGAGTACGAGATCGATTTCAACGATCCTAGTTTGAGAACCATCGCGCCCAAGGCGTGGCGAAGGCGCGAACGAGATTTAGCCAAGATTAGGGAGAAAGCTCGCACGAGCGCGAAAGAGGACGTGAAGAAATTCGTGACGGGTGCGCATCGGACGCTCGGTGTTCGCGAAAAATCCAAAGAGGATGAGTACGACGACGCGCTCATAGAACGTGTGGAGGCGTCGCCGAGCGTCGTCGTCAAAAAGAGAACTCGACCGCCGGCGACGTCCAGTAAAGCAAAGCCTCGAGACGACGCGGTGAGCGTTTTAGCGAAATCACAAGCGTCCACACTGTCGAACAGTTTGATTTCGGACACGTCGGATTCGTCCAAGCACTTGAAGCGGTTATCGAGACGCGTCTACGAGGACGCCGAGGACGGAGGCGGCGCCGCGGAGGAGACAAACTCGGATTCGAAGCTACGCGAACCGAAGACGATCATGGAAAAGATCAAAAAGCGCGAAGACAAAGGAAACGAGCGCGAGCGAGACGATGATTTGTTCCAACTGCCGACCGAACCGGTCGTGCACGAGAGACAACCCGACTCGCTTGCGCGAATCCCGAGGCGAGCGCTTCGTAGATAGCCAGCCAGCGCGCGACGTTGCAAATAGGAATCGTGTAAACGGTGAAAGATTCATCATACTAGAACCATAGTGGGTAGATGCGTATTACATGTGCGCCCGAGGCTGTCGTACGATCCGATTATTGACGACGACGCTCGCGCGGACGCCCAGTCGACCTCGCTCATCCGTCGGTCGACGTTTACATCATGCAGCACTTCTTGTCCTCCTTAATCGTGCCCATCTTACCCTTCAACGCCGCGAGAAGAGCGTCCTTGTTCTTACCGGCCGCGAGCTTGGCGGCGTCGTCGCCGTCGCTGTTCTTAATCTTCGGGTTCGCGCCCGCCGCGATAAGCCTTGCGACGTTTTCGACGTTGCCCGCCGCCACCGCGTACATGAGCGCCGTCCACCCATCCTCATCTTGCGCGTTCAAGTTACACTTTTTCTCGATGATGTACGACAACACATCACCGTATCCGTGCGCCGCCGCGCTCATCGCCGCCGTACCGCCGTCCGCGCTCGGCAAGTCCAACAGAGACGGACCTCGCTGCATCGCCTTGAGCACTTCGACGTGACCACCGGACGCCGCGAACATCGCCGCCGTCTTACCACCGTTGCTCTGCGCCCGCACAAAAATTAACAACACCCACATCGTCAGTCTCGCGTTCCGTCGCGCGTCGTCGATCGATCCGGCGCAAACCTAGCGCGTCGACGCATTCTCGCCCATCGCCTCTCTCGCGCGCTCCTCGCCTCTCTCGCGCGTCCCCCCCGCGCACACGAAGACACAGAGACACCATCGTCACCGCTCGCGAATCGACCTCGCGTCGACGCGCGCGCACCTCGCCGCACGCGCGAATGTTCACATCCGCCCCGTCATCCATGATCTCCACGACTTTCGCGAGGTCCCCGTTCGCCGCGGCCTCGTGAAGCGGCGTGAGACCGCTGAAGGTGTCGTGATCGTTAACGCCCATCGTGTCTGCGCGCGAGTCCGTCGGTCGTGCGCGGTCGTGCGCGCGCGATCGTGTGTCGATCGATCGTCGACGCGGAAAGATCCATGTGGAAGAACCTTTTCAGACACCCAAGATGGACTCTTTCTTGAGTCATGACTCGTCAAAGATTCGTCGCCCGATCGAATCCGAGTCAGCCTTTCGATCGCGTCGCATCGCCGCGACGCCGACGCGGCGGCGCGCGATCGAGTCGACGCGAGACGATCGAGACGATCGAGACGATCGAGACGATCGCGTCGTCGGCGCGGAGACGCGCGGTGTCGTCGGTGTCTCGAGGATCGATGAAGACGATGACGGTGGATGAAGATGATTCGCCGCGCGAGAGAGCGCGACGCTCGAGCGCGCGCGACACCGCGATTACGCCGACGACGATGCGCGCGACGACGACGGTGAGACTGGCGACGGCGACGGCGACGTCCACCGCGGCGTCGACGCGCGAACGCGGGGTCGGTTCGGGACCGGTTCGACGACGTCATCAGCGTCATCAGCGCGACGTCGTCGTCCTCGGACGACGCGGTGACGCGTCGGTGACGCGCGCGTCGTCCGAGAGCGACGATGACGCTACGTCGCCGTCGAAATCCGCGGACGATACCCTCGCCGCGCTCGACGCCATGCTTCCCGCGTCGGAGGAGACGCCGAGCGAACCCGAGGTCGTCGAGACGCCGTCGCCGCGCGCGCGCAAGGCGGGAGAGATCAGTCCGGAGATGCGCAAGAAACTTCTCGGTGAATCCGTGGGATTGGGTGGACTTCCGGAGAAACCGATGCCGTCGAATATTTTCTTGAACATCATCCTCGGCGTGTTGGCGATCGTGGTCGTGGCGTACGTCGGGGGAATTCGGCCGTGAGCGCGAACGCGGGACGGTCGAGCGACCGTCGGGACACACGATTGTAAACGATACAGAGAAACAAAATGCGCTTTGGATGTACCGTCGTCTCGCGTCTCTCGTCTCGCGTCTCTCGTCTCTCGTCTCTCGTCTCTCGTCTCGCGTCGTCGTCGTCAAGTCTCGGCCATAACACCCAACGTCCACAGACGTTGCCTCGTCATGGACGAGCGCGCGCCGCTCGTGCGCGCGGACGCGCCGGAGCGACCGCGCGAGATCGACGTCGAAGCGTCCGCGCGTCCGATCACGCGCGACGCGTCGCGCGCGTCGACGTCTCGGCGACGATTCGCGAGCACCATCGTGGGCGCGCTCGCGTGTCTTCTCGCCCTCGCGTTCGCGTCTGCGCCTCGCGACGCGCCGGCGCACGCGCGAGGTGACGTCGCGTTCGTACTCTCGCGCTCGGCACGCGCGCTCGCGCGCGCGCCGGCGTTGGCGCTCGCCGCGGTGACGGGGGCGGATTTTCGACCGCGGCTCGACTTGGCCGACGTCGACGTCGACGCCGTCGTGCGCGAGGGGCGATTGCTCAGCGAACGCGAGTTCGCCGACGATGCCGGTGGTGCTGGTTTAGGGGGCGTGCGCGCGAACGCGTCGTGCGCGGTGCGGTTCAAGGACGCCAACATGCGGTTGTGTCGGTGTCGCCCGGACGACGGGCGGTTGAACGCCGGCGACTTGGTGGGACCGCGCATGGCGATGGCGACGGCGCAGCATTACTTTTACGGGTGCGTCGCGGACGCCCTGCCCGTGGAGGCGACGACGTGTTTCGGGGCTGAGCCGCACGCGTGTTTGCTCACGGTGGGGAGCGTGTTGGAGAAGGCGAAGAAGGGCGACCACGTGTGGGGCACGGGGGCGTGGCATCGACGATCGATGATGGACGCGTGGAAGCACGCGGGGGCGATCATTCACGGCGTGCGAGGGCCGAACACGCAGTCAGCGTTGCGTGGGACGTATAAGAATAGCGACGGAAGCGGAAGCGTGAACGCGTACGCGATAGGAGATCCAGGTTTTTTGGTGTCGTTTACCAATCCAGAGTTGGGCCGAGGCGTCGAGCGGCGAGGACGGTGTTTCGTGCGTCATCACTACGACGTCATCACCGTCACTCCGCCGGGAGTGGTGGACATCGAGACCAATCAACACTGGGAAACCTTCGTGCGTCAGATTGCGAGTTGCGAGCGCGTGTTCAGTTCGTCTTTACACGGGTTGATTTTCGCCGAATCCTTCGGCGTCCCGGTGCGATGGTATCAACCGTCTGAGGGCATCGTCCCTCGCGCCGAGGGGCACTGGAAATACTTGGACTGGATCGGCGTCACCCCGAGAGCGAAGAAGTGGCACGTACCGGCGAGCAATATCACGGACATTTTCGACGACGACGCGTATCCTCCGCCGTTTTCGCTCGGGGAAAAGCGTCGGCTCGCGCGTCGACTCGCGGCGAGATTTCCATACCACCTCTTCGAGACGTACAACGTCCCCTCCCCGTCGACGTGACACCAATGAATTGTAATAGCACCCCACCACGTAGCAAGCACCGCGTTCTCGTCCACGCCTCGAACGAGTGCTCCCGCGACGAAACCGTCGACGTCGCCGCAGAGCGCGACGCCTCGCGCCATGTCCAGAAACCCACCGCGCGCGACGCGCGGCGAGAGCGCGTCCACGTCGTCGCAAAAGGTGCGACGGTCGTCGTCCGCGCCGCCGAATCGCGCGACACCGCCGCATCGCGAGACGAGAGACTGACGAACGCGTCGCGCGAATGCGTTGATTCTTCAACCGCGCAGGTCGTCCCATCGCGCACCGCGCGCGTGGACATCGACGACGCGCCGACGTTTCGACCCACGATGGCGGAGTTCGCGGATCCGATCGTCTACCTGACGTCCATCGAACCTCTGGCGAGGAGGTCGGGGATATGTAAGATTGTCCCGCCGGAGGGGGCGACGCCGCGGTGGAACGCCGACGCGTGGTCGCGAGACGACGACGCGAGATTTGAAACGAAACTGCAACTCGTGCACAAACTGCGCGAGGGGCGATTGTTTCAGTTCGGGAAGGAGTACACCAAGGGTGAGTACGAGGCGATGGCGAAGGCGTACGAGGAGACGTGGGCGCGGACGCACCCGACGACGGATGTGAAGGATCCCGAGGCGCTAGAACGCGCGTATTGGGACATGGTGGAGACGCGAGGGGAGAAGGCGTCGGTGGAGTACGGGAACGATTTGGACACCAAGTTGCACGGGACCGGATTCGGGGCGGACGAGGACGGGGGGAAACATCCGTGGGACTTTGAACATATATTCTCGCACCCGCTTAATTTATTGCGAGTGGTGGAGCACGACATTCCGGGGCTCACCAAACCGTGGCTGTACCTCGGCATGCTCTTCGCCACGTTTTGCTGGCACGTTGAGGATCACTTTTTGTGCTCGGTGAACTATTTACACAGAGGCGCGGCGAAGACGTGGTACGGGGTGCCGGGAAGCGACGCCGAGGCGTTTGAGAATTGCGCGCGCGCGACGGTGCCGCGATTGTTCGAACAAGCGCCTGACATTTTGCATCAAATCGTCACCATGGTTCCTCCGGGCGTGTTGGTCGATCACGGCGTCAAGGTGGTGCACACGGTGCAACAACCGGGTGAATTCATCGTTACCTTTCCGAGGGCGTACCACGCGGGATTTTCGCACGGGTTTAACGTCGGCGAGGCGGTCAATTTCGGACACGTCAATTGGCTCGATTTCGGTCGACGCGCCATCGACGTCTACAGCACGGGCTCGTTCAAGCGAAACGCCGTCTTCGCGCATCACCGTTTGGTCTCTCGCGCCGCGGAGATGTTTGTCGAGGTGTTGCGAAAGAACGCTCCGGCGGTTCGGAGTAAAGTCATCGGCGCCGTCGTCTCGACGCTCCGCAAGGAACTCGAGACCATCGTGTGCGATGAGTTGGTCGACCGAGCGTCCATCGTTCGTCGAGGTTTGAACGTCGCCGAGGTTGAACCTCCGAACGAGGACGACGACGCGTGTTGCGTTCGCTGCAAAGCGATTCCGTTCCTCTCCGTCGTTCGATGCAAATGCCTTCCGACCGCCGTGCGATGCGTCCGACACGCCATGGACGCGTGCGACTGCGGTCCCGACGATCGCACGCTCGAGATTCGCGTGTCCGACGATCACCTTCGCGACATGTCCCGCGCGCTGTTGCTCGGCCGCGACGACGAGGACGCCGACGAATCGAACGCGTGGTCCGACTCGCCCGCCGCCAAACGCGCGAAACCCACCGCCGTGCGTTGACGACGCGCGACGGAACGCCGCCCGAACGCCGTTCTCGCGCCTTGTAATACCTAGAATATGTATCGCGTCGAGCGCCGCGCGCGAAAACGCGACGACTCGACGACGAATCAGAATCAGAGTCAGAATCTCCCGCGAAAAAGTGAAAAAGTGAAAAAGTGCGCCCCAGACCGCGGCGCGCGTCCCCCGCGCGCCCACATGTCCAAACGCCCCCGCGACGCCCCGCCGCCCGTCATCGACGACCCGACGGACGTCCCACTTTGTCTTCGCGACCTGCTCCAGCGCTGGGGTCTCCACGATCTCGCGCGCGGCGTCTCCGGTCGTCTGCGCTGTCGCCTCGCCCCGGTCTGTCGCACCGACGCCCACGAGCGCGCGCGCATCCGTCGCGGCGCACCCGCGCTGTGCGCCTCGCGTCCGTACGCCGAGGATGTCTTCGCCGCCGTCGACGGTCGAGACGGCGTCGAGTGGGCGACGACGTCGACGTGGAGCTCGTTCGACGAGGGACGAGGCAAAGTGGCCGTGGGCGGCGGGTGGGGCGCGCCGGGGACGCACGTGCTCTCCAATCGCGACTTGAAGCTCGTGACGTCGTTCGGGGAGGTGTTGACGTCGGAGCGACCGTTGAATCTGCAGATGTTTCATCGAGACGACACGCGCGCGCCGGTGTTGGCGAGCAAATTGCGATGGCCCGCGGAGGCGGATTTTTTTGAGACGACGAGCGCGGCGACGCCGGGGCGGGTCCTGGACGACGCGACGCGCGTGAGCGCGGCGGGGGCGATGACGTGGTGGCACTTGGACGATTGCGGGGAGTTTGTGTGTCAGGTGGGATTACCGGAATCGGAGGCGCGAGCGAACGATGGACACGTGGTGCTGGGCCAGACGGGGAAACCGGTGGTGAAACTCTTCTTTTTCGCCGCGCGCGAGGATTACGCGTGGATCGCGCAAGACGCCGAGATGAACGCCACCGTGCGTCACTGCGCGTTGGACGTGTTCGACACTCCGGATCATTACTATCCGACGGCGAGCGAGATGCGCGCGCCTTCTTCGGCGCCGCTCGACGCGGCGTCGCCGCGCGCGTTCGACGGCGTCAAGGCGAGCGACAAAGACGAAGAAAAAGACGATCCGTGTCCCACGCTCTGGGTCGCCGCGCTCGAGGCGGGCGGGCCGCCGCTCTTATCCCCGCCGAACGTCATACACTGCGTGTACACCGTTCGCGATTGCGTCATGTGCGAAGAGCGTCGATTATCCTTGGCGTTCATGGACGAAGTCTTGTACTTTCAGCGACGCGCGGCGCGATGGTGCGAGGCGCCGATTTTTTACGCCTTCGTTCGCGAAGATCTCGCCGACGCCGAAAAGGCGAAGACGAACGCCGTGCGTCCGCTCGGCGCCATGATGCGCGATATTCGCGAGCATGGGTCCACGGACGATGACGCGTATCGATTCGCGCGATGTCTGACGTCGATGCGTGTGCTCGTCGAGCACGCGCCCGAGTTTTACGCGCTCGACGACGCCGGCGTCGCCGAGGCGCGCGTCTTCATAGACGACGCTCGAGCGTTTCTCGCAGACGCCGCGAACGCGTTCGCCGCGAAAGTGCGAGAGGCGTTGGAGACGGATCCGCGAAACGTCGAGGACGCTCGCATCGCCGAAAAGATGATGAACGAGACGCGCGGCGCGCACGCGCTCGGCGACGGACGCGTGTGCGCGGTGATTCACGAAAAGGGCCGACCGCGATGGGGACCGGTGCGAACGTCGAAATCGCTCGCGGAGAAAGATAGAAAGGAGATGAAGAATGCGATTCGCGCGGGAACGTTGGACGCGCTCTTACTCGCGTACAGACGCAACCTTATACCTACAGTAGCTAGCTAGTTCTTTTTGTGGTGATTAGTCACCGTCGCGTCGACGCGACGTAGAAGAAAATTTGCGGTCCGCGCGGTCGTACACATCGTGCAAAATGGCCGTCATCTCCTCGCGATGACTCGTCGGCCCGTCGTGCGCGACGCCGGGGAGAAGGATGAAAAAATCCGCGTATCGCTCCCACGACCGTATCACCCTCTGAGGCGCGGCGAAATCGCGATCGCCCTCTATCAACGCCGCGTACCATCTTCTGTTCGCGTCCGCGAACACGTCCGCGCTTCCTCGCTCGTGTCCGTCGACGACGCATCGAAACCACGTTCTCGCGTCCAACCGCCACAAGTGTTTGAAAAACGGACGAAACGCGCGATACTGCGATCCAAGGTACCCAGTCGCTCGACCCAACGCCCAAATCACCATCGGCGCCGTCGCCGCGAGTTTCAACGCCGCGCCAACGACGAAGGACGAGGCTCGCTCGCCGAAGACGCGCGTCGCCGTAAATATCGTCGCGTTCGCCACCGTCGCGGGAAGTAATCCATCCAATATCCTTTCGGGCGTTCCCAACAGACTGATGAACGCGCGCACGCGTCTCGGTCTCGCCCGAATCATCTCCAACGCGATTTGCGTGCCATACGAATACGCCACGACGTCGACGTCCCGCGCCGCCCCCGCCTCCGACCCGACGAAATCATCAATCACCGCCCACGCATCCTTCGCGAACGACCGCGCGCTCACCGTCGCGTACGACGACGGATCATCGCTTTCCCCGTGTCCACGCATGTCCCACTCCACCACCGCGCGTCCGCGCGCGAGCGCGGCGTCCGCGAAGGGCGTGAGTTGAAAACACGCATTCGACAAACCGTTGACAAACATCGTCACCCCACGCGTCGACGACGCGTCGCGAGGACATCGACCTCGATACCACACGCGCGCGCCGTTGTCGTCGGGCGATCGCACGCGACGCGCGCGCTCGACGATGTTCATGCGTCGCAGTGTGCGTGTCGGACGCGTGTCGAGCTCACTTTTCTTCCTTTTTCTCTCGCGGCGGCGGCGGGTCGGTCTCGTTACAAGAATGGATGATAAAAGTCCGCGGTCGCGGTGTGGGTCGCGTAATAGTACATCTACCGGTACAGTCATCAGTATGCTCGCCTCTCGCGCGCGGCGTCCGGTCGGTCCGTCGTCTCTCGCGTCTCGGCGTCCGGTCGGTCCGTCGTCTCTCGCGTCTCGGCGTTTGTTTTTCTTTTCCGTTCGCGCGTCGTTCGTCTCTCACCCGTCGCGCGCGTCGTCGTCGTCGTCGTCGTCGTCGTCGTCGTCGTCGTCGCGACTCCCGCCAAAACGCAGAGAGAGCACGTCCGACCACCGCACGCGCGCTTTCGGCGTCGTACCCAACGCGCTCGTGAGAGATTCGACGAGAAAAGTCGTCTCAGCGGCGTCGACGCCCGCGAAGACGCCCGTCGCCGCCGGCGCGCCGTCACCGCGAAGCGTGATCTCCACCTCTCGTCGCACGAGTTCTCTCCACACGCGCATCGCGCGCGCGCGCAGGTAGGCGCGACACGCGCGCGCGTCGTCGTCATCGGCGACGTGGGCGTCATCGCGCGCGGTCACCACCATGGGGACGATTCGGGGACGACTTTCCCACCGCGTCGCGTCGCGTCGCGGGGCGTCGCGCGAGGAGACGACCGCGCGCGACACGGATCGACGACGGTGCGTTCGCGCGTCGTCGACGCCGCGCGCGACGGTGTGACGACGAATGAATGGATGTGGAAAAGGAGAGGTGACTTTTTGACAGGTTGGCAAAGCGCGCGAGCGCGAGTGTTGGAAATGCGTATTACACGTCTTTATCGCGACACCTTGGACGCCAAGGCGCGCTTTGTGGCGAACACGACGTCGATGACGTCCTCCACCACCTTATCCGGGGTGGAGGCGCCCGAGGTGATGCCGATGACGACGTCCGAGCTCGGAAGCCAGTCGTCGGTTTGCACGAGCTCGCCGTGCGCGAGCTTGTGGGTGATGGAGTTGGTGTCGGCGTTCATGCGATCGCACGTGTCGACCCAGTAGCTCGGAATGGATTTATCCTCGCTGATCTCCTGGAGGTGGGAGGTGTTGGAGGAGTTGAAGCCACCGACGACGAGCATGATGTCGGGCTTGGCGTCGACGAGTTTGTACATGGCGTCTTGACGCTCTTGGGTGGCGTCGCAAATGGTATCCATGACGATGAAATGGTCGGCGATGTTCTCCACGCCGTATTTTTCCATCATCGTCTGTTCGAAGAGCTTACCGATGGCCTCGGTCTCGCCCTTGAGCATGGTGGTTTGGTTGGCGATGCCGACGCCGTCGAGGTCTTCGTCGGGATCGAAACCTTGCGACATGGCGTTTTTAAACTTTTCCATAAACTCCGCCTTATCGCCACCGTTCAAAATGTATTCTCGCACGTACGTCGCCTCCTTCATGTCCTTGACGATCAAATATCTCGTCGCGAAACTCGCCGTCGCCACCGTTTCCTCGTGACTGTACTTGCCGTGAATGATGGACGTAAACTCTTTGCGCTTGTGTTGATCGACAGCCGTCCACACTTTACTCACCCACGGGCACGTCGTATCGACGATGTTCGCCCCTCTGTCCGCCAAAAACTTCATCTCGTGCACGCTCGCACCGAACGCCGGAAGAATGACAACCTCCCCGCTCTTCACGCCGCTGAAATCCTTTCCATCCTTCTCCGTCTCTTGGATGAAATTCACCCCCATGTCGCTCAGGCGTTCGTTCACCGTCGGGTTGTGAATGATTTCATTCGTGATCCACAGTTGTTTATCCGGAAACTGTTTGCGCGCCTCGTATGCCATCTGCACCGCGCGTTCGACGCCCCAACAGAATCCATACGCGTCCGCGAGCTTGAACGTGATGCCGTCCCGCTCGTACGCGAAGCCGTTCTCCTTCATCGTCGCGACGAGCCCAGTCTTCGAGTAGGAGATCCCGTCGTTCGCCATCTTGCTCGCCGCCTCCTCGTCGTTGAGAAACTTGCGAGAGTACTGATCACTTCGACCGAGGTTTTTGCGGTACTCGCGAGGATCGAACGGGAGATCCGGCAGCGCGGCGACCATGGGCGCGCGCGGGCGAGGCGCGGGACGCGATCGGGGTGCGCGCGCGTCCCGGTGCGACGGGCGCGCGGTGCGCGGCGCGAGAGAGGCGCGGACGCGCGCGTGAGCGGACATGATGCGTCGGCGATGCGCGCGTGCGGACGTGCGGACGCGCGGACGTGTGACGCGCGCGCGGGCGCGGTGGACGTTGACGCGCCCCTTATCCGCGATGTGGTGTGACTATGGGACTGGAGTGGGTGAGTCTTGAGTCGTGACTCGTCACATTAATGACTAGAGATTCTAACGCTACAGGTTGAGGGGCTCGCGCGCGGCGGCGCGACGCGCGAGACGGATGCGCGAGGAAACGGATGGATGCGCGTTTCCGTTTTCACCGCGCGCTCGCTCGGCGGTTCGTCGACGCCGAACCGGACGTCGGCTGGAGTCAAACTCGCGCGAGAGTCGTTTCGCCGACTCACGGCGCCGACGCCGGCACCACGTCGGCGACGATCAGCGCGTCGTTTCTCGGACGCTCCCACTGCACGTCCCCGGTCTCGATGTTCCAGTAATACGGAATCTTCTCGGCCGTCGCGCTCTTGAGCTCGCGCCATCCCGGTGGAAGCTCGACGCGGTCGACGGCTTCCGCGCGAAGCGTCTTGACGCGAGACGCCTTGAGCTCTCGGGGACACTCCCACTGCACGTGTTCTCGCGCGGTTTTATCAAAGTAATACCGTTTCCCGTCGCGCGTGATCGCTTGACCCCATCGCTCCTCCGCGCGCGCCAGGCGTTCGGCGCTCGCCGCGTCCGCCGCGGCGACGTCGGCGATGGCTTTCGCTCGCCGCACGAGCGCCAAGAAATCGGCATCGCTCTCCACCTCCTCCGTCGCCGTCGTCTCCCCCGGCGCGTCTCTCACGTCGTCGGGCATGTCGAAGGCGATGTTCTCTCTCGTTGTCGAGGCGCGTCGATCTACGAGTCGCGTCCCTCGCGCGTCGGCGTCGATGGGCGTCTCGCAATGCGGGGGTGGCGCGACGTCGCCCAGCGGCGCATCCCCGACGACGCCCATCGTCACAGATTCGCGCGCGTCGCGTCTCGGTCGGCGCGGGTGCGGTGATACGCGAGAGAGATGCTTCGTACGTTCGCTCGCGCGTGCGCGCGCGCGACGGCGTCGTCCCGCGCGATGGAACCGTCGACCGCGTTCGGGGCAACCCTCTCGCGCTGGCGCTCAACCTCGAGCGCGGGTGACGCCGACGCCGACGCCGACGCGACGACGCCGGCGGCGCCGGAGAGCGAGGGCGAGACGCGCGAGGTCGACGTGCAGCGAAAGATGCGCGACAGCGCGCGAAAGATGCGAGAGGTGATGGATCCGCACGCGGGGACGCCGGGCGAGCCCTGGGGCTGGTTGTACGACTTGACGGAGAGCGGCGAGACGGCGGAGCGATGGATCAACGGCGCCAACGCGAGATTGAGCGATCGAGCGAAGACGCAGATGTACGCCATGCACGTCGAGGACCCGGAGACGTGGAACGTGGACGCGTTGGCGGTCAAGTATAGGATTCGAAAACAACGCGTCGGCGCGATCCTCGCGTTGAAGGCGTCCGAGGCGGAGCACGTCCGGGAGAATAAACATCTGTATCACGAGTGCGAAGCCGCGGTGGAGAGCGCGGCGGGGACGGTGGACGTCGGTACGGGTGAGAGACACATCGCGGACGTGCCGACGATGCCGATGTTTCGCGTGGTGAACGCATTTGAGCACGGACACGACGCCAAGCCCAAACGCTTCGTTGAGGCGAGCGAGCTCGCGAGAAAGCAAGAGCGCATGCTCGTGCGAGAATTTTTCGAACGTTTAGAGTACAACACGGGCGTGCGGGGGAAAGGACTGAGACGCGAGAACAGACGGACGCACGCGCCGCCTCGACCCGTGGGTGGGTACGCGCTGCACGTCACGCCTCTGGGGAAGACGACGGAGGATCCGTACATCGCGTACAAGGATGGAACGCGGCGGCCGCTCAACGAGGACGAGGCGGAGCACGCGAGGCAAAAGACGCCCAAGCGTCGTCGACGTATCATCTAAATCTAGTGAGTGTTACTGTAGTTTTCTTCTTCTAAATCAGAGCATGAATTCGCGCGGAAACGGCGTGTGCAGAAACGTGTGCAACGTCTTCGCCTGTCGCGCGTCCTCGAGCACGTCCGCGATCTCTTCCTCCGTCAATCCGCACAACTTTTCGATGCTCTCTACTTTGTGCATCACTTTTCGATAGTTTCGTTCGGTAATTCCCGGAAGTCGACGAAGTAAATCGACGGCGTCGTCGTTGATGTCGTCCTCGACGAGCTTGTGAATCGAACCATCCGCCTCGGGAACGCCGACGCGTTGCGCGTCCTCGAGCACGGGCTCGGGCTCGACCTGTTTCAACATAGCGAATATCTCCGCCGTCATGTGCATCGATCGACTCCAGAGCAAACGAAGCTTTGGAAATCGCGTCACGAGCATGACCAACTTGGTGATGAGATGATTTTGACCGACAAACTTTGGCAAATCCGCCTCGGCGTGCAACGCGAACGCCTTGGCGCCGTCGAACTCTATCAGCAGCACAGGCGTCTTGTAATGCTTACACATCGATTCGACCTGCGTCACGAGTCGACCGGACGCGAACGATTGAATCAAATCCGGAATGGCTTTACGCTCGACGCACATGTGCGGCGTGAGAATGTAATCGCCGACTTCGAGCGTCGTCGGGCGCACCTTGAAACCGGCCGAGTGCAACACGCACGGCAGCGCGGACATAAACTCGCGCATGTCGACGATGATCTCCAAGGTTGTTCGAATCGTCAGCGATCCACCACCCTTGCGCGTGCTCGCCTCTCGAGACTCTTCGATGCGTTGTCGCGAAATTGAATTCGGCAGCGAGAGTGGAAGCGGATTTTGCGAATCACTTCGACCCTCCTGTTCCGCCGGTACCGCCATGTGTTGCTTCGTTCGAATCAAGTTTTCAAACGCCGCGCTCTCGCGTTTGATGCTGCTCAGGTACTTTTGTTCCTCGAGAGACGTGTCGTAGACGAGAAAGTACACGCGCACGCGCGTCTCCGGATGTTGCGATTGATACACCTCGAGTTCTCGAATGAAGGACGCGTCCGGATCGTACATGACGACAAAAGACGGTTTGATTCGGTTGAGCAGGTTGACCCTGCGCTCGTGAGCGTAGATGTAAATGTTATCGGTGTCTCGCTTCGCTGTCGCGCGTTGGCGCGTCTCGCCGATTTCGATGATGTCGTCGTTGTCGTCGTCGAGCGGTTTCTCATCCTCCGCCGTTTCTCTCTTCACCTCTGACGTTTTCGCCGTCGTCTTCGACGCGCTCGTGGTTTTACCGACCAATTTTTTCTTCGCCGCGGCCGCAGCCGCGGCCAAAAGTTTCCCTTCGTCGTTCTTTCCGTCGCTCGTCGACGCCTCCGTCTCGCCGTCGACGTCGCGACCCTCCATGCGCGCCTGAATGCGCTCCAACCGCGACATCGGTCGCGGCGCTGCGGGCGCCTCCCCGCGTCCGCGTCCGCCGTGTCTCCCACCGTACCGACCCCCGTACCGACCGCCGCGACCGCCCGCCTGCCGCTTTACCACCCGAGTCGCGACGTTTTGGCCGCGGTTGCAGAGATAATCCGTCCAATGCACGCGCATCAACGCGTCGGCGCCGAATCGTATGCAATACCCGATCTGACGCGCGGTGTGTTCCCCTTTGCACACGATGAGCGTCGCTCCTTGTTTATACGTGATCGTCTGCGTCTGGGTGTGCTCTTGGGAGGCGTACGGTTGCGAAAACGTCAAATCGACGACGGTTTCCACATCCGCGACGGCGAGGTCGTCGCCGCCGCGCACGCGTTCGTCTTCAATCTCGTCGAGAATTTCTTCGACGAGCGTCCACTTGGGCATTGGTTCTAACACTGGGAGCAAATCCGTCTCGGATACTTGCGGTGGGAGCGCGCGCTTGCCGAGACCCTTCGGTTGCACGGCGGTTTTGCGTTTGAGCAAGTAGACGCGTTTTTTGGCGTGCTCGAAAATCGCGTGCGCCGCCTCCGTGAACAACCACATGCTCTCTCGCGATTCACTCGCTCTGAGCGCGTGCAGGTATTTTAAGAACGTCACCGAATCGTATTGAAGCAACGCATCCGCGAGCACGCGCAGCGTCTTCAGATCGTACACGATTTGTTTCACGGTTCTCGGCACGACGTTCCACACCTTGTCCAACTGTCTCTGTAAAATCAAATCGAAACTCTTGAACAACCCACTCTCCAGCGTGAGATCGCTCGTGTCGATGAATCGACTCTTCTTCAGTTCGGACATGCACGAATCCATCACACTCACGATGGCTTCCTGAATCTTCAACACGTTTTCGCTCAGCGGCTGTCGAAGCTCCACCACCTCGGGCGGCGTCGCGTCCAAATCCTCCTTGACGCGCAGATGAAACCTCGGCCACAGGTGTATCCTCGTCAGCATCAACGCCTTCAAACACCGCTCGACGCTGTTAAATCCGCGCGTGAGTTGGCCCGGACGATCGCTGATCGCGCGCACGTATCCCGTTCTGTTGCCTTCCCGAAACAACCGCACGACGAAACCTTCGCCCGACGTCTCCGTCGTTCGGTGCGCCGAACAGACGATGACCCCTCGCACGCGTTTCGCGTCCAATCTCCCGCTCAACAAGTCCACACTCGCGATTCTCGTCGTGACGAACGCGACGCACCCGCGCTCGTAGAGTTTCTTTCGCTTTTCCCCACCCGTCTCCGCCGTGAGCTCGGCGGGCGGCGACGCGCGCGGGAACAGCGCGGCGAGACGCTCCTTGACGCTCACCTTGGCCTCATCCGTCGCGCCGACGATGAGGGTGACGTACGGTGGGTCACCGAGCGCGCGTTGGCGCAGGAGCGCGTCGTCGACGGCGACGAGACAGGCGACGACGGCGCTCGCGCCCAATCCTTCGCCGAGGATGGACACGCCGTCGTGGGCGAGTAATTCCTTGACGATGTCGCGCTGAAAGGGTAAGAGATCCGCGGTGTCGACCACGAGGTCGCTCGTGGATGGTTCCGCCAGGACGAGCGACATGACGCGCGCTCGACGACGCGTCAGCGCATGGGGCGGTGTGACGAACTCCGAGAGGAGGGAGAGGCAGTTGAGCCGACGAAGAGTTTAACGAGCTCGCGCGAATGAATGGAGCGAATAAACGAATGAATGAATGAATGCACATTGCGTGGTCACGCGATTTTGAACATGTCGATCGTGTCGCGCAAGATTTTCTTTTTGCACGCGCGGTAGATGACTCGAACGCGCTCGGCGTCGTCCCGACACGCGCCGGATCGAAGCGCGTCCACGTCCTCTTCGAACGTCGTCGGCATCTGCGCGAGGAGTTGTTCGCACCTCGCGGCCACGTCGGCGCGAGCAAATTTCAATTCATCGCCGCACACCGGTCCGTCGACGTCGCCCGTGGCTTCCGTACCGGCGTACATGGCGGCAAACGCGCTGAGCAGACGCGCGTCGACGCGACCGTAGCCCAATACTTTTAATCTCGGTTCAGACGCGGCGAGTTTAGCGTCCGCGGATCCGTCCGCCTCGAGCGCTTTGGTTACCTCCTCGTACGCCGCGTTCGCCGCCTTCTCGCGAACGGCGCCCTCGGGACCTTCCCAGAGCTCGGGGTGCGCGACGGAGTGCCACACCATGGCGTGCTCGAGGTTACTAAACAACACGCAATCGTCGTGCGGGTTATTATCCGGAGCGAACCCGTAATAAATCAAAAAGTGATCGTTGCTTCGTTCGCCGTACGACATCAACGCCTCCTCGCCCTCCGATATGTCGCGAGTCGCGGCGAATTGAATCGTCCCGTCGTCGTCGAGCCGCGACCACGCGATGTTATCCGTCGCCTCCACCGTCATGTCCTTCAACTCACCCGTCGTCTCGTCGCGCGTCACGCTCGTCACAATGTCACCACCGTGATTCAGCATGTCCGCCAGCGGTAACAGCGCCCGAAAGTATCCCGCGTTATCGTCCGCGCTCGCCACGCCGTACGTTCGCGAGTGCACGACGCCCACCGCGTCCGCGAACATCTCGTAATCGAAAAAAGCACTCCCCAGCGCCTCCGGCGCGCGCTCGCGAAGCGTCTCGTGCCATTTCCTACACGCCGCCTGCATTTCCTTGATCTCCGTGATCGCGGGCGGGTACTGCACCTCCGCCAACGCGTCGGCGTCGTAGTGCACCGGCGACGTCGGGACGCGCGTCGGCAGCGTCTTCACGTACGGCGCGTACACCGACGCCTCTCCCAGCTTCTTCTCCTGCAACAAACGACACGCCAAACGAACGCCCCACGGCGCCTCGCGCATGACGTCTCGCGCGCTCTCCGGGTGTCCCGCCGCGTCGTCGACGACACCCGCCGTCAGCGGCGTCGACAGCACCGCGTCCCCGCGCTTCACCTCCCTCGTCGTCTCGAGTCCGCGTCCCGCGCCGCCGCCGGCGTCGAGCGATACCGTGAGCCCACTTCCTCGCGCGCCTCGAGACGCGCTCCACGACACGAGCGCGCGCACGGCGTCGATGTCATCCGCGGTGTCTTCGCCCTCACCCATCGCGCGCGTCGTCCGTCCTCGCCTCGCGACGCGCGCCGCCGCCGCCGTCGTCGACGACGACGCGCGAGACGCGCGCCGGGCGCTCGGTCGCGCGGTCGTCGCTCGCGTGACGCCGCGCACGTCGACGAGCATGCGCGACGCGTCGCGCTCTGTCCGTGATGTCGTCAGACCCGGGCGCGTCGTCGAATGATGTCTCGTCGACGCGCGCGACACCGGGTCCTCGCGTGCGTCGCGTGCGTCGTCGGCGCGGTGACGCTCGCGCGCGTCTTTTCGTCCGCGCGCGTCTTTTCGTCCGCGCGCGACGACGCGTCGGCGTCGATATCAGCGCCACCATCGATGAAATCATCCGTCGACGCGAAGCCGGCGCCGACGCACGCGCGCGGCGTGGAACACGACGGCGCGCGCATCGCCTCGGCGTCGACGGATGGCGCGCGAGACTCGCTCGAGGCGTGCGGACGCGCGTGCGAGACGAGAGATGCGCGCGAAGTCACGTTGTCGATGGATGGTTTCGGCGACGTTCGGTTGACGCTCAAGCCCGAGTGGCACGCGTCGAGCGTCGAGTATCTCCGCGCGTTGGCGAGCGAATCGGAGACGTCGTGCGAGGAGACGTGTGAGGTGTACCGCGTGGAGCCTGGATTTTTGGTGCAAGGGACGCTGCGATCGCGCTCGATCGAGGCGAACGCGGAGACGAAGCCCGGTCCGAAACTCATGGAACGCGGCGACGTCGGGTGGGCGGGCGAAGGACCGGGGCCTGATTTTTTCGTCTATCTCGGCGAAAATCCCGCGCGACACTTTGGTCGAGCGCACACCGTGTTCGCCGTCGTCGCGGACGAGGCGTCGATGGCGGTGTTGGAACGCGTGGTGGCGGCGCCGAGTTCGACGCCGGGCGGTCCGGGAACGATGCGGTTCATCGATCGGCGTCCGCGCGTGCGCGTCTCCGCATCGTGATGAGACGGCGATGTTCGTTCATTAGTAGTCTAGTGCGGTGTTGTTGTTGTGATTTAATGTTTCTATGAGCGCGTTCGCTCCGTCGGCGAGAATCAAATCAATCTTTTCTTACCCGTTCCCGCCGCGCAACCGTTCAATCTCTTTATCCTTCCGATCGATCTCCGCGCGCGCCGTGTTAAACAGACACGAAATATTCCTCTCCAACGCGTCGCACCGCGCGCGTAGCGCCTCGCACTCGCGCTCGAGCGCCTCTTTTTCTTTGTCTTTCCGCTCCAACAACACACTCATCCGTCCCACCGCCTCGGCGCCGCTCTTCCTCCTCTCCTCGCCGTTCGCGTCGACGAGATCACCGTACAGCACGTCCTCGTCGTCCTCGTCGCCGTCTCGCGCGCTCGACGCGGGCGTGGACATGCTCGACGTCGCCCCACCTCGCGGGAACCACTCGCTCGAATCCCCACAGCGCCGCGCACTGACGCCCCGTTCGCGCGTCATGCCCGCCAAGGGCGGCGACGACGTCGCCAGCGTGAAACAAACGCTCCAGGCGGTCGTGCTCGCGGACTCGTTCGCGAACGCGTTCAAACCGCTCACCGTGCGCGGACCCAAGGTTTTGTTGCCCATCGCGCACGCGCCGGCGCTCGAATACGTGCTCGAGTGGCTGGCGTCGCAGGGCGTGGAGGAGACGTACGTCGTCGCGTGCGCGCACGCGGACGCGATCGAGGCGTACCTCAAGACGAGCGGGTGGTCGCACGGGAGCGGTGGCGCGGGAGGGGAGCGGGATGGATCGGACGGACGCCGCGGTCGGGACGCCGACGGGACGATGACAACCAAGTGCATCGCGAGCTCGAATTGCATCTCCGCCGGGGAGGCGCTGCGATTGATCGATCATAAACAGGTGATTCGAAGCGATTTCGTGCTCGTGAGCGGAGACGTGGTGACGAACATGGATCTGCGAGAGGCGCTGGAGGCGCACAGGGCGAGGCGCAAGCGAGAAAAATTGGCGGTGATGACGGTGTGTCTGCGCGAAGCGAGCGCGGACGTGCGCGAGGGGAGATACGGAGACTCCAACTTGACCATCGCTATGGACGCGGCGACGAATAAGATCGTGCACTACGAGGAACACGGAAGTGGACACGTGAGGGCGCCGGCGACGTTGGACGCGTCCCTCTTCGGGGAGGTGACGAATATTCGCGTGCGGACGAATCTGATGGATTGTCACGTGGACATTTGTGCGCCCGAGTTTTTGATGTTGTTCACGGATAACTTTGATTATCAGAGCATTCGTCGGGATTTTATCGTCGGTACGCTGAACGAGCGAGAGTTGGGGAACACGCTGTATGGACACGAGATTTCCAAGCGCGAGTACGCCGCGCGTGTGCACAATCTTCGTTCGTACGACGCGGTGTCGAGGGACGTGTTGAATAGATGGACGTATCCGTACGTTCCGGACACGCGCGTCGTGCCGGTGCTGGACCCCGAGTCGTTCGTGCACCAGTGGGGGAATAGCTATCTCAGTCCGCAGTGCGAGGTGCACGCCGCCGCCGTCGTCGGCAAGGGGTGTCTCGTCGGCGCCAAGTCCGTCGTCGGCGAAGGGTCGAACGTCGCGCACAGTGTCATCGGGAAGAACGTCGTCATCGGCAAGAATTGCGTCATCGACGGCGCGTACTTGTTCGATGGCGTGAGAATCGGCGACGGGGCGACGGTGACGAGCTCCGTCTTACAAGAGGACGTCGTCGTGCACGAGGGCGCGAGCGTGTCGGCGGGATGCGCCCTCGCCGCGGGCGTCGTCGTCGGGAAAGGGTTCGTCGTGAAACCAAACTCTCGAATCGCGCTGGCGCCGCAACCCGCGATTCAGGATGATGACTATGATTCGGACGATTCGGAGCAAGACGGCGCGCTCGAGTTTGCGAATTTAGAGAGCTCCAGAGACGAGGTTCGAGGCGAACACGCGCCGGTAGACGTCGAGGCGGCGCTGAACAAGGCGCGAGCGAACGCCGGGGTGGACACGAGCGCGATTTGGAATCCCGAATCCGTGGGCGCGGGCGGCGCCGGGTACGCGTGGGTGCCGCGCGAGGAATCTTGGTTTCGCAACGTCGCGCCGGCGAAGGCACGAGAACCGTACGATTGTTCTCACGAGTACGCGGACGAAGGTAAACGCGGTGGAGCGTCGGGGACGAACGCGCCGGCGTCGGGCGACGAATCAGAGAGCGAAGAGGACGAGCACACGCAGTGCGAATCCATCTTCAGGCGAGAAGTCGCGGAGACGTTTTTGCGTTGTGTCAAGCAAGGTTACGCGCAAGAGAACGCCGTTGTAGAATTACAAGGTTTGAAGATGGCCGAGAACAGAACTTTCGCGGACATCGCGCGTTACGTTCTGATGACCATCATCGGCTTGACGTTGCCCGCTAACGCCAAGACGTCTCGCGAAAACGTCAAGCTCTATCCGGAATCCGCGCCGTCGGGAACGCCGGAATTGCTCAAGCGCTTGCGTGCGAGACTCAAGGAGTGGGCGCCGCTTCTCGCGCGATTCTTAAAGAGCGAAGACGACCAGGTGGAGGCTTTACTCACGCTCGAAGACTTTTGCGCGGAAGAGGAAGTCTTCAAGGGCATGGGCGGCTCGGTGTGCACGCCGTCCTTTGCCAAGATTCTTCACACGCTCTACGACTTGGACGTCATCTCCGAAGAGAGCGTCCTCGCATGGGCCGAGGAGAAGGCTGACGCGGACGAGAGCGAAAAGAAATTCCTCAATCTCGCTCGCCCCTTCGTCGATTGGCTCAAAGAGGCGTCGAGCGAGGAAGAATCCTCGAGCGAAGACGAGTAAATCGCCACGCGCGCTCAGACACGATTTTAACAACCATTTGTCTTCATCCCTCAACTCTTCCGCGCCGACGTCGGCAAATCCGTCCGAAACGATTCTAAATCGTCCCCGAACCTCGACGCCCAAAACCTCTTCCCATATGATATCAAAATCTCCTCCCCCTTGGCGATGGCTTTCGTCGGTCCAGCGAACACGGCGAGCTTATAATCTCCCTTTTCATCCCTGTACGCGTCGAATTTCGCGTTTTGCGCCTTGCCCGTGTTTCTAAAATCATTCGCAAACCTCGCCTCGTTCCCCGCCTCGTTCGCGTCCACGGCTAATTCGTTTCGCTCCCCGAACGCCAAGCAATAATCCGACGTCTCGTCCGCATCCTCCGACCTCGTGACGACGCCGTGATAATCGATGATGCGCTCGCGCGGCGAGAATTTCTTATTCGCGTACAGACCGCGCTGTCCTCGCGCGGGATGTCCCTCGTCCGTGACGACGCGCACCTTGACGCGTTTCTTTTGCTGCGCGCGCGAATGGAGCACGGGCGCGCGTCCCGACGGTCTGTACGCGCGCGCGCGCGCGTCGTCCGGGTCGACGAGCCGCGAGTAATCGAGCGCGTCGAGGTACCGCACCGCGGGCGGCCACGCCGGGTCGTCGGACGCCATGCGACGCGCGCGCGAGTGCGGGGACGTGACGAAATGCACTTTTTTGTTTTCGCTTGCAAAAAGCGCGAAGGCTCTACTAAAAGTAAAATGGACGACGATTCGCGATGGATGACGGCGCGACGCGTGGTTAAAACCACGGTGCCCACGTGCTCTCCATGCGAGCGATGTTTCTGATGTTGAGCGCGGCGTCGACGAGGTGTAAGACGGCTTTTTGAACGCTCGGCGCGGCGTCGGCGGAGGATTCCGGCGGCGGCGTCGGGGCGATGATGGGAAGACGTCGAAGCACCTCTTGGACGTTGGCGCGCGCCATATTCTTGATCTCGCTGGGGGATGGATTGATGACGTTTGCGTCCGTGAACGCGAGCATGCGTCTCCAGGGCCAGACCATGAGTTGATCTCGGAAGAAGAGTTCGAGGTGCGCCTCCAAGTCGGCGCGAGGGTCGACGCACGCCTGCGCCGCCGACGCCATGGCGGTGACGAAATCTCCCTTGACACCGAATGGGGTGAAGAATGTGTGTAGATTTCTCGTGAGACGGAATGGCACGGGTTCGATGTACTCCACGATGCCCTTGGCGTCGAACGCGGGATGGAAATCGAGCATGAAAATCTTACCCGTATTCTTCGCGAACATAATCTTCGTCGGCGTCCGTCCGCCGATGCGCAAGAGCGCCGAGAGAAAGCTCGAAATTGCGAGCTGTTGCGACAGTTGACGCTTAAACGTCCACAGGTGCGAGCTGCTCGGGAGCGTCTTGTACATGTACTGCGAGAAGATGTTCTCGGTGACGTGCTTTTGCGTAATCTCCATGAGCGCCTTTAATCGGAGCTCGAGCACCTCCTCCGTGCCGACGACGTCGCCGAGAATGGCGGGATCGAGCGCGGCTTTAAAGAGGGTGACTGGTAAATCAGCCTCGCGACCGTACCTGGCGCAGTGGGCGTCGTACACCTCAGCGTATGTGCCGTGCGCGTCGTCGTCCTCGAGAAGTCTCACCTGCGGCCACACCGGGACGATGGCGGGGACGTAGTAGCACGCGTTGCGCTTGCGCGTCTCGACGTGCTTGGCGAAGACGCCGTTGAGGGTGGATAAGAGCTGCGCCATGCGCTCCTCGCCTCTCGCCGCGGGTGTCAGGGATGTCTGCACCAAGAATTGCTTGATGGAACCGTCGACGCCGAGGAATTCCAATCGACGTAAACAGTTGCCGTTTCTGCGCACGACGTGCACGTCGGCGCCGATGCGTTCGAGCTTGACGAAACGATCCGCGACGCCGTAGGCGAGATCACCCGCGTATTGACCCGGAATCTCGACCTCGTTGAACGTCGCGCTTCTAAGTTGCGTGGATTCATCCTCGAGACGCAACGTCGCGGGAAGACGATCCTCGACGTCGTTCAAGAGACGTTGTTTCCACGCCTTTAATCGCGTCATGAGTTCGGCGACAGTCTTCGGAAACGTCTTCTCCTCGGGGTTCAAATCGCGTTCGTAACTCGCCTTGTACTCGGTGAAGAAATCGGCGTGCTTGACGGAGATGTCGGCGCTGAAACACGCACGGCAGACGCCGGTGAGTTCCTTCTTGAACGACTCTGGGACTTCGCCCGTCGTCGCCGCCGGGTACTTGTAACAACGATGGAGCAACGTGTACACGACGACGAGCAGACGCTCCTCGGGCGTGCACGCGAATCGCGTGCCGAGTTCGCTGAGAAGCACCTCGAGTTCGCCGACCAAGTTTCCATGTCTCGATCGGAGGTGTTCCATGATTTCCTTGGCGGCTTCAAAGGCGATCGTCGCCTCTTGCGCGCGTTGCGCCGCCGCTTGAATCCCTGCCGGGGTGACAGCCTTGGTGTCGCCCTTGGTCTTTTCGTCACCTTTTCCGGCGAGCGAGCGCGCCGTTTGCGTCGCCTTGGCGGCGATGTCGCGACGTTCGAGCAGCCACGTGCGCAGTTGATAGTAAATCGCCTGCGGATGCGCGGCGACGAGTCGTAAGAGAATCGCCTTGGCGTGCGAGACTTCGCTATGCGAGAGCGAGAGCAAGAGCTGCGGAATCCATTGAATCCAAATCCACGACGGTAACACGTCGATGTGACGCGCGATCGCGCTTCCGATCGGCGCTGGGTTGACGTCGAAGGCTAACATTCGAACGACGTGGACGAGCTCGTGACTGTACTCTTGCGTGTTGTGCTTGATGCCTTGCAAGTAGCACGTGGTGGTTTGTTGGCTCCACGTCGACGGAAGATTGGCGTTGGCGCTCTCAGCGTCGCGTCGGGCGCGGCAAAAGTCGCCCCACGATATCCACGCCTCGGCGAGTTGTTTGCACAAAGAGACAGCCGTGGAGTAGGAGGCGTGCGCGCCGTCCCAGTCCTCCATCTGTTCTTGCAACTTGGCGCGAAGGCGGAAGAGCTCCGCCTTTTGCGGCGGCGCAAAGAACTCCAAACTGGACGATTCCAACAGGTTCAAGCCGGTGACCGCCTCGTTGCCAAACGCCAAGTACGACTCGCACTGTTCGCGGAGCTTGGAGAAGGCTTCGGAGACGTCGATGTGTCCTTCGTGCTTGGATAAGATTTGAAGCGCGACGTCCGGCGCGCGCTGCTTGCGGGCGGCACTCGCAAACTTGTTCAAACTCCAAGCCTTTTCGCGCTGACCGAGTTGATAGAGCTGTTGCGTCGCTTGCATCATGGCTGGGTTTTGTTCGCCGATCTGCTTCGCCGCATGCGTCATGATGCTGTGCATGTTTCCGCGCCAAATGAGAATCTCGCTCCACCACGGCACGGGATCCCATTCGTTGGGCGTGCGCAAGCGCCACGTCTCCATGATGTCTTGCACCAAGGTACGGTTGCTCGACAATCCCTGCACGCCGCGTCGCTGCGTGTTGGAAAGTTCAAGCAAGATGCGCGTGGACTCTTGCACCTCAGCGATCGCGTTGAACATGTGCAGCGAAGGAATGTGACACGTCGACCCCGTCTCGGGAAGTCGCCACCATCGATCGAGCGACGACTTGACGGCGTTGGCCCAGTGTTGCTCCGCCTCACGCACGCGTCCGCTGACGAGCGACGCGAACGCGCGAACGGTGATGATCTCGGGCGTTTCCTCGATTTCATTCAGCGACCCGCTCGGCATGAGTTCCTTCACCGCGGCCCACTCGCCCCAACGCCACAGACTTTGCACCATCAATTCGCTGTGCTCGACGGTTCGACTGAAATCGGCAATCAAATCCCATTGGTTGAGTTGCTTGGCCGCGTTCAGCCACTGCGTCTCCCACAGACACATCTCCGTCTTGGAGACACCGGGGGCTTGGCCCGCGGTGGCGAGTTGAATGCCCTTGAAAAAGGTGTCTTGCGCCTTTTGCCAGTGTCCGTGTTGAACGAGCGACAAACCCACGCGCGTTACGTCTGATTGACACCGCTGCGACCACAGTCCCGCGAGTACGTCTTGTTCGTTGAGCAGACGGTAGAGTTCGCTCAACGCGTCGAAACATCTCGCCTCTTGTGGGTAACGAACGACGTGATTCTCCAGCAACGCGATGGCGGTGTGCCAGGCGTTGAATGTCTTGCCGAGAAACTTGGTGAGTTCGCTCGGAATTTTAAGTTGCGGTTGCGAGAGAGAGATGCCCTCCAACAGCGCTTGAATCACGTTCGGTCGCACGGCGGCTTGTCGTAGGTGCGACTCCTTGCTGAGCAGACCGATCATCGGCTTGGCGAGTTGCAACTGCTCATCGCGTTGCAGCGTCGCCCACACGATCGGGAAAATCAGTACCCAGAGGTAGTACGCGACGTGCGCGTTTCTCGTCGCCACTTGTCGCAGAGGCGTCATCAAATCGCTCACGCGCACGCTGGATTTATCGTGGAGGAACTTGGCGTGTCGCTTGATCAACTCGTCGAGTTCGGTGGTGTTCACCTTGGCGTTCTTCGGCTTGGTCGGAACGGGCACGGGTTGCTTCGTGTCGGCGTCAAAGGGCAAGAGCGGCGACACGAGGGCGCTGTTCGGGGCGAGCATGATTCGCTCATCCTCGGCGAGCGTACTCAGAATCAAATCGAGACCTTGCATCAACCAAAACGTGTCCGCCATCGCGTCCCAATCTTGAATCGTCAAGATGTATTGCAGGCGTTGGAAGAGCGTCTTACCGACGGCATCGTGATACAACGCAAAGAACTTTTTGCGAAGCTCGGGTCGACGCGTTCGTAAACCGAGAAGGTGCGTGCGCTCGACCTTGAGAAACACCTCGCTTCTCAACGCGGGGTCTTGCTTGCCGTCCGTGGCGCAGAGTTTGTATATCGCGCCCAAGAGTTTCTCTTCCCACGCCTCCGTTTGCGTAATCTTCAGACCCATGCGCGTGAGCTGCGCAAGCTTGGAGAGGAATAAGACCGTCTCCTTCGCGTTTAAGCTTCCAACGTTTGTCTCCGCGCTCGCCGCCTCGCCGAGGGCGGACGTGTCCGTCCACGCGACCATGGCGTCGAGGATCGCCATGAGCACGTCGCCGTGCGTCGCCTTGTCGTTGATGAGTTGAAGCAACAGACGCAAAAATATTTGTTTTTGCTCCGATCCGCAACTGATGACACGTAGCGAGATGACGTTGATGCACTTGATCATGCAGTAGGCGACACCACCGTACTCCGGGGCGACGATCTCTGGTGCCGCTTGACCACGCTTTGGATGACTCTGCTGAAGCTCGCCCGCCGCCGACGCGGCGTTCAACTCGTGCGTCAATCTCGCCAGCACCTTCATCAGAGAACTCAAGTACTCGTCGACTGTGGACGGATCGAACGCGGCTTGGCACTCGATCACCTTGAGGATGCACGCGAGCGAGGTGTTCGCAGTCTCCGTGGTCGGCGCACTTTTTGCGACGATTGCGTCCGCGACGCACTTTTCGTGGTGCGTCGAGACTTCCTGTTTCAGCTTGGCCAGAGCGTCGTCGTACCGCCCCGAGTCCTTGTTGCACTCGAGGGCTGCTTGAATCACTTCGCCGAGGAGACTGTGTGTGTCGCCGTTCGCCGTTCCCTGACACGGTTCGATGAGTCGCGTGGTTTGTTCGATGTTCTCGGTGATGAAGTCGTAGCCGGGCGTCTTCATCGCAATCTTGAGCACCGACAGACCGGTGACGATCGTCGACGTCGGATCTCTCTGCGCTTGACTCGCCAACGTGAGAAGCTTGTCGATGAACGTAAACTTGATGCGAACGGACGGCCACAACGCCAACGCCTTGGAAAGAAGCTCCAACGTTCGACCGTTGAGGGCCTTCGTCTCTTGCTCTTTACCTTCCGCGGTGATGAACGTCATTCGAACGAGAAAGTTGACGACGATTTCTTCCATCGCCGGCGACGGTTTGAAACCTTCGTCGATTTGGCCGATGGATGGCATAGACTTGAGATTTTCCGTCTCCGGCAAATCATTCCCCATGTCGTCGTCATCATCATCGTCGTCGTCCTTGGACTGTTTCGTCGAGCGCGATGCTCTGGTGGAACGTCCCGGAGATTTCGACTCGGTCTCTTCCTTCTTCGCCTTTTTCGTCGCCTTCTTCCCGCGGCGCGACGGCGTGACGTCCTCCTCCTTTTCTGGACTCTCGGTTGCCTTTCGCTTACCCGTGGTCGAAGGTTCGACGTCCTCTTGCGGTTGCGCGCCGGTGAGTCTGTCGTTCTCCCAGTTGATGATGAGCTCAACCAAGTCTACAGACAACTTTCGGTTGGTGTGCGACGAGCTCGTCGGCAAACCGAGTCTCGAGAGAAGGTTGACCATTTGCGGAACGAACTGCGCGCGAGACGTGTAGAACAACTTGGCGTGTCGCACGATCAAGCTCCAAATGTGAACGAGCTGCTGGAGCGAGTGTCCGTCCTCGATCAAGCTCTTCTTGGTGTAACGAATCCAAATCGGATACTTGTGGTCGCCCAGCGGCAGTCGCAGCGGGAGCGCCGGCGTCAAAGCGTCCAACGCCTCCGTGACGAGATCCTTTTGTTCCGGTTGGTGCGCCTTCAAGAGAGCGACGAAGACTTGCAAGATGATCTTCTCTGGCGCTTGATACGCCTGCAAAAAGTAACTGATGTTGACGAACGCCCACTGCTTGCTCGAAGAATTCTCGCGCTTGAGATGATTCCATCCAAATTTGATGAGTTCCTTGCGATGATTAATCATCGCTTTCGGCGTGTAGCGAATGAGCAACGTGCTGAGTTGAAGCAACTCTATCAACAATGCGTCAGTGTACAAGCCTTTCTCTTCAACATCGGAGGGTTCAAAGACATCCACGACGAGCTTGTTGACGAATTCATCATCGACGATGTCAAGAATTTCGCTCGGTAACTCTTCGTCGGCATCCGACTTGGGTTTGAGCACCTTTTCGAGCATCGGGTTGACCATCATCTTCAGAGACATCGTGATGTATTCGATGTTGGAATCGTCACTCTTCTCGGAGACTTCGGCAAACTCTTCCAAGAACTGATGAAGAACAGCGTTGCGTTCAGACGGGGTGTACTTTTCGACAACTTCGTCCTTGGTAAACTCTCGCACAAAGGTGTAATCGATTGAGGTTCGCTTGCACAACACCGACATCAATCGGAAGAGTATGTGCACTTGCGATCGATCTTGCTTGACGAGCGCGAGGAAGCATTTGGCGAGATACTTGCTCTCGAGCATCGCGGCGAGCGAATTTTTATCCTCATTCGCCAATCTTTCGAGTCGCTCAGGATTGTTCCAACTCTCCTCGAGTTGCTTCAAGATGGCCTTTTCTTTCGCCAACCATTCCGGGGAAAGCTTGACGATGGTCGCCAAAAGCTTCAGACCGTTGGCGTAGAGCAGTTCCGCATCCTTTTCAGATTCGCTCGCGGCCAGCGCGTCATCGTCGTCCGGCTTACCGGCGTCGACGCCGAAGATTTCTCGAAGCAACTTGGTCGAGCTCGATTTGGTCACCTCGAGCACCGCCAATCCTTCGGGTAATTTGATCACCTTTAGGAAGAGCGCGAAGTGTTCCGGTTGGTCGAGTCGAGCCAAAAAGTACGCGAGAGATTCTTTCGGATACTTGCTCAGAAACTTGGCCAACGGCTTCACGAAGAGCGAATTCGCTTCGCTGTACACACTCTCCGGAGGCATCGTCGCCTCGATCGCCATCACGTCCTGCACGAGAGGTTTGATAAAATCAAACGGGTGTAATTTCTTTTCGTTCGGCTTCAAATCTTTCGCGTCTCGCAGCTTGGGTAAAAGATGGAACAGGTTGACAATGGCTGCGATGAGCTTGAGGTCCTTCGGTGACTTTTTCTGCACTACTTGACCGGGCACCGCCGGCGCCGCGGCGTCTTCAAGCTCCAACCAGTACTTGATGTGTTCGAGTAACTTTTCACCCAACGTGGGACTGAACCACTCTGCGAGAAGTTCCAAGAGGTACTCGAGCGCCTCGAGCAGCGGGATGGACAGTTTCGATAACGCCTGAAGACTCATCAGAATCGGGCTCACCGACTGCTTGAGCGTGTTCTTGTTCATGTGCGGCTTGACGGCGACTAAACCACTCTTGGCGATGGAGACGATCGCACTGTTGCGAGACGTCAAACTAGTAAAAAGTACAGAGGTAATTCGCTCACGAACGTGCACGATGTCTGGGGTCGTGTCCGTCTTCGCAAAATCTGGCGCTTTCAGCACGGTGCCCAGGAGTTGAACGCACGCCTGACGGAGCATCGAGAGGGATTCGTTTTCGCGAGTCTCGACAGCCAGTATCGTGGTGTCTTCACTCTCCGCTATGTTTAACACCTCCCGAATAAAAGCTAGGCTCTTGTCTTCCATGACGATGAGCGGAGGCGATGCGCTCAAGCAAAAGTTGATCAGCTTGACCAATTGGATTTGAGCGAGAACGTGTCTCATAGCCAACGGTCGCTCCATCAAACCCATTAACACGTCCGCGGAGAGCGAGAGAACGCTCTCGAGAGACGTCGATGTTCTCTCGGCGATCCCTGAAAGCGATCGCTCGACCGCCTCACGAGAACTATCCGTGCTAGCGATACTACACAACTCGTTCACGAGTACCGTGACGCCTTCTTCGATCCCGGCGTCGTCGCCCCGCGGCGTCGCGCCCGACGGAACGCACGTCTCGACCACTCTGTACAACGCTTCCGTGGCTTCCTTCTTCTGCGAGTACGCCTGCGCGGGCAGCACCTGTATCGCGCGAATCATCGCCGCCAACACACCGGATAAACGGCGCTTGAGTATACTCGTCGGCAAACGTTTCATGACGACGTCCAATCCTAAGACGCCGCCCATTATGCTATTCGGTTCCTGCTTGTAGCAGCAGTGCATCAGTCTCGGCACGAGCGCCTCAACGCATGACGAAAGCTTTGGATATTGGTTTTCGTCTAACTCCACGGCATCGCTCGATTCCGTCTTCTTCTTTGACTTTTTCGGAGTTGCCTTCTTTCCTTCGGCGCCGCTATCCAGCGCATGCAGCGCCTCGACCTCTTCGGGAGATAAAATGAGCACGGCGTCAATGAACGTGCTAATCGTTTGCAGTGTCGCCTCGAGGTGTGCTTGCTTTCTAGATTCAAAGGACATCATCAACGCATCCAAAAACAGGGATGCTTCGAGCACCTTGAAGTTTGTCGCGCGCGGACGCTCGAGGGCGTCGTGATCCATTTGTTCCGCCTCTTGCGCGGGTTGTGACGCCTTGGTCACGAATAACAACGCCATGTGCTCACAAACGCTCTCCATGAATGTTTTGTCGGTTTCCTTGAGCGACGGGTCACACTCAGCGGCTATGACAGTGATGATCAATCGCTTCAAGATGTTTTGTTCCGCGATGAGCTGACTCTTCGTTTTGTTTCCTAGTTGCACCGCAGCTTCGTCGCCGACGTTGGTTTGGAACTTCTTACCCCACCCGTTGGCGACCGCCGCTTCGAGGGCACTCTCGATTTGCTCCTCAGTGCCGGACAAAGCGTGCGCGGCGTTCAGATTGAGAACCGAAACGAGGCACGTTCTGATGAACGCGAGCGCCTGACGGCGATGGTGAATCAAAGCGTCGGAAACCTTCACATTCGGAATCACCGGCGTCGACAGAATGTTCTGCATCAACACAATACAGCGATCCAATGGAACTAAGAATGATGTCTCGGGCTTGAACATCAAGATCATGCGTAAACCGTGTTCCGGATTACTCTTTGCATCCAACTCGAGCGGGTTGCGAAGGAAAGCACGGTTGCGACCGCCGAGCTTGCCAAGAAGTTGCATCGCCTTCGCTCCGAACGGCGATCCGCTTTGTTGCGGCTTGAGCATCGCCCACAATGCGAGCATCAGCTCGGACTCCACCTCGGCTATGCACGGGTCCAAGAACTCGGGGTTGAGCGAATCCACCCAAAACTCCAATGTTCGAAGTCCGAGCAGATTGAGCTCGTTCACCGGAGCGCGCAGAGCTTTGCACAAAGGCACGGCGAGTTTCGGTAAGTGCGGAAGGATGGATGAAAGCCGAGCGGGAAGGACCAGGCACAGCTCCACGACGGTGTCGTGTAACTCGTGCGTATCCGGACCATTCAACATCTCTAGCAAACAATCCAACGTCGCCGGCAGAATCGGGACTACTTTGCGGTACAGCACATCGAATTTCGCCTGCGCCATCGCTCTAAAAAGATATCGGAGAAGCCGAACGTACGCCGTCGGGTTTCCGTTTTCTTGAATCGCCTTGAGACAAGACTCCATCATCATGATCACGTGCGAGCTGAGCACGCTCTCGCAGTTGCTGTGCTTACTCACGGCGTGAAGCAACAGCGAAAACAATTTCAGAACGAGCTGCGCTTCCTGCGACGACTGATCGGCTAAGCACGTCAGCTTGTTCTCTAACAGGTACGTCATGAGAGAATCCGCAAAGTACGGACACAATTTCGTGTTTTGCAGAATCAAGTGCGGCACTTGCACCATCGTCGGGAGCTCCAACATACCCGTGAAGAAGTGATCAAAGTGTAAACTGATGATATCTACGAAGTTGCGCGGTTCTAAAACCGACAACGCCTCGGCAAAATGATTGCACATCTCAGTGCACTCCATACCCTTGAAGAGTTGCATGCACTTGACACCGTTTCGAACGAAACCAGACGCCTGCTTCAACTCGAGCTGCGTCAATCCGGTGTCCTTTGATTCCTGGTCGTTGAAGTTTGTGATGCTCCACAACAGAGTCTTCATTCCGATGGTCAGCGTCTTGATGATCGCCTTGTTGTCCGAAAGTGCTCTGAGCTTGTCGTGACTGGGAAGTTCAACTTTCGCGTCGTCCTCTGCCTCTGCCTTTGCCTTGTCGCCGGCAGCCTGTTCAGGCTCGCCTGAACTCTTACCATCCTTCTCTTTCAGCGCAGCCTGTGACTTTAAACTCTTTTCTAGCTCGTCCGCCGTCTCCATGAGCTCGGGGATGGTCGCTCTCAGCGCTCTAAATTTTGCTACGGTTGCGTACATGATGCGCATCAAATATTGTCGAGACTCGGCCCGGTTCGCCGCATCCGGACGCGTTCTGAAGATGGACTCCACGAGATGATGCATCAATCGAGAGCACGTCATGTGCGTCGAAAGCGGCAACGTGTTGTCTTGCATGTTCCGACTAAAGATGCAAATGGCCCTTTGAATCTGCGCCAAGGTCAACTCCGCCTTCATGTGGTGCACGAGCTCCGCCAGAAACGAGTACGCCAACGGCCTCAAGTTTTCTATGCACATCGGACCTGTACCGACTAAAACCTTCTCATCCATCATCAAATCAACGTGCTCGAAAAATCCTTGCGAAAACGCCGGCACGCTGAGCACGTGCCGAGTCGCGATCAGGAGCTCCTTGCGCGTGGCCACCACGTCGGGACACGTCTCCATCAAGGAGACGATCGCCGCAGAGAATTCCTGCTTCTTCGCTTCGAGCAAGTGCGCACTTTTATCGGTTCGAAGTATATACGTGAGAAAGCTCACCGTTTTCGCTTGAGCGGCTTTTAAATCGCAGTAAACGGCGCCGAGAGCCGGATTCATCGCGGCGTAGTCGCCGCCCGCCAGACCGGCTAGTTTCACCATCAGCGGTACTAAATTCGTCACTTCGTCCAGAATTTTGCTATGAAACAGTTGATAGAGCAACATCACGATGAGTGGGCACTCCGTCATCACCTTGAACGACTTTTGACTCGAGAGCTCACTCGGAGACGGAAGCTTGTCTTTCTGCCCGCGCTTGCGACCGGCGCCGCCCAACAGCTCCTCCACAGTCTCCTCGGCGTTCTCGTACACCTCGAGCACAAACTTTAAAAAGTGCACGGCGTTCTTTTCCATCGAAGGTCTGAAGCTCCGATGTAAATCAAAGATTATACGCACACACAGCAGGGCGTTCTTCTCATTTTCTTCGCGCAGAGGACCGAGTGCCAAGTCCAGCAACTCAGACTCGAACGGTCTCAACACCTCGTTAAACGGCAACCGATTCAAAATCTCGTAAATAACGTAACGCAGCTCGTTGTCCTCATCATCTTTACACGACGGCGACGTCTTCACCGTCAACACGTCCTTAAACGCCGGGAAGAAGCTCTTCAGAAAGTTGACGTATTCGCTAGTGTGCACGATTTCAATCCCATCTCGTACGCTCGTCGCGATCTCTAACCGTTCTGACGTCGTCGTAGACGCCGCGGTGAGTCGATCAGCCTGTACCGCGTACGTCATCTGCGTCATGACGATCTCACGCGTCCACGAGCGTCTCCACAGCCGCGCGCGATGGCGTCACAGTTCCTTAGGGCAGATCAGACCCGAATTGCCCGAATGCGAGCGTCACGCGGCGTACTTCTCGAGCGTGCGCGCCTAGATTCGGCGCCACGACGTCAATCAGACGTTTCTCGACGGGTTGGAACCGCGTGCACGCGCGCGCGCGTCGCGCACGGGAGACTAACGTCGACTGATCACGCGGAGTGGCAACTGGCGCATTCGGTGAGGGTTTGGGCGCCGAGGCGACGTCGAACGCGGAGACGACGCGCGCGCGCGGGAAAGGGCTCGAAGGTTGGGTTGGATGGGATTTCAAAGGACTACCACGAGTATTAATTGCGGCTCAGTCCCCGTCGTCGTCGGCGAACTCGTCGTCGGCGTCGTCGAGCCATTCAAATTTACAGAGCACCCCGGCGCACGACTTTGAGTCGTTGAGAAAACTATTGGTACGGGAAAGCATGGGAAGGATGCGCACGCCCTCGCGGATCTCGCTGACGGCGCAGTCGTAGTGCGCCAAAAACTCAAAGTAGGTGCCGTCTTTGTCTAGAGCTTGGAACTGCACGACCGTCAGCTCGGGCTCGCGAATCTCGAGGTCGAAACTTTGGTTCCACACTGGTTGCGCGGCAGGACCGGCGCGCGCCTTTGAGTACACGCTCGTCTTGAATGATCTCGACCCCGACGCTTGCGAGAGACGATCGGCGACGCAGCCAAATAAGGATATCTTGATGAGAGAGTCCGGACACCCGAACATGTCCGCGTCCTTGAAGTTTTCCCAACCGATTCCCGTGTACACGTGCACGCGCAAAATCCTCGGTGTCGTCGGTCTCGGCGCGGACGGATCGAGTAAATATGCCGGTTTCTTCACGTATCCACACCCACCGTTGACGGCGAATTTCGCTCTATTGACCCACACGTACCGACCTTGCGCCTGGAAATTCAGCGCGACCAGCGAGGCACCCGCGCTCCACGCGGGAGACGGATCGTAGTTGTTACTGAAGATGCGCTGACCGCCCGGATACGTTCGAAGCAAGTGCTCAGAGGTAAACTTGATGATGTTCTCTTCCTTTTCTTTCTCGAGTCTCTTCTTGATTTTGTTTTCGCTCCAACTGCACGAAAATTTAGGCGCGCCCACCGCCTTTTCGAAACCTTGAAACTTCAAATTTTGCACCGTCACCATGCCTCGCACGTCTTCGGTATCGGCAACGTCGCCGTCGCTATCCGACTCGCTTTCACTCTCCTCCGCCGGCACCTCGTTCTCGATGATCGTCGTGAAATCCAACACAGAGTTCGCACCCGTAAGCGCCTCCTCGTGTCCTCGGACCACGTCTCCGCTCTCCTCTTGCTTCTTCTTGCGCCGACGCAAAGATAACTTCTTTTTAGGCTCCTTGCTCTTTTGCGCGTTGAAACTCGAGAAACGTCTCCCAGAGATCTTAAGGTCTTGTTTGTGCTTCATCTTATCGCGAACGATGATTTTCCCCTTCAATTCCGCGGGCGACGGCCACTTGTGCAGCCCGTGCTCGATGTCTCCCGTCGGTATCCAGAGCTTATTCTGGAAGACGCTTCTCATGATGTTGCTCATGACGCTTCGCACGTGTCTGCTCGCATGATTCTCTAACGTCACGATCACCGGGTACTCGCTCACCGCGTGCCCATACGTGTTGATGCACTCGATGGCTTCCTTAAATAACATCGGTCGCACCGCCGTTCCACCGTGCGTGACGATGGGCCCCTTTCCGCCGCCGTCGTAACAATCCAATTCTATGACGCGACATCCCTCCTTGAGCGCCGTCTCGATCGCTCGGCTCGTCGCCCTCGAAAACAACTGATCACCCTCCAGATAGGTGTTGTGCGATGAGTTGATAAAGTAGTGCGATAATTCATCGTGCATATCCTTCTCGTTCACCGCGCTCGGTCGCGTCGGGAAATTGTCCTCTCCTAACAGACACGCGCGCGCGAATTCTTCCACCGATACCATCCCATCCGGCGCGAATCGCACCTTGTCGCGAACGATGGCGCGCGCCGAAGATTCCGATTCACCCTGCGTCTCCACCAACCATTCCACGCACGATGCCGCCGTCATGCGCCCGTGAGCGTCGACGCGCCCGGAGAAAATCACATCCGCCAACGGGAACGTTGGATTAAACACCGCGCGTCCGACGTCCCAACCCACTGTGGACGCGCGGTGGGTCTCGCACACGCTTAGACATGGACCCATGCGGTCGCGCGCGCGACTCGCTCCGCGGCGGTGAGCTGTGCGGTCGCGCGCGCGCCACAATTCGTGTTACAAGTCTCCACCGGAATCCTACTTGTTTTGAGAGATTTACACAGTGTTAGATATGTATCGAATGTCCTATATACTCTATTACGAGGTCTCCGAGACGCGCGCGCGTCGGGCGCGCCGCGCCACGCGAAGACGCGCGAGCGGCGCGACCGACGACGCGACCGGCGACGCGAGAGACGCGCGACGCGCGCATTCGACGCGTCGAGGCACTCGACACACGCATTCAACGCGCGCGAAGCGCACGCGCGAGGAGACGGTGGATAGGATCGTCCGATGGTGGCGACGAGCGCGATCGCGCGGGCGGACGCGCGGGCGACGGTGAGGATCGAGCGAACGCGCGCGCGAGGCGGCGTGAGGCTCGTGAGAGGCGCGCGCGCGGTAACGCGAGCGACGGCGGGTGGGACGGACGGGGAAGGGTTCGTGTTGAGAAACTGCGGCGACAAGTCGATGGCGCACCTGGACGCGCCCGTTCCGCCGACGGGAGACTTGAAGATCTCGGCCACGAAGAGCGTCATCGGACGACAAAAGTCTGACGCGGTGAATCTACCGATCGAGGTGCCGACCGTGAGCGGGGCGCACGCGATGATTGATTTGGTGGACGGGAAGGTGATGGTGACGGATTTGACGTCGACGAACGGGACGTTCATCGACGGCGAGGAGCTGTTGCCGGGTGTGCCGACGCAGCTGGTGGTGGGGGGAGAGGTCATTTTTGGTGATGAGTTTCTCGCGCGATTTGAGCTCGTCGAGGCCGGCGGGGAGGATGACGCGCAGTCGCAAGCTGACGCCGAGTGACTATTGCGAGGGGTCTTTCGGACTCAGCAGAAACCTTGACACGCGCGAGTTCGTATCGGCACACTATTTGTAATGCGCGATAAAATACGCTTCACAACAAACTACCTACTGCATCGGCTGTGGACGCGACTGGACGATGACCAACTCGTCGCCGCAAAAGCCTCCTTCGACGTCTTGCGCGCATCCCAACGTCGATTCCAGTTCCGTCGCCACTTTCAGCAAGCGCTCTCCGAGACGAGCTCGGGCGTTCGCATCGGTGCTCAACTCTTGACGCGTGTAGTCGACCGCCTCGACCGTGACTTTTCCGAACGTCGGCGCGCCGTAGCGACACCTGAACGCGGTGCCGTGATTGGCGTACGCCATCACGTCGACGTCTCTGCTCGCACGATCAATCTCCAGTCGCCACGGCGTGCCGTCGACACCGCTGGCGAGAGTTTCGCCAAGTCCCACGCATATCTCAGCTTGGACGCATCGAGCGCCCCGAATCGGACTTTGCGTGTGAAGAACGAATGAGAGCGTGTTCGGCGATACTTCTTGCACGAGCACCGCCATGCGCGCATCCTTCTGCTTGACTCCAGCGGCGCGGCGCGCCAAGACTGCGCGTCGGGAGTAGAGCGACGCCCACACATCTGCGATCGCGTGTTGAACCGCGTCTATATCGCGCGCATCGACGCCGACTATACTTTCGTATAGGCCAGCCGCCGACATGCCGCTCAAATCTTCCACGTTGGCGCTTGAACGTATTGCGAGACGAACATCCAGATTCAACGTCGCACACGCCTCTTCGATGATGTTTCGCGCCGGAAGCGAATCTTCGATAACATTCTGTATCGACGCGCACGCGTCGTCGATGTCTTCCAGGCTCACATCTTCGAGCGCGGCGAGGAGACGCTGAAATTCGCCGACGTCGCGAACGCTTGATTCCATGCAACCGAACGGCAAGACGAAACCGCCGGGTGCGGTGAACGTGCCGCTCGCATCCGCGATGCGCAAGAGGTCCGCGCAGACGGACGATTTCGCACCAGCGTTGGACGTCGTCGCCCGATCGAGGGTTAGATATTGGATCGAGTCGACGAGCTCACATGGCGTTGGCGACACTGCCGCATGAGAGACGCGTCCGTCGTTGTCCACCGAATCGCGCGTCCCATCGAAATCGCGCACTTCCGTGCCGGACGTACCGACGCACAACACGGTGTCCTTCCCTACTCGAGCGCTCACTCGCTCGCGAGCGTTCGAACTCAGTGCGCTCACGAGGGGCGTTCCCTCTTGTCTGGCGCGTATGGCGAGATGCGACAAGTGAGCAACCTCGTCTCGAAGGATGACCCCTTTCACGTTGTCTCCGGCTGAGGATATTTCCTCGTCACCGTCGACGCTTTCCACGAACGCGATTATATCTTTACCGCCATATTTTTGGATCGATTCAGGCGTCAACCTCTCCAAACGTACTAATTCGCCGCGCGCGTCGCCGAGAACGATTGGATCGAAACCATCGCCGTCGAGATCGCGCTCCAAGGCTTCGGAGAGTTTTTCGACGATCCTGGATAATTGAAACGGAACGCCTGCTCGAATGATGGACTCCACGAAAGTCGCACCGACGTGACCGTCCAGACCGAAAGCGTTCGCGAGCTGAACGGGCGTTTCGCCGAAACCGCTCATGACGGCGTGAGTCTGCGATTCGATGAGACGCTTCGCGCGTTGCAACGTCGCCTTCAGTCGCCGATCGGAGTTTTGATCGCGACCGGTATCTGTATTCGTCCAAGCGATAAGTTCTCGAGCTATGATGCCTGCTTCGAGCGATCTCCATCCGGAAAGTCCGATGTGCTTGAGCGCAATCGCAGAGACGCTCGCCGCGTGTTTGAAGGCGTTCGCATCCTTCGCCTCCATAGCTTTTCCCTCTTCCATGATGTTGTTACAGCGTGCCAATAACACAAACGCATATTCTTCCAAGGATAGTTCAACCTGCCTCCACGCCTGACGCTGACGTACCGAATCGTCCGGCGCGTCGTTTCGCATCCCCGTGCTCAATCCTGCGCAAAAGTAAGATCGAAGTTCCGTGCACACGTCGAGCGCGCGACGAACGGCGTCGCCTTCCTCGCCGAACCAACCATCTTTCGTCTCGTTCAAGCGATCTCGAGCGTTGAACAAGTCGTCGATGAGCGGTTCCGTTTCTTCGTCGAGCGTTCCCTTGAGACTCGCCAATCGTTCGAACACTCCGCTCGCGTTGAAAAATCTCTTCAATTCTTTGTGAAACTCCTTAAATTCGCGGACGAAATCGTCTGAATATTCACCATTTTCACGGGTGATTTGCTTCAACACGATTTCGGTCGCCACCAAATCCTCTGGCCCGGCGTTTCTATGCAACTTGTTTTGAATCGTGTGCTTGATTGTGCGCTTCAAATCTTCCGGAATGTCGCCGCGGTGCGCGATGTCCCGTATCCGCGTAAGCGGCACGGCGTTGGTGAACTCTTCGTTGAACGACGGCAGCCAAGGATGTACGTGACGCATCAACACGCGCTCGACTTCTCCGAGATCGGTCCCGTGTCGATACATGGCGCCTTGAATTTGCTCCATGCTGATGAAAATGCCGCGACCCACCATGGCGGGACCGTTTGGTCGCCTGTGCCCGCCGCTCTCCACGCACTTGATCGTCCCCGTGCTGATCCATCGCAGATACGTCGCGCTTGCGGCTAATTTATCGCGCGTGATCTCTTTTCCGATGCCTATTTCGTTCGCCACCGCACACAACTTCTCGAACCATGAGCCTCCGTCTTTATCTCGCAGCACGATTTCCCGCGCCGAACTCGACTCGTCCAGCGCGCTCACGTCCCACCGCGCGTGCGACGGTCGATCCTTCGTGTGCTCGTTCGATTGCATCATGCGAATCTCGTCCCCGTTCCACGTCGATGTCACCATCGAATCTTCTTCGGCGGCGGCGGCGGCGGTGTCGGCGGCGGCGCTCGCCGACTCCGCCGCGTCGGCGTTCCCAACGTCACCGTCCACCGCGACGACGTCACACGTCGCGTCACCGAATAACCACGACACGTCCACCGCGCGCGCGCGCTCGAGCGCATCCATCGCGATCGTCTTATCGTCGCCGTCTTCCCACACGTCGCCGCCGCCGGCGCGTCGTCTCGCGCACTTAAACGCCAACAATCCTCCCTCGCGCGCCTCCTCCATCGACACCGTCGCCTCCCCCACCCACACGTCGCCCTCCGTCCAACGCAGACGCACGCCGTCGTCCAATCGCCACGCGCCGAGCGCGCGCGCGTTACCGACGGCGACGAGCTCATCGCCGAACTCGACCCGCGCGTGGATTCTAAACCGCACGTCGACGACGTCGTTCGACGCACGCGCGACGACGGACGCCGCGCGCGGGGGGCATCCGCGAGCGACGCGCGTTCGGGCGCGCGTTCGGACGCGCGCGGGCGCGACGCGCGCGAGAGGCGTCGCCATCTGTGGGAGGTCTGAGGGTGAAAAGTCGGGACAGTTACCAACGCGGCGCTACTGTTACAGCACTAGACCTCTCTCGCGCGCGACGCGGAGGGTGATGATCGATCGAGGGCGTGGGTGTTTCGTCCGCGCGCGCGATGTCGTTAATCCTCAGAGGCGGCGACTTGGGCGCGAGTGTTGACGAAGTAGATGCCGACGAGCGTGACGACGGCGCCGCCGAGCTGCGCGGCGGTGAGCGTCTCATCCAGGGCGACGTATCCGAGCGCCGAGGCGAACATGGGCGTGAGGAAGGTGAGTGAGCTCAATTTGGTGAGCGATCCCTTCGTGGCGAAGTAGAAGAAGGCGCCGTAGGCGACGGCGCCGCCAAAGACGGAGGCGTACGTCAACGACGCGACGTCGCCGGCGCTCAACGCGAGGTTGGCGTACATGTCCGATTCCGTGGCGAGCGAGTACGCCATCAGAGGGACGCCGCCCAGGACCATGTGCCATCCGGTCGCCATGACGGGATCGACGTATTTGCACACCCAGCGCACCATGACGGTGCCGACGGCCATGCTCTGCGCCGCGAGCAACATCCACCACTCGCCGCTGTCCCAAATCGATCCCTCCAGTTGCAATGCGTTCAAACCTTCACCGGCGTCGCCGTTCACCAACGACATCAACACTTCTTCGGGAAGTTCGAGCAATAATAAACCTAAAACACCGAGGACTAAACCGGCGACGCCCTCCGCGCCGAGCGTCTCGCCAAACAAAATCGAAGCCAAAATAGCCACCGTGAGCGGCTGTGAATCGATGATCACCGACCCCAGACCCGCCGCCGTGCGCTGCAATCCCTCCGCGAGAAAACCCTGAAACATCGTGGCGTCCACGAGGGCGAACGCGGCGATGGCTCCCCACGCCGCCGCCGACTTGGGCATCGGTCTCCCTTTGCTCAGCGCCCACGCGACTAAAATCAAACCCGCGGGAACCAAGCGCACGGTGGCGACGAACATGGGCGACGTCACCGGCAATACCTCCTTCATCGCCACCATGGACGTCCCCCACAAGAAGAACGGCGATATGAGCGCCAGACTCCCCAACGCGCCCGCGAGCGCGTCGTCCTCGGCGTCCTCCGTCGCGCGCGTCCTCTCGTCCCCGGCGTCAAACGTCCCCGACACGTCGCACGACGCCTCCATGCCCACACCCACGCACTCCACCTCTCTCGACGTCGCGTCCACCGTCTCCGGTTCCGACACCACGCACTCCGCGCCCATGGTGGACGCCACGCACTCGACGCCGCCTCCGACGCCGTCGCCGCCGCCGTCGCCGCGCGTCGCCGCCTCCGACGCCGTCTCTTCCACTCTCGACGTCGACGACCGCGCGCGAACGACCGCGCGCGCGCGCTCGACGCGCCGCGTCACCGCAGTCCCGGACGCGCGCGCCGTCGGTCTCACCGCGCGGCGCATCGTCGTCGCGCGCGTCGCCATCGCCATCGCCATCGCCATCGTCATCACCGGCCCCCCCCGCGCGCACCGCGACGACACCGCGACGAACGCGACGCGCGCGACGCGCGCGACCGAGGACCGAGGACCGAGGACCGACGCCCACCGTCGTCGTCTCACGAATCGTCTCACGAATCGCGTCGACGCCCACGGACGAATCCGCGTCGCGTCTCCACCACGTCGACGAGTCTTATCTCCCGTGTACCCCCACCCCGACGACTCATACCTCCTCGTGTACCCCCTCCCACACCCCGCGCGTCTCCACGTCGACGAGTCTTATCTCCCGTGTACCCCCACCCCGACGACTCATACCTCCTCGTGTACCCCCTCCCACACGGCCCCGACCCCCCGCCCTCCCGAACGGTCGAATCCCGTGGAATCCCCCGTCGAGTCGTCGACTCGTCGTCAGTCGTCGTCGTCGTCGTCGTCGTCGTCGCGCGACGGTTCGCGCGCGCGCGTCGATCGATCGTGCGTTCGTGCGTCGCGTTCAGGTGCGCGCGCGCGCGGCGACGGACGCGCGCTCGACGCGCGAGAACGCGCGGCGCGACCGACCGACCCCGCGCGCGCGCGAGCGCGCGTCGAGCGCGCGTCGGACTCACGGGCGGGACCGGACGAGAACCGACGCGACGCGACGCGAGACGAGGGCGCGAGGACGCGCGAGCGCGCGAGTCGAGGGCGCGAGCGACTGACGAGACGGACGATCGACGGTTGGCGCGCGCAGGGACACACGGGAACGATGGCGCAGGGCAAGGTGCGAATGCGAAGTGCGCGCGCGACTCGAACGGCTCTTTTTCTCCGAGGGGATTGGGGGGGGTCATCGGGGATTCGGGACTCGTGGATTGACCGTTGGATGTTGGTTTTTCAAAACCGCGCGCGCAGTTGACGATGGATGAATCGGCGACGTCGGCGCCGGTACCGCCGAAACGGGCGATGACGGCGTATTTGATCTTTTGTCAGCGACACCGGGAGAAGATCATGCGATCGATTCGACCGGATGCGTCGCAAAAGTTTACGCGAGACGAGATGCAGCAGGTGACGACGAAGTTGGCGGCGCTGTGGAATAACATCTCCGCCAAGGAATTGAAGGAGGTGAAGGAAGAGGCGGCGAAGTGTAAGGCGGAGTACGAGATGCAAAAAGCGGCGTTTCCGTCGGCGTTGTTGAAGAAGTTGGCGCGAGCGAAGAATAAGCCGAAGGGAACCATCGTCGTCGAGGCGCAGGGCGAAAAGCCGGTGCGCGCGAAGACGGCGTATTTGATCTTCTGCGGCCGACACCGCGAGAAAATCATGCGAGGCATTCACGCCGATCCGGAGGCAAAGTTCACGCGCGCCGAAATGCAGCAAGTGACGACTGAGTTAGCCGCCCTGTGGAAGAACATCGGCGCCCGCGAGCTCGCCGAGTGCAAGGCGGAGGCGAAGAAGGAGCTCGAGCGATACAGAGTGCTCAAGGCCAACTACCGACCCGCGGTGTACGGTCCGGCGAAAAAACCGAAGAGCGCGAAAGGCGTGAACAAGCCGAAGAAGGCGCCGACCGCGTACCTTCTCTTCGCCGAGGACTTGCGCAACAAGCTCAAGGAGAGCAATCCGGAGCTGAAGCACGACGTCATCTCTCAGCGACTTTCCCACGATTGGAAGAACATCAGCCCGACGGATAAGCTCATGTGGCAACGCAAGGCGGACGAACAAAAGGTTGATCTCAGCCAACACGGCATGCTTCCGGCCACGAACAGCCTGGCTGAACACGGTAGCATGCCGATTTTGGCTCCCCAAAGGTATGATCTTCCCTTCGACTAACGCCGCCACATCAAGTGATAAATAATGCGCATCGAAAGACTGCATGAGTGTGAATACCATACGACTACTTGTTTTCATCGTTCACTACTACAACGCTACCCCTCGAGCAGACGCAACGCGCGCTCCTCGAGCGATTCTAATTTTTCCTCGGCGTCGCCGCGCATGCCGGCGACGGCGGGATCGACGACGTCGCGCTTGCGCGGCACCTCGCGCTCGTCAAAGTCAGATTCACTGAGATCCAAATCGCTCTCCGAGTCGGATCCTCCACCGAGGGTGACTTCGGCACCGCCGCCTTCGCCGTCAAAGTCTCTGAGCTTTTGCTTCTTGCGCATGCGGCCCTCGCGCAGTCGAGCCTTTTCGCGGCCCTTGTCAACTCTATCCGCCTCCTTACGTTTCGCGGCGACTTCGGCGTAGTGCGCCTTGACGGCTGCGCGCAACGATTCTCCGGGTGCGCTGACGTCGTCGATGCCGCTCTTCACACCGAGGGCTTGAAGCGGAGCCATGGAGGTGCCTTCTTCGTCGAAGACGACGCGCTTGTTCGCGCCGTGACCGCTCTCCTTTATCTTCAACTTGCCCTTGAGCGCGCGTTTACGCGCGATTTCCGCAGCCTTCTCGTCGGCGTTATACTTTTTATCGTCCTCGGAATCACTATCAGCTAATTTATGATCGACGCGCTTGACGTTCATGAAGTCGTCGTCGTCGTCCTCGCCCTGCTCGACGACGAGGCCGAATCGACCGCCACCCTTTCTCTGAATGACACCCTCCTTCGGACGCGCGGGGACGTCTTCCTCTTCTTCAGAATCTTCGTCCTCATCGTTCTCGCCATCCTTGTCCTCCTCGTCGTCGTCATCAGACGCATCGTCATCGTCCGAATCGTCGTCGTCGTCGCTCGCGCTTTCGTCTTCTTCGGCGCGCGCCTCGCCGGCGTCTTCCTCCTCATCGTCCGAATCACTCGCATCACCGCCCGCGGACGCGCTCTGTTGTAAGAAACGCAATCGAGGCGCATTCGGTAGACCCATCGAGAACGAGTATGCGTCGATGTCGATCGTCTTGATGTCGAAAACCTTTTTATTCTTCTGCAGGTACACCGATCGAAGGTAACACACCACGGCGCGTTGCGAGAGATACTTTAAATCGGAATCCTTCGACAGTAAGCCTTGCATCGAGCTCTGAATCCTCGACGATTGTTTCTTCGGGTTGATTTTGATCGGTTTGAGCGGGACTTTCGCGTCCTCGAGCTCCTTCATGAAGTGCGCCTCCCCGGGCGTGAGCATCAAGAGTCCTTTACCCGCGGCGGTGTACCTCGCTGTGCGTCCGACACGGTGAATGTACGTGGCGACGTCTTCCGGGCAGTCCGCCTGGACGACCCAGTCGACGGATGGGAAATCTAAACCGCGACTCGCGACGTCCGTGGCGAACAGGACGGTCTCTTTCGCGTTGCAAAAGTTGTAAAAGACACCCTGTCGACGCGCCTGTTTCAATCTGCCGTGAATGCACTGCAGCGGCACGCCGGGTCGCATGCGCTTGAAAATTTCGTACACAAACTTCACCTGTTTGCAGCTCGAGAAAAAGACGAGTGTCTTTGCGTTCAGATGCGTTCGGATGAAGGACCAGAGCACCTGGATCTTGGTTTCTAAAGCGCACGTCGTCACCATTTGTTGAAGCTTGGGCGGCGTCGAGTGCACGCTCTCCGCGTGCACGGATAAATACTCGGGATCCTTCAATCCCAATCGAGCTAAATCTTTCACCCGCTTTGTCTGCGTCGCGCTGAATAACAGTGTCTGACGCTCTCGCGGTAAATTTTCTAAGATTGCGTTGAGCGTCTTGCTGAATCCCAAATCTAACATTCGATCCGCCTCGTCGAGCACCAACATTTGCAACGAAACGCAATCAAACAAAGGAGTCTCGTCCATGTGTTGAAGCAAACGACCGGGCGTACACACTAAAATGTTCATCTTATCCACTCTGTTTGCTTCCTCTTGCACATCCTTCCCACCGATCAACAGACCCGCGGACATCGACTGTCTCGCGCCCACCTTTGTCAGGCACTGGAAAATCTGAATCGCAAGCTCGCGCGTGGGCGAGATCACCAACGCTCCCACGCCGTCCTGTCGCCCCCACTTCTTGCGCCAGAGTGATTCGATGAGCGGAATGACGTACGCCAGCGTCTTCCCCGATCCCGTCTTCGCCGCGCCGAGGACATCTCTCCCGCACAACGCGTGCGGCAGCGTCGCCCTCTGAATGGCTGTCATCTCCTTAAACTTGCATTCTCTCAGCGCCGCCTTGGTCGCTTGACTGATGGGCAGGTGCGCAAACTTTCGCACTCCCGTCAGCGACAGCGCGTCGTCTCGCTCGCTGCTCTTTCTCGGTTGCACCGCGAGCGGGTTCTCACCGCTCGCAGGTTTCGTCTCGGCGATGATCCCTTCCAGCTCGGCGATCTCAGCGTCGATGCGGGCGCTGGCGCTGAGTCGCTTCGTCGTCTTGACGTGCGCCTTTTTCTTTCGTTTGTCCTTCATCGCGCTCGACGACGCAACGACCGCGCGCGGAAGAGAGAGGCGCCGGGAAGTAGCTGGCGGCTGGGCGGCGGCTGGCGGTTGTATTCATGCACTTTTTCGCCGGCGACGCGAGCCGGCGACGCGAGACGAGTTTCGAGGCGCGTTCGAGAAGCGACGATGAATGAAATGATGGCAAACGAATGTGACGCGATGTGTGGCGAGAGTGATGTGCGATTACACGCGCGGGTCGTCGACTTGAAGCCTCTCTGGAAGACGGTGCTCCGTGGACGGAACGGAGAGCATCGAGTCGGCTTTGACGGTAACCTCGTGAAGAGAGCGTCGATAGCGGTATCGTACGCGGAGGTATTTGTCTTCTCCGGGACACGGGTCGCAAAAGCCGAGGAGATCGCTCATGGCGACGTTTTCGTAGAGATCGAGCGTGTCGTTGTCCGCCATGAATTGAAGCGCGCGACGCACGTCGATGTACGGAGGCGGAAGCTTCGTCGGCTCTGTCGACGACGCCGCGTCTTCGGATTCGGGTGGGGACCATGACTCAAAATCGGGTATGATTGGCCCGCCCTTGACGTTGTGAGGTCGCGGGTCGAAGCATCCAAACGCGGCGGATTCGATGACGAGACCGCCGCGCTCGCGAGCGTCGCGCGCCTTCTTATCAGCCGTCGCGGCGATCACCTTGACCGCGTCGTACGCCGCACGCATGGCTGTCAACACGTTCCTTTTATTCTTCTCTCTCGCCGCCAGTTGACGCTTGCGCGCGTACCTGTTCACGATCGGTCGAGCGACAAAGTAACGCAAAAGAGCGATGGCAATCGGAGGAAGCGTAAACGCCATGAGCGATTTACGCCAGGTCACCATCGGCGTCAAAAGAATCGGAATCACGAATCTCTGACCCTGTCTATTCATCCTAAACCTGAGCGTCAGCCCGCGAAGGCTGACAACGACGCTGCAGCCGAGCGACGTATCTTCGTCCACTTGTTTCGTCGCGCCGACGTCCAACTCCGCGCCTGTCGTGTTGAGCTTCCATCCCACGCGATACACGCGCGTCTCGTCAATCTGTCGAAGGAAGTGTCCACCTATCCCGCTCGCTGCGAGTCCGACGGTTAAGTCACACTTGACGGCGTTCTTACCGAACGCGTGCGTCGCCCCGGTCGACATCGATCCCACCGGTCCCACGTTCCACGTCAAGTGTCCCCTCGTCTGCGCGAACAGCTGACGCTGCAGCATGAGTTGTAAACCCAAACCTTGTTGCGCGATGTAATTGTACGAAATCACTCCCATCGTATTCGTCGTCAACTGTCGTTGTATCGTCGCCGTGCACGCGCTCGTCTGGCCGGTTTGCGCGCTCACGTCGAGCGACGTCAACGGCGAAAACTGTCGACGCCAACCCAAGATGAAATTCCCGGCACCCCTACCCCCTCGCATCGTCCCTTGCGTCACCGCGTACGCCGCGTCTTCATCGCTCAACGGAATCTCCATCGAATTCGACAGCGACACGCTCGTCAAATCCAAACCGGGATTATTCGTAAACGCCGCGCGTCTCTCGCGTATCCTCTCCTCGACAAAGTGCGCCGCGCTGAACCCGAATATATACGTCCCATGAAAATTCAACCTCGCCTCCGCCGCCTCTTTCGCCTCCTTAGCCTTGGCGCGCTCGAATTCCACCCGCAGCTCCTCCAGTGTCTTGTGTCGCGTCCCGAGCTCTCTCCCCGCCCGAACGCCCTCCATCCCGTACACGTCGTACGTCTTCCGCCGCTCGACGTCGCTCAGGATCTCGTACGCCTCGCTCAGCGACGCAAACTGCGCCTGCGCCGCCGCGCGCGCGTCCTCGACGCCGCGCTGCTTATCTGGATGTAACTGCGCGGCGAGTTTTCGATACGCACGTTTGATGTCCTCGTCGCTCGCGTCTCGACGCACGCCGAGCGCGGCGTAGAGATCGCGCGACGAGGACGACGCGTCCTCGTCGCCATCCGCGCGCGACATGTCGCGTCGACGGTCCGCGCGCGACGCAGTGTCGACGACGGATGAAGATGATGATGACGAAGATTTAAATTCGCACCAACGTCAGTCCGCGCCTCGCCGCGCGCCCGTCGTCGCACCGCGCGCGCGACGCACGTCGGCATGCCGCCGAAAACGCCCAATCGCGCGCTGTCCGCCGCCGAGACGTCGACGCTTCGCGGCGACGTCACCGTCGTGGTGGACATTGGTGGCGGCTCGTTGAAACTCTGCGTCGCCGAGGACGGCGTCTCCAGCGCGCGCGTCGCGCCCAACGCCGCCGCGCGCATCAAGAGCGCCAACGGTCCGATGACGACGATCTACGGCGCGCGCGTCGGGGACACGCCGGACGTTAACGGCTTGGCGCTGCGTCGTCCCGTGGACCGGGGGTTTGTCGTCAACTGGGAGCTCCAAAGAGAGATTTTAGACGACGCCTTTCGACACGACCTGCGCGTGGACCCGAAACGGTGCGACGTCGTCGTGACGGAACCTCCGTTTGCGCTTCCGGCGACGCGAGCGGCGCTAGACGCGATGCTGTTTGAACATTTCGGTTTTCGTCGCGCGTTGGCGACGTCGAGCGCGTTGGCGACGAAACGGTTCGCGGATCGCGTGGACGCGCAGCGGCGAGATTCGAGCGATTTGAGCGTCATCTCGCGGTCAGCGGTCGTCGTGGATTGTGGTTTTTCGTTCGCGCACGCGACGGCGATCGTGGCGGGTAAAGAGATCGCTCGCGGGATCAAACGGTTGAACCTCGGCGGCAAGGCGTTGACGAATTATCTCAAGGAGCTCGTGAGTTTCAGACAGTGGAACATGATGGACGAGAGCGTGTTGATCGAGGACGTCAAGGAAAAGATGTGTTACGTCGCCGACGACGCGTTGGTCGAGTTGGAGAAGTGCAAGGCGAAACGCGGGGGGACGGTGCGCAAGGAGTACGTGCTTCCAGACGGGATTCACATCTTGCGCGGGTACGTGCGCGAGGACGACGCCGACGAAAAGAAAGCGGACGGATCGGACGATGACGACGACGACGACGACGACGACGACGACGACGACGACTTTGGCGCGCGTGGACCGAAGAAGCGGAAACCGAAAAAGAAATCGTCCAAAAAGGCGAAAGTATCGCGCGACGACCAACCCAACCATCAATTTTTGACGCTCGTCAACGAACGCTTCATGGTGCCCGAGACGCTGTTTCATCCGAGCGATATCGGCGCGAGACAGTGCGGAGTGCCCGAACTCGTCGCGCAGGCGTTGGAGACGACCGATTTGGTGGACGAGCAGCGCGCACTGTGTTACATGGACGTTATCTTGACGGGTGGGTGCGCGTCGTTTCCAAACTTTGTCGAGCGATTCGAGCGCGAGTTGCGTCCGTTGGTTTCGGAGACGTACACGGTGCGCGTTCGACGCGTCGAGAATCCGATCACGGCGGCGTGTGCGGGGTGCGTGGACATCGCGATGGACAGAGCGTGCTTCGAGGCGAGTTCAATCACCAGAGAGGAGTATTTGGCGAACAAGGCGAAGATAAAAGAGGCGCACGCGAGTTTGGATTTCGCGCCCGCGACGCGCACCGGTCGCCTGCGCGAGTACGCGGCGCAGCCTTCGAACGTCTCGATGGAGCACATCGACAGCGAGTGCGCGCGATTGACGCCTAGTTTAGAGAGGGAAGTGATTCCCGCCGAGATTTAGTAGAGTTGTTTGATGTAAAATCGCATCGTGTCTAGAGTGTAGAATGGTCTATTTTCCGCGCAAGCCCACCGTGTCTTGGCGATGGCCGCCTACGAAGCAGCAATCCGTCCCGCAACATCCCGAAACCGCGGACCACTGCTGCGCGTGGGTGCAGTCGTCCCTCCACAGTTCGCTGTACACGCGAGCCTGGTCTTCCTTCTTGATACCGACGATGTCCATCCACGCCTTGTCATGTTTAAACTCGTTGGCGAATTGAAAGAGGTACGGCACGGCGACGGGGACAAAGAGGTTTCCTTTGAGCGAATCTCTAATCTCGCGGTCCATGGGGACGTACAGATCGGAATAGAACCGACCGCGCACGGTCTCCGCCTCCCAGTGCGGCTTGGTGAGCTTCTCCTTGCGCTCAGCCTGTTTTTGAAGTAGCTCCGACTTGGATTTGAGCGCGCTAAAATTATCCGCGTCCTCCGCGCCCGTCGCGTTGCCCACCGTGGCGACGGCGGTGTCCTTGTTTCGAACGAGCTTTCCGTCGCGGCCGATGACCAAGGTTGACGACGCCGGTGACTTGGACGTCGCGGTGTCATGGCTGGTCGGTATGTTCGCACCGCCGAGTATGTCGTTGATGAAGGCGTCGTCGCCGTTTTCGACGGACGCAGAACGTTTCGGGACGGAGACTCCGATACCCTCCAAAACTTGGTCGATTCCTATGCGTGAGCCACTGATGCTCTTCGACTTGGTCGTCTCTGCGACGAGGTCGTCCAGCTTATTATCCGTTCGTTGCAGACTCTTCAGCAATCCTTTGAATTCGCTGTCGTCCGCGAGGAGTTTTCGAGACGCCTTGATTTCGTGCTTGACTGGAATGTCGTAACGACGCATCCATTTGTACGGAAGCGCGGGAATGATGCCCTTCTCCGCCATGTCGTGTAACTTCTTCACGTTCGGCTTGAAGTACTCCACCAAATCCGCGGTCGCTTGTCTATCATCCTTCGTCTTCGCCAACTGCGGCTGCACGTCAAACGCTATGGCGCCCAAGTTGGTGTCTTCCAACGCGCCCAATCCCGCCGTCTTATACGGAGACGAATTCGGAGGTAACCCGAGGTAGGTTTCGACAGCCTTCGCCACCTCTATGGGGTTTTCTTGTATGTCGTCCGCGTACAGGACGAGTAGATTGGGGTACTCCTTCAGCCACACCTCCAAGTACTCGGCGTACATACTCCACCCCAAAAATGAGTGGAAATCCAAGCATTCGCGCGTCAGCGTCGATGGGTCGTTCCCGTCCGTCTCCTTCAGACATTGCGTCAAGAATTCCTTCATCTTTCCGACGCTTCGACTCCAGGTGAAACCATTCTCTTTCAACGCGCAAGCGCTCAGCCCCGCGGCGTCCAGCGGCGTTCCGCTCGGATGATTTTCTTCCACGTAACGCGCCATCGCGCGACCGATGGGATCTCTCAGCACCACGATCGGACGCAAGTGCGGCATCATCTTTTTCATCGTCGACGCGCAGCACGCGCAGTGAAAGTATGTGTCGCTCCAATCGCCGCTCACGATGTCCCCGGACTTTCTTTGGAACACGTCGCCCTCGCGTTTCGCCTTCATCGTCTCGCTCGGATCGTACGGGCTCCACTTCGCCCCGTGACCCGCTTGCACCGCCGAAAAGTACGCTTTGAGCAATAATTTCGGTGGGTCACACATCTGCGTCCCTTGCGTCGCGCCGTACACGGGATTGAAAAAGTGCATAGTCTTTTGTCCCTCCGTCAGCATGTCGTGCTGAGACATCAAAGCCTTCAACTGCCTCGTACCCCCGATGTGACTCCCGATCACCGCAAACGCCGGCAGGCACGACTTACTCCCCGTCAGATCCGAGTTCTTTTCGCACGCCATCGGTCCCGTGTGTCCTATCGCCGCCGCACGTCGCGTTCGACTCACGTGCTCAAACTTCCAAATTGGGTGTTCGACGAAAAACGACCCGCACCACAGCACGAGCGCGCACGCCGCGATGGCCACCATCCCGGGAACGAGATGTAATATCGGCGCTCGAGTTCCTTCGCGCGCCTTTCGCGCCGACGCCATCACGTCGCCGACGAGGGCGTCGGACGCTCGGCCAACACCATCGGTGGGTGCGTCATCCATCACCGACGGCGCCGCGGCGCGTGCGGACGTGCTCGGAACGAGATTGGTTCGTTCCGACGCGCGTTCCGACGCGCGTTCCGACGCGTCTCTTCGCGCCTGGACGGCCTCGCGCGCCCGCGCCGCGGCGCGGGCCGCCTGCGACCACATCGCTGTCAGTCGACGAATGAGGCCGCGTTCGCGTCTGAACACGAGTCCCTCGAGTGACGAGTCGTGAACCTACATACGAATATGGAATGTCTACAAAAGCTAGTCGCGCGACGCTACGGACGCGCAGCCAACGTCTCCATGACGCGAGGAACGAGCGGAAGCGCTATTCCGAGCCACTGTTTCACCGCGGAGGGAGAGCCCGGGAGATTGAGCACGAGCGCGCCGGATCGCGCGACGCCCGCGAGCGCGCGCGAGAGCGCGGCGCGCGGCTCCGCGAGCGACGTGACGGCGCGAATAGCCTCCGGTATGCCCGGAATCTGGCGCGCGAGCACGCGCGCTGTCGCCTCCGGCGTGACGTCGCGAGGTGCGCACCCCGTGCCGCCGGTGGTGAAGACGAGATCGCAACGAGACGTGAGGTCGGCGAGGGCGGTTTCGATGGCGTCGACGTCATCCGCCGTCACCGACGACGTCACGTCGACGACGGTAAACGACCCAGAAACCGCGGCGTACTCGCGCGTCGCGGCGATCACCGTCGGTCCACTCACATCCTCGTACTCGCCCGCCGACGCGCGATCCGAACACGTGAGCACGCCCAATCGAACGCGCGCGACGACGCCCGGCGGCCGCGCGCGCGCCTCGTCGCCTCGACGCGCGCACGCCAACAGCGCCTCCGCCGGTTCGCAACACACCTCACTCAACGCCGCGGACGCATTGATCGGCGTCAATCCACCTCCCGCGGACGCGTCACCACCTCCGCTCGCTTTGGCTCGATCCATGTCCAACCCGTCGTGTCTCGCGTGTAGGCGTCGATTCGCCTCAAACGCCTTCAACTGCGCCTCCGTCGCCTTCGTCTGGTGCTTCGTCTTCCACGCCCCGTACGGCTCCCCGTACACGTACTCACACGCGTCGTCGTACGTCATCGGATACCCAACCTTTTGCGCGCCGAGGAGCGTCCACTTGGCGCAACAGTTTCGACAAAAACCAGCGACATTCATGATGTCGATGTTTTGGACGTCCGGGTGCGCGCGAAGGTGCGCGAGGAGCGAACGGAACGCGTGCGCCTCGATCTGCGTCTGTAATGACGTCATGGGGGCGTTCGCGTCGCGGGCGTGCGCGAGACGACGCGCGCGGTGTGGGGACGGTACATTACAACACAGAGCTCTTTGCCGTCCCGCGTCGCCGAGCGACCGCGGGACGGCGCGTTACGTTTACATTCTTTTCATATTTTACAGTACGTGGTGATCTACACACTACGATTCGAATCGAATGATGCGCTCGAGGTGAGCGCGCCGTCGCCGACGAAGGCGGGACCGAGGGCGGCGAGCGCGAGCGGGAGCACGAAGACGGCGTGCGCGAAACTCGTCGTCAGCGTGACGGCGATGAAGACGGCGAATTTGGAGAAGAAGACGATGGTGCATCCGAAGAGACACGCGGCTGCGGCGACGCTCGAGAACCAGCCGGCGGTGACGGCGCCGCCGACGGCGCGCACCGCGGCAAAGGCGCGCTCGTTTCTCGTCATGAACTTGTCTCTGGTGGCGACGTACGCGACGGCGATGTGACTGACGTAATCGACGCTGAGACCGACGATGACTTGCACGCACACGGCCTCGATGATGCCGAGACGCCAGCCTTGAAGAGTCATGAAGGCGACGAAGTAGACGACGACGGAGGCGATGCAAAACGTCGCCATCGCGGCGACGCGAGGTGACCACGTGCACGCGAATAATACGATGAAGGAAAACACGAGGGAATAGACGACGGTGAGCACGGCGACGGATTTTAACTCGATCACCGTGTCGGTGACGACCCACGTATCGCTCGATTGAAACGCGCCTCGCGTCTCGGCGGGCGCGTTTTGATTTCGAATCTTTTCGTCAAACCAACCTTCCCAAAAGTCGCGTTCGTTCTGCACGTTGGCCATCGACGACAGTCGCCCGGTGACGGTTTTAATCGTCACCGCGCTAAACGCGGTGCACAGGGGGTCGTTCGGTCGAAGTCGCTCGCATTCCTCGCGCGAACGCATAAAATGTAAAACGTTGTACGAACTGACGTGCGTCGCAAAGACACGAACGGCGTCTTTGAACGCATCTCGCGCGATGGGTAAACCACCAGCGTGCGCGTTCGACAGACCTCCGTTCCTGAGCCACTGGTCTAAATCGTGTATCCAACAGTTCACCATGGTCGGCGATAACACGCGATCGGACATAGATTCGGACTTCAGTTCGTCGCAAAAGTCCAAGAGCCATCGCTGCGAGCTCGGATCGGCAAAATCGTACGAGGCGTTTGGCGCCGACAACCAGGACGGTTTTCCGTCGCGCACCCGTGTCGGATTGTCGTATGTGCGCGTATTCAAGGCGTCCAAACCGAACGTGAATTGAACCATGACGCTGTCTTCGTATCTAGAAGAAAGAAACTTTTTGTCGAAGACGCTGTATCGATGAATGACGTGATCCTTCGGCCACAGCGATAACGATTCGTCTCCCGTTTGTTTGGCAATGTTTCGACCGATGGTCGCCGCGCCCGCTACGCAGATGACAGTCAGTGCCAAAATCGTCCATTTCTTTCGACAGAGTCGCGCAAAAGTACTTTGAAGCACGTTTTGACGTCTCGACGCGCGCGCTGCGGGCGAGAGCGGCGTCGGAGACGTCGTTCCAGACGAATCAGTCGCGGCCATCAACGGTCGGTGTTCGTTCGTGAAATCCGGAAACCACGTTCGATCGATCGGCGTCGATAGTCCTCGACGATGAATGATGCGCTCCATTGTGGGGAACTCGGCGAGATCGATCGTCGCGCGGCGCTGTGCGGAACCGCGCCGAACCGACGCCGTCGCGCTCGGCGCGCGAGGGACGTCTTCCATCTGAAAATGAACGACGCGATTGCGAGACACCGCGATGTGCTTCCACTTTTCGCTCAAAATGATGCACACGCTCGTGAAGACGATGGTGGTACCGAGAAGGAAGAGAATGTGTGTCATCATGTACATTCCGAACAACCGAATCGGTGGGATGCCGCTGGGAATGTTACTCGCGAACGCCGCCGCCGTCGTCACGGACGTTATGGCCATGGTGAACCCGGAGCGCGACAACGTCCATCGCATCCGGTCTTCGAGCGTGTCGTTCAGACCGCGATCTCTCGACGGTACTTCCTTTTCGCTCTGCTTCCAGTGGTCGTGAATGACGAAGACGTCGTCGGCGCCGATACCGATCGAGAGAAACAATCCCGCGAGGTGAAGCGTGCCGAACCAACGCTGCCCATATATACAGAAATACGTCGCGTGCGTGAAGACGGCGGCGCCGGCGATGCTCAGCGCTCCTCCGATGCCGATGATGATCGAGCGCGTCTTGAGCGTGATGAGCGCGATCGTCACGCACATTGAAGCGACGGCGAAATTAGAGTCCCTGCGCAATTCGTCGTCGAGGACGCTGCTGTACGCCTCCGCGTGCCTCCACGTCACGCTTACGCCCTGGCGTTTCGACGAGGCGTCGTCGTTTAAACTCTCGACGACGCGATGCGCGACGTTCTTCACCCACGACGTCGACTTTGAATTTTCAATCAGTCGAAAGATGAGCCGCGCGCTCCTCGGCGTGTCGAGACCATCTGACAAAAAACCATCGTTTAATAAAATTTCAAACGGTGCCCCGATCGCCTCGATCGGCGCCCACGACTGCGACCAACGACGTATCGCGGCGACACCGTCGAGGAAATCTTCGACGTCTCGCTCGTCGATGTCGAGACACGACGAGACGCCCAATCGTTTCTTCATCTTCGCCACGGCGATCGTCTCGTCAATCGTCGGCTCGACGCGCGTCATGAAATCGCACATGCCGATTTTATATGCCCCGACCATGCACCTGGCGTCTCGCACGACGTCGTGGCGACACGACTCGAGGTGACACGCGCGAACGACGCGACACATGTCTTGGTGCGACGCGTTGACGCTCTCGCGAGTGAACGACGAATACGCGCATCGATCTCGAATGAACGCCAACCTCGCCGCGACGTCCACCTCCGACCCCTCCCCGAGCGCTTGAAATCCTTCAAAGACGTCGAGTAACCCGATCAATTCGTACACGGATTCAATGTTCAACGCGCTGAACGTCGCCGCGCAGCTCCCGTCGCCACCGCGCCGACACGCGTCCTCGTATCCCGCGGCGGTCTCGATCGAGTCTTCGATCGCGCACGCGCGTCGAAACAGATCCACCGTCTCACCGACCGTCTGTGAGACGATGACGTGAAACTCACCGAGCCCGCGTCCACCATCGACGCCCGATTTCGATACCAAACCCAAGAGCATTGGGTCGAGCGTGCTCGATAGCCGACGCGTCGTCGGAAACCCCGCGTACGGTGGCGGCAGCGGCGGACTCGGCGGTGACGGCGGTGACGGTGGCGGGGATGGTTGATCCATCGTCTCCGACGCGTTCGACGCGTTCACGCTCGAATCGACCTCCAAAAGGCGTCTCTTTCCCTCTCCCGAATCCAGAGGCGATTTTGAACTGTGCCACGCCGCGACGAGCACCGCCGCGGCTCTCTTCGCGCGAATCGTCCCACGCGTGCGATACGCGTTGAACGACGTGTCGAGCTTCATCGCATCTGGCGTCTGCGTGATCTGGTGCGCGGCGAAAAGGCCCAGGACGAGCACCGCGACCAGACTCAGCGCGGGCGCTCTGACCAAGACACACACGAAAAACTCTGAAACGAGCGACCCCGCGTACCGCGCGCGCGCACGCGAGATGGGCATCACGGACGCGCGCGCGATCTGGATCACTATTTACCGCCTTGAATGCGCGACGGTGGACGCGCGATCGTGCGCGCGGTGAGATGCGGTGCGCGCGAGAGCTGGACTCGCGCGAAACGAAGCGACGCGAGCGCCGAGCGCGTGTTTACAAATGTTTAAATTTTAGAGATGAACGCGGCGACCTCCGCCTTCAACGCCGGGATCACGGGATCCGAACCCACGTACGCGTCGAAAAGCGCGCGCGTGAGCGTGGCGTCGTCGATGATGCTGACCGTTTTGCCCTTGATGGACGTGGAGAGCTCGCCTCGGGAAGACGCTGAGAAATCCAAAGACGTCCCCTTCTTGAAACTCACGCCGTCGAAGATCGCCTCGAACGTCTTCAACGACGCAGACCCAGCGCTCATCTTCGGTCGAATGCGCTCGGCGAGCGCCTCGACGATCTTATCGCCGCCCACGTCTCGAGCGAAGACCAATCGAACGCTTCGCTCGCATCGCGACAGCGCCTCGAACGCGTCGGCTCCCATCGTCCCGTCCGCCTTCATCCCCCGCATCGCCCCCGCGTCGACGTAGAATCCACACGCGTACACCTTCACTCCCAATCCCGCGATTCGCTTCACCCGCACGCCGAGACCCGCCAACGCGAGCGCCGCGCGTCGCATCGTCATCTCCGCCGGCACGCGCAAACCAGTCTTCGGTTCCGTCACCATCGCCGTCGTCCCACCGCTCGTCGACGCGGACGACGTCGACGTCGAATCGTTCGCCATCGCCGCCGACGCGCTCGCCAACGCGCGACGCGTCGTTCGTCGCGCGCGTCCCACACCGCCGGCGTTATCCATCGGTCCCACCGGTCGGCGTATCCACGCCGACATCATCGTCGACGGCGCGCGCTCATTCGAGGACGCCATGACGCGACACTGACGGACGGAAAGACAGACGGAGACACGCGGCGTCCGCGCGCGTCGACGCGCTCGTATCGACGACCGCGACGGCGTCCGCGCGACCCCGATTCGCGTCGTCGTCTCCCAACCGTCGACGCGCGATGGGCGCACGTCATGCATGACCCACACGTGACCGGTCCTGACTCGCCATTTCACGCTCGAGTCCTGACTCACCCGCGCGTCCCTAAGGTCCGTGCGTGAACCCGTGAGACCCGTGCGACGCCGACGGGGCGACGTCCAAGTCTCGCGCGACGCGCCATCGCGTCCGCCTCTCCGCGACGCGCGCACGCACGCGACACCGAACGATGGGACACAACGATATTTGGGCCTCTCACCCGGCCAACTACGGCAAGGGTTCTCGCCGATGGTGCGCGCGCGAGACGCGATGCGACGCGGATGGTGCACGGGCGACCCGACCGCGCGCCGGGATCGCGCGAGACGCGCCCGCTCGGGGGGGGGCGATCGTGCGGGTGGACGGCGCGCGCGAGATGCGCGAGGGAGTGGGGTGGTGATGATGCGAACGCGAGCAATCGTTCGCGCGCGAGACGCGCGAGGGTGGGCGCGTGGGGCGCGCGCGAGGCGTGTGGGCGCGCGCGCGCGCGATGGGTGGCGGGAAGACCTAGGGCTTTGAAGCGCGAAGACTGACCGGGAACGAATGATGTTTTATCGTCGACAGCCGCGTGTGCGAAAACCAGTGGGCGATCATCCGCAAGTACAACTTGAACATCTGCCGTCAGTGCTTCCGGGAGTACGCCAAGGACATCGGCTTCGTGGTGCGTCGGCGCGATTCGACGCGAGGGCGCTGCCGCGCGCGCGCGAAGACAACGCTCGAGTACGCGTGAAAATCAGAGACTGACGGAACGATCATCTTTTTTAACGATGCGCAGAAGCACCAGTAAACGTTACGCACCATGTGTGAGCGTGAGTGAGCGCGCGCGCGGTTACACGCGCGCGAGTGGAACGAAAGTATAGCTAGCGAAATCGTAGACGGTTGTTACGTGATTGAACGACCAGATCATCATTATTGCATCGATCCCACGCGCTAATTTATTTGAATCCTAGTTTTTTACCCGATCGCGTGTGTCGCGGCGAGGGATCGCGAAGGAGCTTTTGTTGTTTCTCCACGTCTGACGCGACGCGTTTGAGTATGCTCAGGCGTTTGAGCTTCTTCGGCGGGCCCATCGCGACGTCTTCTTCCTTGACGTCCTCCTTCGCCAGCGGTTCCTCCTCGCTTTTGTCTTCGTCTTCGTCTTCGTCTTTGTCTTCGTCTTCCTCCTCTTCCTCTTCGTCTTCTTCGTCCATCGCCTCGTCGGAGACGTCATCGGCCGGTTCCTCGCCATCGTCCTCTTCCTCTTCCTCGCTCACCGCGGCGAGCTGCGGCGCCGCCGGCGCGAGCAGACGCGGCGGCGGTGCCGCGCCGTCGGCACGCATGAAACCGAAATCATCGATGGTTTCGCGACTCTTGCGAAGCTCTTCCTCCGTCTCTTCGTCGTCGACGATGGCGCCGGTGCGCGAGAGGAGAATATCCACCATGAACGTCCCGCGATAGAGCCGTTCGAGGCGAGATCGATGGCGCTCAGTGTACGCTCGGCACGCCTGCATGATACCTCCGATATCTTCCAGCTTGCTCAACTCTTCCATGGAGTGCGTTCGGAATATCGCGGCGAGGACATGCTGCGCCACGTGACACGTGCGTCCGTTGGTGTTCCACTCGCGAACGCACTTGAGCATGCGCGTGAGGCTTTCATCGCTCAGAGGCTTGACGCACTGCCGAAGTCTCGCGTCGCCGTGCTCGTAATCGTCCTCGAGCATCCTCGTGAGCACGCGCAGCAAAGCGCCGGGTCGTTCGAGCGACAGAGCTAATTCGATCGCCTTGGCGACTTCTCCCGAACGTTCGGCGTTGAAGAAGGCTTGCTCGCGCTCCACCGCGAGGGCGTGTTTTTGCGCCGTCTCTGCGGTGGAGCTCGACGTAGAGTCTTGCCACAACGACATGGACGCGTCCGTACCGCCGGTGGCGACCCAGTCGCCGTCGCTCGCGACGGCGAGCGCCCACGCCTTGTCCTCGTGCGCGTCCACCGAGACGACGCACGCGCCGGCGGTGACGTTCCACAGGTTGAGCAAACCGTCCCCGCCGGTGGTGAGCAACTGCGTGCCTCGAGAGAGAAAGCTGATGCTCAACACGGACGCGGTGTGACCTTCGAGAGTGCGAAGACACGCGCCGTTCGAGTCACTTCCCGCGCGATCGTCGACGCTCCAAATCTTCACCGTCTTGTCGCCGCCGGCGGTGGCGAGGACGCGATCCGACGGCGAAAACGCGCACGCCCACACCCCGCGCCGATGTCCTCGTAGCGTGGCCAGGGGCACTAAATCTGGCATTTTCCAAATCTTGGCCGTCTTATCGCTCGAACACGTGGCCACCATGCGAAGGTGAGGAGCGACGGCGACGCCGTTGAGCGATTTGTCGTGCGCCACCGTCGCCGCCGTCGCGCTCATTTCGCCGTCGGCGCTTTTGCGCGCGCCTTCGACGTCCCAAACGCGCAACACGCGATCGGAACCGCCGGATACTGCAAACGTTACGCCTTTGGACGAGTTCGGTGGAAACGCGACAGCGGCGACGGCGCCAACGTGGCCTTCACCGACGGCGAGGCACGAACGCGAGGCAGCGTCCCACAGTCGCACGGCGTGGTCTTTAGCGCCCGTGATGATGAGCGCCGTACCATCGGACGCGAGCGCGGCGTCAACGCAGAGTACGACCGCGCTGTGTCCACTCAGAGAGCCTACGCACGACATCGTGGATGGATCGAACATGCGCACCGTGGGTGAATTGGTCACGACGGCCATCTCGCGCGGCATTCTCGCCAGAGTCCTCGCCTCGTCCGGATCTTCGTCGTCGCCTTCGACGTTCATCGCCGCCTCTTCGCTCGCGTCCGGAACGAAGGATAGACCTATAATCTCGTCCGTGTTGGCGACGATTTCGTTTTCAATCTCAAACGCACCCGTCTCCGCGTTGACGACGTACGTCAAGATGCGCGCGTCGCCGCTGACGCCGATGATTCCGTCGCCCGAGTGCGTGAGCGCGCACTTCGTAAACGTGCTCGCCGCGGCTTCGAACTCATCCTCCTCTTCGTCACCGCCCTTTGTGAGCGTCTTCTCCGCGACCAACGGCGCGGACTCGAGGGCGTGTTTCGCCGTACCCTCTCGCCACACGCGAATGCGTCCCGAATCGCCGACGACGGCGAAAATCACCCCGGCGGGATTCGGCGGTGGTTTCACCCTTCCATCGCGCACGATGGCGGACGATGCGCGCAAAATCACGCAATCCTCGATCGTTTCGTGCACCGCGGTCGTGCTTCTCGGCGTGAGCGTGTCCAAATCGTACGCGCGAACCACTTTGTCTCGTCCCGCGGTGAGAAGCGTGTTCGACTCGGCGTCGATGCGAATCGCCGTCACCGCGCTCACGTGTGCGTCCTCGATGAATTTCACGCACCCATCCGCGGCGACGCCCTTCTTCCCCTTCTTCCCACCCCCGGTCTCCGCGCCGACCAACGACCACATCGCCACCGAACCGTCCTCCGCCGCGGTGAACGCGCGCGCCGCCCTGGGATTTGGATGAAACGCCGTCGCCGTCACCGCCCCTCCGTGTCTCCCTCGAAACGCGTGCGTGCAGTACCCGCGCTCGATGTCCCACACTCGCGCCGATCTATCCGCGCTCCCCGTGCACAACAGTGTCCCCGTGCCGTCCACGCACATGTCCAACACCGGAGACGACTTGTGCGGCGACCACGCCTTGACGCGTCTCGTCGTCGTCGTCCCGTCCTCTCTCTCCACGACATCCATGCGCACCACGCGTCCACTTCTCGACGCACAAAACACGCGCTTCGCGCTCGCATCCATGACGATGGCCGTCATCGCCTCCCCGTCCCCCTCATCGCGCGCGATCTCTCTCGACCGACTCGTCGTCGCCGCCGCGCCGCGCGTCGTCTCGCGTCTCGCCAACGCGGTCCCGCCCTCGCTCGTCGCGCACGCGTACGTCACCATCTCCGTCGTCGTCTCCGACGCGCGAGACCGACGAACAGAACGCGCGGATTTCTTCCCGTCTCGCGATCGCTTCCCACCGCGCCCGTCGTCGTTCCCATCGTCGCCGTTCCCGTCGTCGTCGCCGCCGCCGCCCGTCGTCATCCACGTCGTTTTCGACGCCGTCGCGATCGCCATCGGCGCGCCTCGCCCGACGTAAAACGCGCGCATGGATCGACATCGCGCGTACGTGCGCCTCGCGCGCGTCTCCGCGCGATCCCCCATCGCGTCGCCGACCCGTCGCCGTCGCCGTGTGCCGTCGAGCGGCGCGAACGAACCGGTCGGGCGTGCCGAGCACGGGACACGCCTTGAGTCATAGACCCTCGAGGGGGGTACACGGTGAGTCACACACCGCCGTTCATCTCTATACCCGGGGATGGAGGTACACACGAATCACGAATCGTCCCGCAAAGAGCAGTATCAATCCGTGAGTCAGGACTCATAATCGAGTCCCCCCCGTTGTGTGATCGCGGTCGACCGCCCGACGTCATCCACGCGGTCGTCGCCGAAGAGCGCGGACGATAAACCGCGTGTTCGTGTACGTTACTAGAGTTTTGTGGGTCCTTTGTATGGGTGATCGTTTGTATTCGGACACTTGGAATGCGTGGCCCACGAGCGGCGCC
>Ga0181569_10000075_pt1 | contig 62224 bp, 50 predicted proteins | sample 101ome_19_FD_132452 | JGI IMG/M metagenome (GOLD analysis project Ga0181569, IMG submission 132452) | Coastal salt marsh microbial communities from the Groves Creek Marsh, Skidaway Island, Georgia - 101405AT metaG (megahit assembly) | ecosystem: Environmental > Aquatic > Marine > Intertidal...
AGGAGTGACATCAAATTGCTCTTCGATGTCTATCCCAGCCTTATCTGATGCGGTCACATTTCTTACGGTGTTACCACAAGCTTCTCTTAGTGTGATTTCATCTTTTTCTAATTCAGCCCATAACTCAGGAGTTCGATCCAAGGATACGTGATGAATTTGAATATCCTGACGAGTGGTAATGTGTAAATTACCATTTGAAAACTCATCAGATACTCCAGCGATTCTTCTTAGTTGCTTGGAAGAAACCTTACCATAAGGCAATTTTATTCGAATCATCTGGACTCCAAATTGACGTTGTCCATAGACTCCTCTAGCAAGTCTTAAACTTCTAAACTTTTGTTCGTCTATCTGAAGGTTTTTAAATTCAAATATCTTTTTCTCTAATTCTATGATATCCCTTTCGACAATAGGGTTTTCTAATTCTGTTCTAAAACTCTGCATCTTATTTGATAAAGCCTACTCCGGCTGTGTTATTTGTTTGAGAATCAATTAAAATAAAAGCCCCTAAAGCTTTGTGATCGCTATAGGCTTTCGATACAATAGGACTCGCTGTTTGAATGCTCACTTCTCCGATATCGTTTAATTTCAATTGATTGTTTTGATTAATAGTCAAAGTTTCTAAATCGATGGTGTTATGTACTGCCTTGATTTTGGCCTTAACCTTTTGAACTCCTTGTTGCAACCAATAAATACCTGAAGCATTTAAAGGAGCATCTTGAAGCCAACTAACCGTTGCTGTCAATTGTTTAGAGCTGTTTATTTCAAAATCCTGAGCTACAATACTACTTCCTCTGGATACGTCCACTTCATCTTCAAGAAGAATGGTTCCGTTCTCATTTTCGTGAAGCTTGTCGACAGATTCACCGTATTTTTCCAATCGTTTTACTTTTGAAAAGCGATTAGAAGGATGAACTTTAATGAGATCGCCCACTGAAAAGCTACCCGACTTCACCTTACCGGCAAACCCTCTATAATCGTGATACTCTTCAGTTTTAGGGCGAATAACATATTGTACTTGAAATGATTGTTCCTCGTTTTGATGTTCTTCTTCGATGGGAATTGATTCTAATAAACTCAAAAATGAAGGACCGGTATACCAGGAAGTATTTGAAGATGTATCGATCACATTATCTCCTTTTAAAGCAGATAAAGGGATAAAGTAAGAATGTAATCCTTTATTGGCCTGTGATTTAATTAATAGATTTAAATCACTAACAATCGAATTAAATGCAGCTTCTTTATAATCGACTAAATCCATTTTATTGATGGCGAAGATTACCTGATTGATTCCCAAAAGTTGAGTGATATAAAAGTGACGTTTGGTCTGTTCAATCACCCCTTTTCTAGCGTCGAGTAATACAATTGCAGCGGATGCTGTAGATGCACCAGTAATCATATTTCTTGTGTATTCAACATGTCCAGGTGAGTCTGCTACGATAAATCTCCTTACATCAGTCGAAAAAAAGATGTTGGAAACATCGATGGTAATACCTTGTTCGCGCTCCGTTAATAGACCATCTGTTGCCAATGAAAAGTCTAAGTAATCGTATCCTTTACTCTTACTCTTATTTTCAATATGAGCGATTTGATCGTCCTTTAATGATTTTGTTTCGTATAATAGTCTGCCAATCAGTGTGCTTTTTCCGTCATCTACACTTCCAGCGGTTACAACTTTAATAATATCCATGTCTTTCTAATTCTAAAAATATCCTACTTTTTTTCGCTCTTCCATTGCAGCTTCCGATCGTTGATCGTCAATTCTAGCACCTCGCTCCGATATAGTTGATCCACTGATCTCACCAATAATGGTATCGAGCTCAGTAGCATAGGAGGGGACTGCTGCCGTACAAGTCATGTCACCAACAGTTCTGAAGCGTACCATTTCTTCGAATACTTCTTCATCTTCAGATAGGGTGATGTATTCTGAATTTGGAATCAACAAGCCATTGCGAACAAATACCTCTCTCTTATGAGCGTAGTAGATAGATGGAATGACTAAGTTTTCTTGCTTGATATAATTCCACACATCGAGTTCTGTCCAGTTACTTATTGGAAACACGCGAACGTTTTCTCCATTGTGGATATGTCCGTTGAGCATATCGAAGAGTTCAGGGCGTTGCAGTTTTTCGTTCCACTGACCAAAATCATCACGAACTGAAAAAATACGTTCTTTAGCTCTTGCTTTTTCTTCATCACGACGAGCACCTCCAATACAAGCATCGAATTTTAATTCTTCGATTGCACCTAAAAGGGTGGTCGTCTGTAAGGTATTTCTACTGGCATTTTTTCCTGTTTCTTCGATGACATTACCGGCATCGATATCATCTTGAACATAACGAACGATTAATTCGACACCTAACTCTTTTACAAGGGCATCGCGTTGTGTTAGAGTTTCTGGAAAATTGTGTCCTGTATCGATATGCACAAGTGGAAAAGGAATTTTTGCAGGTGCAAAAGCCTTTTTTGCCAATTGAACTAATACGATGGAATCTTTACCACCTGAAAAAAGTAAAGCAGGTTTGTTAAACTGTCCTGCAACCTCTCTTAGGATATAAATCGCTTCTTCTTCTAGTTGTTTTAAAACACTCATTGGATGTATTTTATTCTATGAATCTATTTTCTCTAATTATTGTTGGTAGCGTGTAATCCACATTCTTTTTTACTGGATTCCCACCACCATCTTCCAGCTCTTAAATCTTCTCCTGGTTCAATAGCTCTAGTACAGGGCTGACACCCAATGGATACAAATCCTTTTTTGTGAAGACTGTTTTGAGGTACCTTGTGCTCATCTAAATAAGCTTCAACGGCTTCCAAGCTCCAATTGATTAAAGGATTAAACTTTAAAATTTCAAAGTTTGAATCCCATTCCAATAGGGGGGTTGCTGATCTGTTTTCACTTTGACCAGCTCTAAGACCTGTGACCCACATTCGTTTTCCCCTTAGGGCTCTTTTGAGTGGTTCTATTTTACGCACACGACAACACTCCTTGCGATCTTCAAATGAATTGTAAAAACTATTAGGTCCTTTTTCAGTAATGAATTGTTCTAATTGAAGCGTATCGGGAGTATAACTCTTTATCGATTTTTTATACTTGTTAAGTGTTTTGTGAAACACCTCATAGGTTTCAGGAAATAATCTTCCGGTATCAAGAGTGAAGATTTCTACATTTAAATCATTTGAAAATATAGTATCCGTAAGTACTTGATCTTCTTGTCCGAATGAAGTAGAAAATGCAATTTCCCCATCAACCTCTTTGATGATATATTCAAAAGCTTTTAGCAATGACAAACCATCGAGATTCTTGTTAATTAGTTCTATTTTATCGTAAATACTCATAATTTTTTTCCCCAAGTAATTTTATTCCACAGACGTTCGTGTACAGTATAGAGGACCATTTTAGTAATGAGTTCGATAAATCCTATAGATAAAGCAAACTCTAATGTACCAGTAATTAACCAAGAGATAGCAATAGTATCTAAGGTTCCAATAACTCTCCAACTGACCGATTTTATTATAGATCTACTCAGTTGTTCATTTGAACTAGAAAGTGTTTTTGATCTTCTTTTAGTACTTATAAATTGATCAAGTATCATAATTGTATATTGTTTTACTGTGCAAATATATATAATTATTCTACAAATCCTATATAGTTACTAGGAATAATAGATAATTAAATAATTTGGTTTAAATTTGATTAAAACCTAAAGGATGATATCGAATAAATGTAAATATGCGATTAGAGCATTACAATACCTAGCTAAAAATAGAGAAGAAGATCGTTCAATAATGTCTTCTGAAATTGCTGAGAAAGAAGGTATTCCGAAGAAATTCTTAGAAGCTATTCTTCACGAATTAAAAAACAATCGATTTTTAACAAGCAAGAGAGGAAGTAATGGAGGTTATAAATTAATCAAGGATCCCAGTAACATTACCTTGACTGAAGTTATTAGAATCATCGATGGTCCCATTGCATTGCTTCCATGTGTATCACTGAACTATTACGCTTCTTGTGATGGTTGTGATGAAGGAAACTGCAAAATAAAAGGGGTTTTCGAACAGGTAAGAGACTGTACACTTGAAGTCCTCAACAATACTACTATTGCTTCAATGAATAAATAGGATCACTTTAAAAATTGAGATATAGCATACAAAGTACACCGATTAGATGTCAACAGACACGATATGCAGTTCAAATTAGTGTACTTTTTAAATGATGGGAGCTACTGCTAATGTAGATTGCGTATTAGTGGTTGAGAAAACAAATTAGTCCTTCAAATGCTAGAATGGATATTAAGTGATTATAATAGAGACCATAAATAAAACAAGAACTGGATTTAGTATTGCTATATTGATTTTAATTGCTCTTGTATTTATTTTTAGGGTAGGAAGCTTTTTAGATGATCAATCGTATATTTTTTACCAGAGTTATGCGGCTGATATTTTAGTGCCTATTGCAGCATATTTTATGCTTTGCATGAATGATCATCAGTTTTACTTTATTATAAATGGTACGTAAAAGCAATAATTATTTTTATTGTGATGACTACTAGTGAAGTTCTACAATATTTTGATATTTACTTTTTCGGTGTCATATTTGACCCTATATATATAGTCATGTATACATTTGGGGTTTTACTCGCTTATTTTATTAATCGAATCGTATTAACAAAGATATTTTTTAAGTGGAATGATAAGTAAACTAAAAAAGCCCCTAACTGAAGTTAAGGGCTTTTCTTTTGCGGAGAAAGAGGGATTCGAACCCCCGGAGGTGTGACCCTCAACAGTTTTCAAGACTGCCGCATTCGACCACTCTGCCATTTCTCCTTTGCGGTGGCAAATATAGCATCCTTTTTTAATTCGAGGCAACTATTTTTTAATTTATTTTTTTAATTTTTTATTTGAAATAATTCAAAATACTTTTCTGTAATTTAGCAAACTCTTTATAAAGCAGTTATGGAACATTGGTATCATTACCTCTTATTGATTGTCGTAGGATTCACAGTAGGGTTTATCAATACTATTGCGGGGGGTGCTTCTTTAATATCACTACCTGTTTTAATATTCTTAGGCCTTCCACCAGCAGTAGCTAATGGAACCAATAGAATTGCTATCGTTTTTCAAACGGCTACAGCAGCCCTTGGTTTTAAAAGTAAAGGAGTTTCCAATATGCGATTCGCCTTGTACCTAGGTATTGCTGCAACAATTGGTGCTATTATTGGAGCTAATATCGCAGTTGATATCAAAGGAGAGACCTTTAATAGGATTTTATCCATTATAATGATTGCTGTGGTACTTCTCATCACGTTTAAGCCTAAGATGAAGGCTGCTGACCTGGTAGAGCGTTTAGAAGGGAAGCATTTGTGGATTTCGATTATTGGATTTTTCTTTATCGGAATCTATGGAGGATTTATTAATGCTGGGATTGGTTTTATCATCATTTTCTTTTTACATTACTTCAATCGATTGAGCCTTGTAAAAACGAATGCAACTAAAGTTGTAACGGTCTTGATATATACGATAGCAGCCCTAGCAGTTTTTGCTTATAACGGAAAAGTGGATTGGGTAGTAGGATTGATATTGGCAATTGGAAATGCTTCAGGGGCTTGGATCGCTTCTCGATATTCTGTGAAAAAAGGAGATGGATTTATAAAAATATTTTTAGTTGTAATGGTACTCATTATGGCTGTTAAACTTTGGTTTTTTTAAATAATATGGACATACTTAAACAGTTAGATTGGCGTTATGCCTGTAAGAAATTTGATTCTGAAAAAACTTTAACCTCAGAACAGATTGATCGATTAAAAAATGGATTTAACTTGACAGCAACCTCTTATGGACTTCAACCCTTGAAGTTGGTTGTCATTCAAAATAAAGCTCTACAAGAAAAACTGGTGGCTCATTCCTATAACCAACAACAAATTGGTCAGGCGAGTGCTCTATTAGTCATTTGTGCTGAAAAAACAATTGATGAATCATTCATTCGTGATTACTTTGAGCGAATTAAAGCGATTCGAAATACTCCAGACGAGGTATTAGAATCTTTTAGAGCATCATTGATCACTAATTTTTCAAATAAATCTCAAGAGGAAATTCTCACTTGGGCGAGTAAGCAAGCCTATATTGCATTAGGAAATTTACTAGCTGTATGTGCTGTCGAAGAAATTGATTCCTGTCCTATGGAGGGATTTGTGTCTTCTGCATATGACAAGGAGTTACAACTAGAAGAGAAAGGTTTAAAATCTGTATTAGTGCTTCCTGTTGGTTTTAGAGCAAAAGACGATATGTTTGCTTCTATGAATAAAGTTCGAAAAACAGTAGCTGAAAGTTGTATTGATATTTCCTAGAAATGTAAATTAGTAGTTGGTGGTGTTGGTAATTTCTAAACCGTAACCAATGATACCAACGCGCTTAACTCGCTCAGCATTTGTTAATAGATTTATTTTATTGATGTTGAGATCGTGTAGGATTTGAGCACCAACTCCAAAATCTTTTGCGTCCATCTCGATCGGAGGAGCGTCAATTATTCCTTCTGCCTGTAACCTCTTTAGGGCTTTTAAGCGAACGATCATATTCTCTGGATTAGGATCTTGATTGATAAAAACAATCGCTCCTTTTTCAGCTTTATTGATAGCATCAAAAATCTCATCTAACTTTCGATCGGTACCAGAGGTGAGAGCTCCCAGGATATCGTTGTTGAACTGAGTGGAATTAATTCGAGTAAGTACTTCTTCATTTTTCTTCCAAGTTCCTTTGGTAAGCGCCAGGTGATAATGCTCGTTGGTTGTTTGTTTATATGCTCTAATGCGGTATTCTCCAAAACGCGTCTTGATTTGAAAATCCTCTTTCTTTTCGATAAGACTGTCGTGTTCCATACGATAGGCAACGAGATCTTCTATCGAAACAATTTTTAAATCGAATCGTTTGGCTACCTCTAAAAGCTGTGGTAATCGAGCCATTGTACCGTCCTCATTCATGACCTCTACGATTACTCCAGCAGGTTTATATCCAGCTAAGCGCGCAAAGTCTATAGCTGCCTCAGTATGCCCAGTTCTGCGCAGTACACCACCTTCTTTAGCAATCAGTGGAAATATATGCCCAGGTCTTGATAATTCGTGAGGTTTGATTGTATCGTCAACTAGGGATTTAACGGTCTTTGCTCTATCAGATGCAGAGATACCAGTAGTAACTCCATACCCATGTAAATCCACAGAAACAGTAAAGGCTGTTTCCATTGGATCTGTATTGTTTGTAACCATACGAGATAATCCCAATTGCTTACATCTACTTTCAGTTAAAGGAGCACAAATCAATCCTCTACCATGAGTCGCCATAAAATTGATCATTTCTGGCGTCGCTAATTCAGCAATAGCAAGGAAATCTCCTTCATTTTCTCTGTTTTCATCATCGACTACAATGATTACTTTTCCCTGTTTTAAATCTTCAACAGCTTCTTCTATAGTGTTTAGTAGGGTGCTCATAGTTTATTTTTAGATCGGACAAATTTACTAATTAATTGTGGTAATTGCTTCACTGAAAAATTCAACTGAAGGATTCCTTTGTCTTTAGTCGCTCTAAGAGTTAAGAAAATCCCTAAAGGTAGCATTACAAAGGTTGGAATCCACGCTCCTAGATAGGAACTGATATTTCCTTCTTTTGCATAATTATATGAAAATACACCTAAAAAATAATAGGTTAAGAACAATACAATAGCTATGATCATCGGTAATCCCAATCCTCCTTTTCTAATGATTGCCCCAAGTGGTGCTCCAACAAAAAAGAGAATGATACAGGAAAGCGCCAATGAGAACTTCTTGTGAATTTCCAAGACGTGAACATTGTACATTTTTTCTCTAATGAGTAATTCCCTTTGTTTACCTTCAACAGTATTAAATGCACTAAAGACTTTGTTTTTTGCAATAGAAAAGATTTGTGCCATCTCAAAAACCGTAAAATCACTGACTACATCGTCAATATTTTCAACTGGAATATAGGCTTTTATGGAGTCGCTTTTAGATTCTTTTTCTGTTCCAATAAATTTATTAGGTATGTTTTTAACAGGGGTATTATCTACAAAATCTCTTGAAGAAGTCTCAATGAGATCGATATTCATTCGAGTTAGTACATTTTTGGAAAGAGCTTGAAATACCATTCGATTACTCATTTGAATTGAATCCATATCTGTGAGTAATTGACTGATTTTTTTAATTCGTTCTGAATTTATTTTGACATCTTCATTGAGGTCAACATCCTGAATTTCATTGAGATCAATATTGATGATATAGGTTTCAAAATCAGAGAAAGCAAATGGTCTCTTGCGCTTATCACTGTTGGAAGTAACCTGAATATCTTCATAATAATTACCATTGTAGAGAACAAGCTGTATAATATTGGAATTTTTAGTTGAAATAAATTCTCCTGACTCTGCTTTAATTACGGTTGAATTGACCTCCTTAGCTGTTTTTTTGTGAATGGTTACATTTTTGAGATAACGATCGTTTTCACCGTATTTTTCATCGACAAGGATGGTCATGCCTGTTCCTGCAAATTCACTGAACACCCCTTCGGTTAATGCGACTGAGGGTTTGAGCTTTGCGATATTCCTTCTCAGACTATAGGATTTTTGCTTGGATACAGGAATGACATTATTTGCGAAGAAGAACGTAACAACTCCCAAGATGGAAACCAGTACAATCAATGAGCGCATGGCTCTCTGAAGTGAGATTCCAGAGGCTTTCATCGCTGCAAACTCGTAGTGTTCTGCAAATTCACCAAAGGTGAGAATAGAGGCTAACAATACGGTTAAAGGAAGTACTTTTTCCGTTAAATCGGGAAGCATATAGAATACGAACTTGGCAATGATACCTATATCTAATCCCTTACCAGCTAAGTCATCGATAAAGAGCCAGATCATCTGAAAGATGAATATAAGCATCAAGATCGCAAAAGAACTAATGAACTTGCGAATAAAACTTCCAAATATATAACGATCTAATAGCTTCAATCTTCGATGATATAATACCCGAGTTGTTGGTAGTGATCTCTGTCAAACACAAAGCTGTTAGGATCTAGTTCTGTATTGGTGATAAATGATTTTACACTAATGGTAGTTACAGTTCCATTATTTCCTTTTTGAATCAGCTTGTAAATTTGAAGTTGCTCTTTTAAAATCCCTAGTAGTAATTGTTCCATATCAGAATCACTGTCGATAGGAGTCAATTTGATGTATTGAACAATTCCTTCAGGGGTATTTTGTTCGATATCCATTTCATAGGTATATCCATCTCTGTAGAAATCAAATAAATTAGAAGGAGAGATGCTATCTTGATCGTCTGTTTTATCGACGATAGTCACCTCTTCATTTTCATCGACAATAGTGATAACTTTTGTTCCGTCAAACAACTGCTTAATTCCCATATAATCAAAAAAATAGAGGCTGTCTTTAAGGGTGATACTGCCTTTGGTGTCTTGACGAATATCTGCAACTTCATTGTAGAGGCCGTAGTCAAAATCCAATTTAATATTCTCGAAAGATCTTATCTTGTTGTAAACGGACTCTAATAGGGCCTCAGGATCTTGTTGTGCACTGAGGTTTTGAAACATGAGTAATCCAAACAATAAAAGTGTAATCTTTTTCATTAGGTGTTATTTTCATTATTTAACAACTGGTCTAAGGCCATCAGGTCTGGAACCATTACTTGGCGTGCTTTAGAGCCTTCAAAAGGACCTACAATACCCGCTGCTTCTAACTGATCAATAATCCTGCCAGCTCTGTTGTATCCAAGTTTTAATTTTCTTTGAATTAGGGAAGCAGATCCTTGTTGAGCAACGACAATTACCTCTGCAGCCTCTCTAAATAAAGCATCTCTTTCAGAAGCATCGATATCAAGTACAGAGGTTGCTTCTTCACCTACGTATTCTGGAAGTAAATGTGCATCAGGATAGGCTTTTTGAGAGCCTATATACTCAGTGATTTTTTGAACCTCAGGGGTGTCGACAAAGGCGCATTGTAAACGGGTTACATCGTTTCCTTGAGTGTATAACATATCACCTCTACCGATGAGTTGATCAGCTCCCTGTGCGTCTAAAATTGTTCTAGAATCTATTTTTGAAGTAACTCTGAAGGCTATACGAGCAGGGAAGTTTGCTTTGATTAGACCTGTGATTACATTGACAGATGGTCTTTGTGTTGCAATAATTAAATGAATACCGATGGCACGAGCTAATTGAGCAAGACGAGCAATTGGGGATTCTATTTCTTTACCAGCAGTCATAATCAAATCTGCAAATTCATCGATGACTAAGACGATGTATGGAAGGAATTTATGACCGTCATTTGGATTGAGTTTTCGTGCCTTAAACTTTGCATTGTACTCTTTGATATTTCGAACCATCGCTATTTTTAAGAGCTCATAGCGGTTATCCATTTCGATACACAAAGAATTTAAGGTATTGACAACCTTAGTGGTGTCAGTGATAATGGCTTCATCAGTATCAGGAAGCTTTGCTAAAAAATGACGTTCTATTTTGTTGAACAGTGTTAATTCCACTTTTTTAGGATCGACAAGTACAAACTTTACTTCGGCAGGATGCTTTTTGTACAACAAGGAAGTAAGTACTGCGTTGAGACCTACAGATTTCCCTTGACCTGTAGCACCTGCCATGAGTAAGTGAGGCATCTTAGCGAGATCGACTACAAAGGATTCGTTTGAAATCGTTTTACCAAAAGCTATTGGCAATTCCATCTCAGCCTTTTGAAATTTGGTAGAAGCGATAACGGATCTCATAGAAACGGTAGTCGCATTCTTATTGGGAACTTCAATACCAATGGTGCCTTTACCAGGAATCGGAGCGATGATACGAATACCAAGTGCCGCTAGTGAAAGTGCAATATCATCTTCTAAGTTTTTAATCTTTGAAATGCGAACTCCAGCATCAGGAACAATTTCATAGAGGGTCACTGTAGGACCAATAGTCGCTTTGATATTGGAAATTCCTATATTGTAGTTCTTTAGTGTTTCAACGATTTTAACTTTGTTCTCTTCTAATTCTTCTTCGTTAATGGTAATTCCACCACCACCTCCGTGTTCTTCTAAAAGATTGATGGGTGGAAATTTATATTTAGAAAGCTCTAAAGTAGGATCAAAGGAGCCAAAATCTTCAACAATCTTATTGGCGAGTTGATCGACTTCGTCTTCTTCATGTGTTTGAGTGACTTCAACTTTTAAATCATCTTCAGCTGAACTTTCCTCTATTTTTGTTTCATCAACTGTTGGTTCTAAGTTAATTGATGAGGTTTCAGGCTCTGGTTCACTTATAGATTCAATAGTTGGTTCCTGATTTTCTATTTCTGATCGATGCGTGTAGGGATCAATGGATTGATCTTCTAGTTGATCATCACTAGTGATTGGTTCTGTTTCTTTTTTAGAAGTTAATTTTTTTAGAAGGGTGTAGGGCTGAAAATTAAATACTCTTACTGCAAAAACAATAAGCCCTAACACGAGAAGAACTAATACTCCTGATGCGCCTATAAAATCACTTATGAAGAGATTCATTTCATATCCTACAACTCCAGAGAGGATTGGATAGGATTCAAAAAAGAATCCCGTAGTCATAGAAATCCACAACAGTGAATACATAGACCAAAAGAACATGCGAGCTAGTTTTTTAGTTCCTAAACTAAAAAAGAGAAAAAAACCCCATGCTCCTATAAAAAAACTGATGATGAAAGATGCGACACCAAAACCTTTGTAGACAAAGAAGTGCGCCAACGAGGCACCAACCTTATTAAATACATTTGAAGCCTTTACAGATCGAGATGAGAATTGGTCTACAATACTTTGGTCAGTTTGCCAATTTGAAAAATAAGACAGAAAAGAAATTGAAAGAACAATGGCAAATAAAAATAGAGCAGCACCAAGTATAACCGTGTTTTTCTTAGAAAGTTGAAATGATGTTCTCATGCGCTGCCTTGTAGATGTCTTAGATTTCAATTTTGCCATAAAGCTGAGTTAAGATGCTAAAATACAAAAAGCGAGGCAAAACCTCGCTTTTATTTTTGAATCTACTTAAAGAATTTTATTGATCGATAGACCCCAATACGCGTTTCATAAAATCATTTAGGGCTTGTTTTTTATCAGCACCTGATTTAATTGATTTGGAGACTTCTAAAGCTCCATACATATTGGAAATCAATTCACCTAACACATCTAATTCTTCGTCTTTAATAGCAGGAGAATCAGTTAAGTATTCCAAGGTTTCTAATGTTTCATTTAAGAAATCCTCGTCATTCTCTTCTACAAACTGGACCAGATGTTTAATTAGCGGTAATCTCATTGATAAATTCTTTTAGATTTTCGTACTTATTGGTTTGTATTTGATTTACCAATTGACCATTTCTAAAGGCAGCAAAAGTAGGTAAGTTATCTACATTTGCTAAGGCTCTAGAATTTGGAAACTTTTCAGCATCAACTATTACAAATGTTGCATTTTGATGCTCTGAAGCTTCACGCTTGAATTTTGGCTTCATAATTCTACAATTACCACACCAACCAGCAGAATACTGAACAAAAACCGTTTCGTTTTCTGTGACTACTTCTGAAAGATTATCTTGACTTAATTCGATCATAATTAATTAGAATAGATGTATTGACAATTAGTGAGTAGATAAGTATTCCTTAACTCCTTTAGCATTTGCTTGCATCGCATCTTTACCTTCTTCCCAGTTAGCAGGGCAAACCTCACCGTGAGTTTGAACATGAGTATAAGCATCGATCAATCTAATAAAATCACTTACTTCTCTTCCTAAAGGCATATCGTTGATGTTTTCGTGAAATACTTTTCCATCTTCATCGATTAAGTAAGTAGCTCTATAGGTAACATTGTCACCAGAGAGTTCAATAACGTTAGTTTCTTCGTTATAACGCTCTTCTGTGGCATCTAAAATTCCAAGGGTAGAAGATAGGTTTCTATTGGCATCAGAGATTAATGGGTAAGATACTCCTTCGATTCCACCGTTGTCTTTTGCTGTGTTTAACCATGCAAAGTGAACTTCAGCAGTATCACAAGATGCACCGATTACTAAAGTGTTTCTCTTTTCGAATTCTCCTAAAGCTTCTTGAAAAGCGTGTAATTCAGTTGGACAAACAAAAGTAAAATCCTTTGGGTACCAGAATAACAATACTTTTTTCTTTTCAGTTCTAGCTTTTTCTAATACGTTTAATTCAAAAGTATCTCCTAATTCGTCGATAGCTTTTACAGTTAAATTTGGGAATTGTTTACCTACGTATGACATTGTATTAAATTTTTAATGTTAGTGACGCAAATATACAAACAGAACATTGCTTATTATAAGATATTTATCATATTATTCAATTCGATAATAAGAAAAACTTATGATTGGAGTTTCTTTATTTTATATCCAATAGCTGCAACAACAAGAGTAGTGATAGGGCTGAGCCAATTAAAGATACTATACATAAAATAGGAGGCTACTGGAACGCCTAAAACACCTGAGTGATAAGCTCCACAGGTATTCCAAGGAATTAATACCGATGTTACAGTACCTGAATCCTCCAGTGTTCTACTCAAATTTTCAGGAGCGAGTCCTTTTTCTCGATAGGCCTTTGAAAACATTTTACCTGGTACTACAATGGCGAGGTATTGATCAGAGGCTGTAAGGTTTAAAGCAACACAACTACCAACAGTACTTGCAAAAAGACCAAAGGTTGTTTTGGCAACTTTTAGCATAGAAGTACTCAATTTGTTGAGTGCACCAATACCATCCATGAATCCACCAAATACCATAGCACATAGAATTAACCAAATCGTTCCTAACATCCCATACATTCCACTTGATGAAAACAATTCGTTGAGAATTGGATTGGCAGTTTCAACATTGGTATTGACAGTAATTGCATTTAAAATACCCTTATAGGCGTTGACGAAATTAAAATCCAATGCACCAACGACAATTGAAGGTTGAAATATAAGAGCAAACAAAGCTCCTAAAAGCGTTCCAATTAACAAAGCGATAAGTGGTGGTGTCTTTTTAACAATCATAAAAATCACTCCTAATGGAACCAAAAATAACCATCCATTGATATTAAAAGTCGCTTGAATTTCATTTTGTAAACTACCGATATCGGTTTGTCCACTGATGTCGATTGTTAATCCCAATATCACAAAAACAATAAGCGTTACGATATAAGTAGGTACGGTAGTGATTGTCATATAACGTATGTGAGAAAACAATTCTCCACCTGCCATAGCAGGAGCGAGGTTCGTTGTATCGGATAAAGGGGACATTTTATCTCCAAAATAAGCACCAGATAAAACAGCTCCAGCGGTCATTCCCATTGGAATACCAAGTGCGTTACCAATACCGATAAGCGCGATACCAACTGTTGCAGATGTCGTCCAAGAACTTCCTGTTGCTATCGATATAATCGATGAAATCAGTACTGTAGCTGCTAAAAATATGGTAGGATTTAAAATTTCTAATCCGTAGTAAATCATCGCTGGTATAATTCCACTGACAAGCCAAGTTCCAGATAAAGCTCCAACCATTAACAATATTAAGATGGCACCTGTAGTTGACATCACATTGTGCTGAACGTGATCCATCATTTCATTAAAAGAGATCTTGTTTTTAAATCCTATAACAGCAGCTACAGCTCCACCAATAAGAAGCATAAACTGATTGGATCCACTTAGAGCATCGTCTCCGAATATAAAAACATTGTATGCTAAAAGTCCAATGAGGACAAAAACAGGAATTAAGGCATCTATTAAACTGATGTCGGTCTTGGAAGTAGAATTACTCATAAATAGTTTTTGATATTGACAGGTAATATTACAAAACTTTATCCAAACATTCCTTCATCCTTTTAAAAGTAGCTGCAATATCTCCATCAAGCCCTACGGAGAATCGAATAAGTCCAGGGGATAATCCCATTTTTGCTTGTTCTTCAATATCTATTTCAGAAGAGGTGGATGTTCCAGAGGCACTAAATAGGGTCTTGTAAAATCCAAGACTGACGGCCAAATAACCCAATTGATGTTCTTGTAAAAGTTCCATATAGGTGTTGGCTTTATCGAGAGTTCCCAAATCTAATGTAAATATACCTCCATAGCCAATCTCTTTGACGATCATCGAATTCATCAATTGGTGCCCTGGATGCGATTCAAGACCTGGATATACCGTTCTTACACCTATGGATTCAAAAGATTGAGCTAAATAAAGCGCATTCTCTGAATGCTTGCTCATTCGAAGATGAAGGGTTCTCATATTTTTTAAGATGGAAGCAGCTCTAAGGCTATCTAGAGTACTACCGAGTAACATAGCTGCTCCAGAATTGACGTCCTTTAGAGACAGACAAAAGTCCTTGGATGCACAAACTGCACCTGCAACACAATCAGAGGTTCCATTGATAAATTTAGTTAGCGAATGAATGACAATATCAGCTCCTAGTGAAGCTGCCTGAATAAACATGGGACTAAATGTATTATCAACAACAAGAGGGATATGGTGTTTTTTCGCCAGTTTAGAAAGTGAACGAATATCGGCAACTTCCAAAAGGGGATTGCTCAAAGCTTCGCAATAGATCAGTTTAGTGCTGGGAGTTATTGAAGCTTCTAAAAGTTCCAAATTGGTAATATCTACAAAGTCAGTATTAATATTGAATTTAGAGGTAAAATTCTTCATAAAAGCATAGGTGCCACCGTAAATCGTTCTACCGCTCAAAATGTGATCTCCAGACTGGCACAACTGCAATAGAACAGAACTAATTGCTCCCATGCCACTTGCGTATACATTTGCAAATTCAGTTCCTTCAAGTTCAGCCATGGCCTCTCCTAAGTAAAGATTCGAAGGGGATGAGTGTCTGGTGTATAAATAACAACCTTCCGTATTCCCTTCGAAGGTGTCAAACATTGTTTTTGCAGCTAAGAAGGTGTAGGTTGAAGAATCAGAAATGGAGGGGTTTACACCACCAAATTCACCGAAATTTTGAATGCAATTGAGATCTTTTAAGGCTTTCATATGTTGTATTTTGCAATACAATTTATAATATCAATTACATATTAATTGTAATTATTGTTATATTTAATGATATTGCCAAATAATATTAAAAAATATAGTTATTATGCAATTAATAATTGTTTTTAGCTTTAACATTTAATGATTTTACCATATGGATTCGATTGACAAAAAAATTCTAAAACTATTACAGCAAAATGCAGAGATCACTAACAAACGGATTGGCATAGAAGTAGGTCTATCAACTTCAGCTGTTCAACTCAGGAGACAAGGATTGGAAAAAGAAGGGGTTATTAAACGCTACGCTGCTGTATTAGACAAAAAATCACTCGATAGAAGCTTTGTGGTTTTTTGCCAGGTTACTTTGGCTCGTCATAAAAAGGAATACATCGAATCTTTTGAACGAATTATCACCTCATTTAAAGAAGTTGTGGGATGCTATCACACCTCTGGAGATCATGATTACATCCTTAAAATACTCGTCAAAAACATGGAGGCCTATCACTTCTTTTTAGTAAATAAATTAACGGCTATTGAACATATAGGTGATACTCACAGTGCTTTTGTTATAAATGAGCTCAAGGATGCCCTCGAAATTCCTATCGATTAAAGATTAAAAAAAATCCTTTGAGTATCTATAAATAGTGCTATTTTTGTGACAAAATTTATACTTTATGAAATCATTTGACGTTGCTGTAATTGGATCAGGCCCTGGTGGTTATGTTGCAGCTATTCGATCTGCACAATTAGGATTTAAAACAGCATTAATTGAAAAGTATTCGACTCTTGGTGGAACCTGCCTCAATGTAGGTTGTATTCCATCAAAAGCACTTTTAGATTCATCTCATCACTACCACGATGCAGTAGCTCATTTTGAAGAGCACGGTATTGAAATTCCTGGAGAGATCAAAGTGAATATCGAAAAAATGATTGCCAGAAAAGATCAAGTGGTTGAAATGACCACCAAGGGAATTCAATTTTTGATGGACAAAAATAATATTGAAGTTTTTCAAGGGGTAGGTTCTTATAAATCAGCTACTGAAATTGAAATTTCATCAGATAATGGTTCAGAGGTCATTTCTGCTGCTAAATCGATTATTGCAACAGGATCAAAGCCAAGTAGCCTTCCTTTTATTTCAATAGATAAAGAACGTATCATAACTTCAACAGAAGCCTTGTCTTTAAAAGAAATTCCAAAGCACTTAATTGTTATTGGAGGAGGAGTGATCGGTTTAGAACTCGGACAGGTTTACAAACGACTCGGAGCTGAAGTGACCGTTGTAGAGTATATGGACAGTATTGTTCCAGGAATGGATAAGGCAGTTTCAAAAGAACTGCAGAAGGTATTGAAAAAACAAAAGGTTTCATTTGCACTATCTCATCAAGTAAAAGAGGTGAGCAGAAATGGTAATGAAGTTCTAGTTAAAGCCACTGATAAGAAAGGAAATGAAGTTGAATTTAAAGGAGATTACTGTCTGGTATCTGTTGGTAGAAAACCATATACAGAAGGTTTAAACACAGAAGCTGCTGGAGTTCAATTAGATGAAAGAGGTAGAGTAGTAGTGAATAATCACTTGCAAACTACGGCTTCAAATATTTATGCAATTGGAGATGTGGTTAGAGGAGCAATGCTAGCTCATAAAGCTGAAGAAGAAGGTGTAATGGTTGCTGAGATTATGGCAGGTCAAAAACCACATATCGATTACAACCTGATTCCAGGTGTTGTTTATACTTGGCCTGAGGTTGCTGCAGTTGGTAAAACTGAAGAGCAATTAAAAGAAGCTGGTATAGCGTATAAAGCGGGAAGCTTTTCAATGAGAGCTCTTGGTAGAGCTAGAGCGAGTATGGATATCGATGGATTTGTAAAGATTTTAGCTGATAAAACGACTGATGAAGTATTAGGAGTACATATCGTAGGTGCAAGAGCTGCTGATTTGATTGCAGAAGCTGTAACTGCTATGGAATTTAGAGCTTCAGCTGAAGATATTGCAAGAATGTCTCATGCGCATCCAACTTATTCTGAAGCTATTAAAGAAGCTGCTTTAGCTGCAACAGAAGACCGTGCATTACACGCCTAATAAGTTTTGAAATATTAGATTAAAGGCTACACTGAGTTGTAGCCTTTTTTTATTGTTTATTTTTGTGATGTGTTAAATCGATTTAAAGAACATATTCAAGATCAATTTCCAGAGCTATTGCTCGATCCATTTCTGATTGCCTGTAGTGGAGGTATTGATTCTATGGTTCTAGTTGAATTTTGTATAAAATCGGATTTGAAGTTTGGTATTGCCCACTGCAATTTCAATTTAAGAGGCGATGAAAGTGATCGAGATCAAGAATTTGTGCGTTCCTATGCTCAGAAACATCAAATTGAGTTTCACACGATTTCTTTTGATACCAAATCATACCAAGAGTCACATGGACTATCTATTCAGCTAGCCGCTCGAGAATTGCGTTACAATTGGTTTAAAGAACTCATCGATACAAGTGAGAACCAATGGGTGCTCACAGCACATCAGGCAGATGACTCTGTTGAATCCTTTTTAATCAATCTATCTAGAGGAACTGGTATTGACGGTCTTATTGGAATTCCTTCAAAACGAGATGTATTTAGAAGACCGCTTCAGATCTTTACTCGAAAAGAAATTGAAACTTACGCAACAGCAAATCATATTAAATGGAGGGAGGATAGCTCGAATGAAGAGACGAAGTACATCAGAAATCAGGTTCGCCATAAGCTCATGCCTGAATTTAATCAATTACATCCCACTGCTACTGCTAATTTAATTGAGACACAAAAGAATTTAGCGAGTGATAAAGCCTTAATAGAATCATTCTTAGAGCCTATTAAAAGCAAATTATTTGTAGTGGACAATGAGGTTGTTTCTATCATTATCAAAGATCTAATGGCCTTAAAACCATTAGAAGCGATTATTTATAAACTCTTTTCACCATTTGGTTTTAAAGATGCTATTCAAGTCATAGAGCTTACTAAGTCTCTAAGTGGTAAAAAATTACTTTCTAAAACCCATATACTGTTAAAAGACAGAGATTGTTTGCTCTTAAAAGCAACTGAAAAAGAGCAAGCTAAAGTTTATGTTATCGAAAAAGACGATAAAGAGATCAATGAGCCTATTTCTATGATCTTTAGTCAAACAAACACATTAGGTGAAGCTACATTGAATGAAATATTTGTCGATAAGGACAAATTACAATACCCACTTTACATTAGAAAACCACAAATAGGTGATCGTTTGAGCCCTTATGGGTTATCAGGCTCAAAAAAAATATCAAAGCTTTTTAAAGACGAAAAATTCAGTCAATTTGAAAAGGAATCACAATGGTTGCTTTGTGACTCTTCAGGAACAATCGTATGGGTTATTGGTCAACGTGCAGATCGACGCTTTAAAGTTTCCGATAAGACTAAATCCATTTTAAAGATCTCGTTAAAAAATAAATTAGATTTCTAAAGTTTATTTTGAAAAAGAGTATATTTATTAAATTTCTATACTCATGAATTTTCTAAAAAAATCCCTCAAACTATTAGGAATTTTAATAGTTTTAGCTGCTATTGCTCTATTTTTTTTCATACAGCATCTCAAACCTGATTACAATGGAGAAAAGAATTTAGATGGTTTAAGTGATCAGGTTACGGTATATTACGATTCTTATGGAATTCCACATATTTACGCAGAAACAGAAGCGGATGCCTATAAAACACTCGGTTATGTGCATGCTCAGGACCGACTTTGGCAAATGGAATTATTGAGAAGAATCGCATCAGGTCGATTATCTGAAATATTTGGAGAAGTTAGTTTGCCAAATGACCGATTCTTTTTAAATGTTGGAATTCACAAACAAACTGAGCGAATTGTATCAAATCTCGACAAGAATCAACCCTATTACAAATTAACTGAAGCCTATTTACAAGGAGTTAATTCCTTTATCGAACAAGGTCCAACACCAATCGAGTACTATATTCTTGGATTGGAGAAAACCCCATTTACTATTGAAGATGTATTCAACACCATTGGATATATGTCCTTTAGTTTTGTCATGGCACAAAAAACAGATCCTATTGTCAGTTCTATCAAAACAAAATACGGTGCTGAATATATAGAGGATTTATTTTTAGATTATCCTGAATCTGCAACTCATATTAAAAATTATTCCAAATCCTCAGAGGATTATGCTGCGATCAGCAATCATGTCAATCAATTGTTTAATCAAGTGGGGATCCCTGTGTTTAATGGATCTAATTCCTGGGTCCTATCAGGACAAAAAACAAAGAGTAATCAAGTTTTGTTTGCAAATGACCCCCATATAGCATATTCACAACCAGCAGTTTGGTTTGAAGCACACATTTCGACTCCTAGCTATGAGCGATATGGCTATCACATCGGTGGAGTTCCTTTTCCATTGCTGTCTCATGGAAAAGATTATGCCACAGGTTTAACGATGTTTGAAAACGATGATGCTGATTTCTACAAGGAAGAACTCAATCCCGAAAACAAATTGCAATACAAAACAAATACAGGTTGGGAGGATTTAAAGTCAAGAGAGGAAACGGTTTATGTGAAAGGTTCTGATCCTATTACATTTACCGTATACGAAACACATCACGGTCCTATTATTAATAATGTAGTTCCGAGCATAGAAACTCAAAGCCCTGTGTCCCTATATTGGATCTACACTGCTTTAGACAGGAATATGATCGAAACTACTTATCACATGAATTACTCAAAAGACATAAATGATTTTGAATCTCATTTACCAGCATTACACGCACCTGGACTCAATGTAATGTATGGAGATGCTCAAGGAAATATTGGATGGTGGGCTAGTGCTCAACTCTATGAACGCTTAGATTCAAATAATCCAAAAATGATTAAAGAAGGTGTTTTTGATAAAGATTCACATTTAAAAATGCTTCCTTTTTCTCAAAATCCAAAAGCGGTTAATCCTGATTGGGGATATGTATATTCTGCGAATAATGCTACAAAAACCATTGATGGAACTAAAATACCAGGATACTATGCTCCTGAAAATAGAGCAAAGAGAATAGTGGAGTTACTCGATCAAAAGAACGACTGGACCCTAGAAGATTTTAAGCAGATGATTGTAGATGACACATCTGCAGTTCTACCTGATCAAATTCAAGCATTAATACCTAGTGTCAATCGATCAGAATTAAGTGAGTCAATGATTCAATCTCTAGAAGACCTCAGTACTTGGAAAGGAGATTACAACAAAGATAGTTACAACCCATCCTTATTTCACCGTTGGGAATACGAATTCTTAAAAGCCACCTTTGAAGATGAAATAGGCTCAGAGACTACAATGAATTTTATCAATTCTCATTTGTCAAAGAAATTAGTGGCACCACTTATGAAAAAGGATGCTTCTGTTTGGTATAACAACATCCATACAGAAACTATCGAAGACAAAAGTACCATTGTAACTAAATCCTTCAAAGCAGCCTATGAATCACTTGTAAGTGATTACGGCTCCAATCCTAATGATTGGGCCTGGGGCAAATTACATCAGTTAGAAAGCCCTCATGCATTAGGCAGTGTCAAAGCTTTACGCTCTTTTTTTAATGTAGGTCCTTTTCCAATTTCTGGAGCAAGAGAGGTTATTAATGCAGTTAACTTTAGGTATACTGGAGAAGATTACTTCCCTGTAAATGGAGGTCCTTCAACTCGTAGAATAATCGATTTTTCAGATATTGAACACAGTGTAAGTGTGTTGCCTACAGGTCAGTCTGGAAATCCTTTTTCAAAACATTATGACGATCAAGCTAAGTTGTACGTAAATGGTGAATTTAGACCGATGCTCCTAAATAAAGAGGAAATTATAAATAATACGAATGGAATCTTAATTTTCAAAAACAAATAAAATTAGAACAGTTTTGAAGTTGATTTAATAATCACCAATTATTTCAATTAAAAAAGAAGATTTAATAGTGTTTTGATTGAATTCTTTAAAAGTCAGAAAAAACCTTAATTATTTGAATATTTATCAAGGTTATTCAAAAATATTTATGGATTTTTGTTCTTTGAATATAAGAATTAATTACTTCTTAAATTACTGTAAATCAGCGATATAATTATTATCGCTTTTTTTTGAAAGTAATTGATTGTTTTGAGGCAGGCACTTGAGACAACTAATAAGTAGTACTTTTGAGATATATTAAGGATATTAAATTTAAGACAGATAAGTTTTAAAAGATCAATCATGGCTAAACAGATCAATAATATAAGTGGAGCAGAGGCAATCATACACTGTCTTTTAGAAGAAGGTGTGGATATGTTATTTGGTTACCCAGGAGGTGCAATAATGCCGTTCTACGATGAATTGTACAAATTTCAAAAGGAATTACACCATGTTTTAACAAGACATGAGCAAGGAGCTGCACATGCTGCTCAAGGATATGCAAGAGTCAATGGTAGAGTAGGAGTTTGTGTTGCTACTTCAGGTCCAGGGGCTACCAATTTAGTTACTGGTATTGCTGATGCTCAAATAGATTCTACTCCTTTAGTTTGTATCACTGGACAGGTAACTAGAGAGTTATTGGGTTCTGATGCTTTTCAGGAGACTGATATTGTTGGAATTTCAACTCCGGTAACCAAATGGAATTACCAAATTACCAGAGCCGAAGAAATTCCTGAGATCATGGCTAAGGCATTTTATATAGCGAGATCTGGACGTCCTGGCCCTGTTCTAATCGACATCACTAAGAACGCTCAATTTGATAAGTTTGACTTTTCATATGAGCCTTGTAAAGTGGTTCGTTCCTATACTCCAAAACCAGTAGCAAGTGAAGAATCACTTCAAGCTGCTGCAAAATTGATCAACGAATCCAAAAAACCGATGATCGTTTTTGGACAAGGTGTTGTGATCAGTGAAGCAGAGGAAGTATTTCAGCAAATGGTTGAAAAAACTAATATTCCTGCTGCATGGACTATTTTAGGGAAGTCTGCTTTACATACAAATCATCCTCTCAATGTGGGAATGGTAGGAATGCACGGAAATTACGCTCCAAACTTACTCACCAACGAATGTGATTTACTTATTGCAGTTGGAATGCGATTTGACGATCGTGTAACAGGAGATTTAAAAACCTATGCCAAACAAGCTAAAGTTATTCACTTTGATATAGACAAGGCTGAAATTAATAAAAATGTATATGCAGATGTTGCTGTACTAGGTGATGCTAAGGAATCCATAGAAGCGCTTTTACCTCTGCTTAATGAGGCCAATCACGAAGATTGGATGAATGTTTTTAAATCTAAAAAAGCAATTGAACAATCTCAAATTATTGATCATGTCATTCAACCAACCGAAGGGCCATTAACCATGGCTGAAGTGATTCATAAAATTAATATAGCAACTAACAATGAAGCTGTGATGGTTACTGATGTAGGACAACATCAAATGATGACTTGTCGCTATGCTGAATCGACTACAAAAAGATCGAATATTACCTCCGGAGGATTAGGAACCATGGGATTTGGATTGCCAGCTTCAATCGGAGCTAAATTAGGCGCTGAAGAAAGAGAAGTGATTTCAATAATGGGAGACGGAGGATTTCAGATGAACCTTCAAGAATTAGGAACCATCTTCCAAACAAAAGTAGGAGTGAAGATCGTTATTTTAAACAACGAACATTTGGGGATGGTACGTCAATGGCAAGAATTGTTCTTTGACAGACGTTACGCTTCAACTGTAATGGACAATCCTGATTTTGTTAAGATTGCACATGGATTCGATATTCCTTCCAAATGTGTAAAGGAACGATCTGAGCTAGAGTCATCTATTCAAGAAATGTTAGACACCAAAGGCCCATACCTTCTCGAAGTAAAAGTAACCAAGGAAGAAAATGTATTCCCAATGATTCCTTCAGGATGTTCAGTTTCAGATATTAGACTTTCATAAATTAAGACAATGGAAAAAAAATGGTATACAATCTCGGTCTATTCTGAAAACCACGTAGGTTTACTCAATAGAATTTCAGGTATCTTTTTAAAAAGGCATATCAATATTGAATCTCTCAATGTGTCTGCTTCTGAAATTCCATCGGTATCAAAATTTACTATTGTAGTTTTTACAACTCAAAAATGGGTTGAAAATATTGTAGGACAGATTGAAAAGCAGATCGAAGTGATCAAAGCTTTTGCTCATACAGATGATGAGATCATCTATCAAGAAACCGCTCTATTTAAAGTAGCATCACATTTGTTATTTGATGAGCGTCAAATTCAAAATATTATCAAAGAGAGCAATTCTCAAATCGTTACAGTATCTAGAGACTATTTTGTGATTGCTAAGGCAGGAAGAAGACACGAAGTAGATGAATTACACGATTTATTAGCTCCTTTTGGTATATTGCAGTTTGTTAGATCTGGTCGTATTGCTGTTTCTAAGGAAGCAATGCCCATTACAGAACTATTAAAAAAATATGAAGATTTAAATTAAAATTTATAAAAATGGCGAATTATTTTAACACCCTTTCTTTAAGAGAACAACTCGATCAGTTAGGAAAATGTAGATTTATGGAGACTTCAGAGTTTTCAGATGGAGTTGAGGCTTTAAAAGGAAAGAAAATTGTTATTGTAGGATGTGGAGCTCAAGGGCTTAACCAAGGGTTAAACATGAGAGATTCAGGATTGGATATCTCTTATGCATTAAGACAAGCAGCTATCGATGAAAAGAGAGCTTCTTACGTAAATGCAACTGAAAATGGATTTACAGCAGGAACATATGAGGATTTGATTCCTACTGCTGATTTAGTAATCAACTTGACTCCAGACAAACAACACACAAGTGTTGTATCTGCGGTAATGCCATTGATGAAAAAAGGAGCAACTCTTTCTTATTCTCACGGTTTTAATATCGTTGAAGAAGGAATGCAGATCAGAGAGGATCTTACTGTTATCATGGTAGCTCCAAAATCTCCAGGTTCTGAGGTTAGAGAAGAGTACAAAAGAGGATTTGGGGTGCCAACTCTTATTGCTGTTCACCCTGAGAATGATCCAGAAGGAAAAGGTTTAGCTCAGGCTAAAGCTTATGCTGTTGCAACTGGAGGTGATCGTGCTGGTGTTCTTGAATCTTCATTTGTAGCTGAAGTAAAATCAGATTTAATGGGTGAACAAACCATTCTGTGTGGATTGTTACAAACGGGATCTATTCTTTGCTTTGACAAAATGGTTGAAAAGGGAATCGATGCTGGATATGCTTCTAAATTAATTCAATACGGATGGGAAACCATCACAGAAGGATTGAAATACGGAGGTATCACCAATATGATGGATCGTCTTTCAAATCCTGCTAAAATCAAAGCATTTGAACTTTCAGAAGAATTAAAAGACATTATGCGTCCACTTTTTAACAAGCATATGGACGATATTATCGATGGTACTTTCTCATCTACTATGATGGCTGACTGGGATAATAATGACGCTAATCTTCTTTCATGGAGAGCTGCTACAGGAGAAACTGCTTTTGAAAAGACTCCTGCTGGTGATGTAGAGATTTCTGAACAAGAATTCTACGACAATGGAGTTCTTATGGTTGCGATGGTTAGAGCTGGTGTAGAATTAGCTTTTGAAGCGATGACTGCTTCTGGAATTATCGATGAATCTGCTTATTACGAGTCACTTCACGAAACTCCTCTTATCGCTAACACCATTGCTAGAAAGAAATTATTTGAAATGAACAGAGTAATCTCTGACACTGCTGAATACGGATGTTACTTATTCGATCACGCTTGTAAGCCGTTACTTGCTGATTTTATGACTAAAGTTGAAACTGATGTTATCGGTACAGCTTATGGAGCTGGTAAGGACAATGCAGTTTCAAATCAAAAGTTAGTTGAAATCAATGATATTATCAGAAATCACCCAGTAGAAATTGTAGGTGAATTCTTGAGAGAATCAATGACAGCAATGAAGCCTATTGTTTAAAAAATACAACAATTTATCTTCAAAAGCCCTGAATTTCTACATTCAGGGCTTTTCTGTATACTAATTGGATAAAATTCTATAAATACATCGATTCCTCTTATCGATATTTAAGAGTATATTTGATGTAATAAATTAATGAAACCAAATGATTAATAATAAAATACCAAAAGATTTTGTACCACAACCAATAGAGCACAAAAGCTTTTTGATTGGTGGGCAGATCAAAAAGTGGGATGGTCCACAACAAGAGGTTATTTCTACCATATCGACTACAGATGATTACAAACCTACCTATTTAGGTTCTTATCCAGAGCTTACAAAAGAAGAGGCCTTAGACGCTTTGGATGCTGCATGTAAAGCATATGATATGGGAAAAGGTGTATGGCCAACTATGAGAACCAAAGATCGTATTGCTTGCATGGAAGAATTTGCTTCTCAAATGCAAACCAAACGCAATGAAATCGTTAAACTCCTCATGTGGGAAATCGGTAAATCACTTCCAGATTCAGAAAAAGAATTTGATCGTACCGTTCAATATGTTTACGATACTATTGAAGATTACAAAAACATCGATAGAGACGCTGCAAAGTTCGAACAATATGAGGGTGTTAATGCTCATATTCGTCGTGGACCTCTTGGTGTAGTACTTTGTTTAGGACCTTATAATTACCCATTAAACGAGGCATTTGCACTTTTAATACCTGCAATCCTCATGGGAAATACTGTCATTTACAAGCCTGCTAAACTAGGAGTATTGTTGATTACGCCTCTTTTAGAAGCTTTTGCTAGTTCTTTTCCAGCAGGGGTTGTCAATATTGTATTTGGTAGGGGTAGAGTACTAGCGAGTCCTATCATGGAAACTGGAAAAGTTGATGTACTAGCACTTATTGGTAATTCAAAGTCTGCTAATGCCTTACAGGAGAGTCATCCAAAAAAGAATCGTCTCAGATTAGTCCTTGGATTAGAAGCTAAAAACCCTGCGGTTATTATGCCAGATGCTGACTTAGATCTCACTGTTAAGGAGTGTGTGAGCGGAAGTCTTTCGTTTAATGGACAACGTTGTACGGCTCTTAAGGTCATTTATGTTCACCAAGACATTAGAGATGCTTTTTTAGAAAAATACACTAAGGCAGTAGATCAATTAAAATTTGGTAATCCATGGGAAGAAGGATCATTCTTAACACCACTTCCAGAAGCTGATAAACCAGATTACATCCAAGAACTCATCGATGATGCGACTGCTAAAGGAGCTAAAATATTAAATCAAAAAGGAGGGGAGCGCTTTGATAATTATATATGGCCTGCAGTATTGTATCCTGTTACTAAAGACATGAGAGTCTATCAAGAAGAACAATTTGGACCTGTGGTTCCTATTTTGTCTTTTACTGATATAGAAACACCTCTCAACGATATGGCAGAATCCAATTACGGACAACAAGTGAGTTTATTCGGATCCGATGTAAATACGCTTGCACCGCTGATCGATACTTTTGTCAATTTAGTGTGTAGAGTAAACCTCAACTCTGCTTGTCAGAGAGGACCAGACATCTATCCGTTTACTGGTAGAAAAGACTCAGCAGTTGCGACCCTAAGTGTGCACGATGCACTTAGATCGTTCTCTATCAGAACCTTTGTAGCTTCTAAAGATTCTGAGGCTAACAATAAAATTCTAAATGATTTAATCGAATCTAGAGCTTCTAACTTTATCAATACGGATTATATACTCTAATTGAAGTTAGAAAATGTTCAAATAAAAAAAGCAGCCCCTAAGGCTGCTTTTTCATTGTTTAGTTGGTTTGGTACCTGTTTAGATATTAGCTGCTAGCCAATCTCCAACTTCAGATGTTTTATAGGCTTTAGCTCCTTCAGATAAGTCTTCAGTTACTACACCTTCTGCTAATGATTTATTAACCACAGTTCTAATTGCTTCAGCTTCATCTGCAAGACCAAATTGATCAAACATCATTGCTGCAGACAATACAGTTGCTAGTGGGTTCGCGATATCTTTTCCAGCTGCTTGTGGATAGGATCCGTGAATTGGTTCGAATAAAGAAGTTTTAGTTCCTAGAGATGCTGATGGCATCAATCCCATCGATCCAGAAATTACAGAAGCTTCATCGGTTAAGATATCTCCAAATAAGTTTTCTGTGATGAGAACATCATAGTCATTTGGCCATTGAACGAGCCTCATAGCTACTGCATCTACAAATTCGTAAGATACTTCTACTTCTGGATAGTCTTTTTCCATTGCTTGAACAGTCTCTCTCCACAATCTAGAAGATTCTAATACGTTGGCCTTATCAACACAACAAAGTCTCTTAGAACGCTTCATTGCGAGTTCAAAACCTTTCTTTGCAAGACGTTGTACTTCTTCTCTTGTATAAGTACAAGTATCAAAAGCAGTATTTCCATCGTCTTTCCTACCTCTTTCACCAAAGTAGATACCTCCAGTTAATTCTCTTAGGAATACTAAATCAGTTCCTTCGATACGCTCTCTTTTTAAAGGTGATTTATCGATTAATGAAGGAAAAGTAAAAGTTGGTCTTACATTGGCAAAAAGACCTAATTTTTGTCTCATTTTTAAGAGTCCTTGCTCTGGTCTTACTTTTGCTGATGGATCGTTGTCAAATCTAGGGTGACCAATAGCTCCAAATAATACAGCATCTGCATTGGCACATATTTCATGAGTTTCATCTGGATAAGGTTCTCCAACTGCATCAATAGCTGCAGCTCCTGTTAAAGCTGGCTGCCAGTTGATTTCATGTCCAAATTTCTGAGCTACTGCATCCGATACTTTTACGGCCTGGTCAATAACCTCTGGTCCAATACCATCTCCTGCAAGTAAGGCAATATTTAATTTCATAATCGAATTTTATTTATATGATATGTTTAACATTTTTTCTGTGGCTTTAATAGCCGATACGGTTTGATCCGTGTCAATACCTCTGGTCTTAAATTCTTTCGTATTGTCTGACCAAGTAATGATTGTTTCACACAAGGCATCTGAATGCGAACCAGGTGGGATACGCACTGCGTAATCAATTAGTAAGGGTAATTCTGATTTTTCTTCTTTGTACACCTTTCTTATGGCATTCATAAAGGCATCAAACTGCCCATCACCATTGGCTGTTTCTTCATAACATTTGTCCTTGATACAAATGGAAACAGTAGCTGTTGGCTTTAATCCTTTAGCATGTGTAAGTGCATAGGATTCAATATGAACGTTTTCAAGATCACTTCCTCTGTCGAGTACATCAGAAATGATATAGGGCAAATCTTCTTTTGTAACGCGTTCTTTCTTATCTCCGAGTTCAATAATGCGTTGAGTTACCTTCTTGAGTTCCTCATCATTAAGTGTTAGACCTAGCTGTTGTAAATTCTTGACAATATTGGCCTTTCCTGAAGTTTTACCTAGAGCATATTGGCGTTTTCTACCAAAGCGTTCTGGCAATAAATCATTAAAGTAAAGGTTATTCTTAGAATCTCCATCTGCATGTATACCAGCTGTTTGCGTAAATACATTATCACCTACAATTGGTTTGTTTGCTGGAATCACAATACCAGAAAAAGCAGAAACTAATTTACTGATTTGATAGAGTGATTTCTCTTTAACTCCTATTTCAATTTCAGGTAAGAAATCATTCACCGCAGCGACAACACTCGCAAGTGGAGCGTTACCAGCACGTTCACCCATACCATTTACAGTAAGGTGGACACCGCTAATTCCCGCCTTAATCGCTTCCATAACGTTGGCAACACTGAGATCGTAATCATTGTGTCCGTGGAAATCAAAACGAAGATTTGGATACTTAGAAACAATCGAAGCTATAAACTCATATGTTTCAGTATGAGTCAACACTCCAAGAGTATCAGGAAGTAACACACGTTCAATCTTTTGAGTTGCTAAAAAGCTGAGGAATTCAAATACATATTCTCTGCTATTACGCATTCCATTGGACCAATCTTCAAGGTAAACGTTTGTTTTGATCCCCTTTTCTTGAGCCAACTGAATCACATCAGCAATTTCATTAAAGTGTTGTTGTGGAGTCTTCTTGAGTTGATGTGTTAAGTGATTTAGAGATCCCTTAGTCAATAAATTCTGAACTTTTGCTCCAGATTTTACCATCCAATCGATAGAAACACCACCATCGACAAAAGTCAAAACTTCAACCTTATCTTGGTGATTGGTTTCATTTGCCCAATCTAAAATGTCCTTTACTGCCTGAAATTCACCTTCTGATACACGCGCTGAAGCTACTTCAATACGATCGACTTGGATCTCATCGAGTAATAGTTTCGCAAGAGTTAATTTTTCTTTTGCAGAAAAAGAAACACCAGAGGTCTGTTCACCATCCCTTAGGGTGGTGTCCATAATTTCAACCTTGCGCTTTTTTAATGCCATGGGTGGAATTTAATTATAAAGGAGTGTTTTCAGCGAATTCAGAAATAGTTTCACCCATATTCATCAAATAGTCGATATCGTCAAATCCGTTGAGCATATTTCCTTTTTTGTAATCGTTGATTTCAAAAGATTCAGAAGTACCTGTAGTATTTAAGCTAATCTTTTGATTTGGTAGATCAACAGTAAGTGTTGCATTAGGATCTGCTTCAATTGCTTTAAAGATTTCATCTAAGAATTCTGGACTTACCTGTACTGGTAATACTCCAATATTCAAACAGTTGTTTTTAAAGATATCTGCGAAGAAACTAGATACCACACAACGGAATCCGTAATCGTATACGGCCCAAGCTGCGTGCTCTCTAGAAGATCCAGATCCAAAGTTTTTACCTCCAACGAGGATTTTACCAGAGTAGGTAGGGTTGTTTAAAACAAATTCTTTCTTTGGACTATCGTCAGAATTGTATCTCCAATCTCTAAATAAGTTATCACCAAAACCTTTGCGTTCTGTCGCCTTTAAAAAACGAGCAGGGATGATTTGATCAGTATCCACATTTTCAATAGGTAATGGAACTGCTGTCGATTCTAATACTGTAAATTTATCGTATGCCATTGTAATCGCTTTTTAAATTAATTCTCTAGGATCTGTTACTACACCAGTTACTGCAGCTGCTGCCGCTACTAATGGACTCGCTAACATCGTTCTAGATCCAGGACCTTGACGTCCTTCAAAGTTTCTGTTCGAAGTACTCACTGCGTATTTTCCAGCTGGTATCTTATCATCATTCATCGCTAAACAAGCTGAACAACCTGGTTCTCTTAATTCGAACCCTGCTTCATTAAAGATGTCTAAAAGACCTTCCTCTTTAATTGCAGCTTCTACTTGGTGAGAACCTGGAACCAACCATGCTGTGATATGATCTGCTTTTTTTCTTCCTTTAACTACAGATGCAAAAGCTCTAAAGTCTTCGATACGACCATTGGTACAACTACCGATAAATACGTAATCCACTTTTTTACCGAGCATTGCTTCACCTTCGTGGTATTCCATATAGTCAAGAGACTTTTTGTAACTAGCCTCAGCTGCGTCTAAATCAGCAGCAGTTGGGATGGAGTTTGAAATACCCATTCCCAAACCTGGGTTCGTACCAAAAGTAATCATCGGTTCAATATCTGATCCTTGGAACGTGATCTCACGATCAAATTCAGCACCTTCATCTGTATAAAGTGTATCCCAATATGCTTGTGCTTTTTCTAAATCAGCTCCTTTAGGAGTAAATTCTCTACCGCTGATATATTCAAATGTCTTTTGATCTGGAGCAATCATACCACCACGAGCACCCATCTCAATCGATAAGTTACACACAGTCATACGACCTTCCATAGTCATATCTTCAAATACCTGACCAGCGTACTCGATAAAGTATCCAGTAGCACCAGAAGTAGTCAATTTTGAAATTATATACAATCCAACGTCTTTAGGAGTGACTCCTTTGTTAAGAGTTCCTTCGACCTTGATTCTCATTTTCTTAGGCTTAGGTTGCATGATACACTGAGTAGAAAGTACCATTTCAACTTCCGAGGTACCAATTCCAAAAGCAATAGCTCCAAAAGCTCCGTGAGTTGAAGTATGTGAATCACCACAAACAATTGTAGCACCAGGTTGTGTGATACCGTATTCTGGTCCAACAACGTGAACTACTCCGTTCTTCTCGTGTCCTAATCCCCAATAAGATACACCGTGCTCTTTTGCATTTGCCTCTAATGCAGCTAATTGATTGGCAGAAAGAGGATCTTCTACTGGTAAATGTTGATTAATAGTAGGGGTGTTGTGGTCTGCAGTAGCGAATGTACGCTCTGGATACTTCACTTTAATTCCTCTGTTGTTCAATCCTAAAAAGGCAACAGGAGAAGTCACTTCATGAACCATATGACGGTCGATAAACAACACATCAGGTCCATTTTCAATCGATTTCACAACATGTGAATCCCAAACTTTATCAAATAATGTTTTTTTCATAAGTCTTTATGCTATAATTCTTTGCGTATAAGAAGCTGTAAAATTAAGAATTTTTAAACAGTTTTTGTCTAATTAACTTCTTTAATATTACGATGTTCAACTGATATAATTCCAAATATTTTTATGCTTAACTATCTGATTATAAGCATTTTTAATAGGTTGGTTATTACTATCGCTTAGTAGTGGATCGTTTTTTAACAAAATTGATGCAATTTGTCTAGCATGCATCAATAAGTCTTTATCCATGACCACATCAGCAATTTTCAACTGTAAAACACCAGACTGTTGAGTTCCCATTATATCACCTGGTCCTCTTAGTTTGAGGTCTTCTTCTGCTATTTCAAAACCATCAGTGGTTCGAACCATGGTTTCTAGTCTGGTTTTAGCATCCGAAGATAACTTATCACCACTGATGAGAATACAATAACTCTGCTCAGCTCCACGACCAACTCTTCCTCGAAGTTGGTGTAGTTGTGACAAACCAAAACGCTCTGCGCTCTCGATGATCATTACCGAGGCATTGGGAACATTAACACCGACTTCAATGACGGTTGTTGCTACCATAATCTGAGTTTGACCTTTGACAAAGCGATCCATTTCATAGGCCTTGTCTTCAGATTTCATCTTACCGTGAACAATCGATATTTGATAATCGGGTAACGGAAAATACCTTGAAATACTCTCATATCCATCCATCAGATCTTTATAGTCCATGGCAGCTGATTCTTGAATCAATGGATATACGATGTAGATCTGTCTTCCCTTTTTAATCTCTTCCTTGAGAAAAGCAAAGATTTTTAATCGGTTGCGATCCGAACGCCAAACAGTTTTAATTTCCTTTCTACCTGGTGGCATTTCATCGATCACCGAACTGTCTAAGTCTCCGTAAACACTCATCGCAAGGGTTCTTGGAATAGGGGTTGCGGTCATAACCAGTACATGAGGTGGCAATTGATTTTTTCTCCAGAGTTTGGAGCGTTGCTTGACACCAAAACGGTGTTGTTCATCGATAACTGCCAATCCTAGGTTTTTAAAAACAACGGTATCTTCAATGAGCGCATGAGTTCCGATTAGAATGTGAACTGATCCGTCTTTTAATCCTTCAGCTAAAGAGGTTCGTTCCGCTTTTGAAGTAGATCCGCTCAAGAAGCGAACCTCTATAGCAATTGCATTCAAAAGCTCTTTGATAGCGTTATAGTGTTGTTCTGCTAAAATCTCTGTAGGAGCCATTAAACAAGCCTGAAATCCATTGTCGATAGCAATAAGCATCGAAAGAACAGCGACAATTGTTTTACCTGAACCTACATCACCTTGTAAGAGTCTGTTCATTTGGGCATTCGACCCCATATCGCTTCTAATTTCTTTAACCACTCTCTTTTGAGCATTGGTCAGAGGAAAAGGAAGATGATCTTTATAAAAGCTATTAAAACTCTCTCCGACAATCTTAAAGGGATAGCCCTTAATCTTTTGTTTTCGCTTCATCTTATTAGCGAGAAGCTGTAATTGAATAAAGAAAAACTCTTCAAACTTTAAACGGTACTGAGCTGCTGCTAAATACTTGGAGTTTTTAGGGAAGTGTATTTGCTTCACTGCTCGCTCAAGAGACATCAGTTTCTGCTGATCGATAATTTCAGAAGATAGTGTCTCTGCAATTTCATTTCCGTGACTAGTGAGAAGTTCCAACACCATCTTTGAAATGACCTTGTTGGAGATTCCTGCATTGCTCAATTTTTCAGTACTTGGGTAAATGGGCTGCATACTGATTTGAAAACCCTTTTCATGCTCAACTAAAAGTTCCAAATCAGGATGTGGCATGGAATAGACACTGTTAAACCAATTGACACGCCCAAAGGCAACGTATTCTTGGTTGGGTTTTAACTGCTGAGCAATCCATTTAATCCCTCGAAACCAAACGAGTTCCATGCTTCCTGTTTCGTCGACAAAGGTAGCCACCAATCGTTCTCCTTTTTTTTGAGGTACTTTTTTTAAATCAGTGATTTTTCCGATGATTTGTACTTCAGCACTGGATTGTTCTAGTTCTGCTATTTTGTGAAAACGCGTACGATCGATATAGCGATTGGGAAATAGATGCAATAAATCTTGATAAGTGTGAATGTTTAATTCAGATGCCAAGGTTTTAGACCGGTTGGGTCCAACTCCTTTGAGATACGTTAATGGCGTCTGAAAAACATTCATATATTGAGTTTATGACCACAAAATACGAATATCTACTCTTACAAATCAAGAGAATTCCCTCTATTGTTGTTTCTTATCATATTTACAACTAAATTTGATATAAGACCAAATAAAATGAGAGCTTTAGTTATTTCAGGTGGAGGAAGTAAAGGAGCTTTTGCAGGAGGAGTTGCTCAATTTCTTATGCAAGAGCAGGGTAGGTCATACGATATTTTAGTTGGAACATCTACCGGAAGCTTACTCATTCCGCAATTAGCATTAGGAGGCATTGACAAACTTCACCACGCCTATACCAATGTCAAACAAACTGATATTTTTAGTGTCAATCCATTTATTGTCAGAAAAAAAGACGACCGTGAATACGTATCGATCAATTATTTGACAACTCTTTTACAGTTCATTAAACGAAGAAGGACTTTTGGTGAGAGTAAATCGCTAAGAAAAACCATTAAAAGGTATTTTTCTGAGGAAGACCACAAGAGAATTATTGAATCTGGCAAGGAGGTAATTGTATCAGTGTCCAACCTCTCTAGAAATAGAGTAGAGTACAAGTCAATTAAAGATTATACCTATGAGGAATTTGTCGATTGGATCTGGATTTCATCGAACTATATTCCTTTTATGTCACTGGTAGAAAAGAACGGATTTGAATACGGAGATGGTGGACTCGGTAGTATTGTACCCATTAGAGAAGCCATTCGAAGAGGAGCAAAGGAAGTAGATGTGGTCATCCTTGAATCGGAGCAAATGAAACACAATCGCGTTCTTGGAAAAAACCCCTTTTCTCTGATGATGAATATCTTTGGGTTTTTAGTAGATCAAGTAAAACAACACGATATTTCAGAGGGAATTTTATCGGCAAAACACAATGATGTGAGTTTGCACTTGTATTATACGCCCACCCAACTGACAGAAAATTCATTGGTTTTTAATCAAGAACTGATGTCAGAATGGTGGACGCAAGGATATGAATATGCAAAGAATCGTTTTGATACACATTCATCTCCAATTTTAAAGAAAGTAGATTAAATCATCTATTTTCTTTAAACTATATATTTAAGTCTTTTTGTACTATTTTTTAAATAATCTTTTCTATTTATTTAAGTAATCAAGACTCATTTCAGAAAGTGTTTTAACTCCTAATAAGAGTCCACTGTCATCAATTTTAAAATCAGGTGTGTGATGTGGATAAGACTCTGTCGTACCAGGAGTCATTCCTCCTAAGAAAAAGTAAAAACCAGGTATTTCATCCTGAAAAAATGAAAAATCTTCAGCTCCTGTAACCGCTTTTTGTAGCACTACTTGGTCTGCTCCTGCAACGCGTTTCATTGTCGGTAACATTTGTTCTACAAGTGCGGGGTCATTATAGGTGATTGAGGTTCCATCAGCAATAGTACAGGTCGCTTCCCCTCCATAAGCTTTTGCTATGGTTTGAACCATTTCAATCATTCGATCGTTGAGTTTCTTTTGCATTCCGTAATCCAAGGTTCTGATAGTACCTATCAGTTGGGCTGATTCTGGGATGATATTGAAACGAACACCAGAGGTGATTTTACCAACAGTGATGACTGCAGCTTCTTTGGTGAGCTCGGTTTCTCTACTGATAATAGTTTGTAATCCATCGATGATTTTAGCTGAGATTAAAATAGGATCAACTCCTCCCCAAGGTTGTGAACCGTGTGATTGTTTACCCTTGACATCAATGACAAAACGTTGAGAGGAAGCCATAGTTCCTTCGGGCTTATAGCGAATCATTCCCACTGGAGTTTGTGAATTGATGTGAAGACCAAAAATGGCATCAACTTCAGGATTCTTAAGAACTCCTTCTTTGATCATCAGTGCTGCTCCACCTTCTTCTCCTTGAGGAGCACCTTCTTCAGCTGGTTGAAATATGAATTTTACGGTACCGTGAATTTTGTCTTTGTTTTTTGAAAGAACTTCGGCAACACCCATTAAAATGGCAGTATGCGTATCGTGACCACAGGCGTGCATAACACCTACCTCATTCCCCATGAAAGTCGATTTTACACTAGATTTAAAAGGTAAATCATTTCGTTCAGTAACAGGAAGTGCGTCGATATCGGCTCTAAGACCAATTACTTTTCCAGGATGATCTCCTTTCAAAAGACCAACAACTCCTGTATGAGCTACATTTTCGGTTACTTCAATTCCTAATTTTCTAAGGTGAGTAGCAATTTTAGCGGCAGTTTTAAATTCTCTATTTCCGAGTTCAGGGTTTTGATGTATATCTCTTCTCCAATCAATCACTTTTTGTTCTAATGACTGATAGTCTTTTTCAGCAATTTGATTTTGAGCTTGCACAGATAAAAAGCTCATTGAGATACAAGCAAGTAGTAGTTTTTTCATTGGGTTTAATTTTAAGAAGTTTAAATATATAAAAATCAGATGAATAATGAAGTGCTAAAAGAATGTTTATAACTCCTTAGCACAATGTTTTTTAGGACTGAATTTAAATAGTTATTTTCACCCTCTGAAACAGGCATCATGCAAGATTATATCAAACAACTTAACGAAGCACAACAAAAGGCAGTCCTACACAAGGATGGACCTTTAATGGTAATTGCTGGAGCGGGTTCAGGAAAGACTAGAGTTCTGACGTTTAGAATTGCTTATTTGATGTCTAAGGGAGTAGATTCGTTTAATATACTTGCACTGACTTTTACCAATAAGGCTGCACGTGAAATGAAGAACAGAATTTCCTCTATAGTAGGGGGTTCTGAAGCTAAAAACTTATGGATGGGAACCTTTCATTCGGTCTTTGCTAAATTACTTCGTGTCGATGGTCATCATTTAGGGTATCCTTCTAATTTTACGATTTACGATACTCAAGATTCTCAACGCCTTATCGCATCGATTATCAAAGAAATGGGGCTCGATAAGGATGTTTACAAATACAAGCAAATACAGCAGCGTATATCTTCCTACAAAAATTCGTTGATTACGGTAAAAGCTTATTATAACAATCCTGAGCTAGTAGAAGCAGACGCCATGGCCAAACGACCACGAATGGGTGATATCTATCAGAATTATGTCGATCGTTGCTTTAAGGCTGGAGCTATGGATTTTGATGATTTATTACTTCGAACCAATGAACTGTTGACTCGTTTTCCAGAGGTCTTGTCCAAATATCAAAATCGCTTTAAATACATCTTAGTGGATGAGTACCAAGACACCAATCACTCTCAGTATTTAATTGTCAAGGCGCTTGCAGATCGATTTCAAAATATCTGTGTGGTTGGAGATGACGCGCAGAGTATTTATTCTTTTAGAGGAGCTAACATCAGTAATATTCTCAACTTTCAACGCGATTACGACAATGTAGCACAGTATCGATTGGAACAAAACTACCGATCGAGTCACACCATTGTAGAGGCTGCTAACTGTGTCATTGCTAACAATAAAAATCAGATCGAAAAAAAGGTTTGGACCGATAATGCACTCGGATCACCCATCAGTGTTCACTGTAGTGTTACTGATGCAGAAGAAGGCCGCTTTGTTGCAGAACAAATCTTCGAAGGTCGAATGCAACAACAGCGTTCCAACAGTGAATTTGCAGTGCTTTACAGAACAAATTCACAATCGAGAGCGATTGAAGACGCCCTTAGAAAAAGAGATATTCCCTACAAGATTTTTGGTGGTCTATCCTTTTATCAGCGCAAAGAGATTAAAGATGTTCTCGCTTATTTAAGAGTGATTGAAAACCCCAGTGATGAAGAGGCTTTAAAGCGTATTATCAATTTTCCAGCAAGAGGAATCGGTCAAACGACCATAGATCGTTTGTCCCTTGCTGCGAATCACTTTAAAAAGTCCATTTTTGAAGTGATGGAGCATGCTGATAAAATTGAAGATCTCAATATCAATGCAGGAACCAAAAGAAAACTCAATGATTTTGTAACCATGATTAAGAGTTTTCAATTGACTAATAGTACTGCTGATGCTTTTGTACTCACAGACCAGGTAGTTAAAAAGACAGGTTTGTTCTTAGAATTTAAAAAAGATGGTACTCCTGAAGGGATCGCCAAACTCGAAAATATCGAAGAACTTTTAAACGGTATTCAGGACTTTGTCAATGGACAAATAGAAGTGGATGGTCAAGATGGTAAGCTATCGGAGTTTCTTGAAGATGTTGCCTTAGCTACAGATATGGACAAAGACACCTCTGACGATGACCGAGTTGCCCTGATGACGATTCACTTAGCCAAAGGATTGGAGTTCCCTGTCGTCTTTGTCGTTGGAATGGAAGAAGACCTTTTTCCATCTGCAATGAGTATGAACACTCGAAGTGAATTAGAGGAGGAGCGAAGACTGTTTTATGTAGCTCTTACAAGAGCGGAACAACAGGCCTACCTTACCTATGCTCAAACCAGATACCGATGGGGTAATCTAATCGATTGTGAACCGAGTCGCTTTATTGAAGAGATTGACGAATCCTATCTCAATTATTTAACACCTAAAAGCAATTACAGGTATAAACCACAGATCGATGCTGATATATTTGGAGAGGTCGATAAATCAAAGCTACGACAAACCAAGCCCACTCCAGGTACACCACCGACTCATCACAAGCCTAATCAAGAACAACTCAAGCGTCTTCGCAAATTAAAACCTGGTCTTGCAAACCCTAAAGAAAAGAAAGACAGTGCTTTGAATTTAGAACTACAGGAAGGAACAAAAGTAAAACATATGCGTTTTGGTAACGGAATTGTTCTTAACTTGGAAGGAATGGGTACTGATAAAAAGGCTGAAATACAATTTGAAACAGGAGGTACTAAAAAGTTATTACTTCGTTTTGCTCAATTAACGATTATTGAATAATGGCGGAATTTGTAAAAATATATCCTGAAAATCCCAATGAGAAAGCTATTGCAAAAGTAGTTGATGTTCTCAAAAATGGTGGTGTGATTATCTATCCTACCGATACCGTTTATGCAATGGGTTGCGATATTACCAATAACAAAGCACTCGAAAAACTTGCTCGCCTTAAGGGTATTAAACTTCAAAAGAATCGATGGTCCTTTGTATGTGAAGATTTTAGCCATCTTTCCGACTATGTCAAGCAGATGGATGGAAGTACCTTTAAATTAATCAAAAGAGCCTTACCAGGTCCCTATACGTTTATTCTTCCAGGGAGTAATAATCTTCCTAAAAACTTTAAAAATAGAAAAACAGTAGGTATACGTATCAGTAGCAATTCAATCGTTCAAGCAATACTCAAAAAGCTTGGAAACCCTATAGTAACAACTTCTATCTATGATCAGGATGAAATCATTGAGTATACCACAGATCCCGAAATCATCTACGACAATTATAAAAATCAAGTCGATCTAATTATCGATGGAGGTTTTGGTGGAAATATTCCCTCTACAATTGTGGATCTCACGACTTATGAACCAGAGGTGATCAGAGAGGGCAAGGGTGACATCAATAGCATTTTATAATAAAAAAAAGCAGCATGATGAATGCTGCTTTTCTAAAGTTATTTAAAGTGTAGCTTAGTTAATCGCTACATCTTTTAATCCTTCTTCAATCATATCGTAGAATTGATCAACTCTCGGAAGAACTACGATTCTCGTTCTTCTGTTTCTAGCTAAATCATCTTTCGATACTGGAATGTATTGTGAACGTCCTGCTGCAGTCATACGAGCTGGATTCACACCGTAATCGTTTTGTAAGATACGAACCACTGAAGTTGCTCTTTTGACACTTAGATCCCAGTTGTCAACTAAATCTCCTTTTGCAAAGCTGCGTTTGTCTGTATGACCTTCTACCATAAATTCGAAATCTGGTTTGTCATTAACAACCTTAGCAACTTTTTCTAAGACAGCTCTAGCTTTTTGTGAAACTACATAGCTTCCAGTGTTAAAAAGTAATTTGTCAGAAATAGAAACAAATACAACTCCTTTTTCAACGTCGATTTCGATGTCTTCATCATCGATATTACCGAGAACACCTTTAAGGGATTGAACTAAAGCGAGGTTTACAGAATCTCTTCTAGTGATTGCTTGGTTTAATTTTCTAATGGTTAAATCTTTTTCTTTAAGACTTTCTAACGAACGCTCAAGGTTATCAGCTCCTTTAGAAGTAAGCGTAGTTAAAGATCCTAAATTATTGATGAGTTCTTGATTATTGGCTTTTAAATAAGCGTTTTGATCTTCTAATAATTTTAAACGAGCTGTGTCTTCCATACAACTGTTAAGTTTAACAGTAGCTGCGTCTAACAATGATTGAACATCTCTGTTTTGAGCTTCTAATTCAGCATACTTCTTTTGAGGTACACATGAAGTAACCAGAAGACTAAGTGATAATAATCCGAATAGTGCCTTTTTCATAGTGATTTTAAATAATTAATAGGGTTTTTAAAGCTTATGCAAGTTAGTCAAAGTTTGGTTAAATCAGAAAATTTTTCTTTACCCAAAACAAAATAGGAGTAAACGATTGAAAAGTGCCTGTAATAATGAGGTTTAGACTTGGAATTGATTCTTTTTTTATAGATGGATTTAGCGTGATAATAAAAGCTAAAATGAGCCTTAATAATAGCTAGGGTATGTTTTGCTTTGCCTTGTAACAGAAAGACGATTCCAGCAACTCCATCAAGTATCAATCTCGACAATACGATTACTAGGGCATGAAGTAGGGGAAGGTTTTTTAGAATATTAAAGAGTGAATTTCTAAAGTTTAAAAAGGTTTTCTTGGGATTCATATTACTCAGAGTAGAACCACCTAAGTGATATACTTGAGAGGATCCAATATAGTAAACCTGATAGCCTTGATTGTTGGCTCTCCAACAAAGATCGATTTCTTCTTGATGAGCAAAATAACTCGAATCAAATCCTCCTAAGGATTTAAATACAGAGGAGCGAACAAACATACAGGCTCCAGTTGCCCAAAACACCTGTCTGCTATCGTCGTATTGCCCCTTGTCCTCTTCCAAATACTGAAATACTCTTCCTCTACAATATGGATAGGCAAAGAAATCCAAATATCCTCCTGCAGCACCTGCGTATTCAAAACGTGTCTTGTCTTTGTAATCTAGGATTTTAGGTTGTGCAATAGCGATTTCCTCTTGTCGTTCGAATAACAATTCAATTGGCTCTAACCATCCTTCAGTTACTTCGATATCAGAATTCAACAAACAAAATAAGTCCTCTTCTAAGTTTTCAAGAGCCTTATTGTAACCTACAAACCCGTAATTTTTGTCGAGTTGAATCCATTTGACATTAGGAAATAATTCAACAACTGTTTCCTTAGAATGATCAGTGGAACCATTATCAGCAACGTATATTTGAGCTGACTTACTGTGTTTTACCACAGAGGGTAAGAACCGCTCTAAAAGGGTTGCACCATTCCAATTGAGTATGACAATAGCTGTTTTCAATGAGCTGCAAATTAAGCTTTAAAATCAGGAATTTCAGGTGTAAAACTGTATTTTTCTTCCTCGTAATTGATTTGGCAATAATAGTGTTTTAAACCGTTACTCACCATTAGATAATTGGATTTTAACGAAAGATTATAACGAGCAATTTGATCGAAAACTTCTTGAGTGATTTCAACTGAAGGAGCTTTGCATTCCACTAAAAGTTCAATACCTCCATTTTTATCAAATACAACGATATCATAACGCCTGGTCATTTGATTGACTTCTAGTTTTTTTTCGACGTTAATATGACTTTTAGGGTAGTTCTTGTAATGTATTAGATAGTGAACGATATGCTGACGTACCCATTCTTCAGCTTGTAAGATCACAAACTTTTTACGGATGATATCAAAGATATAGGTTTTATTTTCGCTATTTTTGAAACGAAAGTCAACACTGGGTAAATTCAGTTGATTCATACTACAAATTTCAACATTTTAAATGGAAGAAGTAAATAAAATTGCTTTAGATATAAAAAACAAAAACTTCAAGCCCATCTATTTTTTAATGGGTGATGAGCCTTATTATATCGATAAGCTATGTGACTTTATTCCAAATAGTGTACTACAAGAACACGAACAAGCATTTAATAAGGTGGTTTTTTACGGAAAGGATTCCAAGTTGGATCAAATTGTAAATCAGGCAAAGCAATTTCCGATGGGAGCAGATTATCAAGTAGTGATGGTCAAAGAAGCACAACACCTCTCAAGAGAAATTGATCAATTGAGCAGCTATGCAGAACAGCCACAACCCTCTACTATTTTAGTAATCGCCTATAAAAACAAGAAGCTAGATAAACGCAAGGCCTTGTACAAATCCCTTGTAAAATCTTCAGTAATTCTCGACACAAAGAAACTCTATGACAATCAAGTCCCCAATTGGATTCGAACCAATGCTCAAAAGAAAGGCTTTATGTGTTCTCCGATTGCTTCTCATTTGTTAGCAGAATATTTAGGGACCGATCTTTCTAAGATTGACAAAGAATTGGAAAAACTTTCCTTAGTACTCGAAAAAGGTTCTGAAATAACCCCAGAAGTTATTGAGAAAAACATTGGTATTTCTAAAGATTACAATGTTTTTGAGCTAAAGAAATCGCTTGCTGAACGCAATATTGAAAAGATTTTCAGAATTGTTCAATACTTCTATCAAAATCCTAAAGAGCACCCCTTTGTGGTCACCATTGGTATCTTACATACCTTCTTTTCGCAACTGATGCAATATCACAGTTTAAGTGATCACTCTCCAAAAAACGTTGCGAGTTCATTGGGAATTAATCCATTCTTTGTCAGTGAATTTACTACTGCAGCCCATCACTATCCGATTAAAGAAGTAAGTAAAATACTCAAAGCACTTCGTGAAATGGATCTCAAAGGAAAAGGGGTTGGTTCTTACCAAATGAGCAATGAAGACCTTTTAAAAGAATTGATCTATAAAATCCTCTAGGACTTATCAATACTGATTTTACCAGGTCCAAGGATACTAATCAATAAAAAGCTCACCAAATAAATCACAGAAAGCTCTTGTTTTCCAAATCCATCGTTTAAGTGAACAATGAATGCTGCTACAAACATGGTAGCTATTGCCGGTATGGTAGCCAATCGAGTTTTGTAGCCTAAGATGATAAAAATAGGAGCTATAACTTCTGCAATCACAGCAAGAATTAAAGTTGGTAATTCTCCAATTCCAATAGGATTTGCGAAACTAAAATCTCCATTGAGTAATTTAATAGCCTTTGAGCTTCCGTGAGTCAACATAGAAGCTGAAATTACAACTCTAAAGAGAAGTAATCCAAAGGATCTAAAACTTGATGTGTTCATAGCTGTTGTATTGATTTGAATTCAATATATAAATTCTTTTTGAAAATCTAATAAATACTCGGAAAACTCAAAGGATCAGCTTCGTGCATCATATGATAGAGCTTTTCGTAGATCTCATCAGCATTTGGTTTTGAGAAATAATCTCCATCGGATGCATATGCAGGTCTGTGCGCCTGAGAAGTGATCGTCATTGGTTTGGAGTCTAAATAATTATAAGCTCCTTGTTTTTCAAGAATTTCTTGTAAGAGATAAGCAGAACATCCACCTGGAACATCCTCGTCAATCACCACTAATCTATTGGTTTTTTTAACAGACTCCACAATTTGATGATCCAAATCAAATGGTACTAAGCTCTGCGCATCGATGAGTTCTATGTCGATACCGACAGCCAAGAGTTTTTGAGCAACTTCTCCAACAATTCGAAGAGTGGAACCATAAGACACTACTGTGATGTCGTTACCTTCCTTAAGGGTTTCAACTACACCGATAGGAACGGTATATTCTCCGAGGTTCGATGGCATTTTTTCTTTGAGTCGATATCCGTTAAGGCTCTCAATAACAATTGCAGGATCATCGCTTTTTAAAAGGCTGTTGTAAAAACCTGCAGCTACCGTCATATTTCTAGGGGAGAGGATACACATCCCTCTTAAAAAGTGTACCATTCCACCTGTTGGAGATCCTGAATGCCAAATTCCCTCCAAACGATGTCCTCTAGTTCTGATAATCAAAGGAACCTTTTGTTTTCCAAAGGTTCTGTAATGCAGACTAGACACATCATCACTCAGAGTTTGAATCGCGTAGAGTATGTAATCTAAGTATTGTATTTCAGCAATTGGACGTAAACCTCTTAAAGCCATCCCAACACCTTGTCCAACTAAAGTAGTTTCTCTAATACCAGTATCAGAGACACGAATCTCTCCGTATTTTTCTTGCAGTCCTTCAAGACCTTGGTTTACATCACCAATTTTACCACAATCTTCACCGAAGATGAGCAATTCAGGATGTTGATCTAAGAGTTTGTCAAAATTATCTCTGATAATTAATCGTCCATCGACCATTTGAGAATCTGCATCGTATTTAGGAGGAATAGCTTCTACAGCAGTCGCTCTGTACTTTGTTTCATTGTACAAATGAGAACTATAAGCAGGTTGGGTGTTTGCTATAAAATCTTTAATCCAAAGAGCAAGTGCATTCTTGGCATCAGATTCTTCTCCAATCATAAAACGAATCGCTTCTCTTGCCTTGGATATTAAATCCTTTTTAATGGGTTCTTCTAAGGCGATTAAATCATTTTTGATCTTTTCGATAAAAACTTTATTTGTAGAAGATTTAGCAGCCTCTGTAAGCTTTAAAACCAATTCTTCTTTTAAATCCTTGTGTTGAGCTAAAAATTCATTCCAAGCTTGTCGCTTCGAATTTCGAACAGTTCGCTTGATTTCTTTTTCATAGCCTTCGAGTTCTTCCTCTGTCGCAATAGAGTGCTGGAGAATCCAAGATCGAAATTGTTTATTACAATCCATCTCATCTTCCCATTCCAAACGCTTTTTGGATTTATAACGCTCGTGAGATCCTGAAGTAGAATGTCCTTGTGGTTGGGTTAACTCAACCACGTGAACCAATACAGGTACGTGTTTTTCTCTTGCTATATCAGCTGCATTTTCATAAGCGTGAATCAGGGCCGTATAATCCCATCCCTTCACTTTTATGATCTCAAATCCATCTTTCTCTTCTGTTCTTTGAAATCCAGCTAATACTTCAGAAATCGATGATTTAGTGGTTTGGTATTTTGCTGGAACTGAAATTCCATATTCATCATCCCAAACAGAGATGACCATAGGAACTTGTAAAACTCCAGCTGCATTGATGGTTTCAAAAAAACAACCCTCTGATGTACTCGCATTACCAATAGTTCCCCATGCAATTTCATTTCCTGCATTTGAAAAGAGGTGCGAATTTGGAGTTTGGTGATTTCTATAAACCTTTGAAGCCTGTGCTAATCCAAGTAAACGAGGTATTTGAGCAGCAGTAGGAGATAAATCAGCACTTGAATTCATCTGCTGTGAGAGATTTTTCCACTCTCCATTTTGATCTACTGAGTGGGTTACAAAGTGTCCTCCCATTTGTCTACCAGCACTCATGGGTTCTTTACTGATATCAGTAGTTGCGTATAATCCGTGAAATAAATCTAAAGGTGTATAGAGTCCCAAAGCCATCATCAGGGTTTGATCTCTGTAATAACCCGATCTAAAATCACCGGGTTTAAAGGCTCGTGCCATTGCTAACTGAGGTAATTCCTTACCATCTCCAAAAATTCCAAATTTAGCCTTCCCAGTAAGGACTTCCCTTCTCCCAAGTAAACTACATTCTCTGCTTAAAAAAGCAGTTTTGTAATCAGAGATGATCTGCTCTTTGAATTCGTTGTAGGAAAGTTCTTTTTGCTTTTCTGGGTTTAGTTTCATGTATGTTTGGAATTTTTACAAAATTACCTTTATTTCAGAGGATTTGCAAAAAATAGGGCTCTAAAACCACTGTCTTTTCAAAAGTCCTGAAAGAGTCTTCGTGTTTAATGCGATTACAAACCTTATTTTAGAACTGTATTCATTTTGAGTAAGCTCCCATCCATTGTTGGAATACAGTGGAAAATAAAGCTCTAAATAATCGGTAACCAAATTCATTCGTACTCCAAAATCATAGACTAATCTAGCTTGAGATCCTTTGTTTTTTACAAAACCTACATCGTTGTACAATTCGATCCATCTCCAGACATTAAGACTGGTATTAGCAACTCCCAACCACTGATTGGCATAGGGATTTGACAATTTTGATTTAAAACCTCCTTCAGCAATAATAAGCTGTTGGGAGTAAATACCCTCTTCTTCAGAACGCCCTAAATAAGGGTATTCAAAGAGGTAATCTGTTGGTCGATCCAATGCATAACTAAAGAAGTTTCCATCGGTATTGTTGTGCAAAAAGGTTCCCAGATACAATCTAAAATTGAGTTGCTGTTTATTGTCGTATAGCTTTCTAGTTTCTACTTCAAAATTCAGTTTAGAAAAATCAGTTGAAAATTCAGAATTGACCTTCCACTTAAAGTAATTCAGAGCATCTCTATCGAGACTTCCATAGCCTATATTGAATACACCGTAATTAGGTGTCATTAGTTTTAACGATGATTTATCGTATTCTCTGTTGACGTTAACATAGCGCATATAAAGCACATTTGTTTTGTTTTTTCTCAAATAAGAAGGTCTCCAGCCCATGCTGAAAATTGGAACTAAGGTGGAATAACGAGCATCTCGATCAAAGTGGAAACTAGAATAGCCGATGCTGAAATTCGTATAGTACAGCTTTGGCTTTTCGTAATACTTATTGTAATTGGCAGTTCCAAAACCAACCCATGAATTGGTGGCTAAGGAATAAGAAGGGTAGAAACTAAATTCAAAAGCCTTGTCGAGGGGTGTTTTATTGTGTAATCGCATTCCTGGGGTAAAACCATCGTACAAATTGTATTTCAAATTAGGGAAATAAAACAACTGCGAACGATAAGGGTTTTCAATATCTTTAAAAAAGGTCATTCGAAGCCTTCTGTTAGTCGATAGAAAACCATTGACCGATTTCCAATTATCTCTGGGATTGATTTCAGGAATTTTATGGTCGTAATTGAGCACTACACGATCAATATCATCACTTTTAATCAAAAGTTTTTTATTGAGTTGTTGAGGCGTAATCCACTTTTTAAATACGATGGAATCCTTCTTTAATCCAAAGAGAGAAATGGGTAATTTGTTGTTTTTGTTCGAACTGATACGAATCTCTGTACTGTCGGATTTGGTACGCGCTCTGTCAATTTTAAAATTGATTTTATTGTTGGTAAAGATATACTGCTCAAAAAACCAACTGATGTCTTTTTGAGTAAAATTTTCCAAAACTTCTCTAAACAAATCCCCTGAGATTTCAGACTGTTTATAGGTGTTGTAGAACTCTTCAATACACTGATCCAAACTGTAATCACCTAGGTATTCAGATAAGTAAGACAATCCCAATCCTGCTTTGTATTTATTGGCGATCTGATTGTTGAACTTAATCAGAGAATCATTAGAGGTCAGCAGCGCTTGATTGAGATTTTTTCGAGCCGAATAATTATAGAGTAAGGCGTATTTGTCATTAAATTTTATCTGACTGGCATAAAAGCCTTTTAATATCTTAAAATCAGCTAGTCTACCCAATAATTTAGTGTCCGGATAATAGGTTTCAACATAGCGAATCATCAAATAATTGACAATTGCATCGTTGACCCATTGTTCTTTTCGAGGATTGATAAAGAAACTCTCGTTAAACATCGTATAGAGCGTTGTTTTTAGTAAGTTCAGCTCTAGAACAAAAGATTCTGAATAGGGACTTAAAAAGCTCGGCAGGAGGTTAAGACCATATATTTGATAGCGCTCGTTATTTTTTGAGGTGATCAGTAATTGATCATGGGGATAGGGACCCAATTTGTCGTAGATAAAATCAATAACTCGATCTAAGGACTCTCCAACGAGTTTTTGATCCATTTTTTCTTTGATCAAATCGGTAACCAAAACCGTGTTTTTCAACTGATATCTTTTAAAACTATTCACGGGTTCCAAAAAGAGCTCAGCTCCCTTTTGACGATTTCCTACGAGTTTAACCCATTGTTGTCCATCCAACACTCTCGATTTAATCTCCGAATAGTTGGAGTTTAGACTCATATCTTGAGGGTATACAAAATTGATTACCGTATTGGTTACACCCGTGTAGAGGTCTTGTAAATCAAGGTTAGAATAGAGCAGCCAGTCTCCCTCACTATAGATAGCAGGGGAGAGATACCAGTCTTTGAGATTGTATGATCCATTTGAAAAGTGTCCATAAGAGGTAAACTTAGCATGGGGTAACTTCACCGTATAGGTAAGAATAAGTTTGACTGTTTCACTAGGTTGTACGGCCTCTCTGAGGTCAATCTTTATGATATCATAGGAATCCAAACGTTCCCAACTGAGTTTTTGATAATTGCCATCGATAATTCCAATAATAGAGGTGAATCCTCGATCCTTATTGCTAGCCAGATGGAGGCTCTTTTTAAATTCTTCACTAAAACGCTTTGCTAATGGCGTATTTTTAGAACTATAGGCGTTATTCCAATCGTTAAAATAGAGTTCATTTAAGGGATCATCACTTGAATTCTGAAAACTAAATGTTTGCTGAATATTGATTAAATGATTCTCAGTGTCAATCTTAGCTATAATCTCATTGGTGTGCTGAGCGTGCAATGTAGCGATAGAAAACAGTAAAACTAGTACTGTAATGATATTATAAGCTATAGTTTTTTTCAATGAATTAGAAGTTTGGACTGTGGTCTTTAAGTTCGTAGAATTGTTCAATATGCGATATGACTTCTATAGGAGTATCTGCTAGATACACTAATTCCAAATCGTCTTTGCTAATTTTATCATTGTCGTACAATTGATTTTTAATCCAATCCATCAGACCTTTCCAATAAGAGCTTCCCACTAAAATAATAGGGAATTTATCAATCTTTTGAGTTTGTATCAGAGTAATAGCTTCAAAAAGTTCATCCAAGGTTCCAAATCCACCTGGCATTACTACAAAGGCTTGGGCGTATTTGACAAACATAACCTTACGAACAAAGAAATAGTTAAAATGGAGATTGTATTCTTTGTCGATAAAAGCATTATCGTGTTGTTCAAATGGTAAATCAATATTAAGCCCTACTGATTTACCTCCAGCTTCTTTTGCCCCCTTATTTGCTGCCTCCATAATACCAGGCCCACCTCCGGTAATGACTCCAAAACCAACATTGGCAATTTCATAAGCGATATTTCTAGCTAGTTCGTATTCAGCGGTACCTGCTTTGGTACGCGCTGATCCAAATATGGAGACACAGGGTCCGATAAGCCCCATTTCTTCAAATCCATTGACAAATTCCCCCATGATTTTAAAGAGTGCCCAGGAATCATTGGTCTTGGTCTCATTCCATTTTTTACTTTGTTCGTTTGTCATTGTTTATGCTTTTAATTCTTCTTTTAGAAAGGGTGCTGTATAACTCTTTTTGGAGCTTACAACTTCTTCAGGGGTTCCTTCTGCTACTAATTCTCCTCCGTATTTACCGCCTTCAGGACCTATGTCAATAAGGTGATCAACAACTTTTAACACATCGAGATTGTGTTCGATTACCACCACTGTGTTCCCTTTGTCGACCAACTTTTGCAAAACATCTAACAGGACTCTAATATCTTCAAAATGAAGTCCAGTAGTCGGTTCATCTAAGATATAAAAAGTATTGCCAGTATCCTTTTTTGACAATTCAGTTGCGAGTTTTATGCGTTGTGCCTCTCCACCTGATAGCGTAGTCGATTGTTGACCTAATGAAATATAGCCCAGACCCACATCTTGAATGGTCTTTAGTTTTCTGTGAATTTTTGGGATGGAATCAAAAAATGAAACCGCTTCGTCAATAGTCATTTCTAAAACGTCAGAAATGGATTTACCCTTATATCTAATTTCTAGGGTTTCTCTATTAAAACGCTTTCCAAAGCACTCGTCACAAGGGACGTAAATGTCTGGTAAAAAATTCATTTCAATGGCTTTAAGCCCTCCACCAGCACAAGTTTCACATCTTCCACCTGCAACATTAAAACTAAATCTACCCGGTTTGTAGCCTCGTATGGAAGCCTCTATGGTTTTGGCAAACAAGTTTCTAATTTCACTAAAGACCCCTGTATAGGTAGCTGGGTTTGATCTTGGGGTTCTACCAATAGGTGATTGATTGATGTCGATCACTTTATCGATATGTTCCAAACCTTCAATTGTATCGTATTCTAAAGGTTTTTTAACACCATTAAAGAAATGTGCATTTAAAATAGGGTATAGGGTTTCGTTGATCAGGGAAGATTTTCCACTTCCTGAAACTCCACTTATACCGATAAATTTACCCAGTGGAAATAGTACATCGATATTCTTGAGATTGTTTCCTCTACAGCCTTTAAGAACTAATGATTGGCCAGTTCCTTCTCTGCGAATCTTTGGAATCTCAATCTTCTTAGATCCGCTCAGATAAGCTGCTGTAGTGGTCTTGGTTTTTTGTAATTCCTTAGGAGTTCCTTTGGAGATGATTTCTCCACCGTGTTTTCCTGCATGAGGTCCAATATCGATTACATAATCCGCTTCGAGAATCATATCTTTATCGTGTTCTACGACTAAGACGGAATTTCCTAGGTCACGAAGTGATTTTAATGAACGTATCAATCGGTTATTGTCACGTTGATGTAGTCCAATCGAAGGTTCGTCTAGTATATAGAGCACTCCAACTAATTGAGAGCCTATTTGAGTAGCTAAGCGAATGCGTTGTGCCTCTCCACCAGACAGTGATTTTGAGCTTCGATTAAGGCTCAAATAATTCAATCCCACATCTAATAGAAAACTCAGTCGCGCCTTTATTTCTTTGAGAATTTCTTGAGCGATGATTTTTTGATCACCTTTTAAATTCGATTCAGATTTAAGGATGAATTCATTGAGATCTACCAAATCCATTGCAGCTAATTCCGCTATATTCTTGCCTTGATATTTAAAAAACAAGGCTTCTTTTTGAAGTCGACTTCCCTCACAACTTGTGCAAAAAGTCTTATCCATATAGTTTTGAGCCCAACGTCTCAAGGTCGATGTATGGGCATCATCACTCTGTGATTGTATAAAATTGCAAATACCTTCGTAGTCAATCTTATAGGATTTGGATACCCCTGCTGTTTTTGAAAATACTTCAAAGGATTCATTACCACCATAGAGGATGATATTCATCGCCTGTTCAGGTATTTTAGCAATAGGAGTACTGAGATCAAATTGGTACTTAAGTGCAATCGCCTCTAGTTGTTTAAAGGCCCAAGTGTTTCTTTTTTTACCCAAAGGTTCAATTCCTCCTTCCTCTATACTGAGTTGTTCATCAGGAATGACCTTGTCTAAACTTATTTCATAATGATGCCCTAAACCGTTGCATTTTGGGCACATTCCCTTTGGAGAGTTAAATGAAAAGCTATTGGGTTCTGGAACAGGATAGGATATTCCAGTGCTAGGACACATGAGGTCTCTACTAAAAAATTCGATTTCTTGACTTTCTTGTTCGAGTACCAATAAAAGATCAGATCCTTCACTCATAGCAGTTAAGATACTTTCTGAGAGTCGTTTCTCAGTAGCAGCGTCTTTCGAAACAGCAATTCGATCGATGACAATTTCGATGTCGTGTGTCTTATAGCGATCGAGTTTCATTCCTTTAACGATATCCATAATGACTCCATCAACTCGTACCTTTAGAAATCCTCTCTTGGCAATTTGTTCAAAAAGTTCTCTGTAATGTCCTTTACGAGAGCGAATCACCGGAGCTAAAATGCTGATGCGTTTATCTAAATAACGTTCGCTTATTCGCTCTTGAATTTGCTCATCAGTATAGGAAACCATCTTTTCTCCAGTATTGTATGAGTAGGCATCTGAGGCTCTTGCAAACAAAAGTCTCAAAAAGTCATAGACTTCTGTAATGGTTCCAACAGTAGAACGAGGAGATTTAGAAGTTGTTTTTTGTTCGATGGCAATCACAGGAGATAGGCCATCAATCTTATCCACATCTGGTCGTTCCAATGATCCTAAAAACTGCCTTGCATAGGCTGAAAAGGTTTCTATATAACGACGCTGACCTTCGGCATAGATGGTATCAAAAGCCAGAGAAGACTTTCCGCTTCCCGAGAGTCCTGTGATTACCACAAGTTGTTCCCTTGGGATATCGATATCGATATTTTTTAGGTTGTGAACTCTCGCTCCCTGTATTGTAATAGTGTTGTTAGTGTTATCCATATTCAAGCTAGCAATTTACTATTTTAAATAATCAAAAGAAAGTAAATCTCATCCTTGTTTTAGTGTATTTCATAGAGTGTATTGGAAATTTTCCGAATTAATATTTTGGAAATATTCCAAATAATTATATCTTTATACAAATACTACATTACAATGATCATAGAACGATTTATTACACTTAGAAAAGAGCTGGGTTTGACTCAGGATAGTTTTGGGCAACTCATAGGTGATGCCAAGACTACAGCTGATATCGAAAGAGAAAAAAGTGAATTGAGCGCTAGTGGATTAATGCGAATTGTCAAAGAATTTGGAATAAACCCTCTATGGCTATACGAGGAGAATCAACCTCAGTATTTGGATTACAGTTCAAAGGATTGTTCTCCAAAAGTGATCAGTCTTGCCAATGAAGAATCTGAGAATATTATCCTTGTCAACGCAAAAGCTGCAGCAGGATATCCTCAGAATGTAGCCGATACGAGTTGGTATAAACAATTACCTGCTTTTGAGTTTCCGATTCCACAGTTTAAAAACTCGACCTATAGAGGTTTTCAAATCGAAGGAGATAGTATGCTTCCTAATCTTAGAGCAAATGATTGGGTACTCGCTAGAGCCGTAGAAAAATTATCACATATCAACTCTAATAAAATATATGTAGTGGTACTTTTCGACTCTATTATGGTCAAAAAGATCAATGTGCTTGAAAACGGACTCTATGAATTAGTTTCCATCAATCCAGATTACGAACCCTATAAAATCTCTGCCCTTCAAATACAAGAAGTGTGGGAGGTGAGTAGTCGCATCAGTTTTGGAATTGAGGAACCTCAAGAGAGTAAATTACTGCTTCAATTAAAAGAGTCGATGAATACTCTTAAAAGACAATTAGAGGAAGCGACTCTTAATTAGAATCCAACTGCAGCATCGTCACCCCTAGGATCAGCACCTGCTTCCAATCGTCCATCTTTTAAACGTTTGATGGCATCTACCTTTCCTATAATTCTGGTTCTTCCTTGTCGAATCGAATAACCTTTTGCTTCTAATGCAGCTTTAAGCTCATCAGAATATCCCGTAGCTTCTAAAATAATTTCATCGGGTAACCACTGATGATGAAAACGTTTGGCATTGACGGCCTCTTGCATTCCCATATTGAATTCATACAAGTTTAAAATGGTTTGAGCTACCGCTGTGATGATGGTGGATCCTCCTGGAGTTCCAACTACCGCATAGAGTTCATTGTCTTTTTCTACGATACTTGGGGTCATTGAAGAGAGCATTCGTTTTTGAGGTTCGATAGCATTAGCCTGGGCACCGATGAGGCCAAACATATTAGGAACACCTACTTTAGAAGAAAAGTCGTCCATTTCATTGTTTAAAAAGATTCCCAACTCTTCACAGAACAACTTCGAACCAAAACCGCCATTCAATGTTGTAGTTACAGACACCCCATTTCCAAACTGATCTACGATAGAGTAGTGGGTGGTCTCATCACTTTCCACCACCTGAATAGTTCCTCTGGATACTTCAGAAGATGGTGTAGCAGCATCAAAACTAAAATTGTCAAAACGCTCTTTTAAATAAGTATCACTCAGTAGAACATCCAAAGGTATATCCGCAAAATCAGGATCACCAAGAAAGTAATTTCGGTCTGCATAAGCTCTTCTAGCAGCCTCAGTAAACAGCTGAATAGCTTCGAGAGAATTATGCTCGTATTGACCAATATTGTAGGGCTCAATCATCTTAAATATCTGATTCATAGTGACTCCACCACTCGATGGCGGACTCATTGATATGATTTTGATGTCTTTGTAATTAAACACCACAGGCTGTCTCCATACAGCCTCATAGGCTGCTAAATCACCCTCAGTGATATAACCTCCCTTATCCATCACAAACTTTGAGAGAATCTTTGCAGTTTCTCCTTTGTAGAATTCATCTCTACCATTTTTAATGACGCGTTTAAGCGTATTTGCAAAAGCTAAATTTTTAATAGTGTCACCTACCTTGTATTCTTTGGTGTACAGTGAATTTTCTCCATTAGCTTCCACTAGATCATCTCGATAGTATGAAAAAGAATTCACATCTCTTTGAGTTACTACTACACCGCGTTCTGCTAAATCAACAACCGGCTGTATCAATTGTTCTATAGGAAGGCTACCAAACTTTTCATGCACTTCAAATAGTCCAGCCAAAGTTCCTGGAACCCCTATAGCTGTTGCTCCTTTGGTGCTCATTCCCGGAATTACATTACCATCCTGATCTAAATACATATCTCTATGAGCAGACATTGGTGCCTTTTCTCTGTAATCAATTCCTCCATAGGTTCCCTCATTGGTTCTGTAGACCATAAATCCTCCACCGCCAATGTTTCCAGCAAAGGGATAGGCAACGGCAAGGGCGAGTTCAGTAGAAACCATAGCATCAAAAGCATTTCCACCTTGTTGCATCACGGCAGATCCAATTGCTGAAGCTTCCACTCGGGCGGATACTACCATGGCGTTATCGGTTATTAATCCTAGGTTTTGATCCTCATTTGAAGAGGAACAACTCAGAGCGATAACTCCTAAAAATAAGATGAGGGATTTGTTCATAATTCGTTGATTTTTGATTTTGAAAAGATAGTAATTTCTTCAAAAAAATGACTGAATTCATTTTGAAATTCATCAGTGTATAACTCAATTAGTTCAGATGCAGTATCCATAGAAGAACCGTAATTGGCACGCGAGTGCATTCCTTTAAAGATACGATCAATACCCGATAGAGATTGATACATGACTAGCCAATTGTTTTTTGCCATATGGTGTAATGCGTATTGAGAAGTCTTGGGTAGCAGTTCTTTATTGGATTCCAATAAGTCGTAAAAAGTATGTGAATACGTCTCTAAATCACTACTGGAATACTGTTTCCAATTCTTTGCCAAAAAATGATCGTATACGATATCGATGACCACTCTGGCGTAATGACCTTGATGAGAAAAGATACGTCTACAGGATTGTTTGTAGAGGGGATGAGAATCCGTAAAATCATCAATCGCTCTGTGTAATAGAATACCTTTTTGAATCCCTTCAGGAAACTTGGAAAGATCGGAACCCTTGACTTGATCCGCTATAAAGTTCCCAATCATCAGATCTGAATCTCCAAAAGATAAATAAGAATGTGCGAGTATATTCACAGTATTTATTTGCTTCTAAAATAACAAATAGACTATATAAAGTACAAGGTTTACTTATATTTGTTAAAAAAAAAGAACGCTATGACTCTTATAAAATCAATTTCAGGAATTCGCGGAACCATTGGAGGAGAAGTGGATAACAACCTCACTCCCTTAGACTTAGTGAAATTTGCATCTGCCTATGGTTCGTGGATCAAGCAACATTCATCCAATGATCGAGTGAAGATCGTCATTGGAAGAGATGCTCGTTTGTCTGGAGCGATGGTGGAAGCGATTGTTGTCAACTCTTTAATAGCACTTGGAATCGATGTAATTAATTTAGGACTTTCAACTACTCCAACAGTGGAACTTGCTGTTCCCATGGAAGGAGCAGATGGTGGAATCATTCTTACCGCTAGTCACAATCCAAAACAGTGGAATGCTTTAAAGTTACTCAATAGCAAAGGGGAGTTTATCGATGCACAGGCAGGTGAAATGATTTTAGAAAGTGCTGCAAATGAAGACTTTTCTTATGCAGAGGTAGATGATTTAGGAATAGAAACTAAAGACGATAGCTATCTTCAAAAGCATATCGATGCGGTATTAAACTTAACATTAGTTGAGAAAGAACAAATCGCTAAAAAGGGATTTAAAGTCGTTGTTGATGGAGTCAATTCAACAGGTGGTATTTTTATTCCTGCTCTATTAGAACAATTAGGAGTTGAGGTGGTAAAACTATACTGTGATCCTACAGGACATTTTCCTCACAATCCAGAACCCTTAGAAAAACATTTAGGAGCAATAATGGAAGCTGTTGTAACACATAAAGCTGATTTTGGTATCGTTGTAGATCCAGATGTGGATCGTTTGGCATTTATATCAGAAGACGGTTCGATGTTTGGTGAGGAATACACCTTAGTAGCATGTGCTGATTACGTACTGAGTAAAACTCCAGGCAGCACTGTCTCTAATCTTTCTTCTTCAAGAGCGCTTAGTGATATCACTAATTTACACAAGGGAAGCTATACAGCTGCATCGGTTGGTGAGGTCAATGTAGTACAGTGTATGAAAGACACCAATGCCATTATTGGAGGTGAAGGTAACGGTGGAATTATCTACCCAGAAAGTCACTATGGTAGAGATGCTCTTGTTGGAACAGCTCTCTTTTTAATGTTACTGAGTGAAAAAAATATCAAGGTATCAGAACTCCGAGCTTCCTATCCAACATATTTTATGAGAAAGGACAAGATTGAACTCGATGCGAGCATCGATGTTGACAGTCTTCTTGCAGCTGTTGAAAAACGTTATCAACACGAGCGTATCAATACACAAGACGGAGTGAAGATCGACTTTGAAAATCACTGGGTACACCTTAGAAAATCCAATACAGAACCCATCATTCGAGTGTATACAGAAGCGAAGTCAGTTGCTGAGGCTGAAACCGTTGCCAATGCAATGATGGATGAAATTAAGGGATTGGTTTAAGGTTTTTTTCCAGCGTGCTTCCAGCGTTTATGCGTCCAGAAGTAATAGGTAGGCTCCTCCTTAATTTGCTTTTCTAGTGAATTAAAATAAGCTTTCGTAAGGGTTACTTCGTCTGTCTTTGAGGCATCATCGATAAGTTCTTCAAACTCAACTTCGTAGTGGTTTTTAGAAACTCTATGAGTTTTGATATAGAACACACTCATCTTTGATTTTACAGCTAATGAAGCTGCTCCAGTATGAACTGGAACTTCAACTCCCATAAAAGGAAGCCATAATTTTGCCATCGTCAGCATTGGAGATTGATCTGATACCATGGTATAGATTGCAGTTAGCCCTTTGCGCTGATTTGAAAGAACTGTTTTAGCCACTTTGCCATTAGGTACCATAATGGAGCCAAATCTTGAGCGAATCAAATGAACGAGCTTGTCAAAATGACCACTACTGATAGGCTGATAAACCACATAAGCTGGTTTGGACACCCAACTCGCAATAGAACAAACCCAATCCCAATTGGCATAATGTCCACCCATAAGCAATACCGATCCTTTTTCAGCAGCCCTTTCAACTAGTTCGACATTGAGTAACTTATAGTGATCTTGCATTTGTTGCTTGTTCCAGGCCAAGGGTTGAATGGTTTCCATAAACACATCAATCAGGTGCTTGTAGAATTGTTTTCGAAGTTTTTTAAGGGATCGAATCGATCGATCTGGAAAAGCCAGTTGAAGATTGTCCAGCACTACTTGTTTGCGATATCCAAATAGGTAATAAATAATAATGAAAAGCTTTAACTCCAATAAATACTTGAGCCACTTTGGAAGATGAACAACGAGTTTTATTAAAATATAGAGTAGCTGATACATATGTGAATAAAGGTAGAAAATTATAGCGCAAATATAAGTATATTTGAGTTCTAAGCTATGAATTCAATACATCCATTAAGTCTGTTAATTATCATATCCAATGTCCTTATTAGCTATAAAGGATTCAAGGATGGTCGTTTTTTTGAACGCTATAAATTCAATGTAGCTGCTGTTGAGAAAGGGCAGTGGGAACGTATTTTCACAGCAGGTTTTCTCCATGTTGATTATTCCCATCTACTCTTTAATATGTTTACATTTTACTTTTTTGGGGATATTGTCATCTATCGATTAGGAGTATTAGGGTTTTTAGCCGTTTACTTTATAAGTCTTTTGGCAGGGAATCTCTTTAGTTTTATATACTATAGAAAAAATTCTTTTTACAATGCAGTAGGAGCCAGTGGAGCGATTACAGGAACCCTGTATGCAGCTATTGTTCTCTATCCTGAAATGAGACTTGGAATCATGTTTATTCCCATTCCACTTCCTGCTTACTTAGTAGGGTTAGGGTATATGCTCTACACCTTATACGGGATCAAACGAGCCAATGACAATATTGGTCATGCAGCTCATTTTGCAGGGGCCATAGCAGGTTTAGTAATAGCAATATTCCTAGTTCCAATCAGTATTTTTAAGGATCCTATTGCTGTTATAGCACTCTTAATTCCCTTGGTATTGTTTGTGCTAATGGAACGTAAAAGGATTTAGTTTCCGAAGATTTTTAACAGAGCTTCGTCTACTTGAGATCCGTAGATGTAACGTTCTAATATTTTTCCTTCACTGTCTACGATGATCGCAGATGGAATGGATCTAATATTAAACCTAGTTGCTATAGGTCCATCAAAATATTGAAGATGTGATACTTGAAGCCAAGGTAATTCGTCTTCTTCAATTGCTTTTAACCACTCTTCTTTAGACTTATCCAACGATACTCCAATCACTACGAGTCCTTGATCTTTATATTTTGCGTAAAGATCTTTCAAGTGTGGATTTGCAGCTCTACAAGGCTTACACCAAGCAGCCCAAAAATCGATAAGCGTTGCTTTTGAACCAAGACTTTCACTGAGTTTAAGAGTTCCTCCATCTGGAGTAGGAGCTTCAAAATCTTCAACTGTAGCACCGATAGCAATCGACTTTGATTTTTCAATCATCTCAGCTAATTTCTGTGCTTCTTCAGTTTGTTTAATCTTATCGCTAAAGGCGTTAAAATGCATCTCTACATCTTCTATCTCTAACTCGCTCATTTGGTACATTCTATTGAGTAATAAATACGATAAGAATGAATCTGTGTAATCAGTTATATAGCTTTTTTCATAAACTTTAATCTCATCGACTAAGTCGTTGTATTCTTGGCGTAAGGAAGCTACTTGAGCTTCTTTTCTTTGAGATTGAGCACTTCTTAAATCATTAGCAATCGCTTGAATCTGATTTCTATAGGTCATCGTATTGTCGATATAGTCTTGATAGTAATTGTTTTGAGAGGTTCCCCCAACTTTATAAGTCTTAGGATCATTTACATCTCCTTTTACCGTAACCTTACCGTCTTCTAAAAATACTGGAATATTGACATTAGAGTGATTGACATTCACATAATACATACGCAGCGGTGGAATTTCACCACTTATACTAAAGGCACCGTTAATTGGAGTCACTGAATCCAAGGTCGCTTGTGTTCTATTGGGTTTTACATCGATGATGTAAATGATATCGTTGTCTTCTAATCCTACTAATTCTCCTTCTAAGGTATATTGAGGAGTTGTGTTACATGAAATAGCCATCATCGCACTGATAGCAAGGACAAGCTTTGAGATTTTTTTGATCATTTGTTAAATTTTAGTCTTCCAAAAGTATTATTTAAATACCGAATAGAAAAAGGATAACTTATATTTAACAAGGCTTTAATGTTAAGCTGATAATTTTTGACTCTTTTCAATCTTTTTTAATGGTATTCCTTCAATAATCATTTATTTTTGAAAAAAATTTTAGACTTGAATCAAGATCATCTAGAACAGCTACAACAAAGTATCCAAGGAACACTTCATTGGGATGCTCTCAGTAAAGCAATTTATGCTACCGATGCTTCGGTATATAGAAAAACACCAACTGCAGTTGCCTATCCTAAAAACGTAGAGGATATAAAGACCATAATCGATTTTGCCAGAGAACATCAAATCGGTTTAATTCCTAGAACTGCTGGGACTTCACTTGCAGGTCAATGTGTTGGTACTGGAATCGTAGTTGATGTATCGAAACACTTTACAGAGATTCTCGAACTAGATGTTGAAAAAAAACAAGTGAGAGTTCAACCTGGAGTAATCAGAGATGAACTCAATCAATACCTAAAACCTCATGGACTGTTTTTTGGTCCAAATACTTCTACTTCTAACAGATGTATGATTGGAGGAATGGTAGGTAATAACTCTTCGGGTACTACCTCTATTAAATACGGAGTAACTCGTGAGAAACTCGTAAGTCTTAAAACAGTGTTATTCGATGGCTCTGAAGTAGAGTTTTCGTCGATTAGCAAGGAGGAATTCGACGCTAAAAAGGAGGAAAACACATTTGAAGGCTTAGTTTATAAAAGCATCTATAACTTGCTTAAAGACAAGAAAGTACAAGATAATATCAAAGCTGAGTTTCCAAAGGAAAGCATTCACAGAAGAAATGTGGGTTATGCAGTTGATGAGCTTTTAAAAAGCGATGTTTTTGGGGGGAAAGAGCAGTTTAATATGGGTCATTTACTCTCTGGAAGTGAAGGAACTCTAGCCTTTTCAACTGAAATCACGCTTCAATTAGACGATTTACCACCATCCTATGCTGCAATGTTGGTTCCTCATTACAAAACTCTCGAAGATTGTTTAGCTGATGTAGCACCGGTGATGGAGGAAGGATTGTACACCTGCGAGATGATGGATAAAATCATTCTCGATTGTACCAAGAGCAACAGAGAGCAATTAGCCAATCGCTTTTTTATCGAAGGAGATCCTGCTGCGGTACTCATGTTAGAAGTAAGGGCCGACAGTGAATCTGAACTTGATAAAAAGATTCAATCCCTCGAAAAGAGGTTAGAAAACACAGGGCTTAGTTATGCTTCTGCAACGCTAAAAGACGAGAACATCAATAAGGCCAACGAGCTCAGAAAGGCAGGCCTAGGACTATTAGGAAATATGATAGGGGATCGCAAAGCAGTAGCTTGTATCGAAGATACGGCTGTAGCCTTGGAAGATCTCAAAGATTTTATAGCTGACTTTAGCAAGATCATGGCTTCCTACAAACAAGAGGCGGTTTATTACGCACACGCTGGAGCAGGGGAATTACACCTGAGACCAATTCTCAACTTAAAGAAAGGGGATGATGTTAAACTCTTTAGATCCATTACCACCGATGTAGCAAAGCTCACTAAAGCCTATAAGGGATCTTTTAGTGGTGAACACGGTGATGGTATTGTAAGAGCGGAGTTTATCCCTATGTTAATTGGTCAGGAAAACTATCAGCTGCTGATCAAATTAAAGTCAATATTTGACCCTACCGATATTTTCAACCCTGGAAAAATTGTTGAAGCTTTTCCAATGGATGAATCGCTTCGCTATGAGGTCGATCGAGAAGAACCAAAGATCGAAACCCTGATGGACTTCTCAGATAAAATGGGAATTCTAAGAATTGCTGAAGCTTGTAATGGATCTGGAGATTGTAGAAAGACTGAAAAATCAGCAGGAGGAATGTGTCCTTCATACCAGGCTACAAAAGACGAAAAAGATACCACTCGTGCTAGAGCAAATGCCTTTAGAGAGTTCTTGACTAATGGAGCTTCTGCTAATAAATTTGATTCAAAAGAACTCAAAGAAGTACTCGATCTCTGTGTGAGTTGTAAGGCCTGTGCTAGTGAGTGTCCATCAAATGTAGATATCACGGCTTTAAAAGCTGAATTCCTATACCAATACCAAAAGGAAAACGGATTCTCTACTAGATCAAAATTCTTTGCATACAGTACA
>Ga0181569_10000080_pt1 | contig 61052 bp, 61 predicted proteins | sample 101ome_19_FD_132452 | JGI IMG/M metagenome (GOLD analysis project Ga0181569, IMG submission 132452) | Coastal salt marsh microbial communities from the Groves Creek Marsh, Skidaway Island, Georgia - 101405AT metaG (megahit assembly) | ecosystem: Environmental > Aquatic > Marine > Intertidal...
AGCACAGCATCGGAACCATCAGTTTTCCAGACTTTTGCCAAGCCCCAGTCCATTAAGACAACCTCGCCAAATGGCCCTACGAGAATATTTTCCGGTTTGATATCCCTGTGCACGACACCGTGGGCATGAGCGTATTCGAGCGCATGTGCAACCTGGATAATAACATCCACTAGCTGGCTTAAATCATAACGTTCGCGGTAATCAAGAATCTCCCGGAGGGTATAACCATGCACCAGCTTCATGGTGAAGTAGTAGTGTCCTTTATTGTCGCGACCCAGCTCATAAGTCGGGACAGTATTAGGATGTTGCAGCATTGCGCTGACCCGGGCTTCTCTTAAAAAGCGCTGTTGTTCAATCGGGTCATCGGCAAATTCAGGCAGCAGGGATTTGTAACAAATTACGCGGGACAGATGTAAATCCTTGCACGCTTGTATCAGGCACTTACCCCCCTTAGCTATGGTTTTAAAGTAAGCGTAGCGCGTATTGATATTGATTTTTTCAGGCAAAGCTTTATCCGTATCTTCCAGATAAACCGATGCATATTCTTGTTTTTGTTCAGGGAATTTCATGCGGATAGTTTGACAGATTTAAGTTAGTGACCCAAGCGATTCCAGACATAAACAGGCATAAAAAAGGGCCTGCATGCAGACCCTTTTTGCTTAGCAGCTGATTTGATAAATCAGTGTCTAGCCAGCTTCTTTTGTGGTTTTCACAATAGCTGCAGCCACTTTATAGGGGTCTGCATTGGAAGCTGGTCGACGATCTTCCAGACGGCCAATCCAACCATCTTCCATTGTGCTCACTGGAATACGGATAGAGGCGCCTCGGTCAGAAACCCCGTAGCTGAATTGCTCAATGGATTGAGTTTCATGCTTACCAGTCAGGCGGTGATGGTTATCGGCACCGTAAACGGATATATGACGCTCAATGTTTTTACCAAATTCTTCACAGATTTTAGTAAAGGTCTCTTCTTTGCCTGATGTTCTCATTTCTTCATTGGAGAAGTTGGCATGCATGCCGGAGCCGTTCCAGTCAGTGTCACCCAGTGGTTTAGGATGCCAGTTGATAGACAGGCCATATTTCTCACCAGTTCTTTCCAGCAGATAACGTGACAACCAGATTTCATCTCCAGCGCGCTTGGCGCCTTTAGCAAAGATCTGATATTCCCACTGACCTGCTGCTACTTCAGCGTTAATACCTTCAACGTTAAGACCGGCTTCCAGACAGATATCCAGATGTTCATCGACCATGTTGCGGCAATAGGCATTTTTAGCACCGACGGAACAATAATAAGGGCCTTGTGGAGGAGGGTAACCGCCTGGAGGGAATCCAGGTGGCAGGTTTGTTTCAGGATCCCACAAGAAGTATTCCTGCTCGAAACCAAACCAGAAATCGGTGTCATCATCACCTTCATCAATGGTGGCGCGGCCATTGGACTCATGTGGCGTGCCATCAGCATTTAATACTTCACACATAACCAGATAGCCATTCGCTTTATCCGGATCAGGGATGATCATGACAGGCTTCAAAATACAATCTGAAGCACCACCCGGGGCCTGTTCAGTTGAGCTGCCATCAAATACCCAGTTTGGGCATTCTTCAAGAGTGCCGCCAAAATCTGATCTGACCATTGTTTTACTACGCAGGCTTTGCGTAGGCTTGTAGCCATCCAGCCAGATATATTCCAACTTGCTTTTCATGATGAGATGTACTCCTTAGTTTTCTAGTTTGGTTTGCTAATAAGTTTGCAGATTGTTTACTGCAAAAAGCGTTCCCGTTTTGTCGAAGCTGTCTATTTATTTTTCTCAGCGTCTGGCGGGGCGTTAGAAGGGCAGAGTATATAGCATAAATCTGCATATGCCAGTATGCGATAGTCCCGTGACAGAGATTTAGATAGAGATCAGGGATAAATAGCGCACTACAAAAGTGCATTATGCATTATTGTGGTGCGCACTTTTTAAGCTTTATTTCATTCTTAGTACCAGAATATCGTCATTCTGAGTTGGGTCAGTAGCAGCGCGTATTTCAGCTACCTGCTCTGCATCAACGGCAGATGCCGAATTGCCCCAGGAAGACCGGATATAAGTCAGGACATCGGCTATCTGCTGATCATTTAATAATTGCCTGAAGTAAGGCATGTCTGTTGTAACAGGGCCTTCGGAAGAAACCAGTCGCAATGAGCCATTTAGCGTCATGTTGATTAAGGAACTGGGGTCGGGATCAAGCACGCCGGGATTACCCGCCAGTGGCGGCTGGTAAGGGTAGTAACCATTACCACTGGTGACATGACAGTTGGAGCAATATTCGTAATAAGTCTGGGCGCCCCGAGTGGAAAAATCCAGGCTTAACAAACGCTGTGTTTCACTATTATCGTAGATATATTCCCCTTCCTCTTCAGTGGTGGGCAAATCGCTTAGGTACACAGACATGGCATTGATATCGGCAGCACTCATATAGCGCGTGCTGTTATTAACGACTTCAACCATGGTGCCGATAGCGGTACCAAAACGGTTGCGTCCGATCAGTAAAAACTCTTCATAATCTTCAACTTCCCAGCGCCCGCGGCCAGTGAGATTGTTGCCATGCAAAGATGACGCTGACCAGAAATCAAGTGGTGCACCTGCCAGAAAATCATCATCACTACTATCCAGACCTTTTTCCTGCAGCATCAGGCCGCGAGGAGTATGGCAGGCTCCGCAATGACCCAGACCTTCGACCAGGTATGCGCCCCGATTCCAGGCATCAGTCTGATTATTAGCAGTCTGGTATGGTTCGTCATCATGAGCCAGCAGGTTCCAAATCCCCATGGCCCAACGAACGTTTTTCCAGCCCGGGATTTCTGCGGGAATATTTTCCTGGGTTACCGGTTCAACTTCATTCATTAGGAAATCATATAAGGCGCGCATATCCTGTTCAGACATTTTTGCGTAAGAGGTGTAGGGCATAGCCGGATACATACGGTGTCCGTCTCTGGTTTTGCCCAGGCGCATAGCCCGGTCAAAGTCTGCGAAGCTGTAATTGCCGATACCTGTGGCAGGGTCAGGTGTAATATTAGTTGTATAGATATTACCAAGCAGTGGCACATTCATTTCCAGCCCTCCTGCCAACGGAGCGCCATCTTCCACTGTATGGCAGGCGACACAATTGCCGAGGCGTGCAACATATTCACCATGAGACAAGCCGGCGGCTCGCGCCTGTGTTGCACTATCTGTTGCATAAGTGGATTCTGTTTTCACTGTATCAAAACCGCAGGCAGTCAGTAGTCCCACTACATTAAATATGAAAAGCAATTTGATATATCGCATGTTCCCCCACATAACTTATTTTTATTGGTGTTCTTAATAACCCTTGTGTTTTAAAAAATTCATGGGAAAGGTACCATTTCCAGCAATAAAATCACATAACCCTGATCTTTTTTGTAGCAGGAAAAATGTCCGAATAAATTACTTCAAAGCGATCATCGAAGCGTTCGCTGGTGTAAAGGCGACAATTTTTCCTTGTCTTGGCGTCTTGCGTTCGGTTTTACTGATTTGATCCCTCCGGCATAGTCTGTTGTTTTGGTTCAGCTTTATTGATTTAGCGAAGCAGGCTGTATGTCCTTTGATCTGCTTGGAATTATATGCAAGAGTGTTGTGTGTTAATGAAAATACTGATTTTCAAAAATCTGTTCCCTGTTAGTTTTTTTAGCTTGGTTTTAATGCTGCCAGTTACTGTATTGGCAGGGAAGGTTAGTCATTGCCGATTATTTTGAGACGCCTCAAGCCTTTTTTGCCAGTGCATCAATAGGCATCAATAATACTGGTGGCATTCAGACAAGCCCGATGCGACCGCAAGGCTATTTAAGGATTCCCGAGGATGAACAGTTTGTATTTTGGGTAGAGTTGGAAAGTGGTGGTTTCCTTGTGCGTCAGATAATTCCTGTTTCTATCGGTTCAAATGGCTATGACAAACAGATGGAAGGAGATAAATGTACACCGATAGGGATTTATCACTTCACGAGTTTTTTGAATGATAACCAGTTAATGGATTATTATGGCTTGGGAGCTATTCGATAATTATCCCAACGCGATTGATTTGCTGAATGGTAGAACAGGCTCGGGGATCTGGCTACATGGCCTGCCGAAAAATGTTGCAGAACGCCCTCTGCTGGATAGTGATGGTTGTGTCGTGATTGATAACGACAGCCTGTTACAGATGGCGCGTTATATCCAAACCGGCAGAACGCCAATCATTCTTTCCCAGTCTGATTTGCAATGGGTGCCTTTGAATCAGGAAGATACTCGCACCGAATCTTTATCACATGCGCTGGAGTCCTGGCGCCGGGACTGGGAATCCAGAGACCACAGACGCTATGTTTCCTGGTATGCAGATGATTTTAATGATCTTGTGCGTGATCGGTCACAATGGTCAGACTACAAACGCCGGGTTAACGGTTCCAAATCGTTTATTAATCTTGAATTTTCTGACATTAGTTTTATCAGTGATCCATGCGACCCTGAAATTGTCATAGTGAGGTATTACCAAAATTATCAGAGCAGTAATTACAATTGGCGTGGCTGGAAGCATCAACTCTGGCGTCACTGTAAATTATCTATCTTAAAAAAAAGACCCATAAAAAAAGCAGCCCTTGGGCTGCTCTTTTTATGAAGATGAGTTAAACAAGCTTAGCCTTGTGTGCGTTCAAATTCCTGCATGAACTCTGCCAGCTTTTCACAACCAGCCAGGGGCATAGCATTGTAAATTGAGGCTCTGACACCGCCGACATTGCGATGTCCTTTAAGTGCATATAAGCCTATCTCATTCGCCTGTTTCAAAAATGCAGCTGTGGAGTCTTCGTCAGGCAAAGTAAAGGTCACATTCATAATGGAGCGGTGATCAGAATGCGCAGTCCCAGTGAAATAATCACTGCTATCAATCACGTCATATAGTAAGGCTGCTTTTTGCTCGTTAATATTTTCAAGAGCCGTAATGCCACCTTGATCTTTGAGCCACTCTAAGACCAGCCCCATGGTGTAGATCGCAAAGGTGTTATTAGTATTAGCCAAAGAATGAAATTTTTCATAAGTTGAATAGTTCATTAATGATGGAGTTATTTCCATAGCATGTCCGATCAGATCTTCTCTCACAATTACCAAAGCCATTCCTGAGGGTCCAAGATTTTTTTGCAATCCAGCAAAAATAATTCCAACCTCAGAGAAATCAATAACTCGAGAAAAAATCTCTGACGTCATATCTATTACTAATGGCACATCTCCAGTATCTGGCAAGTTTTGATAGCGTGTACCATAAATAGTATTGTTGCTAGTTATATAAGCATAAGAAGCATCTTGAGGTATCAAGTCTGCTGACAATGCAGGTACTCGATCAAAATTAGTATCTGAGCTGTCTCCAATGATAATTGTCTCGCCGTAACGTTGGGCTTCCTTCTCTGCAAGCTTTGTCCAATGACCACCAACTGAATAAACAGCTTTATTTGCAGGTTTAAGGTTTAAGAGATTTAATGGTACAGCGGAAAACTGCATCTGAGCACCACCATGGGTATAAAGAATTTTATAATTTTCCGGAAGGTTAGCTAATTCCCTGATCAACTGATCGCATTTGTTGATAACAGTTTCAAACTCTTTCGAGCGATGGCTGATTTCTATCAGCGATACGCCCATGCCCTGAAAATCAAGAAACTCTTCCTGGATTTGTTGCATAACCGGCACTGGTAACATTGCGGGTCCGGCACCAAAATTATATACCTGCTTAGTCATTTATTTTTCCAATTTGATTAAAGGTTAATTTTTCGTTAGACAATCCAAGCTTTCGTCACGTGCTCTATTTTCTGAATATCAGCAATAGTTGCATCGGCCGGTCGGCTTTCTATATCGATCAGGTTGTAAGCTATGTCGCCATGACTTTTATTCAGCAATTCGACGACATTAATATTTTTATCAGCAAGCACTGAGGTGATTTTGCCCAGCATGCCCGGAACATTTTCATTGACGATGGCCAGGCGAACGCTGCCGTTTCTTTCCATGGCGATCTGGGGAAAGTTAACAGAGTTTTTAATGTTGCCGTTTTCCAGAAAATCACGGATCTGATCGACAGCCATAACAGCACAGTTATCTTCAGCTTCTTCTGTGCTGGCACCAATATGCGGCATCAGAATTGCTTTTTCATGGTTTAGTAATTCAGCTGTGGGGAAATCGCAAACATATTTACCGAGTTGACCATTATCCAGCCCTTGCATAAGCGCTTTAGTGTTGACGATGGCATCACGGGAAAAATTGAGTAAGACACAGCCAGGTTTAAAATAATTGATGGCTTTTTCATCGATCAGATTGCGGGTGCTGTCCAGCATAGGCAAATGCAAGCTCACAAAATCTGATTTGGCCAGCAGGGCTGTCATGTTTTCCTGCTTTTCAACCTGATTGGCTAGACGCCAGGCTGCGTCGACGGAAATAGCCGGATCATAACCCAGGACTTTCATCCCCAGATCAATTGCCGCATTAGCCACCATGGCCCCGATTGCGCCAAGGCCTACGACGCCTAAGGTTTTTCCGGCGAGTTCAGAGCCTTTGAAATTTTTCTTCCCGGCTTCGACTTGTGGTCCCAGTTCACTTAAATCTTCCTGCTCAGATAAAGAGCTGACCCAGTTGATCCCCTGGACAATACCACGTGAGGCAAGCAACATGCCGCAAATGACCAGTTCCTTTACGGCATTGGCATTGGCACCGGGAGTATTGAAAACCACGATACCCTGTTTGGTGTAATCATCAACAGGGACGTTATTAACACCCGCGCCAGCGCGGCCAACAGCCTTCAGGTTAGGCGTGACATTATCCATGGACAGCTTGAAGCTGCGCAGGACAATCGCATCAGGATTCTCAGTTTCAGAAGAAACTTCGTAATCAGAACTTGGAAAACGTGATAAACCCTTATCAGAAATTTGATTAAATGTCTGAATCTTATACATCTTTTGGATATTCCTATTGCTGCTAAATCTGGTCGAAAGCTGGTCCAGAATCTGGATTGATTTTTGAGGTGCTGTTCCCTCAAAAAAGAGCCGCATTTATACAGGGAAATCGGTAAAATTTCCAGTCAATGCCTGCGTTTTTTCAATAAGTTTAACAAATATCAAGAGCATTAATGCTGATGGCACATAAACAAGTCTGGAGTGTTTATTTAATAAAAACAGCCTGTGGGAAAATCTATACCGGCATCAGTACGGATATTGAGCGGCGTTTTCAGGAACATCAGAGTGGCGGTCGACTTGCCGCGAAATTCTTAAGAGGGAAAGGGCCGCTTAGTCTTGTCTATTCTGCCAAAATTGGAGATCGTTCCCAGGCTTCCCGGCTTGAATACCGGATTAAGCAATTACCGGCAGTCGAAAAAGCAAAAATTATCAGTGGAGAATTGTTAATTGCTGAGCTGTGAGCTGGCCAGATTGTTAGGTAGATAGTTCCTCAGTTTGCTGCATTTATCAGGTATAATCCCGCCCTTTATGGTTATGGAAATAAAAAAATGTCTGAAATTAAAAGCCTGATGCAGAAGCTTGGCGAGAATGCCCGGGTTGCCTCAAGGACAATGGCCGCTGCGTCAACTGAAGCAAAGAATCAGGCTTTACTGTATACGGCAGAAGCTATTGAGGCAAAGCGTGAAAGCCTTGTCAGTGCTAATGCAAAGGATTTGGCTGCAGGCAAAGCCAAAGGTTTATCAGTTGCCATGCTGGACCGATTGGAGTTTACCCCTGCGCGTATCGATAACATGATTGAAGGTTTACAGCAGGTAGCAGCGCTGGTCGATCCGGTAGGCGAAATAAGCGAGCTGCGTTATATGCCCAGTGGTATTCAGGTTGGCCGTATGCGTGTGCCAATCGGGGTGATTGGCATCATTTATGAGTCTCGGCCTAATGTCACAGCCGAGGCTGCCAGTTTATGCCTGAAATCCGGCAATGCCACGATTTTGCGTGGCGGTTCGGAGGCGATCCATTCCAATCAGGCGATAGCTGAATGCATCAGCCATGGACTGGAAAAAGCTGACTTGCCTGCGACAGCGGTTCAGGTTGTTGCAACAACTGACCGTGAAGCCGTGGGTCATATGATTACCATGCCGGAGTGTATTGACGTCATTGTCCCGCGTGGGGGTAAAGGCTTGATAGAACGGGTGAGCCAGGATGCCAGAGTGCCTGTCATCAAACATCTTGATGGTATTTGTCATGTCTATATTGATGATGGTGCTGATATGACCAAGGCAGTCAATATTGCCCTGAACGCTAAAACCAATCGTTACGGTGTCTGTAATGCGATGGAGACTTTGCTGGTTGCTGAATCAGTCGCCAAAGAGTTTCTGCCACAGATCATGCAGGTTTACGACGAAAAAGAGGTTGAACTGCGAGGATGTGAAGAGACTCTGGAAATTCTGCCGGGTATTGCAGCGGCCACAGCTGAAGATTGGGTCACCGAATATCTGGCACCGATACTGGCTATCAAAGTTGTCTCGGGTCTGGATGAAGCAATCACTCACATCAATACCTACGGGTCACAGCATACTGACACCATTGTGACTGAAGATTATGCCCGAGGTATGCGTTTTCTACGGGAAGTGGATTCCAGTTCGGTCATGATCAATGCATCGACGCGTTTTGCCGATGGGTTTGAATACGGACTGGGTGCCGAAATTGGCATCTCAACAGACAAGATTCATGCAAGAGGACCTGTAGGACTGGAGGGGCTGACATCCCAGAAATATATAGTCCTGGGTGATGGACATATCCGCAATTAAAAATATAGGTGTTTTAGGCGGGACTTTTGATCCGGTTCATTTCGGTCACTTGCGAACCGCGCTGGCAGCACAACAGGATTTTTCGCTGGATGAAGTTCGCCTGATTCCCTGTCATCATCCCGTACATAAAGAAGAACCTGAAGTTGCTGCCCAGCACCGCATTAGCATGTTGCACAGGGCTACCAAAGCGGAAAAAAGTCTGGTGGTTGATGTGCGTGAATGTATGCGGCCAGGCCCTTCTTACATGATTGAGACACTGGAGTCTTTGCGTACGGAATATCCTGATGACAGATTATTTTTGCTATTGGGTGCCGATGCCTTTAATAAACTTGAATGCTGGAAAGACTGGCAAAAGCTGTTTGAACTTGCGCATATCATTGTGATTACCCGGCCAGGTTGGGAAATAAATCCATCAGCGTCGGTCAGAGAGTTTTGTGAACATCGGACAGCTGCCAGTTTTTCCGAGATGTGCAAGAATCAGGCTGGCAATGTGCTGCCTTACAGTTTTATTCCGTTAATGATTGCATCAAGTGAAATCAGAAAATTACTGAAGGAGAATAAATCTGTACGCTATTTAATTCCCAATGCGGTCATTAAATATATCAAAAAACATAAACTTTATAGTTGAGGTCAACATTGAAGGTAGAAGAACTGAAAACTTTGGCAATTAACAGCCTGGATGATTTAAAGGGGCAGGATATTGTTTGCCTGGATGTCAGAGAGTTGACCTCGGTTTGTGACTATATGATTGTTGTTACAGGCACCTCGAATCGTCACATAAAAGCACTGACAGATGAATTGATCAAAAAAGTAAAACAAAGTGGCGGTGTTGTTTATGGTACTGAAGGACAAAATCAGGCAGAGTGGGTGTTAGTTGATCTGGGTGATGTTGTGGTGCATGCCATGCTGGCAGCTACCCGTGAGCTTTATGATCTTGAAGCGCTTTGGAGTATTACGGCGGAACGTGCAGAAAATGAACAGTAATGAAAATCCGTTTAATTGCAGTTGGTACTAAAATGCCAGCCTGGGTCGAGTCAGGCATTCTGGAATATCAAAAACGTCTACCTGCCGATTTCAGTCTATCCGTCATCGAAATTCCTCTCGCTAAACGCTCTAAAAATTCATCCACTGCTTCTGCAATGCAAAAAGAAACCAGGGCGCTCGTTGCAGCCTGTGACAAGTATGACTTTGTGGTGGCACTGGATGTTAAGGGACAGACTCTAAGTACGGAAAAGCTGGCTGAAAAAATTAATAAAATAAAAGATAGTGGGCGTGATATCGCTTTACTTATTGGCGGGCCAGATGGTTTTGCCAATGAGCATCTTGAAGCTGTGGATGCCCGCTGGTCTTTGTCCGCACTAACGCTGCCACACCCACTGGTACGTGTTGTATTGGTTGAACAGATTTACCGAGTCTGGTCTGTTTTAAACAATCATCCCTACCATCGATCTTAACTTACAAAAGGCTGAAAAATTCCTGTAAGCGAAGTCCATTGGCGCCGAGGTCACCCCGACCAACCCTGGAAAGCGATCGCGCATCAACGCGGGTTTGATTACCTTCAGCCTGTATGCGGATAACCACGTCATCCTTAAAGCGAAACCAGAAGGTTGATGCTACCGCTTCTATGCGACCTTCTTCCGGTACGGCAGCTGTAATTTCAAGCCCCATATTTTCAAGTGCAGCGAGGGCACGGTCGAAAACTTCCTGTGGACTGGCGTTAATGATTTGGGGGACCAGATCGGGGAAGGCTTCACGTTGCTGCTGTTTATGTTCCTCCACAGTAAACCCTTCCACAATGCCATATTCCATGGGGTTAGGGGCATTCGCTCGGAGGGGCGCATTCGCCACATACATCGGCGGGTTATCCAAATCAGTGGAAATATCGTGGATGACCGGATAAACCAGACGCGCCTGAACCGTGGCGGGAATATACCAGGCAAGAAAAGCGGAGATGGTGCCGATAGCAGCAAAAGTACAGAGTCTGCTTGTGTTTTTTGCTTTTGAACGTATTGCCAAGATGGCTACTGCAACTAGGCCAAGGCCACACAAAAGGGCTATCCAGTGGGTAAAAGGGTCAAGTCCGATTAATATTTGAAAGCCAGTACCAAACTCCCAGATATTCAGCCATGTTCCCGCCGGTGCCGCCAGAATTACCAGACCAACAAGCAGGCCAAGAACCAAAATGGCAATGGCTATCCAGTCCAGGTAAGTTTTTGAAGATGTACTGTCATTCATCGCTGCTACCCCTTTCGGTTTTAGTAAGTAGATTTGAGCCTATAGTAGTGTAAAGCAGGTCTGGTAACCAGTAAACCAGCTTTTGGTCTGCTTTGTTGGCTAGTGGTGAGAAGCTAGTGGAAGGGCAGGATATAACCACCCTGAAACCATATCAGTCTATCTGGCTAAGTAATAATGCTTTTTAGCTGAGCCTCAAAAAAAGTTGGCAAAACTTTATAAAAATACTGAAAATAGTGTCGGCAAGCGAGAGTTGATGTCTATCAAGCTCTATCCTGAAATTGCTTTTATCCATACGGTAAAGCAATTACATTGCAAGCATGGTTGGAATCTCCAGGAAGATAAAATGAAACATTCATATCTGGTTCTAAAAAATATTCTGGTTAACACAGTCTTGGTGTTTATCTGTGCGGGTTCTTTATCCGCTTGGGCACAGAATGACCTGGAGGGTCTTTTGTTAAATGCCTCGCCGGAAACCATTCAGGCTAATCCGGATCTTTTGTCATATATGCTTGGGCTGGCCGAGCCTGCTATTGCTGAAAATTGCGCCAGTTGTCACGGTGCTGATCTTGCTGGCGGCCCTGGTGTGCCCAATCTGGTCGATTATGAATGGCTCTGGGGTATTAATGGACTGGAAATGACAGGAGTCGAATCAGTCATGGAGATTATGCAGACCATTCTTTACGGTGTGCGAAATACGGATTGTACCGAGGAAATCAAACTGTTTGGCGGTTGTCCTGATACCCGTTATTCGGAAATGCCGGCCTATGGACAGTTGGGCTTTGATGAGGCCAGTCTCAATAACATGGTGGACTACGTGCTCGCACTTAGTGGCGAAGATGTAAATCCTTTTGCCGTTGAGGCAGCTTCAGCCCAGTGGCCGCTTTGTGTCGAATGTCATGGTGTTGATGGTACAGGTTACAAGCCTTTTGGTGGCCCTGATTTAACCGATGATATCTGGCTTTATGGTTCCACGGGTCAGGAAATTTTTGATGTATTAAATAATGGCCGCATGGGTGTTTGTCCCGCCTGGTCTGAAACGCTGGATGCGGCAACGATTAAAGCTGTAGCTACCTATATTTACTATAAAGCCAATGGTTTTATGTAACTTGCAAAAGCATTGATTAATGCCCCTTAAAATCTCGCACTTATAAGTCTTTCTTGCTATGATGCGCCGCTTTTCTTGCATAAGTGGCTATTCAGACAGGCATGAAAGCATTCTATGAAAACTTCAAACTGGGAATACTCGGCGGCGGGCAATTAGGCCGCATGTTAATTCAGTGCTGCCCGAATTTTGATATTCATACCAGTGTACTTGACCCTTCTTCCGAGGCTCCCTGCCATGGCATTGCCCATACGTTTCAGCAGGGTTCGTTTAATGACTACGAGACGGTTTATAACTTTGGCAAGCAAGTCGATTTATTAACCATTGAAATTGAAAATATCAATGTTGATGCCTTATATCAGCTTGAAAAAGAAGGCCTGCCAGTCTATCCGCAACCTCGTGTGATTGAAATAATTCAGGATAAACGTAAACAGAAACAGTTTTATCTGGAGCAGGGCATCCCCACTGCAGATTTTGTCTTGGTGGATGGTCTGGATGATATCCGCCAGCATGAAAACTTTTTGCCTGCATTCAACAAACTGGGGCAGGGTGGTTATGATGGCGGCGGCGTTGCCAGACTCACCAGCCTGGATGATCTGGAGAAGGCCTTTGATGCCCCGGGATTGTTGGAAAAAGCTGTTGATCTTGATCGTGAAATTTCGATTATTGCTGCCCGCAACAAACATGGGGATATTGCAGTCTATCCAATCGTTGAGTGTGTATTTCACCCGGAGCATCATCTGGTTGATTATTTGATAGCGCCGACTACGCTGGCTAATTCCTTACAGGACAGGGCTATTGAAATCGCCAGCGAGCTGGTAAAAAAACTGGAGATTGTCGGTATTCTGGCGGTAGAGATGTTTATCAGCAAAGACGGTGAAGTGCTGGTGAATGAAGTGGCTCCCCGTCCGCATAACAGTGGTCACCAGACCATTAATGCCAATGTGACCTCACAGTACGAACAATTATTACGAGCCATCCTGGATTTGCCTTTGGGTTCCACTGCGATCAATAAACCGTCCGCCATGGTGAATTTGTTGGGCGAGGAAGGCTATACTGGTCCGGTACATTATCAGGGCTTAAATAAGGTGCTGGTGATTCCTGGTGTGCATTTGTTTTTATATGGCAAAGCTGAAACACGCCCGCACCGAAAAATGGGGCACATCACAATAGTTGATGAAGATAGAGAAAGCTTGATTTCAAAAATCCATCAGGTCAAGCAGAGTATAAAAATTATCAGTCAGGAATAGAGGGTTCACTAAATGAGTAAACCAAAAGTCGGCATTATTATGGGAAGCAGTTCTGATTTGCAGGTGATGCAGCAGGCAGCAGATATATTGCAGGACTTTTCTGTTGCTTGTGAAGTTTCGGTTGTTTCCGCACACAGGACACCTGAAGCAATGATGGAGTATGCAGCCAGTGCCAGAGATAGGGGGCTGTCGGTCATTATTGCCGGTGCCGGTGGTGCTGCACATCTGCCGGGTATGGTGGCTTCGGTGACTACCTTGCCGGTAATCGGAGTGCCGATAAAATCTTCCAATTCCATTGATGGTTGGGATTCCGTGCTATCCATTCTGCAAATGCCTGCGGGTATTCCCGTAGCAACGGTTGCACTCGATGGTGCCAAAAATGCGGGCATTCTGGCAGCTGAGATTATTGGCGCTTTTTATGCTGACGTCGCTGACAAGCTGGCAGCTTATAAACAGACCCTAAAAGCAAAAGTACAGAAAATGAACGATGAGTTATAAATAACTGACTCGTTGTTGTTAGCTTTAAGTAAGAATCAACTTTTACTCTGTCGCCTTTAACATTATAATTTCCAACCGTTCCTGCCCAGCAGAATTCTTTTAATTAATTAACGGATATCAAGATGTTTCAGTCTATCGAACGGCGCCCCCCTGACCCAATTCTGGGCCTTTCAACTGCCTATAAAAAAGACAGCAACCCAAACAAAATTGACCTGGGTGTTGGCGTCTATAAAGACGAAAAGGGTAACACACCTGTAGTTTCTGCCATTAAAAAAGCTGAGCAAAAACTGTGGGAAACGGAAGATTCCAAATCCTACATCGCCCAGGCCGGACCGGAAGGCTTTAACCGTCATATGCTGGAGATGGTGTTAGGCAGTGGTAGTTCAGCATTAAGTGAACAGCGAGCCTGCAGTATCCTGGCGCCGGGAGGCTCTGGTGCCTTGCGACTGGCAGCTGAATTTATTGCAGCCAATTTCAAAGATACCCGGACCTGGGTTAGCACACCAACCTGGGCAAACCACGTGCCTTTGTTAAGTTCAGCAGGTTTGAATCTGGCTGAGTATCCTTATTACAACTATGACAGGCATGAAATTGATATTGACCGCATGATGGATACGCTGAAACAGGCAACTGTCGGTGATCTTGTTTTGGTTCACGGTTGTTGCCATAACCCATGCGGTGGAGATCTTAGCCATGAGCAATGGCAGGCTTTTGCTGAAGCAGCTGAAAAACAGGGCTTCACACCCTTTGTTGATTTAGCTTATCAGGGGTTGGGTAATGGGCTGGAAGAAGATGCTTCCGGCCTTCGTCTGCTGGTTGAAAAGCTGCCAGAGGTCATCATTGCTTCCTCCTGTTCCAAAAACTTTGGTTTATATCGAGAAAGAACCGGCGCTGTTATTTTGGTTGGTGAAACTTCCGAGCAGGTCAGTGCTTCGGCTTCGCAGGTCGTGTCTACAGCAAGGCAGATTTATTCCATGCCACCTTCACACGGCGCGGCAATGGTTGAGATCGTATTGTCTGACCCGGAGTTAAAAGCTGAATGGCTGGCAGAATTGACAGAAATGCGTGAGCGCATCAATGGCCTGCGTGGTCAGTTAGTGGCAAAACTAAAAGCTGCGGGTGTTGATCAGGATTTCTCTTTTATTGAAAGAGAGAAAGGCATGTTCTCGTTCCTGGGCTTAAGTCCTGAGCAGGTACAGACGCTGATCGATGATTACAGTATCTACATGGTTAAATCCAGCCGTATCAATGTTGCAGGTATCAGTAACAGCAATATTGATTATCTGGCGCAGTCCATTGCCAGCGTGCTCTAAAATTTGAAACCGGGTGTCAGAGTAAATCAAAAAATTACTCTGACACCCGGTCTCAACTCTTTAGAACCAAGTATCAGAAAGAATAACTCGCATTCATCCCGAAAGTTCTGGGGGCACCTGACTGCCTGTAGATTTCATTCTGCCAGCCGTTGCGGGCGTCGGCGGCAAAATACAAGCCATGCACGGCGTACTTTTCATCAGTCAGGTTTCTTGCCCATAAAGTGAGGTCAACTTTGCCAAGCTGATAATTCAGGCTTGTGTGCATCTGGGTATAACCATTCAGTTGACCATTGTGATAGTACCCATAATAGCTTTTATCTCTGCCTTCGATTTCTATTTTTAATTTAAGTGCGGGTGTCAGTAAATACACGCCGCTCAAACTATATTGCCAATTCGGTGCTTTGGCCTGATCACGCCCACTGCGAGCAATAAAACTATTGCTGTCGAGGTCGAAGACTCCAAGCTGGTCGACTTCTGTTTCCAGTAAGCCCAGGCTTAGCGAAAGCTCAAGATTATGATTAGCCTGATAATTACTCTCCAGTTCTAAGCCATAATTACTGGCGTCACTGGTGCTATCCAGATAGCCAATCCACAAGCCAGCGCTGGCATCCCACATCCAGCTTTCCAGTTGTGCCTGGTTACGGTTGGTATGAAAAAGTGTGGTCCGCAGACTTAAGGAGTCATCGAGAAAGTAACGTTTTAGTCCAAGCTCCTTGTTCAGCAGGGTTTCAGTGTCAAAACGTAATTTATCAGCGGTGAATGTTTGAAAGGGTGCAGACATCCAAATGGCGTTGGCACTGGCGGAGGTGTTTACGCCGCCGGGTTTTTCTGACTGGGTGAGGCTGGCATAAATCAAAGTATCATTAATCAGGTATTCGAGGCTGAGTTCTGCGCCCAGAAGATTTTCAGTATTTTCTGAAATAAACAGATTGGTATCAGAATAATCATCTGTATAGCGTTCATAGCGTAACCCACCGACCAGCGTCAGGCTTTGACCGAGTGAGAACTGATACTGACCGTATAAAGCATAGCGTTGTGCCGAATAGTCAGAGTCCGAAGTAAAGTCACCAAAAAACAGGCTTTGGTACTGATAAGCCAGATGCTCATCAGAAGCTTTCGCATAGATGCCGGCAACCAGTGTTTCATCAAGCGAAGTGAACCTGAGATCAAGCACTTTTTGCCTGGAATCACGAATAAAACCTTCGGTGGCCTGATCAAAGTCAAAGGCAGTACAGGCAGGTTCTGTATTACAGAATGTCGAATTCACCCAATCGGCATCATAACTGTAATCATTTTTATTATCGGTGATGCTGAGAATCAGCGTTATTTCGTGGGCTTTATTTATCGACCAGTTTGCATTCAGGGATGAAGCAAAAAGTTCATTGCCGTCCTGTCCTGGCTGATCAGACCAGGTATCTCTAATGCCATCAAGAGACCAGCCGTCGTAGCCATTCTCGCTATTAAAGTGGAGCAGATTAAAGCTAATGTTGAAATTATTATCAGCCTGCCAGTCCAGCATGGTGCGCAGGTTTCTTTCCTGATAAGCATTGCTGTCGTCCACATTCAGAAAGTGGTTTTTAATGAAGCCATTTGCCTGGTTCTGCTGCAGACTGATTCGACCCAGAAGGTTGTCGGCTAACGGTCCGCTGGCCGAAACCCCCAGGTTTTGCTGGTTATAGTTGCCTAGTCCTGTTGTCAATGATGCCGTGAATTCTTCACTGGGGCGAAAGCTTTTTAAATTAATCAAACCGGCATGACCAGAGCTGCCAAAGCGGGTGCCTTGTGGGCCTCTTAAAACTTCGATTTGCTCAATACCGAAAAGGGACGCTGCCGCTGCGTTTGATCCCAGTTCAATGTTATCCAGATTGATGCCTACCGAAGGGTAGTATTTAGGATCCTGAAACTGTTCAAGATCGCCAATACCTCTAAGTTGTATAAAGCGGCTGCGAGATCCGGCCGAAGACCAGCTCAGATTTGGAATTGATGAAAAGGCTTCTTCAAGATGCTGGGCACCACGCATTTGTATTGCATCGACAGAAATTGCACTGACGCTGTTAGCGCTCTGCATGAGTGGTGTATTAAAGAAGTCAGCACTGATGATAACTTCTTCTATAACAGAGTCAGACTCTTGTGCAACGCTGGTAATACTGCTGAGAAAAAAAGAAAAACCTAGCAGGCTGTTTAAAAAGTATTTCACGTGTTCTCCGTAAAAATACCAACGGAGAAAGAAGGAAAAGTTGCAGAGATTAGATATCGATGTGTAGAGAGGCAACTTTTTTACCCTATTCCTACGCCAGTATTAACTGGTTCAGGTTCAAAGGGTTCATTTCTTCTTTTAACACAAAAGCAGAAACATCTCAGGCTATAGCCACCCCTCAGGATGCTTTGTACTTTAGTGCAGCGCCTGGTTTTTTACAAGAGTTATAACTTTAAAAAAATTTTGTAAACAATAAGACATTGTTTAATAGAGCAAGTATGGCTTCGACCTTGATATCAATATGACTGCATTTTAATTAAAAAATGTTTCCTATAAAGTTGCGAGATCAAATGATCAATAAAGATAATTATCTGGAAACATTATGCCAACCAACACTCAAGCATTTGTAGATTTTCTAATAACAGAGCTAAATCTGGATGAAGCACAGCAGCCTGAATTAGGCAATTGGGGGCGTATGGGGTCTACACTGGGTGCCTTGAGCCTGAAGCTTAATCTCATGGATATGGAGAAAATAAACAGCCTGCTTGAGGTGCAGGAGCAAACCGGCGGATTATTCGGAGATGTTGCTATTGAACTTGATTATCTTAATGGTGAGCAGGTTGAAAAATTATTAAGTATTCAAAAATGGAGCCGTCGGGCCGAAGTCCTGCATCGTTTATTGCTGGCTGGCACAATTGATGAAGAAAAATACCGGGAATTAGCGGCGAAAGTGTATATAGTCTGAGGCTCTCAGCTTATATGGTTGCTGCCTGTACCTGTTTGAACCTTTGCATATTACTCCCGCTTACTGCTGTATAAGCTATGTTGTGTTCTTTCAGTTTGGCCTGATATAAACGAAACAGCTCTTCTCTGTTTTTTGGGCTCTCTCTTAGGGGATCAGGTTCCCAGGGAATCTGCCAGTCACAAAGAATATAATGACGCGAACTTTCTTGAAGTGCCTGTTTGAACTGTTCCAGTATCCAGGTGTCACAATTACCGAATTTCACTTCACTCCAGACAATAAGAACCAGCAGGTCAGTATCGCAAATGAGTTGTTCCGGTTGTTGCAGGAGGGCTTCTTTTTCCTTGCTCACGTGTTGCTTTGCAATAGCAAGGATATCAGATTGTTGATAAACAAAATCCGGATTACTGGTCTTGTCATCTAGATAAATTCGTGCCTGCTCAGATAGTAGGGGTACTGACCAGTAATTGGCCAGTGTGGACGCCAGAGTCGTCTTGCCTGACGACTCCGGTCCGGTGAGCACATGAATTCGGGTCATAACAGATTAAAGTGGCTGACCTTCAGTGTCCAACTCGACAATGTTATATCCGAGGTCTACCAGCGAGTCCTCAATCAGCATTTTGTCACCAACAACGACGAGTACCATTTCTTCAACCGGCAGATGTTCTTGAGCCAAAGCGTTAACTCTTTCAACAGTCAGGTTGTTAATAATCTGTTGTTGTCTGCTGACGAAATCCCTGTCCAGATCATATTCAATAATCTGTCTCAGTAAACGGGATTTTTGTCCGGGTGTTTCATAATCAAGGGCTTCACTCTGGCCAATCGCATTTTTGGTAAAAGCGAGTTCTTCCGGAGTAATGCCCTGATCCCTGAACTGCGTAATTTCAGTCATGAACTGCACAATGGAATCTGCAGTTGAATCGGCTCTGACACTGGCAGAGGCTGTGAATGGCCCAGGATATTGGGTTGCCGCAAAGCTACTACGGGCTCCATAGGTATAACCCTTGTCTTCGCGTAAATTCAGATTGATACGGCTACTGAATGCCCCACCTAGTGGATAATTCATCAAATAGCGTTCGAAATATTCACCGGTAGCGTCATAGGTCAGGTCACTCATGTAGCCGATTCTGATTTCAGATTGGGGTGCCTGCGGCTTATCAATCAGATACAAGGTGTTTTCAGTGATGACAGGGCTGGCAGGAAGTGCAGGTAATTCAACATTCTGATTCTCTACCTTGGTCAGGAAATCCAGTTTGGGCATGATTTCATCCTGTGTAATGTCACCGATAACAACGACATCAAGCACCTGTGAAACCAGACTTTGACGACTGAAAATCTGCATATCTTCAAGCGTGATATTTTCCAGCGTTTCTATTTCGCCCACAGCAGGTATGGCAAAAGGATGGTCTTCTCCATAAATCAACTGCCGATACACATTCGAAGCTATGGAGCTCGGCTGTTCCTTGTCAGCTTCGATACTTTCAATGGATTGCTGGCGTAAGCGGGTCAGGTCATCTTCGGTAAAAACTGACCTGAATAAGCGTTCTTCAAGCAAGGCCAGTGTGGCATCCAGATTGCGAGTCAGGCTGCGCATATTGATAGTTGTTGACTCCGCGCCAGCGCTAACAGTGATATTGCTGCCCAGTTTATCCAGTTCGATTTCAAATGCTTCGGCACTGTAATTTTCAGTGCCTTCATTCATCATGTCAGCCGTAAGACTTGCCAGGCCGTATTTTTCAGCAGGCTCCAGTAAATGCCCGCCATCAAAACTCATGCGTATGTTAACGGTTGGAATTTCAGTATTCAGAGCGCCAATAATATCGATACCATTATCCAGCGTGGTCTCCCAGTATTCCGGCATGATGACCAGAGGGCTGGGTCCAGCTTCAGGTTTTATTGAACGATCAAAGGAAGAAACGACCACGCGTTCTTCCAGATTATCGTTGGCACTTTCCAGGCGACTCAGGCGTTCAGGAATCATGAAGTTATCAGCTTTTGCCTGTCCTTCAGGATCATCACCGGGAACAATACTTTGAATAACGGCGGCTTTATCTTTTATGTAAGTGTTGTAGACACGCAGAATATCTTCTTTGGTTAAGTTCTGAATCGCTTCCAGCTCTTCAGGGATGATGTTGGGGTTATCATAAAAGGTCTGATAGTAGGCCAGTTGTGAAACTTTACCGCTGACGCTGGCCAGGCTATTGATGAGACCAGCTTCCTGTTGGGCTTTGTAAATCTGTAAATCTTCATCAGAAATGGAATCTTCATTAAAATTTTCCAGTACGGCGCGCATTTCATCTTCAAACTGGCTCAAGGGTGTGCCGGGAAACGGCATCACATAAAAAGTCAATGAACCTGCCAGCTCCATGGTGTTGTTGAAACCGGTTGCCGCAATGGCTTTATTGGTGAGCACAAATTCTTTGTAGAAAACTGATTTGCGCCCACCGGTAATCACTTCATTTAAGGCTTCCAATGCGACTTTATCCGGATGGCTCAGTGGAACAGTAGGGTAGGTGAAAAGCAAAGCCGGAAAGCGTATGTTTTCATCAACATAGGAAACATAGCGATCTTCATTCAGGCTGATTAATTCCCGGGAGTCAGCTTGCACTTCAGGGCCTGATGGAATTTCACCAAAATATTTGTTGACCAGATTCAAGGCTGCGATTTCATCAACATTACCGCCAATGGTCAGTGTGGCGTTGTTGGGGCCGTACCAGCGTAAGAAGAAATTCTTCAGATCGTCCAAAGTAGCGGCATCCAGATCTTCCGGGTAACCGATAGTAGGCCAGGAATAGGGGTGTTCCGGGGGGTATAGTGCTGCTGAATTGATTTCGTTAAAGCGGCCGTAGGGGCTGTTATCGACATTTTGACCGCGTTCGTTTTTTACCGTGTCACGTTGGTTTTCAAATTTTTCTTCGGTGACGGCATCCAGCAGAAAGCCCATGCGATCAGACTCAAGCCATAACATGGTTTCCAGTTGATTGCTTGGCACAGTTTCGAAGTAATTGGTTCTATCAAGGTTGGTTGTGCCATTCATGGTGCCGCCGGACTCAGTCACAATGCGGAAGTGCTCATCATCCCCCACATGCTCGGAACCCTGAAACATCATGTGTTCAAAGAAATGCGCAAAACCGGAGCGACGAGGCTCTTCACGGGCGGAACCAACATGGTAAGTCACATCAACTCTGACAATAGGGTCTGAGTGGTCTTCGTGGATGACAACAGTCAGGCCATTTTCCAGCTGGAATTTACTGTAAGGTATCAGCAGTTCATCATTGTCGGCTGTCACACGCTCCAGCAGCGTGATGCCTGCAGGCAGGGAATTGCCGCCACTATTGGCATCCACGACAAGAGGTGCGTCATTTTCAGGAGAACCAGATTCGCCACAAGCGAACAACAAACAGCAAATGCTTATTAGAGTTAATGCCTTTGCTGGAAATTTATGGATAGTAAACATGCTGTACCTTTTTACTTTTAAAGAAGGGTATCCGCGAAATTAAAGCACAAGATGTCGAGAGTCGCTAGCCATGAGGGCTGGAATCCGCTAGCTTTAGTATCTGCAAGCTGGGAGATAAATATGTTCAATGAGTTAATGCAGAAGCTATCAGAAGTCCTGGCAGTTAATCCTTTTACTGAGCTTTTAAGCCGGTCTTTTTATAGTTTCCCCACTGTTGAGGTCATACATGTTGTGACCTACGGGACTTTTTTTGGCGGCATGATGATGCTGGATTTTCGCCTGTTGGGTATTGGGCGTTTTATTTCCAGTCAGCAAACCATGAGGCACATACTGAATATAGCCTTGATTGCTTTTGCTCTGGCGGTTACCAGCGGTATTGTTTTTTTCTTTGTAACGCCCTGGGAATATCCGGTAAATCCAATTTTTCAATACAAAATGCTGCTCATAATACTGGCTGGCCTGAACGCACTCTGGATGCATAAATACCTGCTGGCTGATATTCAGCAATGGGATATGGATGTATTGCCGCCACTTAAAGTCAGAATTTCAGCTTTCATTTCGATCTGTCTCTGGGTTGGTGTGGTTGCCTGCGGTCGCCTGATCGCCTACAGCTCAAGCTATGGCCTGAATTACCCTGCGCTGAATTTTTAATATTAGCGGTAAGACTGGTATTTCTTGACCGAAAACGTTAATAAATTGGCGATCAGCGCAAAAATAAAGACAATCGTATCGATAAAAATTTTGAGGCATAGCCATACTACAAATTGTATTTTTCCTGGCCAGCCCAAATTTAAAAAACCCTCGCCGCTGTCCAGATAGCCTCTGAGAAGCCGGTTTCTCCTGAGCCAGCGGTCAAGGGAGGGTGAATGCCTGGCTGCAATCATGGCGGCAATGGCGAGAAATAATAGCCCAGGGATGATAGGCAATATCAGGCCAACAACGCCGACAGCAAGGCAAATCAAAACAAATATAATGGCCAAGAGCTTGGCCAATAAACTATTTAGCCTGGATGACTTATATTGATTTTCAGGAATATGGTATTGCATGCTAAGTCCTAGTACTGGTATTTGTGGCAAGGACTGTAATCATCACGATAACTATAGCGATGGGCTTCGTGATTTATTTCCTTACAGTTGAACGTCGTTTATTACTTGAAAGCAAAACTGCGCAGGAAGAAAAATTAATGCAGGCGCGATTGAAACATATAGAACGTGACGATGATGGTTTTAATTTCTTGCGTGAAAAGCCAAAACTTGATAGCAAGGCAGATCAACTCTTGCGCAAATAAAGTAAAAGTTTGCTTTATAAATTAATAGATAGTTAAACAGGCTTCCTGTAACTTTTATTCCATGGCTAGACAATTGTTAAAACTCCGTAATGTCCCGGAAGATGAGCTTGCTGAAATTTATGAGTTGCTGGAGGCTCATGAGGTCGAGTTTTATGAAACCAGCGCCGGTAACTGGGGCATTTCCATGCCAGCATTATGGCTGCGCAATGATGAAGACTACAGTCGTGTTCGTGATTTGCTGGATGAGTATAGTGAGCAAAGATACCAGCGTGCCCGTGAGGAATATGAATATTTAAAACAGACAGGGAAAGCACGGACTTTCTTGGACATAGCCCGGGAAAACCCGATAAAGGTAGCTTTGTATTTGGCTATCGTATTTGTCCTGGTATATTTCTCTATTGCGCCTTTCATTAATATAATGTGAGACGGTGCTTATACCTTGCACTTAATGACTTAATAAATGTAAAACAAATTCAAACAGAAAAGAGGGAACAGGTCGCTTATGTCAAATGCAATAATCAGTACCCAGGTATTAGGTTTACACTGGGAAGTCTCGGATCCGTTTCTTTTTTGTGCCTTCCATAATGATAAATTCCCAAAAGGTAATGAACGCCTGGGGCCGGATGCTTCTTTGGCCGGCAGGCCTATTGGCCAGGATTTTCAGCTTAAAGATGGCTGGCGTATGTACCATGGTCAACGTGTTGCCGGTTTTCCGGTGCATCCACACCGGGGGTTTGAAACCGTCAGTATTGTTCCGGTGGGACTTGTTGACCATGCTGATTCGATGGGCGCAGCTGGGCGCTACGGTAACGGTGATGTGCAATGGCTGACAACGGGTCGAGGTGTGCAGCACAGTGAAATGTTTCCACTGCTTAATCGGGAAGCTGATAATCCCTTACTGTTTTTTCAGATCTGGCTGAATCTGCCTGCAGAAAGCAAAATGACAAAACCGCATTTTTCCATGTTCTGGAATGAAGAAATCCCGATTTATGAAACCCAGGATGAAGCGGGTAATAATATAAAAATAAAAGTCGTTGCAGGTGAGATAAACGGCGTTAAAGCATTAGCGCCACCACCGGATTCCTGGGCAGCCAGAGCAGAAAGCAAAATCAATATGTGGTTGATCGACTTGGCGCCAGGCGCAAGTTGGACACTTGCTGCTGAAAGTGCTGATTTAAATCGCAGACTGTATTTTTATGCTGGCAACAGCATACAGGCAGATGGGCATACTATTGCCGTAAATACCGGCATACACCTGAATTCAGGCGTTGATTTTCCTATTAAAAATGCCGGCAATAAAACGGCTCGATTCCTGCTGCTGCAAGGTAAACCAATTGGCGAACCTGTTGCGCAGTACGGACCATTTGTCATGAATACCCGCAGAGAGTTGGAACAGGCTTTCAGTGACTACCAGAGAGATCAGTTTGGTGGTTGGCCCTGGCAGCATCAGGATCAGGTTCATGGTCGCAGAGGACGCTTTGCCATTCATGAGGATGGCAGAGAAGAAGAGCCGGCCTGATTAATTGATGAAGGGTACTTAGAATGTCTGAAGAGCTCGAACAAGCCCAGGAAATTTACGATCTGATTGTGACATATCTGGTTACTTATGGTTTCTAGGTGCTTGGCGCAGTCATTATTGTTGTCGTTGGTATCTTTGTCGCCAATAAGGTTGCTGACAAGCTGAATGGCTTCATGCTTAGTAAAAATATTGATGTAACGCTGAGTAAATTTACAGCCAGCACCATCAAGATAATTATCATTGTCATGATCGCCATCATGGCCCTGGGGCGCCTGGGGATCAGTGTGACACCTTTCGTTGCCGCCATTGGTGCCTTGTCATTGGGAGCCGGGCTTGCCTTGCAAGGCTTGCTTTCAAATTATGGGGCCGGCATCAGTATCATTGTTGCGCGCCCATTTGTCGTGGGGGATACGATTATGGTGCAAGGTGTCAGTGGTGTCGTAAAAGATATCAAGTTGGGTTACACCATTCTGACTAATGAAGATGAAATAATTATCACCATACCCAACCGGCATATCGTCGGTGAAATTATTCACAATTCCTATGCGAGCAGCATGCTGGAATTATCGGGGGGTATTGCTTATCACTGTGATCCGGAACAGGCCATTGAAGTAATAACAAAAGTGTTTGATGGGATGGAAGGAATTGACCCAAATAAACCCCCGCAAATCGGGATTGATGAATTTGCGGACAGCAGTATCAATATCAGTATGCGTTGTTGGGTTTTGACAACTGAACTATTCAATACCAAATACCGGATTAATATGGCTGTGCATAAGGCATTAAGCCAGAACAATATAGACATTCCATTTCCGCAGCGTGATGTGCATTTGATTCAGGCCAGTGATGCCTGACAGAGCAGTGCATTATTCAATCTTACTGGCAGGCGGGCTTTCTTCGCGCATGGGTGAGGATAAGGCCGAGCTGAAAATTGCAGGAGAAAGTTTTTACCAGCGGGCCCTTAAACTGCTCAAGTCAGTACACAGTGAACTTATTCTTGTGAGTGGCCGTGAAAGTCAAGCTGACGCAATTCCTGTCCCCGATATAATTCCACATGCAGGACCGCCAGGCGGGCTTTATTCCTGTCTGGAGTATTTGCGAGGAATGGGTAAACTGGATGACTCACCTTTGCTGCTCATTCCGCTAGATATGCCATTACTGCACAAAGAAGCGCTAATGATTTTGCTGGAAGGTGTGCAGGAGCAGGAGGCATGTCATTTTGATGGAGAAGTGCTGCCTTGTGTTGTGCGTGCGAGTGAAAACCTACGACGGCATGTAGAGGGCTTATTTGCCGAAAGTTATAAGCCTGGGGGCAAACGTTCCATGCGGGCAATTTTAAATTTTTGTAACAGTAAAGCCTTAGGGAAAAGTTTATTTTCAGTAGAGGTGTTTAAAAATATTAATACCTATCAAGACTACATCTCCATGATTCCAGACTAAATCGAGAAGAGAGTAGGATTGAGTAGTCTGGAAATAGACTAATGAAATTTAGGATGATTTATTAATGTCTGAATTAATAACAATTGGATGGCAGGAATGGGTTGCTCTGCCAGAACTCAGTAGCGTTCCTATCAAAGTAAAAGTTGATACTGGTGCAAAAACCTGTGCTTTACATGCTTTTAAGGTTGAACCTTATGAAAAAGAGGGTCAGTCTTATGTGAAATACCTGGTGCACCCCTACCAACATGATGATTCGCAATTTATCGAATGTCATTCTTTAGTGGTGGATCAGCGTGAAGTGAGTGATTCTGGCGGGCATCGTGAAATGCGTTATGTTATTCAGACAACAGTTTCTCTTGCTGGAAATAAATTTTCTGCTGAGATTACGCTGACTGACCGGGACACAATGAAATTCAGAATGTTGCTTGGCAGAAATGCACTAAGAAACAAATACCTTGTAGATTGCAGCAAGTCGTTTATGCTTGGAGGCAAATTCGATTCGCCTGATGATGCTTAAAATATAATTTACAATTCAAGGCAATCCAATAGCTGTTTTGGATTCAATTGTTATTTTTAGCAGATACTAAAACAATTAATTCCCTGAAAAGAGAAAATAACTAATTACTTAAAAGGTGGTTTCAATGGATATCGCGATACTATCGCGCAATGTAAAACTTTACTCAACTCGAAGACTAATTGAGGCAGCAAAAGAGCGTGGACACCATATTCGTACACTTGATCCTTTAAGATGTTATATGAATATTGCCTCGCATCGTCCCACCATACATTACAAGGGTGAAGACTTAAAAGGCTTTGATTACATCATTCCGCGTATCGGGGCATCCGTGACCTTTTATGGTACGGCGGTACTCAGACAATTTGAAATGATGGGGGTTAATTCCCTCAACGAGTCTGTCGCCATTTCCCGGTCAAGAGATAAACTAAGGGCGTCACAGTTATTATCGAGAAAAGGTATTGGTTTGCCGATCACAGGTTTTGCCAATAAACCGGACGATATCAAGGATTTGATTAAAATGGTCGGTGGGGCGCCTCTGGTAATCAAGTTGCTGGAAGGGACTCAGGGCATTGGTGTGGTGCTGGCAGAAACGCAAAAAGCGGCCGAGAGTGTTATTGAATCTTTTCTGGGCATGAACATCAGTGTCCTGGTGCAGGAGTATATTAAAGAAGCCGGCGGTGCGGATATCCGCTGTTTTGTGATTGGGGGTAAAGTAGTTGCCTCCATGAAACGTCAGGCTCTGGAGGGTGAGTTCAGATCGAATATTCACCGGGGAGGATCCGCCTCTTTGATCAAAATTACACCGGAAGAGCGTTCAACCGCGGTGAGGGCAGCAAAAACAATGGGCCTTAATGTTTGTGGTGTGGATATATTACGTTCCAATCACGGTCCACTTGTAATGGAAGTTAATTCCTCTCCTGGACTGGAGGGTATAGAAGAAGCTACAGGTAAGGATATTGCTGGCCAGATTATTCGGTTCATGGAAGCCAATCTTAAGCCGGGCAATACCAGAACACGGGGTAAGGGTTAAGAGATAAATAGATATATGCGTAGTTCTTTTACTATTGGTGGCAGTACCGTAAAGCCGGGAGAACGAAAGGCCATCGATATCAACATTCCAGCTTTATACACGCATAATGAAATGACCTGGCCTGTCTATGTTATTCACGGGAAAAAGCCCGGTCCGGTATTATTTCTTTCAGGCGCCATTCATGGCGATGAGATAAATGGCGTGGAAATAATCAGGCGTGTACTCAATAAAAAATCAATCAACAGGCTCAGTGGAACTTTAATAGCTATTCCTGTTGTCAATATTTTTGGTTTTATCAATAAGTCCCGATATTTGCCTGACAGACGGGATTTAAATCGTTCTTTCCCTGGAAGCAGTAAGGGCTCTTTAACCTCCCGTATGGCTAATTTATTTTTTAAGGAAATCGTTTCCAAGTGTACGCATGGTATTGATTTGCATACAGCTGCCATTCATCGGGACAATTTTCCGCAGGTAAGGGCAGCACTGGATAATCCTGAAACGGAAAGTATGGCAAGGGCTTTCAATTCACCGGTAATTATCGATACCGAAATTACTGAAGGAACCTTGAGAAGCGCGGCACAAAAAATCAATATTCCGGTTGTGGTTTATGAAGCTGGCGAAGCGCTGCGCTTTGATGAAGTCGCCATTCGGGCAGGCGTGAAAGGGATTATCAGTACAATGCGGGAACTGGACATGCTGCCGACATTGAAAAAATCTTCGACGAAAAGAGAGCCCTATGTTGCGCGTTCAAGTACCTGGATAAGGGCACCACAAAGCGGGATTTTCAGAAGCATCAAGTCTCTGGGAGAAAAAGTAGAAAAAGATGAGCTGCTTGGTCTGGTGTCAGATCCCTTCGGTGAAGATGAAGAAAGTGTAAGAGCTCTGCATTCAGGTATCATTATTGGCAGAACCAATATTCCCCTGGTGAATGAAGGTGAAGCTCTGTTTCATATTGCACGCTTTGAAAATTCAGCCAATGTGCTTGAAAAAGTTGAAGAATTTCAGAATGAGATGAACCCGGCAACGGATAAGACGACATCAAATGAACCGCCTATAGTCTAGTTCCGGACCAGTAAATAAAATAATAGATTTCCCTCTGTTTCTGTTGCAGAATGCGCCCCCTCTGCATGATTCAAAGCTTGATTCATTGCCCTATGTAGGGAATATTTATTGCTGCCTCCGGAGAACAATATGAACCAGCAATACAAAGCTCCTTGGAGTGTTCAACATTCAGTTGAGCTATATGGTATTCAGCGTTGGGGTAATGATTATTTCGGCGTCTCTGATGATGGCAAGCTCGTGGCTAAAACCCTGAATGCCGCAGTCCCCATACTGGATATCATTGAAGGCATGCAGGAACGCGACCTGCAAATGCCGGTGTTGCTGCGGATTGAAAATATACTTGATGCGCAAATAAAGCGTCTGAATGATGCCTTCGCTAATGCGATTGAAAATGCGGACTATCACTCTGTATATCGCGGTGTTTATCCGATAAAAGTTAACCAGCAAGCCCAGGTAGTAGAGGAGATTGCGGATTTTGGTGCGCGCTTCAACCATGGTTTTGAAGTTGGCAGCAAGGCGGAAATGATTGCTGCATTATCGACCCTGGATGTCTCTGAAAGTTTGCTGATTTGTAATGGTTACAAGGATGAAGAGTTTATAAAGCTCGGGCTGGAGGCATCGCAATTAGGATTTAAGTGTTTCTTTGTATTGGAAACGCCGACTGAATTACCCATCATCATCAAACTCAGTAAGGAGCTTGGTATAGAGCCGAATATCGGCGTGCGTATCAAGATGATCACTCAGGTCAGCGGGCACTGGAACACCACCAGTGGTGAACGTTCGGTTTTTGGTTTGAATACAACGCAATTGATGCAGGTTGTCGACACGCTGAAAGCAGAAAACATGCTGCAAAGTTTGAAACTATTGCATTGTCATCTCGGTTCTCAAATTCCCAAAATTAAGGAAATCCGCAGCGGTGTAGTAGAGGCTTGCCGTTATTATGCTGATCTCGTAAAAGAAGGAGCTGCGCTGACACATATAGACCTCGGTGGTGGTCTGGCTGTGGATTATAGTGGTGAGCAAAGTAGCGAGGAGCAAAGCAGAAACTACAGCCTCGAAGAGTACTGTGTTGATATCGTCGAGACCATAAAAGAATCGCTGGATGGGTATGGCATAGAGCATCCTGTGATTGTGACTGAATCAGGTCGTGCCACAGTAGCTTATTCTTCCATACTCCTGTTTAACATTTTGGATGTGAATACATTTGAACCAAGCCAGTTGCCGGTTATTGAGGGTAAAGAGGAGCATCCGCTGTTACAGAATATGAGAGAGGTTCTTGAGTATTTAACGCCTAAACGCCTGCAGGAATGCTTTAATGATGCGCACTATTATCGTGATGAGATCAGAGAACAATTCAAGCGCGGGCAGATTGATTTGCGATCTAAAGCGGTAGGTGAGAATCTGTTTCTGGAAATTTTGCAGTCTATTCAAAGCCAGTTAAAAACCGTTGAGCGAATTCCTCCCGGCCTTGAAGATTTGAAAGATTCTTTAGCTGATATTTATTATGGTAATTTCAGTTTGTTCCAGTCTTTACCTGATATCTGGGCGATTCAACAGTTATTTCCAATTGTACCGGTGCACAGGTTGGCGGAAGAACCGGTAAGGCAGGGTGTCCTGGCGGATATTACCTGTGACTGCGAGGGAAAAATCGATAAATTTATTGACGAATATGAGTATGCTGAAACACTCGCTCTCCATCCCCTGGAAGAGGGTAGAGAATATTATCTGGGCGTCTTTTTGGTAGGGGCCTATCAGGAAACCTTGGGTGATTTACATAATCTCTTTGGTGATACCAATGTCGTCAGTGTGCGCCTAAATAGCGATAACACCTTTGATTTTGTTAAAGAAATCCATGGTGACACGATTGCCGATGTGCTTAGTTATGTGGAATATCAGCCTCAGCAAATGGCATTGAGTTATCGTAATAAGGCAGAACAGGCAGTTAAGGAAGGACGTATAACAGCACGGCAGCGACAGTTGATTATGAAAACATTCAATGAGAGCCTACAAGGTTATACCTATTACGAAAAAGAGGATTAAGCATGCCGAAGGTACTTATTATTGGAGCAGGCGGGGTCGGTCAGGTTGTCGTACATAAATGTGCCCAGGTAGCAGAAGTTTTTGACGATATCGTTTTGGCCAGCCGGACTGAAGCCAAGTGCAAGGCCATAGCCGAACAAATACACAAACATTACGGGATAACAATCTCAACTGCAGAAGTGGACGCTGATTCTGTTCCTGCCTTGGTAAGTTTGATAACTGAAGTCAAGCCTGAACTGGTCATCAATATTGCCCTGCCTTATCAGGATCTAACCATTATGGATGCCTGTCTGGAATGTGGAGTGCATTATCTCGACACGGCCAACTATGAACCACCTGATACGGCCAAATTTGAGTATAAATGGCAATGGGCCTATCAGGAGAAATTTAAAGCAGCGGGCTTGATGGCTTTACTGGGTTCAGGTTTCGATCCTGGTGCAACCAATGTCTTTACAGCTTATCTTGCCAAACATTATTTTGATGAGATCCATACGCTCGATATTATTGATGTCAATGGTGGTGATCACGGCTACCCATTTGCGACCAACTTCAATCCGGAAATTAATATCCGTGAAGTCAGTGCTGAATGTCGACACTGGCAGGATGGTGAATTTGTCACGACGCCACCCATGTCGTTGAAGCAGTCATTCACTTGTCCGGATAATGTAGGCACTTACAATATTTATCGGATGTACCATGAAGAACTGGAATCTTTAACCAGACATTTTCCCAGTTTGCAGCGAGCTCAGTTCTGGATGAGTTTTGGTGAGTCATATCTTAAACATTTGGAAGTGTTAAATAATGTCGGTATGACCGGCATTGAGCCTGTGGAATATCAGGGGCAACAAATTGTTCCGATTCAGTTCTTAAAAACCTTGTTGCCTGATCCGGCTTCTTTAGGGCCAAGAACGCATGGTAAGACCTGTATCGGCTGTGTTGTGAAGGGTGTCAAAGACGGGCAAGAACGGGTGGTTTATCTCTACAATATCAAAGACCATCAGGATTGTTATCAGGAGGTCGAATCACAGGCCATTTCCTATACCACAGGTGTGCCCGCCATGATTGGTGCCAAAATGATGCTGGAAGGAAAATGGATGCAGCCGGGGGTCTGGAATATGGAGCAAATGAATCCTGATCCTTTCATGGATGATATGAACAAGTATGGTTTACCCTGGCAGGTAATTGAAGAACCAGGCTTTGATCTAGTCTAAGGTTTTGGCAAAACCTCTGATGATTAAAAGCAAAACATTTTTGAATTTCGATGCCAGGCGCGTGCCGTCGCCTTGTTTTGTGATTGACGAAGTTGCGGTTGAGAAAAACCTGCAAACTTTGGCTAAAGTTCAGCAGGAAAGTGGTGCAAAAGTCTTGTTGGCACTCAAAGCCTTCTCCATGTTTTCCCTGGCTCCGCTGATTAGAAAGTATCTAAGTGGAACCTGTGCCAGTGGTTTATATGAGGCGCGTCTGGGCAGGGAAGAGTTCGGGGGAGAAGTGCACACATTTTCTCCTGCGTTTACGCAAAAAGATTTAACTGAGATTTTACAAATTTCAGATCATGTTGTGTTTAATTCTTTTCAGCAATGGCATGCCTCACAGGCGCTGATAAAGACTGCAAAAAGCAAACGGCCCGAACTCAGGCTTGGCTTGAGAGTAAACCCTTTGCACTCTGAAGGTGCGAATATCTTATATGATCCTTGTGCACCCGGTTCACGTCTGGGTATTCCCTACCCACAATTTGCCAATCAGGATTTAAGCGGTATTTCAGGTCTGCATTTTCATACATTATGTGAGCAAAGCTTCGAGCCTTTGGATAGAACACTTAAGGTGATTGAGGAAAAATTTGCTGATGTTCTGATGCAAATGGAATGGGTTAATTTTGGTGGTGGGCATCATATTACTGCGGAGGATTATCCGGTAGAAAAACTGATTGCACGAATCAATAGTTTTCAGCAAAAATATCAGGTACAGGTCTATCTAGAGCCAGGTGAAGCCATTGCCATACATACTGGGGTACTGGTTTCGGAAGTACTGGATATTGTGCATAACGATATGGATATTGCGATTCTGGATTGTTCGGCAACCTGTCATATGCCGGATACGCTTGAAATGCCATACAAGGCTGATGTGTTTGGCGCAGGACAACCAGATGAGAAAGATCATGAGTATCGTTTGGCAGGGCAGACCTGTCTGGCTGGCGATGTAATGGGTGATTACAGTTTTGCTGATGCTTTAGGTCAAGGGCAGCGATTAATGTTTGATGATATGGCGCACTATACAATGGTTAAGACAACAACATTTAACGGTATTGCCTTACCGGCATTAGCAATATGGAACTCGGTAAGTGATGAGCTCCGCATTGTGAAGCAGTTTTCTTATGATGATTTTAAAAATCGACTTTCTTAAGGCTTAATAATATGGCTAATTTTGATCAGAGTTTTGACCAGGAAGCCGCACCTGGTTATCCCGTATTTTTAGGTTCTGAATTTGAGCATCCAGCTCCAGAGGATGCCTATTTTCAAATCCTGCCGGTACCTTTTGAGGCATCAGTATCTTATGGTGCAGGAACTGCTTCCGGGCCATCGGCCATTTTAGGGGCTTCCTGGCAGCTTGAAAGTTGGGATGGTAAAAGTGTGCCCGGTCGTCGTGGTATTTATACCCATAAGCCGGTGGATTGCAGTGGTGATGCAGAAACGGTACTCGCCCTAATCAGTGAGGCCAGTCAGGCTATTGTGGAGAAAAGTGGTTTTCCTATTGGTCTGGGCGGTGAACACACCGTGACTTACGGCATCGTTAATGGAATTATCGAAGCAGGTATAGAAGATTTCGGCATTGTGCAGATTGATGCTCATGCCGATTTGCGTGACGCTTATGAGGGGAACCCATACAGTCATGCCTCGGTGATGAAGCGTATTGCAGATATGGATATTCCGATTTATCAGTTGGGTGTCAGGGCTTTATGTGAAGAAGAAGTGCAGGCACGGAAAATTTATAATATTGATTATCTGGATGCAGAAGTTCTGGTCAGAAAAAATATTTACAAATTTGATTTGCCTGATGATTTTCCAGATAAAGTGTTTTTCACAGTTGATGTTGATGGCCTGGATCCATCGGTTTTTCCTTCAACTGGAACACCGGTTCCCGGTGGGTTGGGTTGGTATCAGACCTTGGGATTGTTTGAGTCTGTTGCGCAACAGGCCAAAATAATCGGCTTTGATATTATGGAATTCGCTCCTATAGAAGGCTTTCATGCTTATGAGTTTTCTGCAGCGCTGTTGGCTTATAAGATGATGGGGATTATTGAAAGGAATCAGCTTTAGTTTGTTAAAGTGATCAACCGGGCACCCTGATATCTTCAACCATTGCCTGTACTTCCTGCGGGGGTTCTGCGGTGAGATAGCAGACAACAAAAGCCACCAGAAAATTTAACAGGGTGCCTAATGCTCCTACACCTTCCGGTGAAATTCCGAGCAACCAGCCTTCAGCATTATCTGCAGCTGGGTTTATAAAGGTAAAGTAAATAATATAAGCAGCGGTAAAAGTGATGCCTACCAGCATGCCGGAAATGGCGCCTTCCTTATTCATGCGTTTATAGAAAATGCCCAATATGATTGCTGGAAAAAAGGAAGCACTTGCCAGTCCAAAGGCAAAAGCAACTACTTCAGCAACAAAGCCTGGTGGGTTTATACCGAAATATCCGGCAATACAAACCGCGAAAAAAATGGCAATACGTGCTGACAGCAATTCCTGTTTTTCGCTGATATCAGGCATTAAATTGGATTTTAACAAGTCATGGGAAATGGCTGATGAAATCACCAACAGCAAGCCCGCTGCAGTTGAGAGCGCCGCAGCGAGGCCGCCAGCTGCAACCAGTGCAACGACCCAGTTGGGTAATTGGGCGATTTCAGGGTTAGCCAGCACAATAATATCGCGGTCAACAGTCAGTTCATTTTCCTGCGGGTCAGCAAGATACTGAATACGGCCGTCGTTATTCTTATCTTCAAAGCTGATGAGGTTTGTCGCTTCCCAGGTTTTAAACCAGCTAGGCATTTCACTGTATTCAACATTGCTGACGGTATTGATTAAATTGGTTCTGGCAAAGGCTGCTATGGTAGGAGCTGTGGTGTACAAAATCGCAATAAAGATCAGAGCATAAAGCGCTGATTTGCGGGCAGCCCTGACACTAGGCACCGTGAAAAAACGGATAATGACATGTGGCAGGCCGGCAGTTCCAAGCATCAATGCAGCCGTGATAAAAAACACATCCAGTTTGCTGCGGATACTTTCAGTATAGGCGCTGAAACCTAATTCCTGGTTTAATCCATCGAGTCGGTCGAGCAGATAACCGCCACCATATTCAGGGTTTAATTCCGAACCGAAACCCAGGTGAGGAATCACATTGCCGGTCATCAGCAGTGAAATGAAAATAGCGGGTACCATAAAGGCAAATATCAGCACACAATATTGAGCTACCTGTGTATAGGTGATGCCTTTCATGCCGCCAAGCACAGCATAAAAGAATACGATGGTCATACCTATCAGCACGCCAAGATTAATATCCACTTCCAGAAAGCGTGAAAAAACCACACCGACACCACGCATTTGTCCGGCAACATAAGTAAAGGAAATAAAGATGGCGCAAAGCAGGGCAACCAAACGCGCAGTCTGTGAGTAATAGCGCTCCCCAATAAAGTCGGGTACGGTGAATTTGCCAAAATCACGCAGGTAAGGAGCGATCAGTGTTGCCAGCAGTACATAGCCGCCAGTCCAGCCCATCAGGTAAACAGAGCCGTCACGCCCCATAAATGAAATAATACCGGCCATGGAAATGAAAGAAGCGGCAGACATCCAGTCAGCAGCGGTAGCTAAGCCATTGGCAAGTGGAGGCACATGCGCACCGGCGATATAAAAATCACTGGTTGAAGAGGCGCGGGACTTAATAGCAATGGTGATATACAGCAGAAAGGTTATGCCAACAAAAAGGTAGGTCATTATCTGAACAGACATAAGCCTTAATCCTTTTCGTTGACTTTGTATTTATTATCCAGCTTGTCCATGGCTTTCAGATAAATATAAATCAGCAGGACGTAGATAAAAATGGCGCCTTGTTGGGAGAGCCAGAAACCAAGTTTGAAGCCAGCGAATCGAATATTGTCGAGCAGATCAACGAAAACGATACCCAGCAGGAAAGAAATAACGAACCATACGCTCAGCAAAATTTTCACCAAGCGTATGTTTTCCTGCCAGTAACCAGGAGTATCCTTTTCAGTATGCTTCATTTGCCGCGTTATAATTTTTGATGTATTCCGGTGAACTCATGTTTATCTCCAGGGTGATGCTATGTTATTTTTAATTTTAAAGGTTCATGATATTACTAAGTGATTTAAAGTATATATGATAAAGATCATATGAAATAAATAAACACCAAATCAGCCTTACTTTGCATGTAAAACTTTCAATAAGGGTTTAAAACATTTAGGGTTGGAAAAAACCAGTTGATTACTCTGCAGGCAGTCCGGGTTGCCCTGATGGTCGCTGATCAGCCCTCCGGCCTCCTGAACCAACAGAATACCTGCCGCTACATCCCATTGTTTGATGCCGGACATCCAACCGGCGTCTAGTCTGGCACTCGCAACATAAGCCAAATCAAGCGCAGCGGAACCGGTAAATCGTAGTCCGGCTAATTTACCCTGTAATTTTTTTTGCAGGCTCAGAGCTGAGTCATAGTGCTCGCCACCAGCATAACTCATGCTCAAGACAGCATCCTGTAAACTGCCTTTGGTGCCGACCCTAATGCGACTGCCATTTAACTGCGCCCCTTCACCTCGGGTAGCCGTGTATTCATCCTGACGTATAGGGTCCATTATCACGGCATGTTGGACTTTATTGTTTTTGACACAGGCCATGGAAATACAGAAATGTGGAAAACCACGCATGAAATTTCGGGTGCCGTCTATAGGATCTATGTACCAGATGGTTGATTTATCCTCGCCTTCAATCAAGCCGGATTCTTCGCCGAGGAAGCTGTGCTCCGGATAAGCCTTTTGAATGGCAGCGATCAGAAGCGCTTCGACTTCGTGATCAATATTGGTGACGTAATCATTTGTGCCTTTTTCAAAAATTTTTATGCGGTCAAGCCGGTCGGATGCCTGAACAATAATGTCGGACGCTTCTCGAGCGGCACGAAGAGCAATGTTTACAACTGCATGCATGCGGTAGCCTTATGCTGAAAGGGGTAAAAAACGGCCGATATAATATCAGAGCTGACCTGTTTCTGCTAAGATGCGCGCTTTGTATTTTCAAGCATAGTGATCCATCCTCAATAAATTGCATTTAGACAATATCCGCATTGTTCTGGTTAATACTTCGCACCCGGGTAATATCGGTGCTGCTGCGCGCGCTATGAAAAATATGGGCTTATCAAAGCTCTATCTGGTAGCGCCTAAAGACTATCCTTCTGGTGTTGCCGTTGGCAGAGCGTCTTCAGCGCTGGATATTCTGGATAATGCAGTGCTCTGTGAGGATTTAAATGAAGCAATTGCTGATTGCAGTTTAGTGATAGGAACCAGTGCCCGTTCCAGGCGCATTCCATGGCCGGTAGTTGAGCCGCGCATATGCGCTCAGAAACTGGTAGAGGAGGGGCAGAAGCAACATGTAGCTCTGGTATTTGGGCGTGAAGACCGGGGCTTGAGTAATGAGGAATTACAACTTTGCCATTTTCATGTGCAGATTGCAGCGAACCCCGATTACAGCTCTCTCAATCTGGCTGCGGCAGTCATGGTGCTGAGTTATGAGATATACCAATTCAAACAGAGTCTGGAAGCAGGCCAGCAGGAAACAACAGATAACTGGGATAATGAGCTGGCTACTGTAGCTGAAGTTGAGACCTACCTGTCGCATCTAGAAGCATTGCTTATTCAGATAGATTTTCATGACCCTGAGAATCCCAGGCATCTCATGCCCAGACTGCGTCGTCTTTATAGCCGAATACGCCCCGATAAGATGGAAATCAATATTCTGCATGGCATTGTGTCAGAAACGCGGAAAATGCTTAACAAGAAGTAATTTGAGTTATCAATATCGGGATTCAGCAGCCCAAACTTTAATACTTGACTAAAAAAGTTGGTTATTAGACAATACCTGAGTAATTTAATCAGGATTAAAAAGTTAGACAAATTTTGGGCTAAATAAGAACAAATAAGAGAAAAGAAAATGCGTCTTACAACTAAAGGTCGCTATGCCGTTACAGCAATGCTGGATTTAAGTATAAATGCCAGCAATGGGCCAGTTAGCCTGAGTGATATTTCACAGCGCCAGGATATTTCTTTGTCTTATCTTGAGCAGCTATTTTCCAAGTTACGTAAAAAAGAGCTGGTAAAAAGTGTGCGGGGCCCTGGTGGTGGTTACCAGCTAGGCCGAGATGAAAGCGATATAGATATGGCGGAGATTATCAGTGCTGTCAGCGAATCTCTGGATACAACCAAGTGTCAGGGTTCGGGCGACTGTCACAATGGTTCTATCTGCTTAACTCACCATCTATGGAAGGATTTGAGTGAACAAATACATGGCTATTTAAGTGGAATTTCTCTGGCAGATTTAATATCGAAAAGAGAAATCAGTCAGATAGCGCAGGACCAGCACGTACGGCACCTGGGTAAACTTGAAAATGGTCTTGTAGAAAACAGTATTGAGACTATTGCTAGTAGTGGCTGACGGTTAAGCAAGTCAGTAAACCCTTAAAACTCTACAAGAGGTATTAAAAACTAAAGATATGCGAGCTCCTATTTATTTTGATTATTCGGCCACTTCGCCAGTTGATCCACGGGTAGTGGATGCTATGGTGAAATGTCTGACCCTAGAAGGCAATTTTGGTAACCCTGCTTCACGTTCACATGTTTTTGGCTGGAAGGCTGAGGAAGCTGTTGAAGAAGCCCGACAGCATGCGGCAGACCTTATTAATTGTGATCCGCGTGAAATTGTCTGGACATCGGGAGCGACCGAATCTGATAACCTCGCGCTTAAAGGTGCTGCACATTTTTACCAGAGCAAGGGTAAGCACATTATCACTTCCAAAATTGAACATAAGGCTGTGCTGGATTCGTGCCGTCAGCTTGAACGTGAAGGCTTTGAAGTGACTTATCTGGACCCTGATGCGAAAGGTTTGATTCAACCCGAAGCTGTTGCCAAAGCTATCCGGGATGACACCATTCTGGTTTCTCTGATGCATGTTAATAATGAAATAGGCGTGATTAATGATATAGCAGCTATTGGTGAAATAACCCGTGAGAAAAAAGTGCTGTTCCATGTCGATGCGGCGCAAAGTGCCGGCAAAATTGAAATAGACCTGGAACAAATGAAAGTTGATTTGATGTCACTGACAGCGCATAAGATTTATGGACCGAAAGGTATTGGTGCGCTTTATGTTCGTCGCAAGCCGCGCGTACGTCTGGAAGCTCAGATGCATGGCGGTGGGCATGAAAGAGGCATGCGTTCAGGTACATTGCCAACACACCAGATAGTTGGCATGGGCGAAGCTTACCGCATAGCTAAAGCAGAAATGCAGAAGGATGCGGAGCACAGCCTAGCTTTAAGACAGCGTTTCCTCAAAGGTCTGGAAGGCATGGAAGAAGTTTATATCAATGGTGACATTGATCAGCGTGTGCCGGGCAATCTGAACGTCAGTTTTAATTTTGTTGAAGGCGAATCATTGATTATGGCCTTAAAGGACCTGGCAGTATCTTCCGGATCTGCCTGTACATCAGCCAGTCTTGAACCGTCCTATGTATTAAGGGCAATCGGTCTTAATGATGAACTGGCGCATAGTTCCTTACGTTTTACGATTGGCCGTTTCACGACGGAAGAAGATGTGGACTATGCCATTGAAAAAGTAAAAGAAGCAGTAACGAAGTTGAGGGAGTTGTCGCCACTTTGGGATATGTACAAGGACGGTATCGATCTCTCCAAAATTCAGTGGGCAGCGCATTAATGAAAAACTATTGCGCTTGTCAATGCTTCGTTAAAAGTGAAAATTTAAATCGGTTACATACTGTTTTGTATGCGCCCTCATTAAATTTCACTTTTGCCTTGTCTTGACTTCGCTCATGACGTTTTTCAGAAAAAATAAACGCTAGAAAAGTTAGTAGAATTTATAGAAAGTTAATAAGTTAGATAGGTTAAAAAGGTAAACATTATGGCTTATTCAGATAAAGTACTAGATCACTATGAAAACCCACGAAATGTGGGGAAACTGGATGATGACGATGAGAACGTTGGTACAGGCATGGTTGGAGCACCTGCTTGTGGTGATGTTATGCGTTTGCAAATCAAGGTGAGTGAAGATGGTGTTATTGAAGACGCCAAGTTTAAAACCTATGGTTGCGGCTCTGCGATTGCATCAAGCTCATTGCTGACTGAGTGGGTAAAAGGTCGGACGCTTGATGATGCGCAAAAAATCAAAAATAGTGAAATCGCAGAAGAGTTGGGTTTGCCCCCGGTTAAAATTCATTGTTCCGTTTTAGCAGAAGATGCGATTAAAGCGGCGATTGCAAATGTGAAAGAAAAACGCGGTTATACGCAAAAACCAGCGCTTGCAGAGTAATAGTCTATTTAATAGAAAATTGATTTAAGACATTCGGGCAATTTAAAGATTACGAAAGCAGTTGATAAGAGTAGTAGCATGGCAATAACACTAAGTGAAGCAGCGGCAGAGCATGTCGCTTCCCAATTATCAAGCCGAGGAAAAGGGCTGGGCATACGCGTGGGTGTTACTACCACAGGCTGTTCAGGTATGGCTTATGTGCTCGAATTTGTCGATGAGCTGAAAGACAGTGATGAAGTATTTGAAGACCACGGTATAAAAATTGTGGTTGACCCAAAAAGCCTGGTTTATATTGATGGAACTGAAATGGATTTTGTCAAAACAGGTGTCAATGAAGGCTTCGAATTCCGCAATCCTAATGTCAAAGGGGAGTGTGGATGCGGAGAATCTTTCTCTATTTAAAATAAGTCAGACTTGCAGTTTCAGATTGTCCTTAATTTTATGACAGGCAAATTTCCTTGAGTATTGCTAATAAAAATTATTTTGAAATTTTTTCTCTGCAACAGGGTTTTGATCTGGATCTGGATAAACTTACTGCAGAATATAAGAAGCTGCAGGCACAATCACATCCGGACAAATTCAGTGATGCTGATGATGCAAGTAGATTACAGGCCTTGCAACTGAGCTCTATGATAAATGATGCTTTTGATGTCTTAAAATCGCCGGTCAAAAGAGCGGCTTATTTGCTCACTCTGAATGGCATTGATTCTGAAGAGCATAACCAGAATCATTTAAGTGAGGCCCTGCTGCTGCAGCAAATGGATTGGCGTGAGCAGTTGCATAGCGCAACACAGGAAGAAGATTTAGATACAATTGATCAATTAAAGCAGGTAGTTAGTCTGGAATATGAACATTGCATAGAGGAATTTAGTGGGAAAGTGAATGCAGGTGATTTTTCCACAGCCAAACCTGTCTATAACAAGTTGCAGTTTATTCAAAAGATGCTTGCTGAAATAAACCGTTCGGAAGAAAAAATTCTGGATTACTAACCCTCGTATAAATTAAAACATGGCCTTACTCAGTATTTCGGAACCAGGACAAAGTCCCAGACGCAAAGTTGAAAAAAAACACGCTTTGGGTATCGATCTTGGTACAACCAATTCACTCGCAGCTGTGGCATCGCCAGATGGTGCGAAAGTTATTGAAGAAGCTGGAAAGGCATTGTTGCCTTCGGTTGTTGCATATCTGAAAGAGGCTGGCGCTGAAAGAGTTTTTGTAGGCCAACCGGCTCTGGAACAGCCTGAACACATCAGTTCGGTTAAACGTTTAATGGGACGCGGCGCCGATGATATTAAGCATGAGCTCTCCTATAAGCTGATCACTGGTACAGATGGCGGGATGCCAATGATAGAAACTCAGGCAGGGCTCAAGAGCCCGGTTGAAGTGTCAGCAGAAATTTTAAAAGTACTTGCTGCCAGAGGTGAGAAATATTTTACTGAGCAGGAAGGATTGGAAGCTGGCAGAGAAATAGATGGTGTTGTGATAACAGTACCCGCCTATTTCGATGAAGCCCAACGCCAGGCCACCAAAGATGCTGCGCGCATTGCAGGACTCAAGGTTTTGCGACTGTTAAGTGAACCTACTGCGGCGGCAGTGGCCTACGGTCTGGATAAAAAACTTGAAGGTAATATTATTGTTTTTGATTTGGGTGGCGGAACTTTCGATGTTTCGTTAATGCGCCTGGAAAAAGGCGTGTTTGAAGTATTGGCAACAGGTGGAGATACAGCGCTTGGTGGCGACGATTTTGATCGGACCATCATGCAGTGGATACAGACTGAATCCCAAATTGAAATCAGGCAGGAGCAGATTAATGAGCTTGCCGCGATAGCCAGAAAAGCGAAGCATGAATTGACTGAACAGGAAGTTGTTGAAATTAATTTTGCGGGTTGGTCGGGTAAGCTGAATAGAACTCAATACTATCAAATGATAGATCCCTTAATTGAGCAGACACTAAAAGCCTGTCGTCGGGTCTTAAGAGATGCGGCAATGAGCAATGCTGACATAACCGATGTTGTTATGGTGGGCGGATCAACTCGCTCACCACGTGTACAGGAAAAAGTAGAAGCTTTTTTTCAGCGCCCCCTGCTTAAGGAACTTGACCCGGATCAGGTGGTTGCGCTTGGTGCGGCAATTCAGGCTGATATTCTGGTGGGCAATAAATACGGCAATGATGTCTTGCTGCTGGATGTGAATCCACTGTCTTTGGGTATAGAAACCATGGGCGGGCTGGTTGAAAAAATTATTCCACGCAACACGACTATTCCGGTAAGTCGCGCTCAGGAATTTACAACTTTTAAAGACGGACAGGCGGTTATGAGCTTGCATGTCTTACAAGGAGAAAGGGAGCTGGTAGAAGATTGCCGTTCACTGGCCAGATTTGAACTGCGCGGAATACCTCCCATGGTCGCCGGTGCGGCGGTAATCCGTGTGTCATTTCAGGTGGATGCTGATGGCCTGCTGTCGGTTGAGGCAGAAGAGCAGTCGTCTGGCGTAAAAAGCAGCATTGTTATAAAACCTTCCTTTGGCCTGGAGGAAAAAGAAATTGAAGCCATGATTAAAGCATCCCACCAGGAAGCGGAACAGGATAGGGATAAGCGCAAACTAAAAGAAAATGAAGTCGAAGCTTTGCGTATTATTGAAGCAATTGAAGCGGCATTGAAGCAGGATGCTGATTTATTGGAAGCTGCTGAATTAAACACTTTGCAACAGAGTTTGAATGAATTACAACAAACTTTGCAAAGTGGTGATGCAGATTTAATTCAACAACGCTCAGAAGCGCTTAATGAGTTAAGTGTCAGTTTTGCCGCCAGACGTATGGATAAACAGATTAAATCAGCATTCAAGGGTAAAAAACTGGAAGAGGTCGACCGATAATGCCAAAACTGACTTTTTTGCCACATTCTGAACGTTGCCCAGAAGGTATGGAAATTGAAGCAGAAGCCGGTGAAAGTATACTCAATGCTGCTCTTAAAAATGGCATTGATATTGAACATGCCTGCGAAAAAGCCTGTGCCTGTACAACCTGTCATGTGATTGTGCGGCAGGGTTTTGATTCACTGGAAGAATCAGATGAAGATGAAGATGATATGCTGGATAAAGCCTGGGGGTTGGAGCCTGAATCACGTTTAAGCTGTCAGGCTTTGGTTGCCGATGAAGACCTGGTGATTGAAATACCCAAATACAATATAAATATGGTGTCGGAAGGGCATTAAGCAGGACATTAAGAAGAATCTTAAGTTAAAGCGGGTTATTGCTATGAAATGGACAGATACAATTGATATAGCCATTGAACTGGTTGAAAAATACCCGGATGTTGATCCGCAATATGTCAATTTTGTTGATTTGCATCGATGGGTCTGTGAACTGGAAGGTTTTGATGATGATCCGGAACGAAGTGGAGAGAAAATATTAGAAGCTATACAAATGGCCTGGCTAGACGAGCTCTGACGTTATGAGAACTTGTGATGCTTCGTTATTTACTGTATTTCACTCAGTCACTTACTATAAATGTAAGCTCCTTCGAGTAATACAGTAAATGCCTTGCCTGACAAGCTCTCATGTTGTCAGAGTGAAATTAATAAATATTAACTAATATTCTGGCTACGCTCGTGACGCTAGGTCAAAAAACCTCTAAAACTACGCTTTCTTGCATAATAAGCGCTAAATAATTTTCTTTTAGCTTAAACGCTAAGCAATTAAAAAACATACAAAAAAAGCGCAAACACGCGTATAATGCGCGCACTTAAATTTTTGTCAGAAATTTCACTATTTGGGAGCTTTTAATGGCTGTGGAACGCACTTTATCTATTATTAAACCTGATGCAATCGCCAAGAATGTTATTGGTGACATTATCAGTCGGTTTGAGAAGGGTGGTCTCAAGGTTGTGGCAGCAAAAATGTTGCAACTGGACGATGAACTTGCCGGCGGATTCTATGCTGAACATAAAGAAAGGCCTTTTTACAAAGATCTGGTTGAGTTTATGACTTCAGGCCCGGTCATTGTCCAGGTTCTGGAAGGTGAGAATGCAATAGCCAGAAATCGCGACTTGATGGGAGCGACTAATCCTGCTGAAGCAGCACCGGGGACTATCCGTGCGGATTTTGCTCATTCCATAGATGCCAACGCCGTGCATGGTTCTGATTCGCCTGCTTCTGCAGAAAGGGAAGTATCTTATTTCTTCAAGCCAGAGGAAATTTGTCCGCGCAAATTCTGAGGCTTTAAATTTTAGGGCAAGAGACAAATATCCTGGTTCGCAGGAATAATGTATGCCAACACAACGCACCAATTTACTTGGTCTCAGCAAAACAAAAATGGAGGCTTTTCTTCTGGGTTTAGGAGAAAAGCCTTTTCGCGCTATACAGTTGATGAAATGGATACATCAACAAGGTGTGACAGATTTTGATGCGATGACCAATATCAGTAAATCCTTGCGAGTCAGTCTCAAGGAGTGTGCTGAAATTCGTCCGCCTGTACTTAAAGAAAGTTATGCAGCGAACGATGGCTGCTACAAATGGATTGTTGAAGTTAGTAGTGGCAGTTCAGTTGAAATGGTTTTTATCCCAGAGGCGGGCAGAGGTACCTTGTGTATTTCTTCACAGGCTGGTTGCAGTCTGGATTGTAAATTCTGCGCTACGGGCAAGCAGGGTTTTAACAGTGATTTAACGACAGCAGAAATTATTGGTCAGCTCTGGCTGGTTAATCAGACCTTTAATACTTTTGGTACCAAGGCCCCCAGGAAAGTGACCAATGTTGTCATGATGGGTATGGGTGAACCCTTAATGAATTTTGAAAATGTCATGGATGCAGTGGGCCTGATGATGGAAGATAACTGCTATGGCTTATCTAAACGACGCGTAACAATCAGTACTTCCGGTATTGTGCCAAAAATTTATGAAATGCAGGAATATACTGATGCCTCAATTGCTGTTTCACTGCATGCCCCGAATGATGAATTGCGTAGTGAAATTGTACCGATTAATCGGAAATACCCCATCAGTGAATTGCTGGATAGTGTAAATGCTTATCTGGATTCGCTGACAGATAATCGGGTTGCAACAATCGAATATATTTTAATTTCAGGAGTGAATGATCACCGGCAACATGCCAGAGAGCTCGCTGAAATTTTAAAAACAACGCCCTGTAAAATTAATCTGATTCCGTTCAACCCTTTTCAGGGTTCTGACTATAAACGTTCAACGGATTCGGCTATCAGTAATTTTCGTAAAATTTTACAGGATGCAGGTTACGTCGTTACCATTCGTACGACTCGTGGCGATGAAATAGGGGCAGCCTGTGGACAGTTGGTTGGACAGGTAGACGATACTACACGGCGACATGCTCGTCATCTTGCTATGCAGGAAAAAAAGCGGGAACAAAGTCGGGCTGTTCAGCCTCTAAAGATTCAATAATATGATAGGCTATAGCGAGTCTATAGAAGCCTATGGTGGCCCATGAAAGTTGAAGCAGGTTTGATAGAGAAGAAAAAAATGCAAGGTTTGGCCGCTGCGTTCATCATTATTTTCAGCGCTATGCTGACTGCCTGCGTAAGTGAAACAACAGGAGGTTTCAACCGGGCAGACCCGGAAGAAACGCTAGATGTTTATTTACAACTTGCGCTTGGCTATGTTGAACAGCAGGATCTGACTGGTGCAAGAAGGCATTTGGCAAATGCTGCCAATATTGATCCGAATAACAGTAATGTCTATGGCACATGGGCTCTGGTTTATACCCTGGAAGGTGATCTGGATCTGGCCGATGAAAGTTTTCGTCGTGCTTTGCGTCTGGATTCTGCCAATTCCCAGGTCAGAAATAATTATGCTGCTTTTCTTTTTGCCAATAACCGTTTTCAGGAAGCCTATCAGCAATTGGAAGAAGTTGTTAGAGACACAGAATATTCAGGGCGTTCCCAGGCTTTTGAAAATATGGGGTTGGCAGCTTTGCAATTGAATCAGTTAGAAGATGCTGAGTATGCATTTACCCGTGCTTTACAATTAAACAGCAACCGTATCCGCTCAACTTTGGAACTTGCCGATATTAATTTACAACAGGGTAACATTCAGAATGCCGCTCGCTACTATCAGAATTTTTTAACCATGCGGCAATTTTTTAATGTTCAGCAAAGTGCCAGAAGTCTTTGGGTTGGCATAAAACTGAAGCAGGCCCGTGGAATGAATAATCAAATGCTGGAATACGGAGCAAGTTTATCTGAGTTGTATCCGGATTTTCCTGAATATACTTTATTACCAACAATTATTAAATGACTGATATAAATTTGAGTGAAAAGTCTGATTCGGCTTCTGATACATCAGAGCAGGTTCATGGTGAGCAGGATTTGTGGCCTTCACCTGGACAAAAATTAAAAAAATTACGTGAAGAATTAGGTTATAGCAGGGAAAAAGTTTCCCAGGCGCTTTATATGACTGTGCACTATGTCACTGCACTGGAAAATGACAACTATGAAAAATTACCCGGGCATACTTTTATTAAAGGGTACTATAAATCCTATGCTGAATTTTTGGGTGCTGATGTGGAACAGATACTGAATTATTATTTAAAGCAGGTGGAGAATTCCACCAAGCAGGATATGCAGCAGGCACAGGCGGCAGAATCTCAAAATCGTAATAAGACCATCCTATGGGTGGCAGCTATTGTCGTATTGGTGAGTGTTATTGGTGCTGCTTTCTGGATGTGTGCCTGATAAATAAGAGTTGAATGTGCTGCTTCAGTTGCAATTTTGGAAAATTAAATGAGTGATCCCGGTTCAATAAACAACCCAATCAAGCGTCGGCAGTCCCGGCAGATCATGGTTGGAAATGTACCGATTGGTGGTGATGCGCCAATTGCGGTGCAAAGTATGACGAATACTGAAACCTGTGATGTCGAAGCGACCCTTGCCCAGATTAAGAGGCTGGAAAAAGTTGGCGTTGATATTGTCAGGGTGTCGGTGCCTTCAATGGAAGCCGCTGATGCTTTTAAACAAATTCGTGATCAGGCAAGTGTTCCACTTATAGCCGATATCCACTTTGACTATAAAATTGCACTAAAAGTATTGGAATTGGGTGTTGATTGTTTGCGTATTAATCCCGGCAATATAGGCAGGGAAGATAGAGTACGGGCTGTAATTGAATCGGCCAAAGACAAGGCGGTGCCATTACGTATCGGGGTAAATGCCGGTTCTCTGGGAAAGGAATTATTACGTAAGTATAAAGAGCCAAATGCGGATGCCATGGTGGAATCGGCATTGCAACAGATAGCTATTCTGGATTCCTATAACTTTGAGGATTTTAAAGTCAGCCTGAAAGCCTCTGAAGTTTTTATGACTGTAGAGGCCTACCGTAAACTGGCGCCACAGATTCAGCAACCTTTGCATCTGGGTATTACGGAAGCAGGCGGTTTACGTTCAGGCACTATCAAATCTTCTATTGGACTGGGTCTGCTGCTGATGGATGGTATAGGTGACACCATTCGTGTGTCGCTGGCCGCGGATCCGGTTGAAGAGGTAAAAGTCGGTTTCGATATTCTGAAAAGTTTACGTTTACGTCATAAAGGGGTGAATCTGGTAGCTTGCCCAAGTTGCTCACGGCAAAACTTTGATGTGATTGCAACAGTCAATGAACTTGAATCGCGACTTGAGGATATAACAACACCGGTCCATGTTTCTGTAGTAGGTTGTATCGTCAATGGTCCGGGTGAAGCTAAAATTGCGGATGTTGGCTTGACAGGTGCGACACCAGTCAATATGTCGTATATCAATGGCAAAACCAGTCATAAAATTAACAATGAAAATCTGGTTGATGAGCTTGAAGCCATGGTGCGTGCAAAAGTTGCTGCCATAGAATCTGGCAGCGCCGATACAGAAGCTGAAAAAGCGACGAAAAAAACAGGGTAACCAGATTGTCTAAAGCAAAAATACAAGCCATTCGCGGCATGAATGATGTGCTGCCTGATCAGAGTCCTCTTTGGCATTATCTGGAGCAACAGATACAGCAATTGATGGCAGCCTACGCTTATCAGGAAATACGCTTTCCGGTACTGGAACAGACCCAGCTTTTTAAACGCTCAATTGGTGATGCCACTGATATTGTTGAAAAGGAAATGTACACCTTTGAAGATCGCAATGGTGACAGTTTAAGTTTGCGTCCCGAAGGTACAGCTTCCTGTGTGCGTGCGGCTGAACAGCATGGATTGCTCTATAACCAGATTCAAAAACTTTGGTATATGGGGCCGATGTATCGACACGAACGCCCGCAAAAAGGCCGTTACCGTCAGTTTTACCAGTTTGGTGTTGAAGCCTTTGGTATGGCGGGCAGCACCATTGAAGCAGAGCTTATTCTGTTGACTATGGCACTCTGGCGTCATCTTGGGCTTGAGCAGTATCTGACACTGGAAATAAATAATCTTGGTACAGCCGCAGACCGAAGTGCTTATGGTGAGGCGCTACGGAGTTATTTACTGAATTATAAAGATGAGCTGGATGAGGATAGTCAGCGTCGGCTTGATGCTAATGTGTTAAGAATTCTGGATAGTAAAAGTCCGACAACCCAATCTATTCTGGAGCAGGCGCCGGTACTTGAAGATTTCATCGATGCAAGCTCTCAAAGTGAGTTTGAACAGCTATTATCAATGCTTGGCGAGGCCGGTATTGATTACCGCTTGAATTCGCGGCTGGTGAGGGGGCTGGATTATTACAATGGGATGGTTTTCGAGTGGACTACTAAAGAATTGGGTGCTCAGGCTACAGTTTGCGCAGGTGGTCGTTATGATGGTCTGGTGGAACAACTTGGCGGAAGAGAGACACCTGCGGTTGGTTTTGCCATGGGTATGGAGCGGGTATTGTTGATGCTCGAGGAATTGACAGATTTGCCTGCAACGCTTGCTCAAAATGTAGAGGTTTTCCTGGCACTGATTGGTCATGAAAATCAGGCTAAAGGATTGTTTCTGGCCGAACAGATACGACAGAATTTTTCAGGCGTAAGAGTTTTGACCCATTGCAGTGGCGGCAAATATAATAGCCAGCTCAAAAAAGCCTACGCCAGTGGAGCCCGTTGTGTTGTGGTACTGGAAGATGAGCTAATCAAGCTGAAAATGCTCGATCGTGAAGATCAGGCATTTACTGTGGATGCTCAGGGTTTAATCACTGAACTAAAAAATATATTTAACTAATAATTGAAGGCTTAGGAGTAGAACTTGGTTTACGATTCAGATGAAGAACAAATAGAAGCGCTTAAGCGCTGGTGGGATGAAAACGGTACCCTTGTTATTGCTGGAATTGTTCTGGTACTGGCAGTGCTGTTTGGTTCGCGCTACTGGCAATCCTCACAAAGCTCAATGGCAGAAGCCGCTTCCGATATTTATACACAGATGACAGAAGTTGTTCAGTCAAATCTTGATTTGGAAATTGATGATACGGAATTAGCAGAGGCGCTGAATTTACATACCGAGCTTAAGAATAACTTTGCCAATTCTGTTTACAGTCGTTACTCGGCTTTATTGATGGCTCGGCTTTATGTGCAGAGAAATGAGTTGGGTGAAGCCGCTGCAGAATTACAGTGGATTATGGATAATCCAGGTCTGGGTTTCCTGAACAGTATAGATGATGAAATGGCATTAACGGCTCGTAGCCGTTTGGCGCGAGTGATTCTGGCACAAGGAAATGCTGAAGCTGCGCTGCAATTATTAAACGAAGTAGAGCCAGGGACCTTTGCAGGGACATTTGCAGAGATCGAAGGGGATGCCTATGTTGCTTTGGGCCGTATACAAGAGGCCATAGAAGCATACCAAAACGCGCTTAATGCTGGCACTAACACTGAAGTCGTTGAATTAAAACTCAACGATATCCGTTCATAGAACTGACAGATGCAAATAATAAAAGGTAGTGTATTAGTTTTTCTGGTTGCGTTGCTGTCTGCCTGTGGCATTTTGGGTGGCGATGAGGAAACAGAACAACCGGCTGAGCTGGTTAATTTCGATGAAGAAGTCAATTTTCGTCGCTTGTGGAGTACCAGTGTCGGCAATGGGCAGGGTGAAAAATATAATCGCTTGCAACCAGCCATTGAAAACGGCGTAATTTATGTTGCTGCAAATAATGGTACGGTTCAGGCTTTAAACCTGGAAGACGGCAGAAGAATCTGGCAGAGCAGGCTTGCATATTTTATAAGTGGTGGTGTGGGGCTTGGCGATGATTATGTCTATCTTGGTACTGAAGACGCATCACTGATAGCGCTTGATAAAAATACCGGGGAAACGGCCTGGGTAAAAAATGCCAGTAGTGAAGTGCTGTCCGTTCCTGCCAGTGATGGTGATTATCTGGTCGTGCAATCTGTAGATGGCAGGCTGACAGGCTATGATGCCGCCACAGGAGATCAGCTGTGGATTTATGAAAGCGCTGTTCCTGCTTTGAGTATTAGAGGAACCAGTTCTCCCATTATTATCAATGATTTTGTGCTGGCCGGATTTGAAAATGGTGATTTGGTTTCCCTGGCTATAGATAACGGTACGCTAAACTGGAATTCAAGAATTGCTGTGCCGACCGGGCGCTCTGAAATCGAACGTATTATTGATGTTGATGGTGAACTGCTTGTTGATGGCGGTTCAGTACTGGTGACAAGTTATCAGGGCTTTTTGAGCATGATTAATATTGCTACCGGCCAGACCTTATGGCGTGTTGAAGAATCCAGCATAACGGGAGCCAGTATTGGTTTTGGCAATGTTTATGTAAGCGATGACAGGGGACATATTAAAGCTTATCGTCGCGGTGCGCAGGAAGAGCAGGTCTGGGTCAATGACCAACTGAATTTACGTGAAATATCCAAGCCTGTCAGCTTTAGTAACTATATCGCAGTCGGCGATTTTGAAGGTTACCTGCATTTGCTTTCCCAGGTTGATGGCCGTTTTGTCGGCAGAGTCAGGGTTGATAGAAATGGCCTGAGAAGCATCCAGACCCAGGGAGGCGTTCTTTATGCCTATGGCAATGGTGGAAATCTGGCTGCCTACAGAGTTGAAGCCGAATAAACGTAATTTTACTCCTTTGGATCAATTATGATTCCTGTACTGGCCCTGGTGGGTCGACCTAATGTTGGAAAATCAACGCTGTTTAACCGTTTGACGCGAAGCCGTGATGCTCTGGTTGCTGATTTTGCAGGCCTGACCCGTGACCGGCAATACGGGGAAGCTACGCATAATGAACGGCCGTTCATTGTGATTGATACCGGTGGTATTGATGGCAGTGAAGAAGGTATCGATGCGCCAATGGCGGGTCAAGCATTGCTTGCCATCGAAGAAGCTGATCTAACCTTATTACTGGTTGATGGCAGAACGGGTCTTAACCCCGGCGATCAACATATTGTTGAATATCTGCGTCGACAGCAAAAACCTTTTATCGTTGCTGTTAATAAAACTGATGGGATTGATCAGGATGTTGCCATGGGTGATTTTTATCAGTTGGGTTCTAATGAGATTTACCCGATAGCAGCAACGCAGGGTAGGGGCGTCAGCAGTATGTTGGATCAACTACTGGCAGATTTTCCTGTAGAAGATGATATAAAAGCAGAGGAAGAGGATGCTGGCATAAAGATCGCCGTGGCAGGCCGGCCTAATGTGGGCAAGTCTACTCTGGTGAATCGCTTGCTCGGAGAAGAAAGAGTCGTTGTGTTTGATCAGCCCGGTACAACCCGGGACAGTGTCTATATACCCTTCGAAAGACGGGGACAGCTTTATACCTTAATTGATACGGCCGGTATCCGTCGTCGTGGCAAGACCAAAGAAGTTATCGAAAAATTCTCTGTTGTTAAATCCTTGCAGGCCATACAGGATGCAAATGTTGTGGTGTTATTGATTGATGCCCGTGAAAGTATTGTGGAGCAGGACTTGCACTTACTTGGCTATGTATTGGAAACAGGCAGAGCTTTGGTTATCGCTTTGAATAAATGGGATGGGATGTCTGAGTTCGAGAAGGACAATGTAAAAAAAGATATCAGACGCCGTTTTGTGTTCGTGGATTTTGCCAAAATTCATTTCATTTCTGCCTTGCATGGTACGGGTGTTGGTAATTTGTATAAGTCGATAGATGCCGCCTATGCCTCTGCATCACGTAAATTACTGACGCCGAAATTGAATGAAATGCTACAGAGAGCCGTGGCTGAACATGCTCCTCCCATGCATAATAATCGACGTATTAAATTAAGGTATGCGCATGCTGGCGGCAAGAATCCGCCACTGATTGTGATTCACGGTAAACAAACAGAAAAATTACCGAGCAGTTATGTGAAATACCTAGAAAAAACATTTCGTAAATATCTGAAACTTGAAGGGACCCCTATACGGATTGAGTTGCGTAGTGACGAAAATCCTTACACAAAAGCTGAAGCCGATTTGACAGATCAACAGATTGCCAGAAAAAGGCGTATTAAGAAAAACAGAGAGTATTTAAAGACAAAATCATGAAGCCAATGCTTATTATAAAAACAGGCAAGACGGTACAAACGGCTTATGCAAAAGCCGGTGATTTTGAGCTCTGGATTCTCAGCGCTATGCAAGCTGAAGCCAGTGATTGTATTGTGGTTGAAGTCTTTAAAGGTGAAAAACTGCCACCAAATGATGAGGTCCGCGGAGCGGTGATAACCGGCTCTCCGGCGATGGTTACAGACAGGCTTGACTGGAGTGAATATACGGCGGAGTGGTTACGTCAGGCCATTTCAAGGCAACTGCCAATATTAGGTATTTGTTATGGTCACCAATTGCTTGCGCATGCCTTGGGTGGACGGGTCGATTATCATCCCAAAGGCCGGGAAATCGGGACTACTGTGGTCTCACCCTTGACGGAAAGTAAGGAAGATATTTTATTCGCTGATATTACTGAGCCTTTCACTGTGCATGTGAGTCATTTGCAGAGTGTCATGGAGTTACCATCGGCTGCAACAGTATTGGCCAGTAACGATTTTGATTCATTTCATGCTGTAAGATTTTCTGATCTTTGCTGGGGATTACAATTTCATCCTGAATTTGAAGAGCTCGCCATGTGTTCATATATTGAAGAGCGTCAGCAAGATTTAAGAAAAGAGGGATTGGATGTTGAAGCTCTGCTGGCGGAAGTAAAACCGACACCGGTTGCACGTAAGATTCTTACTGATTTTTACAGGCTTGCCAGTAAGCTATAGATTTCTCTTACTCAATATAACTACTCAGTATAATTTTTTAATAAAATTTGTTGGGCGGACCTTGCTTTATTACCTGCAAGAACACTTTTCTTATAACTGCCATCGGGCTGTAAAATCCAGGATTGCGTATTGTCAGCCAGATAATTCATCAGACATTCCTTGATTACTTTCTTTTTCATGCGTTTGTCTTCGATAGGGAAACAGGTTTCTATCCGCCTGAAGAAGTTTCTATCCATCCAGTCTGCACTGGAACCAAACAGTTGAATGTCGCCGCCATGATGAAAGTAAAAAATACGCGAATGTTCAAGAAAACGTCCGATAATTGAGCGTACATGAATATTCTCTGAAATACCTTTGATCCCGGGTCTCAGGCAGCATATGCCCCGCACGATCAAATCAATTTTTACGCCGGCCTGAGAGGCTCTGTAAAGTGCCTTGATGATTTCAGGCTCCACCAGGGAATTCATTTTTGCAATGATGCGGGCAGTTTCACCTTTCAGGGCATTTTCGGTTTCGATCTGAATGAATTCGATCATGGATTTATGTAAGGTAAAAGGGGCCTGAATGACTTTTTTCAATTTTCCGGCTTTACCCAGGGCAGTGAGTTGCTGGAACACTTTCTGAACATCGTCGGTGATCGCAGTATCGCTACTGAGCATACCCAGGTCAGTATACATACGGGCTGTTTTCGGATGGTAATTTCCTGTGCCGAGGTGAACATAACGTTTTAACTGGCGACCTTCACGTCTAATCACAAGTATCATTTTAGCATGAGTTTTATGACCAACGACGCCATAGCTGACATGGACACCCGCGTTTTGCAGTTCGTTGGCCAGTTCGATATTTTCTTCTTCATCAAAACGCGCACGCAGCTCAATTACGACAGTGACTTCTTTACCAGCATGGGCAGCTGCAATCAGGGCTTCGACGATATTGGAGTCATCACCTGTTCTGTATAAGGTTTGTTTAATAGCCAGTACATCAGGGTCAGTAGCCGCTTGCCGTAAAAAATCAACCACCGGCGCAAATGATTGAAAAGGATGATGCAGAAAAACATCGCCTTTCTTGATGGTTTCAAATATGTTTTCAGAGCGGATCAGCCGATTTTGCAATGCCGGCGCGAAGGGTGGAAACTTCAGCTCAGGCTGATTAACCATGCTCGATACGGCCATCATGCGATTCAGGTTTACCGGACCATCAACCAGGTAAATGTCTGAGGTTTGCAGATTAAACTTGTGCATAAGGAAATCTACAATTTCCTGTGGACAACGATTTGAAACTTCGAGCCTGACGACTTCAGCAAAACGTCTGGATGGCAACTCACCCTCAAGAGCGCGCATTAAGTCGCCGGCTTCTTCTTCACTGACATACAGGTCACTATTGCGTGTTGCCCTGAATTCGTAGCAACCTGTTACCGTCATGCCTGGAAATAAATCAGTGGCATGCTTATGAATTATTGAGGAAAGAAAAACAAAATCATATTTATGGCTGGCGCAAGAGACTGGCAACTGTATCAGTCGGGGTAACGCTCTGGGAGCCTGTACAATCGCTATCCCGGTGTTTCTACCGAAAGCATCTTTACCTTCCAGTGTAATAATAAAATTTAAGCTTTTATTTAATACTTTAGGAAAGGGGTGTGCAGGATCCAGGCCCACCGGGCTAAGGACCGGTAAAAGTTCTCGATTAAAATATTTTTTTATCCAGGCTAACTGGGCTTGATTCCACCTGTCATGATGCAGAAAGTGGATATCTTGTTTAGAAAGCGCAGGCAACAGCTCATCATTGAGAATTTTGTATTGGTGGGCCTGTAACTCATGTGCAATCTGGTTGATTAACTCTAATTGTTCGGATGGGCTTAAATTATCCGGTCCACGCTGAGTAGAACCATAGGAAACCTGTTGTTTTAGGCCGGAAACACGGATTTCAAAAAACTCATCCATATTGGAGCTGGCGATACAAAGAAAAAACAAGCGTTCAAGCAAAGGATTCTTTTTGTCTCTGGCCTGTGCCAGTACGCGGCGGTTAAATTCAAGCAGGCTTAATTCCCTATTAATAAAATAATCAGAGTTATCCAGATCCAGCTCTTTAACCTGTGGTGCGATTGTATTCATTTTGAATTTTTAATAATTAAGAGATAACCTTCTTTTTCTTTGGGTTCACTGATTTTAACTTCAATTAATTCTGCATTAAAATTTTTAGCGCAGCGTTTAGCCAGCTTCAAAAAAGGGGAGCGGCCGGGATCTGCAATAATTATTCTTGGTACCCCTGCTTTAAGGGCTTTGTTTATCATTTTATATAAAGGGTCAATCAGTTCTTTCCAGAAACAGATGTCGCCACCGACAATCAAATCCTGCTTAGCCAGAGTGTTGCGTTTAAGATTTTCATAACGCGAAACACTTTTTTTGACTTTTACGCCATTAGCCTTGGCATGTAATTTCAAAAAGGGGAATACATGTTTGTCAGCATCTACACCTGTTACTTGTGCCTTAAATACTTTTGCACAGTAGATTGACAATATTCCCCAGCCACAGCCTACTTCCATAATATTGGATTTTAACTTTGGCGGGTTGGCATCAAGGTAGTCAATAATAAAAAAACTTGAATACCAAATTTTGTGACCATGTATTTCAGGATCGTTGTTTAAATCGAGCAGTTTATTAATGGCTTTCGATTTATTTTTAAAAACAGTCAACCCGCGGACTATCTTGGTATCTGCAGCGGCCACAACTTTCCTCATTTAATAAAAGTCGTAAACAGAAAGTTTATTACAACTTTGTTAAGAGATGATTAATCTAAACTCAATTTCACTTTCCTAACCAGCGGTTCAAATAAGGCCAGAAAATTCAAACTAAACAGCAGAAAATTCTACGCTGATCAGAGTGCTTAATCAATAAAGTGAGAAGTGAAACGGTTTATAGATGGCTTGGTCAGACAGAAATAAAAATCACCGTGGACGAGCAGAGCTTTTCAGTAGAGACTATTTCTTGCTGGCAGTTTTATTGACTTCAATGACGCTTGAGACAACTTCTCCTTTGTGCAGGCGTGTCCGTAAGGTGGCTCCACGGCTGACAGCGTCAGCTTGTGTAATCAGATTATTCTCGGCATCGTAGGTCATGGAGTACCCCCGACTTAAAATATTTAAAGGGCTTAGGTTATTCAGGGCGCGACCGAGATCAGCAAATTTAAATTGTGCATTTTGCAGCGATTTAAGAGTGGCTTTTTGCAAGCTGGCGGCAAGGTAACGATTGTTTTGCTGCTGTTCGCGGATTAAAGCAAGAGGTGAATGTTGAATGAGCCCATGAAGCAGTTCTTTTATGGCAGTTTTATTTTGAGTTAAATAAAAATGAAATTCGCGACGCATTTTTATTTCCAGATCATCCAATCTTTGCGCCTGTTCCTGTAAGCGGCGTCCCGGGTGTTTGATCTGTTTTCTTAGCCAGTTCAGGTTCTGTCTGGAATGATTTAGTTTTTCTTTCATTATATTGCTTAGCTGAATCTGGTAAGCACTAAAAATCGCCATAAAATCGTCTTGATCCGGGCTCAGTAGTTCAGCAGCAGCAGAGGGTGTTGCCGCTCTGACATCGGCTACAAAATCGGCAATTGTAAAATCGACTTCATGGCCAACCGCGCTGACAATAGGAAGTTCAGAATCGAAAATGGCACGTGCCAGTTTTTCATCATTGAAGGCCCATAAATCTTCCAGTGAGCCACCGCCACGGCCAATGATTAATACATCAAGGTTTTTTAGACAGCCTTGTTTAAGGTTTGCCAGCTTAATGGCATTAATCATGCCGGGTGCAGCTTCATTGCCCTGCACTGAAACAGGTAATATGGTTACAGGTATAGCTGGGAAACGGCGCGCCAGCACACTAATGATGTCTCTTATTGCCGCCCCGCTTGGTGAGGTAATAACACCAATATGCTCAGGTAGTGTTGGTAGTTTTTGTTTGAATTCATCATTAAATAAACCTTCATTTTGCAATTTATTTTTTAGTGCCTCAAAAGCAATTCGCAGGGCCCCTTCCCCCAGAGGACTGATGGATTGCACAATTAACTGATAATCGCCACGACCTTCATAGAGACTCAATTTCGCTTTTAATTGAATCTGCATACCTTCCCTGGGTTTGATTTTCACATACTGGTTACGCCCTTTAAACATCGCGCAACGCACCTGTGCATGCTCATCCTTTAAAGTGAAGTACCAATGGCCGGAAGCTGGCATGGCAATATTGGAAAGTTCTCCTTCAACCAGAACCGCGGGGAAATTTTCTTCCAGTAAGAAGCGGGCTGACCGATTAAGATCGGAAACGCTATAGACGGTTTCATTTGAGGAATTAGTGCTATTAAAGAGGTCGTCACTCATCTTCTAATAATACCTGAAAATGTAAGTCTGTTTTTAAGTTTTCCAGAGGCTGTTACACGACAGCTTTAGCTATCTATTTACTGGATGCAGGCATGAGTTTATAATAGCGCGCTTTCCCGATTCCGGGATTTGGTGGAAAGTGACGCTATGCTACGAATTGTAGAAGATGCTTTAACCTTTGATGATGTCCTTTTAGTTCCCGCACACTCTCTGGTGCACCCCAACTCGGTCGAATTAAAGACCCGCCTGACACGAGAAATACAATTAAATATTCCTTTGGTTTCCTCAGCGATGGATACGGTGACTGAGTCACGTCTGGCGATTGCGATGGCACAGGAAGGCGGACTGGGCATTATGCACAGAAGCATGAGCATTGAGGACCAAGCTCGTGAAGTCCGGACAGTAAAGAAATATGAAAGTGGGGTAGTCACCGACCCGATTTGCGTTACCCCAAATACCACCATTCGCAAATTATTGGACATGATTAATGAGCATCGGATATCCGGGATGCCAGTCGTTGAAAGTAGCGATAGTGATAACCTGGTAGGTATTGTAACCAGCAGAGATGTTCGTTTTGAAAATGATTTAAATGCCACTATTGATAAAATCATGACACCAAAAGATCGCCTGGTAACGGTACAGGAAGGGGCGGATCTGGACGATGTTAAAAAGTTGATGCATAAACACCGGATTGAAAAAGTATTGGTGGTCAATGACAAATTCCAGCTGAAAGGCCTGGTGACCTTAAAAGATATACGCAAGGCAGAAGATTTTCCGAATGCCTGTAAAGATATCCTTGGACAGTTACGAGTTGGTGCAGCGGTAGGCACGGGGCCTGATACTGAAGATCGGGTGCGAGCCCTGGTTAATGCAGGAGTAGATGTGATCGTGGTGGATTCTTCCCATGGTCACTCTCAGGAAGTCATAGACCGAATCGTGGAAATTAAGAAGACTTTTCCGGCATTACCAATCATTGGCGGTAATGTAGCTACTGCGGCCGGTGCCAGGGCCCTGGCAAATGCGGGTGTTGATGCGGTGAAAGTAGGTATTGGCCCCGGCTCTATTTGTACAACAAGGATCGTGACTGGCGTCGGGGTTCCACAAATCACAGCGGTAGCCAATGTGGCAGAAGAGTTAAAAGATACTGATATTACGATTATCTCTGATGGCGGTATTCGTTTTTCCGGTGATATTGCCAAGGCCATAGCGGCTGGTGCCAATGTTGTGATGATAGGCAGTTTACTGGCAGGCACCGAAGAGGCCCCTGGTGAAGTAGAGCTGTATCAGGGACGCTCGTATAAAGCTTATCGTGGTATGGGGTCGGTAGGGGCAATGTCGAAAACCCATAGTTCCAGTGACCGTTATTTTCAGGATATAGAAGCCGGTGCTGCGAAACTGGTGCCTGAAGGCATTGAAGGTCGGGTTCCCTATAAAGGCCCCATGACAGAAATAATCTATCAACTGACTGGTGGTATTCGTGCCAGTATGGGACTGACTGGCTGCAGGGATATTGAAGAAATGCGGATTAAGCCGGAATTTGTGAAGATAACGAGTGCAGGGGTTTCGGAAAGTCACGTACATGACGTGAGTATTACCAAGGAAGCTCCAAACTACAGGGTGAGCTGATAGGGGAGCTATTGCGCTTGCCATAACTTTGTTGAAAGAGAAATTTTATTCAGTCATTTACTGGATTTGTAAACTCCTTCATCAAATTTCTCTTTCGCCGCGTTCTGACTATGCTCATAACGCTCCAAAGTTGTGATGATTCAGATATAAACTAATTTAATAAAAAGTCCTGGAAGCTGTTTTTTAATGACCCAAAACATCCACGAACAAAAAATTCTGATTCTCGATTTTGGTTCTCAATATACGCAGTTGATTGCCCGCCGGGTGCGTGAATCCGGGGTTTACTGCGAAATCCATCATTATGGGCTAAGTGAAAAAGACTTTTCTGACTTTGCCCCTCAAGGGGTCATACTGTCGGGGGGGCCGGAATCCGCCAATATTGTCAATGCCCCTGTTGCGCCGGACTACCTTTTCACTGCCAATATTCCTGTTCTGGGTATCTGCTATGGTATGCAAACCATGGCTCAGCAGCTCGGTGGATTGGTAGAAGCTTCAGATAAATCAGAGTTTGGTCATGCTGCCATCAGGCTTCAGGGTGACAGCGTACTTTTGGGTAATCTGGATAATGCCATTGAACAGAATGGTGAAATAAGACATAACGTCTGGATGAGCCATGGCGATAAAGTAACCAGATTGCCGAAGGGTTTTCGTACTATCGCAGCTACTGAAAGTGCTCCGATTGCCGCTATGGCCGATGAAGGCAGACGTTTTTATGGCATACAGTTTCATCCTGAAGTCACCCACACGCCGGCCGGACAAAGCATTCTGAACCGTTTTGTGCATGATATCTGTGACTGTGAAGCCCTCTGGACACCAGCCAATATTATTGAAGATGCGATCAGTCAGATCAGAAAACAGGTTGGCAAAGATCAGGTCTTGCTTGGACTTTCAGGCGGTGTTGATTCTTCCGTGGTTGCAGCAGTTTTACATGAAGCAATCGGTGACCAGTTAACCTGTGTATTTGTGGATAATGGCTTGCTGCGCTTACGTGAAGGTGATCAGGTCATGGAGATGTTTGGTCATCATATGGGTATTAAAGTGATACGGGCCGACGCCGAGGAACTCTTTCTCAGCAGACTTGAAGGTGTTTCTGATCCTGAGGCAAAACGTAAAATTATCGGTAATACCTTTATCGAAGTGTTTGATGCTGAGGCGGCGAAAATGGCCGAAGAAATAAAATGGTTGGCGCAAGGAACCATCTATCCCGATGTTATTGAGTCTGCCGGTTCCAAACATGGCACGGCGCATGTGATTAAATCACATCACAATGTCGGAGGTTTGCCGGAAGATATGGCGCTTGAACTGCTGGAACCGCTGCGTGAACTGTTCAAGGATGAAGTGCGCAAAATCGGTCTGGCCCTGGGCTTGCCTTATGACATGGTCTATCGACATCCTTTTCCTGGCCCTGGGCTGGGAGTACGAATTCTGGGAGAAGTAAAAAAAGAATATTGCGACATCCTGCGCCAGGCAGATGCCATATTTATTGAAGAACTGCATAAGGCGGATTGGTATCACAAGGTCAGCCAGGCCTTTGTTGTGTTTTTACCGGTCAAGTCTGTTGGTGTGGTGGGTGATGGCCGCCGCTATTCCTATGTATTGGCAATCCGCGCAGTTGAAACAATCGATTTCATGACAGCACGCTGGGCACATTTGCCCTATGAATTACTGGAAACAGTGTCCAGCCGTATCATTAACGAAGTCAGTGAGGTGTCCCGCGTTTCATACGATGTCTCCAGTAAGCCTCCGGCTACTATCGAGTGGGAATAGTCCTTTAGAGTCATCAGCTGTTGATTTGTTGATACTAAAGGTATTACTTTACTCAACAATTCAAGAAGATCAGTTTACTGCTAGATTGTA
>Ga0181569_10000084_pt1 | contig 58721 bp, 106 predicted proteins | sample 101ome_19_FD_132452 | JGI IMG/M metagenome (GOLD analysis project Ga0181569, IMG submission 132452) | Coastal salt marsh microbial communities from the Groves Creek Marsh, Skidaway Island, Georgia - 101405AT metaG (megahit assembly) | ecosystem: Environmental > Aquatic > Marine > Intertidal...
CTCTCCATGCGTTGAAGGCGTCTCTTTGGCGTTCAGTGATAGGATCAATTGTAATGAGATCGTCGATTCGAATGTGCATCGACTCGTTCCGCTGTTTATTTGTCATCATACTTTTATCGAATTTTCGACACGATTACCTGAGGCTTTTTTGATATTCTTCAGATGACTTTTCCAATCGTCAGACGTTTTGTTGATCATGTTACCTGTATGCGTAACAAGATTGGGCGCACCGATGATCTGTGTCCATTCACCAGTTGCTCTTAGTTCTTCCATCGCAGAGATAGACATCATCATGTCTTTAACTTCTCCGGTGGTTGTGTTCTTCATTGTGTACAGCGGCATATGTTTTTCCTAGTAGTCCAATCTAAAGTGATGAGCCCCGTTGCCGAGGCTCACCTTAGATAAGGATCACCCCCTTAAGCGAGTTTCGACTTGTGATATTGCGGCTTCTAGAAACGATTGTTTCTTAGCCATCTTGTAGGCAATATCTGTCTTACCTCTTTTTTGCAATTTATGAATGTAATGTCCAAGTTCTCTTGAGTCTTTCCTCAAGCGTTCAATTTGATTGGATTCTACCATAGGCAATGTTCCTTTTTTTAGTTTACTTGGATCATGATCATGCTGAGATTAACTCTGGAAATGCCTCCTTGACTACAGTTTTAGTTAATCCTTTCACGGGGCTTTTTTTGTTGATCATTGAGACGAGAATTTCTGCGTCTCGTGGGTGTACCGCCTCGAGCATGTCAATAAACATACGCTCGCGACGAATAGGGTTAAGCTTGCTACTTTCGCGCAAACCTTTTACGAAATATTTAAATTGAAGATGCTGTCTGAGTAGAGACGACGGAGGCGACTCTTCAGAGCTAGGAGTGTACGGAGGCGTACCACCAGGAAGATTCCATTGAATAGCTTCATCGAATGTGCCTCTTAATACATCCAGTAGAGGCATGATTTCATTTTCTTTCAATACTTTTACTCGCTCTTGCTTGTTCTTAGCTTTTTCGAATCTTTCAAGTATCTCAAATACTTCCATTCTCTTGGTAGAAACTGCCATAATAATTCACCTTATATAGTATATTCTTACCCGGACGCGCACAGATTTATTGTACACGTTTAAATCGGTTTTGTCAAGTTCTTCTTGCTTTTGCCTTTTCGTCTTCGATCCACTTCTTCGCCTTGGCATTCTCCACAGGCTTTTGAGTGAACTTAGTTGCGTCACGATAAGCGCGTAGCGTTTCTTTCTCGTAGTTTTTACCCTTTGAGTTGTCTACTACAAGAAAGTTTGGCTTACCGAACATACGTTGAAACTTGCCCACATTGCGTTGGACAGCTTTCCAGTACTCTTCTACTTCTTTGTCTGGCAGTGACCGCTCGCGTTGACGATTCCGCTCAAGTGCTGTGTCCATATCAGTGTTGACAAAGATCATCGCCGTGTCATAGCCAAGTGCTTTGAGTTTCTGTGCTTGTGTAGCGATCTTGTCTGGATCTTTACCAGTGCCGTCAATTACAAGACCAAGACGACCTTTGATGTAACCAGCCTGTCTTGTTGATGTAAGACGCTTTGCTTTACCGCGCAGTTCTTGACCCTTGACAGAAAAGATATTGTCAGGACTCATCTCCATGCCAGCTTTCTTCATAGCCGCTTCAAATGCATCGTCAGAGTTTACAACTCTGTATCCCATAGAAGTCAGACCAGTCTTGCCTACGATAAATGACTTACCAGAGCCAGGACCACCCGCGAGAAAGATAGCTTTGAAGATTGCGGGATCGTTGACGCCTTCGTCGAGTTGTTGAATGAAATTAGAAAACTTGAGCATGAGCTACCACATCGATTGAGTTATTAAGTTATTTATGCTTTTTTAGACGTGAACAGCCATAGTTTTTCATCATCATCTAAGTATGCCACACCGTCTAAGGCTGTCCTGTCTAGCACAGTAAATGCTTCTTCTAATGTATTTAGTATTGGCTTGCCTTGGACATTAAAAGATGTGTTCAATAAAACACCGTCAAACTCTGTTAACAGATCATGTATGAACTTGTTCTGCTCTCGTGTCACCGTTTGCAATCGGGCTGTTCCGTCTGCATGAGTTACAGCCGCTAGTTGTTCTGTATATTCTGGTCGAGTCATCACAGCAAAATTCATGAAGGCTAAGTTGTTGTAGTCACTAGCCTCAAAATATTTTTCAGCATCTTCTTTGCGGCACATAGGAGCAAACGGGCGATACGGCTCTCGTTTCTTTACGATATTCACTTTGTCTTTCTTGTCATGACCTTTTGGATCACAGATGATAGAGCGATTTCCTAAAGCCCTAGCGCCTACTTCACCACCACCTTGTATGAAGCCAATAATGTCATCGTTCTTTAGAATTTTTGCCAAGTCTGAAATAGTAATCTCTTCATGGTGATATTTTTCTTTGTATGTGTCGAGTTCGTGCCTGTCATGAAGCCTTGATCCAGAGTATGTAATATCTACTCCTTTCCACGCATCGATGCCAATTTCTGCGAGATGCTGGACAAGAAATCCAAACGGCAGACCGCAATCATGAACGTTCGGAGGTACAAAGACTTCAAGTCCTAGCTCTTCTTGTATTCTCTTGTTTACTAGAACATTCAGTGCACAGCCACCAGACACAATCAGTTTGTCATCGCACTGCCGAATAAATTCACGATTCTTTTTGAGAAAGTTCAGAACTTCGTTTTCGTGCTGTGTTTGAATTCCTAGTGCAACGTCGGTTTGCTCTTCCCATGTTAAACCGATCGGTGATGTCCACGATTCATATGGATTAAAGCACTCAGGCGTTTCTGCAAAGACTTTATTGAGATATTCTTTTCCACTCTTGTAGCCACGAATTCCCATTTTCTCTAATCCTTCTTGGGTCATTAAATACCAACTCTTGAAGAATCTTGCCATTGGGTTGATCCATTCGACGGTCTCAGGATCCTCTTTGTAAAGTCTTTGACCAACGATGTACCATGGAGACCTTTTATCACCATAAGCCGCCGCGCCCATTACTTTACCTGCAATATCTAAAGACTGCTCTGTTTTAGAGGCAATCGCATGTACACCGTGACACGAAGAGGCTGTATAGTATCGACCGAAAAATGTTCTATGTTCAGGTATCTGCCACTGCGGGGTTTGTTTTGATACTAATATATTATTGGTAGGCGAGTATTTCCAAAGAAAGGTGTGACCATCATCACCACCAGCATCGTGCGTAAACACGGCGCACTTTTCATTAGCCCACTGTGACTGTGCTATTCCGCACCATGCGTGTCCTGCATGATGTCTATAAGCAACTTTAAATTCCTTTACATTAAAGACTTCTCTAACGTGTTTGGGATGAACCTTTAGTCCAGAATCAATCTGATCATTTTCTGCCCAGGTATCAGCATCGAGATATTGCCAATCAGAGCCTATGATAAATGTATCGAAATCATTTTCGATACCAAACTCTTCTTCAACAACCTTTAAAACTTTTTTTAGCCAGTAAACTGTTTGATCGTGTCTACCGTGACCACGAAAATGCTTTATGCCTGACAGCTTTTCCATTTCAACTGTGTGAAATGTTTGAGTGTCAGCCTTATAAAAACAAATTGCGGAATCATGACCCCAGTGTGCCGCCGCTATATTGCCCATCGTCTCTCTTCAAGTGTTTTGAGTGAATTTTACAACCTATAAACTCATTGTAATAATCGTCACGAAGCAATACATCGTATTCGAACTGTAGCTTGGCTTCGTAGTAAGAACATTCGCCCTTAGTCTTACACAGCCGAAGTATTTCTCGGTGGTAAGCATCGTGACCTTTCTTTTCTACAAGTTGCTTGAGTTCTTCGGAACTGCCGAAGTAATTTTGCCAGTCTGAAATCGTACGCTTAGTGCGCTTTCGTTTCTGACCTTTCAGAGGTGGCAACTTTCTTGTTGCCCAGAAAAACTTTTTACCGATATACTTCTTATCGGTATCACGTTCAGTGATTCGATAGACAAAGCCCACATATTCTTGCAGGTCATCTTCACTTGGATTGTATTCTAGATTTCTATAATACCACATTAAAACAGCCAGTAGTCACCTTCATATTCAACAACCACGTGATCGAGTCCTGTATTGTCAAGTACGTTCATTGCCTCTTTCATACTATTTAGTATGGGCTTGCCTTGAACATTGAATGACGTGTTGATCAAAACTCCATCGAACGCATTTAAGATATTATATAGTGGTTCGTTGAATTCAGGCGTGACTACTTGTAGTCTGGCTGTATTATCAATGTGTGTAATTGCAGGAAATTCTTTTCGATATTCTGGCTTCACATCTGCAATAAACTGCATCATTTCCATATTATCGAAAGTAGGTGAATAGAAATATTTGTGTGCGTCTTCTTTCTTGCAGACAGGAGCGAATGGTCTGAACCATTCTCTAAACTTGACCTTCGCATTCAGAATATCTTTTGCATGTAGATTTGACGCATCACATAAAATAGAACGATTGCCTAATGCGCGAGGTCCACACTCCATGTTGCCCTGACAGATGCCAATAATCTTTTGCTCTCTGAGCAATTGTGCAATGTCAGATACAGTGATCTGTGTGGCACCTCTCTTCTTAATGTACAAAGGAATTTGCTTGTAGTCCCACAGAGTAGGACCCATAAACTCGCATCGAACTTTCTCTTGAAAGATTTCTTCTTCGGTCAGATGCCACATCATAGCACCAAAACTTTGACCACTGTCGCCACAGTTAGGTGGAACATAGACGTTGATGTCAGGAAACGCTCGCTTGATTCTTTCATTAGCCAGAACGTTCAGTGCAGTGCCGCCCGTAAGAATCAAGTTGTTGTTGTAGTTGCGAATAGTATGAATATAGTGTTTATCGATCCACTCAACAATATCATCTTCTAGGGCTTTTTGTGCGGTGTATGCTAGATTAAAGGCTTTGCGATGTTCGTATACCGATTCTACTTTGTACGCAAAATCTTCATTGAATGCAAGATCAATCCCCGCATCCAATGCGTTCGTTTTATGATAACCATAGCCTGACCGCATACGCCATCTGAAGTAATCATAGTAGTCTTGATCCATTTCTCCATAGGCGCTCAGTCCCATCAACTTGCCAGCGATGCTTAGAGTGTCTGTGTCTTTAAATATCTTGCAGAGATGACCAGCACGAGTATACACTTGTGCGTGTTGATAGAATTGGTTACTCGCGTGTCTTTGATGCCACTTGCTAAACTCACATGTTCGAAACGAGGTGTCATCACCTTTACCGTCCCAAGATATGACTGCACATTTATCAAAGGGTGATTGTGCATAGCCGCACCACGCATGAGCATCATGGTGGTGGACTCTATTTAACTTACAATGTTTCCATTTAATCTGATCTCTATCCCAGAAAGACTCATTGTATGCTATCGATTTATGATAAAGCCAATGAAAATCATTTTCTATACCATGATTCTGTAGCGCATGATCCATACCAAATCTAACAGCACCGTAGTATTCTTTTTGACGAGCCGCCGTCACTGGTCTTTTCATATGATAATTCTTGATGCCAAGAATTCGTTCTAACTCATAGATGTAGAACTTTTTAGTGTTGGGATCAAAAATGGTGAAGTTGGGATCGTGCCCACCTTCAAATATCGAAAAGTGTGGTTTCATTCTTCCCAGTCAGTTTCACATTCCGTTCCACACATTGGGCAAGCGCGAGGCTTTTCTTCGCTGTCACAAACAGTGAGAATCACTTTAGCTTCACAGAAATAACACACCAAATGATACTCGTACTCTTCCATTATGCCGCGCACCCCATGCCGTCTAGACCACAAACTTCAGGCTCTTCTTCGTCCCAACCCCATTCACCTTCCATGCCAACTACTGAGTACTCAGTGACTCGCTTTTCAAAGAAGTTGTCATGGCTTGCTCCATTAAGTACCCAGTCAAGCCAAGGAAGAGGATTGTCTTTTTGTCTGAACTTAGGCTTGAGCCCAAGTTGAAGCAAACGACGGTCAGCAATATGACGAATATACTTTCGTACTTCGTCTCTCGTAAGACCCTGCACATCGTTTCCACGAAACGCAAGATTGATAAATTTGTCTTCAAGTTCCACTGCATTTTTAGCCATCTCATAAATTTTTGATTTCAATTCATCGTTGACGATACGAGGATGTTCGTCGCAGAATGTACGGAACAACTTAGCGTTGCCTTGTACGTGTAGAGTTTCATCACGAATCGACCACTCAACGATAGTGCCCATGCCCTTCATCTTCCCAAAACGTTGAAAGTTTAACAGCATCACGAACGAAGAGAATAGGGACATGCCTTCGTTGAACACGGACTGTGCGAGCGCGAGAGCAAGACCAGTCTGAGTAGACGTGTCGCCTTCTTTCATGAAGTCAACCTTATCCGCCATTTCTTTATATTCGAGGAACTTATGGTATTCTTCATCTGGAAGGCCAAGCGTGTCATTAAGAAGGGCATACGCACGTTGGTGTACCGCTTCTCGACCCGCAAAAGACGAAAGCATATTACGCACCTCGTTATTTTTGAACTTGGGGATGAGAAGTTCGTGATAATTCTCACCCACCTGAACGTCCGATTGAGTAAACAACCGCAACACTTGGGTGATAAATTCTTTTTCGTCAGAGGTGAGTTTAGTTTTCCAGTCTTGGACATCTTCACTCAACTCCGCTTCATCTTCGATCCAATGGATCTCTTCGTGTTTCTTTGCGAGGTCTACTGCCCATGGGTATTTAAACGGTTTGTAAGTTTTACTAAACTCAAGTAGTGCCATCTTTTTTGTCCCTATAGTTTTGTATTGCGGCTTTGATTGCGTCTTCGGCTAGTACCGAACAATGAATTTTTACTGGCGGTAGTGCCAGTTCTTCAGCGAGGTCTGTATTCTTGATTGCGCCAGCTTCCTCAAGGTTTTTACCTTTGACCCATTCTGTGAGAAGAGAACTTGATGCAATTGCGGATCCACATCCATAAGTTTTGAATTTAGCGTCTTCAATAACTCCGTCATCCGATACTTTGATTTGCAACCGCATGACATCTCCGCAAGCAGGAGCGCCAACCATGCCTGTTCCCACGGCTTCATCCTGCTCATCAAGCTTTCCAACGTTTCTTGGGTTATCATAGTGGTCTAATACCTTTTCTGAATACGCCATATTTATTCCTTATCGCATAGTAGATGCGATGCTTTGTCTTTCCAAACATTTGGTAACAGTCCATGCACGATGAGAACAAACGCAACGCCCCACGCAAATCTTAGATGCTCAAAATAAGTTACGTTGTTCTCTTCTAAGTGGTTCATTCTTCCTCTAGTGGATTTCCGTGTTCGTCACACTCTACAATGGTATAACCATTATATATCACTGAAGAGCAATCGACACTGTTCCAGCCATGCATAACATGACCTTCGTCGTATTCTTCCCACAGTGCAGTAGAACCTTCTTCACTTAAATACTCTAGAATTTCGTCTCGCTCATCATCGTCGAGTTCTTTGTCCCAGTTGTACGGTGCATAGACATTATAGTCTTCCCAACAGCCATCCCAAGTCGAAAGCATCTCATGCTCCCAGTCTTCTAGTTCAAGCGTGTCATCATCGTCAGGATCTGGAACAAGAGGATAACAATCAGGATCTTCGTCATACTCTTCTTTGGTGATTCCCCAGCGATTGTCAAGCCAGTACTGCAACTCTTCGTCAGTCTCTGGCACGTGAATAACAAATTCACCCCATCGCCAACCAACTTCAACAGATAGTCGAAGACCATCTTCACGCTCATAAACTTCAGTCTCTACGACTGACTTCTTCATTGCAGGTTCAACACGATAGTATTTCATAATTTAGCCCTCGCAAGCTTTACATTCATCGTCTTCAGTAGTTAGAGGTGCTTTGTCAAAGTGCTTCATGAGTTCTTCATAGCCACCGACATAGTTGCCCTCGATATAAATTTGTGGTACAGTATTGACTTTACGTCCAGTTACCTCAGCCGCAGTCTTGCCAATCTCTTCAAGATCGATCTTGTCGAACGGAATGCCTCGCAACTTGAGTTCTTCCATTGCAAGTGCACACCACGGACAATTCTTTTTAGAATAAACAATCGTACGGTTATCGTCTTGCAGTGCAACTCGTTCGACTTTTTCAGAAACGTTTTCTGCACGAGACTTCGCTTCAGTGCGCAGATAATACAGACCCTTGAGACCTTCTTTCCATGCTTTGATATGCACCTTGTTTACATATGATTTCTGTGCGCCCGCAGGAAAGAACAGATTGACTGATTGACCCTGACAGATATATCTCTGTCGATCAGCGGCGTGTTGTACAACCCATGTCTGATCTAGTTCTTGTGCAGTCTTAAACACTGCCTTTTCACCTTCAGTAAGAAACGGTAGATGCTGAACAGAGCCTTTCTGTGTGATGATAGATGTCCACGTCGATTCGTTATTCTCGCCCTTCTCAGTTAGCAACTTGTCAAGATATCGATTCTTTACAAGGAAGCTACCTGCTCGCGTTCTGTGAGTATAGGCATTTGCTTTTGCGGGTTCAATAGAGGGGCTTGTTGACAAGATAACTCCGGAGGAAGCATTAGGCGCGATTGCCAAGAGATGTGCATTCCGTCTTTCAGTTCCAGATCCATCCGCGTACTCACCGCGTTGCTCTGCCAACACTTTTGTTTCTGCATCTGCTTCAGACTTGATGTGTTCAAATACAACGTTATTGATTTCACTGGCTTTGTCTGATTCCCATGCGACTCCGTGCTTCTGTAAGAGCGAGTGAAATCCCATTGCTCCCAGCCCGATGGAACGTTCTCGTTGCGCACTATACTTTGCTCTGGAGATTGTGTCAGGTGCTTCGTTAATAAAGTACTCAAGTACGTTATCGAGCATCCTAATAAGATCCCTAACAATAGGTGTGTCTTTCCATTCATCGTAGTATTCCAAGTTTAGACTCGACAGACAACAGACCGCAGTACGATCAGCACTTGTCGGTAGGTGAATTTCGTTACAAAGATTAGAACCATGAATCTTCAGTCCTAAGTCTTTGAGTGCTTGCGGCAATGCGTTGTTTGCAGTATCGATGAAGTTCAGATACGGCTCGCCAGTTCGAAAACGAATTTCAAGAATTCGTTCCCACAACTTACGCGCATTAATCGATTCTTTCACAGCACCATCTTTTGGATCACGCAGATCAAACTCAGTGTTGTTGACTACTGCTTCCATGAATTCGTCTGTGATGTTGATTGCGTTGTGTAGATTGAGCGCCTTGCGCTGTACATCGCCCGTAGGAATACGAATGTTCAAAAACTCGACGATATCGGGATGCGACACATCCATGTATGCGGCATAGGAACCCTTGCGAGTCTTGCCCTGCCGATACGCAATCATGTCTGCGTCTACAGTGTGTAAGAACGGGATAGGACCGGGAGCAATATCTGACACGGTTCGCACGTCTGACCAGTGACCTCCGACCCCACCGCCCAGAACACTAAGCCAACGTAACTCAGAACTATGATTAATAAGCCCGTCAAGGGTATCAGGTACATACGTGAGAAAACAAGAGATAGGCATTCCCTTACCCTTGCCATGACCGTTCGGTGCGTTTGAGAGAACGGGAGACGCAAACATAAACCATTTTTTACTAACATACTCATAGAGTCTCTGAGCGAGTTCTTCATCCATTTCTTCCTTGTAAGTGGACCACGCTTTTGCGGCGCGCATATAGCCTTCTTGAGGCGATGTTTCATAATCATTAAGATAAAAATCTTTGAGCATCCCGACAGCATAGTCTTCTAGAAGGGCGTCTCGGGACTTGTCAATTTTTAGCGACATTCGTTTTACTCTTTTTAAAGCGTACAAGATTCTAGTGAGTCATTCGTGACCCATTAGACAGCGTTATGATTCATACATGATACACTATATGTAGTGCGTATGTCAATTAGATTGTTGCTGGTCTTCGATAACTTCTTCGTTTTTTTCAAGCCAGTCTTCAGCAGTTGTACCCACCTCTTCTGTCGTAGCCTCACGATAGTAGATGATGATTTCTTTCTGCTGACGGACATAACGACGAATCTCTTGAAGATTATATGCCATGTTCTCATAGCTTTGCGGAGTCAAGGCGAAGACAACGAAATCTCCACCTAGAAGCTTTTCAATTTTTTCAATCTGTTCGTCAAGGTTCTTTTTGGTGATGACAAAGAATTTGACATTTTCTAAAGAGATTTCTTGTGGCATCGGCGGCTGATAAATCTCTAGTGGCACCGTTTCAGTCACAGTAACAATCTTTGGTGGCAGAGGCTCTGGTTCTGCTTTCTTGCCCCAGCCGAAATTTGAAAGTGTAGAACAGCCCGAGAGTAAGGCTATCAATAGAATACTAGTTAGTGCTTTCATCTGTCACCTCATCGTCAAGTTGATCTACTTCTCGACTATCTGCTTCTACTTGACGGAATACTTGTTCCGTGCCATTATTGATGCGAGGCTCGATTAAGCCAGGCTTAAGACGCGCCAGTTTCGTGAGGTCATGTCTACGAAACACCGACATGTATTCGTCACGTTCTTTGGCTAATTGTGCGTGTTGAGACGAAAGATTGGTAAACGCTTCGCGTTGCTTTTCAAGATTCTGTTGCAGGCTCTCCATTGCCGCGCGATTCTTTTCTTCTGCTTCAATCAACTTCTGCTGATTCGTTTCAAGAATAACGATTGCGGCGTCTTTTTGTGCAATCGTACTTTCTAGTCCATTCACCGTGTACGTATGATAACCATACGCGCCACCTCCTAAGACTAACAGCAGAGGCAGCATTTTAATTAATGCAAACATTTATTGACACTCCAAATCAGGCGGTACCTGAATCCAACAATTCAGAAGTTCTGTCCAACGCTCTCGATCTTTTTCGCGTTGTTTGTAATACTCCATCATTTTATCTTGCGCAAATGGTGGTAGTTCTCTGTATTCGTTCCACTCATCTGCGTTCATGAACTGCACTTTTGGATACGAGCCAGACACACTGACAGTATACAGTACAGTCTCGTTTGGCATTTCGTCTCTGATTATACTCGGAGACCAGCCAACTGCACATCCTGACAATAACAGAACGGGCAGTATTCGAATCATTTTGATTGCTTTTTAAACTTACCTGCGATCTCTACATAATGACGAGTCAATGGTCGACGCTTCTTTTTCTTGCCGTGCATCCAGTCTGCTGGATCTCCTGGCGAAGTGCCTGCGATTTTAGGACCAGTGGTCATTGTGGGCTCTTCGTTGAATTGTTTGAACGTCTTCACTTGTATAGTTCTCCGACTGTCACATATAGAGGCTGATTAGTATTTATATGAATCGCTTCGTAGACATGCAAGCCAAGCATGTCACCAACAGGATATGCCTCGGGCAAAACACGAACGGTGTCTTTTGCGTTAACGTCGAGGTCTTGTGAAGTTACTCGATCTTCGCGTAATCGATACACTCCGGGTGACAGTTGCCCGTCATCTAACACGTACCATGTAGAAGACTCAGCCATTAAGTCTAGCGGATCTATTTTACACTGTTTTAGAATTTTGTCAATACTTTTATCTGACAACTGATACTTTTCTCTCAAAAGAAAAAGAGCCGCGGCGTATGATGCGACAGTATTTCTGCCGCCAGGAATTTTTTCTAGTAATCTTTTGATATTAAACACAAGACGAATGAACGTAGAATATGCGGTCTTCTTTTCGTCGTTGTCTAACTTGACGGACTTATCGCGCTTGCCGTTCTCATCAATGATGCCTAGTTTGTAGGCGTCTGTCTCTGACCATGGAGTGGTCAGCAGTTTTACAAATCGAAACGAATAATAAATATCGCCTGCTCGTGTTGCTAGTGACACTATATTTTCCTCAGTTCTTCAATGACATGATTGTCCATTGGTATGCCAGTATATTTATCATTTGTTATGGCGTTCAAATAAATCAAAAACGGCTTGACTACAACTAAATCGTCTGTGCTAGTCAATTTAAATTCAAGCATTTTCAGACCAGCTTCAACACCGAACACATTAAAAATGACCACAAGATGATTCATGATCAAGTTTACAGCCAACTTGCCGCCATCTTGATATCTTTTGATCAGACGTTTCAGATACTTGAATCTCTTAAGGTCTTCGTAGAGTTCTTCTGCGTCGATGCATCTAGGATTATAATAGTTTTTTGCCGCAAATAGAAGAAAGTTGTCTTCATTGATCTCATTAAATAGTTGCATTTTTACCTTGTAAATTCGTAGTGAGAGTCTGTTTTATCTATGTATAAAAAAGCCCGCGAAAATGCGGGCTTCTTTTAGTTAATGAAAGTTACGATCATTTCTTAGCAGAGTACGCTTGACCCCCAAAGAATGCCGCTACGATAGCCGCAACAGATACGAAGTATGTAGCCGCCATATCACCTAGAATTTTAGACGCTTGATCAAGACCAATCCAGTCTGCGAGGACTACTGCAAACGGATAAAGCAGTAGACCAAACAGAGCGAACCATGTCATGCTTCGTTGCGCATCTCGCATTGCGTCAGCATCTTCTAGTTCCTTTCGCTTAAACTCCATATACATTGCATGTTCTTCTTCAGAAACATGTCCGTCGCCGTTTGTGTCTGCGGGGTGATAGCCTGATTTCTTTTCTTCTTTTTCTTCGGCCATTTAAATCACTCCTCTACAGTTTCAGTATCGTCGTCTCCATAATGAAATTCTTCAGTAGCTTCGTCAATGACGGTTTCAACAACAGGCGCTTCATGCAACGTCTGCTTCTTTGGCTTAGGAGCTGGCTTAGATGCCATTGCTTGCTCACCGTGCCACTCAGCGATTTGATCAGCAGTAAATTTCTGCTTCTTTACAACCTCACCGCTAGGAGCCATCCAGCCCTTCGCAGTTGGTTCAGTGCCCTTGGGAGCCCAAGGTGGGGTTTTGATAGCCATTTAGCCCTCCTTACCAGTAGTAGTTGTTACTGCACCCTTGACAGGATTAACAATCTTTGTGTCGCCCATGCGCTTTTCGCCAGGACGTGCAGGTGCTTGACCCTTTACAGCACGACCAGCTTTAGTCGCATCTTCGTGACCTTGCGCATCATCTTTTTCAAGATTAGGATTATCTGCATCATGGTCTTTTGCCATATCGTCAGCCGCTTTGCCCTTGCGCTTGTCTTTCATAGTCTCAGCTTTAGCACCAGACTGATTGGGTTGCTTCGACTCTTTCATTTTTTTCTTAGCAGTGTGCTTGTGAGACTCAGACACAAGAATGTCAAGGTCTTCGACAGGAACGTCAAACTCGACGCCATGCTCAAACATCACGTCATAGTGAGTGACAGTAGCAGTGCCGTCTTCGTTTTCAACGAGCGTATGTTGTCCAGAGATACACTCTCCGAAACCCCATTGCTCTGAAGTTACGTGCTTGGCGCAATCGTGACTGAGTGCTTTATCGACTTCTTTCGTGTCCATGTCAGCAGACTCATCTTTCATGGCCTTTTTAATAGCCTTTCGGCGCTTGTGCAAATACTCGTCCGAAGAATCAACATCACCATCGTTGTCGATGTCAGCATCAGCTTTACCGACAGGATCCATCTTTTTCTTTTCTGTTACTTCGGCCCACAGTTCTGCCATTTTTCTGATATACGAGGGATTCATTGCTTTCTCCGTTTAAGTGGGTAGACCTATTTGTGTGGCAATCGCAGTAATAAAGACTGCAATAACTAGCCAGCTTACTTTCATACCCAAGTTGACTTTCTCAACTAAGGATGAAATATCTTTTGACATATCGTCGGTTTTCAACGATATTCTATTTATTCTTTCGTGTTGCTCTTCACGGCGCTCTTCTAGCACATTGATCTTTTCTTCAACCTTCGCAATCATGACAACTGCCTCGGTGAGTTTCTCCATGTGCCTTTCAATAGCCGCCATTCGCGCTTCATGATCCGCAGTATCAATGATGTGCTTATCAATTTTGTTATCGAGTCCTTCGATAAGCTCCTTTGTAGTAGCCATTTTAGTTCAGTGCTCCCATTCGATTTATTACCGCAGTAGACTTAATTGTCTACCTTTGCTCCCCCACGCCATTGATAGCAAGACCAGTATCTTGCTTTCCATTTTGGACCAGGATTATCGCAGTTATGCCTAGCCCTAAAACTTTTTCTTCGCCCGGGATCGTCACGCTTAATCTCCATTTTAGGATCACCGAAGTTAACTTTCACTACATTACCTTTTTCGTTTTTAACGTAGACAGAGAACTTTCTAGGACCACCAGGCGTACGAAATGGATCGTTCAGCTTCACTTTCTTGCCTTGGTACTCAGCGGCTTCCTGCACGAGGTCTTCGTACATTGACTCACAAGTACAATCGATTTCGTCTGCTCGATGATCTTTAAACTTCTTCATCTTCGTCCCCATTCGACTTTAGATAGTCAGTTGCGCTATCAAGGTAGTCGTTCGCTTTCGTAATTTTGTTTTGAACCCATTCTGGAAGATTGTCATCGTCGCCCAACATCTTCATCAAGTCTTGCGCATTTCGCACGATAGTCTTGAGTTGAGTCTTCGCCATTTCCCCTTCTTGATCATACTCATTGGGGTCTTTATCTTCTTTCAGCCTTAGGTTCTTAAACGTTTTCATTTCGATTCCATATACTCGCTTGCTTTCAACTTGACGCCTTTAGCGGCGAGTTCACGTGCCGCAATCTGAGACACGAATCTAACCTTTGCACGAGCGACTTTTTCAAGTGCGGCTTTGTCCATACGTGCAATCATAGCCTTCAGCTTTTTGTAAGTAGGCGATGTCACGTTGATCTTTTCAAGATCAGCGTATGCCTTCTTGAGTTGTTGCAACTGGGCATCAGAGAATTCAGCTAGTTCGGTCGACTCTTTGACCTTTGACATACCGCCACGATCATTTCTGACCCAGCCCTTAGCTCTCAGTCGCTTCTCTCTTTCAGCTTTTTCACGTTCTGCTTCTTTCTTTCTGAACGCGGCTTTAAACATGGTGTTATGTGCTTTGTTGACTTCATCAACTTTGTCGGGCAGACCTTTGTGCTTGGTCTTCGCAAAATCTTTTACGTCTTTCTTTGACATAGACTTAGCGGCTTTTGCTACTTCAGGAGATGCATCGTCCATCTCGCCCTTCTGCTTTGCTCGCACCATGCCAAAAAACTTCTGCTGTGCTTTTGATACAGCCTTTTCTTCAAGACCTTCGCGCACTAAACGGTTGTTCTTAACCATTCCGTTCTTTTTGAATATAGTAATTACACCGTCACGAGGGTCTGTATCCATTTTGTCAATAAAGTGTTTCATTTGAATGAACGTCTTGTCTTGCTTGTTTACGTCAGACTCTCTACCAAGTTGACGAACAAACGCACCGACCTTCATAAAGTCTTTCTTGTCGATACCACCATGTTTTCTTGCGTACTGTTCAAATTCTTTTGCGACCTTGAAGAAATCAATTGCTTCATCTAAATCTTCTTTAACACTCACTTCTTTCTTTGAAAGCTTAGTCAGAACATTAGCAATTTGCGGTGGTCTCATACCTACAGACATTAATGCTTGATTAATATCACCCCATTGATACATTTCTTTGTCGCCGCGTCTACTGTATTTGCCCGGCGCTTCGTTGATGCCTACTTCTTTCTTTGAAAGCTTAGTCAGAACATTAGCAATTTGTGCTGTCCTTATACCTACAGCCATTAATGCTTGATTAATATCACCCCATTGATATAGCTCTTTGTCTCCGCGGCGCGAATACTTACCTGGTGCTTCATTAACTTCTACTTCTTCTTTCTTAAGACCACCCATCATGTTACCGTAGACTTTACGATTCATTCTTTGTGATCGAGTTTCGTCACCATGATCGCGCTTGCGTCTGTCTTCGCGTTCTTTCTTACGGCGAATGTCACCTAATGGATCATAACGCTTTTTGCCATCTCTTTCTCTACGCTCTTCGCGTTCTTTCTTACGGCGAATGTCAGCCAATGACATCGCTTCGTCAACCGACTCCTTTTGCATGTCTTTCATGCGTTGCATCGATACGGGTTGACCTTTCTTAGAGATAATACCGTTAAAGCCTTGCTTTCTCATACTATCAAGAAACTTCTTAGCATCATTTGCAGAATCGAATGAGCGAACACTGATAGGTCCGCGCTTGGACTTAGCATACTTAACATCGAACTTTTCGTTCGTGCTTTCTTTAGGCACACAGTTAGGCACCATCTTGTCGCCTTTCTTCTTCATGCCCACTTGTTTGTGAGTATCCCAGCAAGGGTCTTTTTCATTCAAAGGCTTTTCGCCTTTCTTTTTCTTCGCAATAGCGATAGCGGCTTGCTGTGCAGGCGATACTGCTTCTCTTAGGTCTTTTAATGATTTCACGCTAAGTCCTTATCGTGGTTTAATCCACCCTTTTTCTTTTTAACAATAAAAGCGTTGACTCTAGCGTGTCCCCATTGCTGAGGAGTAGTACCAGGTCGATGACCTGTACGCCATGCCGCAACACCTCGGTCGTAAACTTTTTTGAGAACAGAACGTGAGATGCCCGACTTCTTTGCTTTGTCAGTCAGTGCGTCTTCGTTGATCACATGATTTTTAAATTTCATTTGTTCTCCGTACATCTTTTTTATAGCTTTCGTATACTTCGAAGGCTTTGTTTTTGCGTCCGCATCGCCAGGCGCTGGCTTATAAGCCGCTGGGTTATCATCGTCCATCTTCGCACCCTTTTTGAAGTGACGATCCCTCGCAACCTTTGTCGCCTTAGACAGACCCTTATGATAGTGCTTGGGCTGTGTACCTTTACGATCTTTAATGTCTTTGTCTTGAGGCGTTTTCATTATTTATACAACTCGGGTTGTTTGGCGATTTTTGCGTCGAGCCCTAGCAAGTCGCGCACGATCAAGCACCTTATCGTACTCACGCTCTTTGCGATCTCGCTCTCGGCGATCTTGTTGTCGATCTTGTCTTTTGTCGAATGAGATACGTTGCTTTGCCGCATCTACTTCGTCGCCGCGTATTTCTTTTACGTCAGCTTTTTCTTGACCAGCGATATTCTTCTTTGCTTTCTTAGTAGCGGCGGGTGTTCCCCATTCGGGCTGATCTTTGTACCAGTTGTCTGTCTTACCCTCAGCGAACGTTGGCTGATAGTTGACTAGGTGCTTAGGCATGATGCCCTTCTTGACCATCTGACGAAACATTTTGTCAAGTGTACGAACGTCAGTATCCGTCATCTTAGCGGTCTTGATAAGATTGTTTCTAGCATCGCCTGGATTCTTTTTGCGTAGGTCTAGAAACGTACGTATCGCAAACTTGTACTTCTTTTTGTTGATTGTGCGATCAAGAAAGGCATCAACTTGAGGCATGAGATCCCGCATGAGACCACTTCCGCCCCAACCTGCTTCATCGATTAGTTCAACGTCCGTAATCCATCTGCGAGAGAAACTGCCATCAGCCATATCGAGAATAAGATAATTGGTACCAAGGCGTGAGACACGACCCATTTCACCAGTTTCTTTGACCATAACTTGATCGCCTTCATTAAACAATACTCCTTCAATAAATTTTTCTCGCATGTCAGATACGGGCTCAAGTTCAACGTGATTCTTGAACTGAGTCATTTCTTTTAAGCCCATACCAGAGCGTACATCATTAAACAGTTTTTTCGCATCACGGCTACTCATTGTAGATGGCACACCTTGTGCGAACGTTGTGAAATCATTATTCTTAGCATTTTCACGTTGCTTTGATGCAGACATGCCTGTCACGTCATCGGCATCTGGATCTCGCTCACCAGCAGAGACTACAGTGATGCGCTCAAAGTTATAGAAACCATGTCGCGCTTTCTCACCGTTGTACTTTTCTAGAAGCGTTTTGAATTCGGTAATACGATCAGCACCGACAACCATGGTAATGCGATTAAAGCCTTGATCGTAGAGACTAGTCGCGACTTCGAATACGTTTCGAAGTTTCTTATCCATGATTACGTTACGTGCCTGTTTTGGGAACATCTTACGAACGTGCTTAATTTTCTGTTCGTAAGTGAGAGGATTCTTTTTGGCATCACTTGACTGTGACAAGTAAACTTTATAGGGATTCTTGCCTGCCTTTGTAGCCATGACCTTTAACAGTTTGCCATGTCCGATTGTCGGCGGATTCATCCTACCGAATGTGAAAAATACCTCGCGTTGCTCTTCAACGAGATAATCTTTAAAAGACGGAAAACTCATTTCTTATCTGAACCACCCATTCTACGTTCTTTTTCCATTTTACGAATTTGAGGCAACATCTTGCGAGCAATCTTATCGACTCTCGGCTTCATCTTTTCGATGCGCTTTTCAATTTCTTGGCGACGACCAGCAGGTAAATCAGATCGAGTCTGACCCTTTGCTAGTTTCTTGAACAGGGTGTTGATTGCGGCTTTGCGGGCGCGTTTCATAAGACGTTTAGGATCTGCCGCTTTTCTAGCCGCTCTCCTTCTGCCCATGGCAATCTTTGCTTTATTCTTCTTCATCGCTCTGGCACGTGCGCGGCGCTGTTGAAAGTTCAACGCTTCGTCTACGTCTTCGCCAATACGTCCTCTCTTACGCTTCATAGCGGCGTATGAGATTTCTTCTGGCATGCCAGGCGTGTAGTCAACTGTTAGAAAATCTTTAAAACTTAACATACTAGTTTCTCGTTGGTTTGTCCCATCCCTTTAATATATCGGGTGAAAAGTTGTTATAGCTAAACTCTAGCCTATCAACCAATTTCACTGCGTCACCACCAAGTGTGTCAATTGCTACATAACCTTCTTGACCAGTAGTCTTGAACCCGTTGCGAGTTTTCACAAAAGTTTCAAGACTACTGAGTCTGTTTAACTTATTTATAAGTTTTAGTTTGACAACTACAATTAATTTTTGTAGTTCAAACATCTTAACTAAGTTTGCTTTGTTTTTGTTGCTGAAGAACTTGAGGAGGTCGTCGCGCTTCGCTTTTTGCGTGGCTTTGCCGCGCGGGGTTTTGCGGCTGTCGATTTCTTTTTGGTACTTGTTTTTGATCCAGCGGATGAGCTTTTCCGTGTGGGCGCGGGTGTCTTTGATTTGACTTCCGGCTCGGACGTAGGTGTTGTTGAACTGCTCGATGTGCTGGGCGAGGGACTGGTTGGCTTCGAGGGCTCTGAGGGTTGTGCCCGAGATCCCGTTAAACAATTTACCAATTTGCGAAAGATATTCATTTATTTGCTCCGTTTCTCGTTTAGTCAGAGTCGCATTGCGAACGTCACGTAGCATTGCATCCTGTGACCATACTTTAGTGGATGGATTCAATTTACTTACATCAACTCCGTACGATGCTCGCATCGTTTCGAAGCTATTGCCTGTATATGTAGTATGCCATACAATCCCGATTTTAGCGTTCAGAACAGCAGAAGCCATTTTAACGGGAATAGCATATACAAGAGTATTAGGGTGAAACGTAACATAGGATTCTCCATCGATTGTTTCTCGTTGAACATCACCTTGCCCAAAGAGAAAGTCTCCTTGGATCACGCCTTCAATCCCTAATGCGGGTAAATACCGTAGTGCATCCTTTAGTTTAGTTGCAAGGTCGCCTGAAGTGTCTGCATCAACATCAGCCTCAGTCTTGTAGACCTTCGGATTTTTATTGAAGATTCCTTTCTTCGCTACAAAGAATTTACCATCACGTGGATCAGTGCCAGCAAAGATAGCTGGCGCGCCGTCCCACTTCATGGACACTCGACCCTCTTTCTTACCGCCAAGCATGTTCCGAAGATCACGCAGAGCGAAGATTGCTTGCCGAGTCCCATCGACACCACCGTACAGCACCTTATCCTCAATGTGAGTCATGTGAGTGTTTTTCTGCTCAGTAATAAATTCTAGAAAGTTCATTATAGTGCCGCCTGAGTAACGTCTATCTTAACCGATGGCGATGACGGTGCGAATGCTGTTGCAGGTACCGCCTGTAAAGTGACCGTTGCGTCTGTACTTGCCCACATATGTCTTATCGTGTCGTTTGCGTCCAGAGAAACTGTGTTTGTCGAAGCAAATGTTGTGAAAACAGCATTTCCCACAATAGTGACAAGACGTGTTGTACCAGTCAAATCGGAGTCGTTTTTACGTAGCCAAAAGTAAACATTTTTAGATGAACTGTTAGTTGAAGTTACCTGTGCATTTACCGTAACTGCATAGAGACCAGATTGAAATACTTGAATTTTTGATCTATCACTGTCTAGATACTGCATCTGTTGCGCACGTAAATCTGTTGACAATCTTATAGGTTGGGCTGTGTTAGCCAACAGCATATTTTGATCAGAGTCACTAACAAAGTTGCCATAGTTCTTTTGTTGTTCATAGTTAGGGCGAACAAAGATTTCGCCTTGCGACGAGTCAACACGAAGAACAGACCCCATTGGATTTACATTGTCAGGTGCTGTTGGCTTGACATTTGTTAAACCGCCCGACACTGTTGGGCTTACATACAGAATATCACCGACATTAAATGCAGAGGTGTTTACATCACGGACTTTACCCCATACTGTTATTCGACCATCAGCACTGTCAGCGATATCTTCTGTAGCAATGCCTAATCCATAAAAACTAGGAAACTCGTTGTTGGCTTGAAAAGGTTCGACAAGTAATCGTGCAGTGCCGTTTTGTTCTGCGCCTGCAAATCGAACAGCAGTGCCGTTTAGAATCGTCGAGCCAGTTTTATTGCGAACATATGCATACGACTCTTGACCAATTTGCTGAGTCACACCGTTGGGATGTTGCAGATTCAAAGTCTGATCTTGTTCACTCCAGCTCAATTGCCCCACTTCAGGGAATTCTTCTTGTGTGTGATTGCGATCAAACTTAAGTGTGTTGACAGGACCAGGATCAGTTGTGAACTGAACTGTCTGAGTGTTCGCATCGTATTCAAGCAACCAGTTATTGTTGTTGCCTGTCATTGTGTTACGATTCACATCATCAAGATAACGAAACTCTTTTTCACCACCACCGCCAAGCGAAGTCAGTTGCTTCTGCACTCGCTCAACAAAAGTCTTGTAATGACTATTCAAGTCTTCTTGTGTGACATAGTTACTGCGAAGATCGACCTTGTTTAGATAATCTTCTTGCTCTTTGATTGGCTTCTGGACAGGAGCGACAGGCGACTCAGGTAACATTTCAGGAATAAACGATCTATCACCTTTCAGTGCAGAAAGATAATCGTTCATACCAGCTGGCGTGTCATCGACAATTTTTTCTTCAACGATAGGTGCTGTGCCGCTTTTCTTTTTCTCTTCGGCAATCGCTTTGAAAAAATCTGTTAGTGTTGTCTTTTCATCTGACATTAAATTTCGACCTTTTTCCTCTCTAGACTAATTGCCAAGACAAATCACTTTCGTTCCACAAGTACATGGTGCCGTCTTCTGACGAAGGTCTTGGTGTAGGCGCCTCCCATTGATAAGTATCGGTATTCAGTGTCCACGATGAAAACGGTTGTTGTGGTATAAACGCATCTAGATCCGAATCATAAGTATAACCGATTCCAGCATAGTTTCCTCTAAAGTTATTGTTGTAACTAGTTTGTTTCCAAGTGCCGCCAAACAACTGACTACAAAAAGCCACGCCCAATGATTCTTGTTCATCACCATTTCCATCAAGAAGTTCTTCATTAGCAACAACAATTACTCTAATAACTTCGTTGTTTTCGTTAATTTCTGCAAAATGTGCCATTAAAATGTAATACTCCCTGATCCGGTAAATTTATAAATATTATAACCGCCGAAAATAGTTGTAGTTGGTGAACCTGTTGTAGCAGTCGCTGTTTCTAAGGTCTTGATAATTACAATCCCCGAACCTCCAGCGCCTCCAGTCGCACCTACATGAGATCGAGCCCCGCCACCACCGCCTCCGGTGTTAACTGTGCCAGCAAAGCCATTTCCAGTAGTACCGCCTGCACCACCGACGCCGCTTCCTCCTGAGCCTCCAGAGGTGTCAAAGGCTCCACCTCCACCGCCTCCAGCATAAGTTACAGCTGGCCCTTCTATGTTTGATGTAACGCCGTCACCGCCATTACCCTGTGTACCGCCACCACCGTTTGAGCCTGCAGAACCTGCTCCTCCACCCCCACCAGACCGATAATAAAGTGGAGCGTCTTGACCAATTCCTCCATCATTTCCTTCAGAAGGAGAATATCCACCATCATTTCCAAGACCCGGATCGCCAACACCTCCACCCGTAGAACGAGATGATCCACCGCCTGATCCACCGTCTTTTCCGTTACCAAACTTTGTGCTAGTGTCATTAGTTAAATAGGCGCTGTAATTACCACCACCACCGCCACCAGATGAAGTTATTGATACACCTGTGCCAGATATTAATGAATTAGAACCATTAGCCCCTGCATCTCCCTCTGCTGTCGCTGAAGCCCCAGCGCCTATAGTAACTGTGTAAGTAACCCCAAAAGACAACTCAAATGCGCTGCCTGTTCTATAGCCTCCAGCACCGCCTCCTGCTCCGTGATAAGTGCCGCCGCCACCCGCGCCGCCTCCTGCAACAACCAAGTAATCTATTTCTACAGTTGGTACAGAAGTATCGTTGATTGTGAACGTGTCTGTTGCGACAATTGTACCTGATATGCTTCCTGTTCGTATTTCAATTGTTCCTGTTTCACTTCCTTCAGTTGTTGAATCAGCATCTGGCGTTACTGTAAATGACCCTGCATTACTATTGATTGTAAAGTTACCTGAAGCTGTAGAGAAATCACCGCCTGAAGGTGTTGTTACAGTCCAATACAATGTCGTACCATTAGAAACATTAGTTGTAGATACATTCATAGTTCCAGCAGAACCTTCATCAATAGAAGCTGGAGCTGTTACACTATAGGTTGGTTCAGCCGGTCCGGAAACTGGCTGACTTAAATAAAACGAAGACTGCTGAACACCAATAACACCGGCTTTTGCATTGTGAAATGTAGCCGCAATCTCACCAATATTCGAATCACTTGAATCCCCAACGCGGCGAACACGTGCGTAAACCTGATTAATTCCATCAGTTCTAATGCCCGCAACGACATTCATATTCCCATATTTGCCATTGGCACTATCGTCGTTAAATTCCCAATGTGGATTTCCGGGTATTCTTCTCCAAGTCATGGTTATCGATATCCTTCGTTGTTGTTATTTATTATATCTCTATCTTATTTCTTGATTTGATGAAGTCATAAGGATAGATACCGCCTCGTACGTCTAGAAGTGTGACATCACCATTTTCAACCTTTCGACCTGCACGATACGTTACAGCAAGCACGGCTTTGTAGTCGCCTTGAAACGCCCAGCCATATTCGTTAGCGTAATGAGTAGACTCAGAAAATGTTAACGTATATGAGCCGTTAGGTTGTCTGGTAAGAATAGGTGTGCCTTGTCCGATGCAGTGTACGCTTTGTCGATTGAATTTGCGCCCTTCTGCCCAGTCAGGACCATAAACCGAGCGAGACACTAACTGCTGTCCCGCACGTGTATTTGGAACATATCGAAACGCACTAAAGCCAGACTTCGCTCGATTATCACCAAACGTTGTCTGCATAGTTTTTTCTAGGTCTGTTACAAAGTCTTTTACGATCTTATCGTTGTAGATGTTACTACCTGCAGTGCTAGAAATACCACCGTACTGCTGAAACGCTTTCGCACCACCTTCTTTCTTGTGCGAGATAAATCCTACTTCGACGCCTTTGTCATTGATGATGGCAATGTCAGCCTTAGGATCACCCTTGATCTGATCTGCTCCTGCGTTATCACAGCTTGCTATTTTATAGCGACCGATGTTAATGTCAATCGCTTTACCTTCTTGATCACATGCGTCTCTAATCAACTTGATCAGAGTCTCGGTCGCTTCTTGTTCTGCTTTCAAAACATTCTTTGAAGCAGGCTTTGCGATGACTTGAAAACGATCTATCTTAACAACACCCAGTGACGATATGCGCAGAGCAGGGGCGTCTTTTACAACCTCCGGTCTGTTGTTTTTGAATATCTCCATGACGTGATCGATAGCGGCTTGTCGCTTATCGGTGACAATAGCAACACGAGAACCGGTCACTCGCTTCAGCGTGTAACCGACTCCCTTTAGCGTGTTTTCAATATCGTTTAGCGTCATGAATGCAAACTCAAGTAATTTGCATTTATTTATAACAATTGGTCTCCCGAGTAGGATTCGAACCTACAACCTACAGCTTAGAAGGCTGTTGCACTATCCGTTGTGCTATCGGGAGAATTGGTCTCTGAGGTAGGATTCGAACCTACGACCCCTCGCTCCCAAAGCGAGTGCACTACCAGACTGTGCTACTCAGAGATTTGAATGATGCCGTTTTCCCAGTTCTCAGCAACATCTTTTGCATAGTAAGAATTCTTACCGGGCAGTTCTCTTGCTTCGACAAGGGTATCGCCTTCCCAGAGATCGACCACGTATATCGTATCGGGTCCTTCGTGATCTCTGTTCTTGCCCATCACTGTCTTTCGACGAATGACACTAGTTCTTTTTTTCGGATTTTTTTGCATGTTTCTCCGCACACTCGTATGAACAATAAACTACAGAGTCGAATGTGAGTACTACTCGGAATTTTTTACCGCAGTTGGTACAATTCCTATAGTTGCACTCTTTCATTTCTACTCTCCAAATTCACAAACGAATTGGTGAATGATTTTGTCGTTGACGTACACCGATGCGTGAGGAAAATCGTACTGCTCGCCCATTTCAACAAGCGCACGAGGATACTCTTCTGCGATTGACCTCGCTTGAATCTTTATAAATTTGTAGAGAAGACGAATATTGATTCGATCATCGAAAGATCCGATGCACGAAATAGAAACATCGTCGGGTAGAGCATCCATTCTAAAAACATTCAACATATCAAAGGTCTCCAAACCAAGGTAAAAATTCATCGTTCGTAAAATCGTCGCCCGCAAACTTTCTCACAACAATCAGTGCGTTCATAATATATAGCAGGTCACGCACTTCTTCGCGAAACGTCTCATAGAACTTCTGATCAAACTCGCGAATACTGCCAGAGTTGTGCCAGATGTCCATTACTTTGATGAAGCGGACAATCTCAGGTGCTTCTTTCAGTCGCGCTCGATCAAGAGCCTTTCGCTTCGCTCGATTGCCTACAAAAACAGGTGGCTTAGTCAAGTACCAAACGTACTCAGCAACTCGATCACCGAACTCTGCTTGAATCTCATCGATAGTGACATCGCAGTCTTCAACAGTATCGTGAAGAATGGCGGCGATGATTGCGGCATCGTCAGTCACGTGAGTCGCCACCATATCAGCGACAGCAAGCACGTGTTCAACGTAAGGCTCGCCTGTGTACTTTCGAACTTGACCCTCATGAGCGGCAGTAGCAAACGCTATTGCTTTCTCAAAAACGGTCGTAAATGCTGTAACTTCCATTGATATACTTTCCTTTCACATAAGCCTTGATAACTCGATCGGCTTGCTTTAATACAGCGACAACTCCTTTGTCATGTATATCATAACCTATTTCGCGATCTAATGCAACAAAAGCCGACTCAACATCTTTAAAATTTTGCACTCGTTGAGCACCATTCTTAGACACAACCACTTCAAAATCTTTCAGCGATTCCATCTCTTCTTCTTCACGAAGATACTCGGCGATGATTTCATTACATGTAGCGAGCGGCACCTTGGCTACTCGTTTTTCAAGAACTTCGTCAAGAATGACTCGACGATACTTGGCTGGAATTTCTTTGTGGGTTTTATACATTACGCCGCCTCCTGTCGCTCACGAATCTCAAACACCATCTCACGGACATACTCGCGGTCGACAGTATCGCCGTCAAAGTCAAGACTAGGGCGATATTCGAATCGCTTGATCAAACCTTGACAAACTTCTTCGAAAGAAAACCCGTAGTCGTAAATACCACCGTAGCCATAGAACTCAAGGCAGTACTGAACAAAATCGATAACTTCTTGCCTAGACAACTCAGGGTCGTTCGGACGGAAAGATTGACGATAAACGTTTTGAACCTGCTCAACTAAAAATGCTTGACTCATTATACAGCCTCCTGAATTAAGTAAACACCGATCGGTGCATTGATCACATCAATCTCACTGCGCTCATTGCAGAGCAACCGCCACTTGGCGAAGAACTGTTTAGAACCATCTTCAAAACGAACCCAAACAGACTCAGGCTTGTCAGCGTAGACAACGCCCTCTTCGATAGGGAACATAGCCCCGGAAACCATCTGAACTCGACGACCAATCAAACGAACCATAACAACACCTCATCTCAAATTACAGAGTAATTATCGCAGGATCTGGAGATTTGTCAACACTTTTCTTAGATTATTTTGTGTGAATTTTGCACTTTTTTGAACTTTTGGTTATAAGCGACCAGTGCCTTGACAGTGTGGGCAGGCTTCAGCATTCTCGTCATCCTTTTCCTCGTATTTGCTCCAGTCATGAACAGTCCAAATACACCTACCGATTTTGACAGTGTTGCCTTCGCTTACCTCTTGAGTATGGGAAGTAGCGAGAACTCCGTCTACCCATACGTTCTCGCCTTCGATATGATTTTTAAATCTCATCTCATTAATGTATTGGCCTATCATAGGCTTCATCGCATACCACAATTTCATACTAAAATGCTACCTGCCAACTGACACCAAGCGAGTCGTTGTGCATGACCACACCCCATCGAGCAATATTGCCACCTAGCAATACGCCATTAAAATCGTCTGGTTCGAAAGTTCCTACCAAGTAATATGTTCCGCTTAGAATCAAACTATTGACGATGATCGATTTGTCTTTATGAGGATTCGATCCATAGATTAATGAGTTACTTTCAGAATACCCGTTGCGAAGACCCACACGTGTTTGTCTGTGATCGATATAAGATGCAACGGCGTATGAAGTAAACAGAGTTTTTTCTCTATTAGTCCACTCGTTAAAGTGTCTGAATTCAGCCTGTGCGGGTGATGACAGGCTGATCAGAAATGCTGTTAGAAGTATTTTAACCATCTGAGAGAGGATTGTCAAGTGCTTTTTGCAATGTGTCTCTCAAATCTTCATCAAGTTTGTCCATCTTATCATCGATGCGGTCTTCAAGGTTTCGCATCGTGTCACGCACATCTTTCTCGGTCTCTCGGCTTAGATCAGAGACCTGACGCAAGCGAGTGTCAATTTCATCTTGAACGTTTTTCATTCGATTACTAGTTCGATCAGTGACAGTTTCGATTCGAATGATATCGTCTTTGAGACTATTCTTGATGTCGCGGGTGTACTCGATAGCATCGTCCAGCTTTCGTTCGATGGCTACGTTTCGGGCTTCGACAGCCTCGAGGTCAAGCACCTCTAATTTCTCTGCCATTTCTTGAAACGCTTTGTACGTCTCAAAGCCACCGTAGAGAGAACCAAGCACAGCAGTCACGAGTGCAAATGCCGCACTGATCGTTGTCGGCGTCATGGTGATGCCAAACAACTTCATCTTAGTGTTCTTAAGATTCTCTACGCCTTCTTCTATATTGTCTAGGGCATCTTCTAAATCTTTATCTGCCATTTAGAATTCCTTCTGCCACTTTTTTGCAAGTGGTTCTGATTATAATTTTGTTGTTCTCATCATATATCGTATATGTTTTCACACCAAGATCGTTACAACTTACGGTAGTCTTCATCTGTGATGTGCTCCATGTAGCAATTGTGATCTTGTGATCTAACCCAACTCAACTCCTGAATTATGCGATTGTACCATTGCTTGTCGTATGCGTCTTTGGCTTTGTCCATGTCCGTCGAAAGTTGAGATATTCGAATATCAATATACTCTCTGAAATCATGTTTCTTTCCTCTTCTCATCCTCGTGCACCTGCTATGATTGAAATGGTGCCGATGATAATTGTCAAGCTAACTACTGTGGCTACTGCAATCATACCGAAGTCTATCCAGAATGCTCTTTTTTCTGCGGCGGCTTGAGCGGCTTTAATTCGTGCGGCGCGAATAACTCTGCGTTCGCGCATCATGTCTTCGTAGAATTGCATTTGACCAGTGTAGATTAGGAACTCACGGAGTTCCTTCTCTAACTGCATCATCTTATGCTTTGCGGCAGTTACTTGAAGTGCCTGTGCTTCGACACTTTTGCCTGAGAATAGTTTACCCAACATCGATGGGTTGGATGCGGCTATGTTAGCCTCTGCGATTTGTTCCTTTGCGTCAAAAAATGATGAAAATGTTTGTGCTAGGTCTTGTACTTCACGACCTTGCTCAATCGCTCCTTTGATCATGTTGAAGGCAGAGCCAGCCATGCTGAGGGCGGCGGCGATTTCTACCATTACTACACTCCATTATTCGTTTTCGAATTTTAATGCCCTCAAATTCTCAATCTCTTGTCGGAGTCTCATAACTTCTAAACGCTTCTTTTCAAGTTCTAGCTGGTATAAAGTATTACAATTAAGGCGTTCTTTGGGGGCGCCAATTGGTATGGTTATTCTTCCATACACACCAACATCCCGAATGAACCGATCGTTATTATATCGAAACGCACTACCAGGATCTACTTGCGCTAGGTTGTAAACTGGATCATCTTGATTCAGTATTCCAACTACGCCGAACTCGACGTTAGTTGACGACCCTATCGCCATAGAGCATTCAATATCACCCGCTCTAATCCTGTCATTTTGAAAATTTGGTGATGTCTGTGGTATGGCTAGATTCAGCGATGAAGATTGACCCCATGCCGCACCTGACCAACATCCCACAATAAAGAACGTCACCAATAATAATAATCTTGTCATTTTATTTTAGAACATATTTTAGACGATACCATCGTCAAACTGGTACCACTGCCTATTAATTTAGATTCAGAACAAATATACACTGCTCGCGTTTTATCTTTCTCGCGTATATGTATGTTCACCTTCTTTCGCTGTAAATGCTTCAACCTCACTATTTTCGATTCAGTGGCAAATGGAATTGCATTCCATTCGCGATCAAATACGCTAAACTCATAATACTCTACATCTGACCTCGCATTGAATAACACCATCTCCGTTGTCAGTATGCCCGGCACTGCATAGAAGGGCTTGAGACTTGGGTATGTAGGCGTTAGCTGGTGGGCACTCGCGTACCCACCTAGCGTCATTAGTAAAGCACAAAGTATTAAACGCACGTTTATTTATATGGCAATGCACTCCGCACTTACAACAGTTCTGTAAGTTCCTGCGGGAAATGCTTTGTCATAGCCATAGTCTGCTTCAGATGCAACTTTGAACCAAGTGCTACCTGCGATTGACAGATCAACCTCGGTTACGTTGTTGTACTCAATCTTGTCGGTGTCATATGCAGACATGCCTGCGTCTGACACTTCCGCGACTGAAGTGCTACCAGTCCAAGTCACTACATCATTCAAAGAAGGACTTTCTGAAAACGAATTTGGATGAGTGATTCTTGCTTTGTAGTAGTCAGCGATGATTACATCATAGCGCACAATTGGCTCAACACCGCCATCGGCTCCGTCTGTAGACAGAATGTTTGGCGTTGGGTTACCGTAGATGCCCACAGTGTCAGTTGTCACGAGACACTTAGACTCCACAGTTCCAGTGATGTTCACATCTTCAGCGATTGCTACAGATGAAAAAACGGCAAGTACTGCCGCACTGATTTGCTTGATCATTGAATGATCTCCTTCTGCTTTACTTATTTACTTATTCTCATACTGTTGATTCACCATTTTCTCATGAAGTATCTGTTGGGCAAACTCATTCCGTTTGCTGTTCTTATTGTCTGGCAAAGTACCACCGTCCAGTACAATTGTCTCTTCGTATACCCCTCCGGGTATGTTCTCATAATAGGTCTGAGGCATAAACTGCATTGCCATCAGTTCTGCGTGTTTGGTTTGATCGAGAACCGACATCACCGTAGTGTTGACTGCGCCGAGCAACTTCTCTAGGCGCTCATCGATCTTCTTTTTACTAGCTACTTTTTTACGATCACGATCTTCTTGATCTTCTTCGTCCATGACTGCTTTACGATCCAACTCGTCCTGCACGAACGTGTCATCTAATGGATCGACAACTTCGGGAGTTTCTAAAGAAGCGACGAAGGGATCTTTGTAGCCAGGACACGAAGGGTTTGTTTGCGGATCGAAACAAGGGTCGTATTGATACGTGTAGATCACGGAGGGATCAGTGACTTTGCCTTCGCCCTCTACTTCGATAGAGCCAGGACCCCATCGACTGATCGGAATGCCACCTACTGATACTGCTTTGTTGATAGTGTTGCCAGGAATGCCAGACCAATCGTCTGTCTCACGAAAGATGTAACCCGGACCTTGTGCATCTTCGTTCTGCACGTGCACCAACATATCGTCTTCGGGATTCTTTATTGTGGTGTACTGATAGATTACGTTACCCACAGTCAAGCCTGCCTGCTGAGGCAGAACATTGGTCATCACCCAACTGAGACCATTGTTCGCGGCGTTCTGAGTTACACCGTAAACAACTTCATTAGAGTAAGAGTAAGAGGGCAAGCAAGCCAACAAGCCCAGCACCGCCCAACATCGTCTTCGTATCATTCGTCATCCCTTCTTTATTCTCTTCACCCGGTTTTGACTCCGGGTTTACTTCCCATGCCGCTTTCGCTTCAGGACCTATAAGACCGTCATAAGGACACGGTGTGCCCGCATTCATCATGGCGTCAAAAACACGTCGGTCTTGACACATAACAGATACGGCTGCAACTTTCATACCCATGTCGTACAAGGTCTTAGCATTTTTTAATCTTTCACAATTATCGTCCGTGATTTGTGTGCCTGTAGAGATACCCAAGATTTGAGTCTGTACAGCACCCGCAACACCAAACGTACATAGATCAGAGTTTGAAGTATTTATGGTAGGCGAGATCGCACTAGCAGGTGGTGACTTAAGTGTTGTCTCAGTTTTTCCCTCCGTTATTACCGTACTCGTTGTTACTGCTTCAGTTCGAATCACGTCATCTACTGGATCCTCTTGTGCAAAAATACTTGCAGAAAAAGTCAGTAAAAGACTAAAGAAAATTCCATAACGCATATAAATATACTCCCGAAAATAATAATATATTACGAGAGTATTTATACTAAATTAGATTGGAACTAAATACGCAAAAATGCGTATTTCAGAACTCGGCGTAAGCCTCGTCCTCAGGATAGATGCGCAGATTGTCTGCGCGACCCATCTCTTCCAACACCATGAGAGTTTCGGCAAGATTGCCGATGTCGCCAGTAGCGACGAACTCACCAGTTTTTACGTTAACGATAATACCCATTAAGCAACTCCTAAAGTTTTACGACCTGCGGTAGCGTAGTCACGTGAATCACGAGTCTTGATGGCGTGACAGCACTTACACAAGGTTTGAATATTGTCAGCAGTGTTGACAGACGGATCACCGTTGATGTGGTCAGCGTCTAACTGCCATTCGGGATCGACGATGTTAGTGGTGCAAGTAAAGCCGAGTCGACCATCGACATTCTCACAGTAATCTTTACGGTGGATCTTGTATTCCCAGCCACCGAGACCGTGCTTGATTGAGTGGTGCTTGTTACAAGCGTAGCCTTCAGACTCAGGAAACTGTTCTTTCATCCACTTGGGACGCCGCCAGCGAATCTCGCCTCGCTTACCTGACGGTTGAGCAGTACGACCACAACCAGGGACCGAGCAGATAGGACGCTCGCTCATGGGGGGAAGAGTTACAACGTTATCACACATAATCAAACCTCAACAAAGGCGTAAGCAGGAACATCAAACTCAGCTTCGAACATACCGATTTCGTCGAAACCGTAAAGAACGTATCCTTTCATGGGATCACCACCTTTCTCAAAAACAACCAACTCGTGACCGTCAGGAATACGAGCGATGGGACCAGGACCAATCTCAACCATAATCATAACAACTCTCCTCTCTCTCTCAATTACAGGGTAATTGTCTCATGATTTCGGAACATCGTCAACACTTTTTTGAGGTTTTTTTAGACTTTTTTGTTATAAGAACATAACGGAAAAGCATAAAAAAAGGGAGCCTTGCGGCTCCCGATCGGACCTTATGCCGCCATTTCGACGGCTAGATTCATGGCTTTGACCTTCTTAGCCTGATTTGACCCGAACCAAGCGGACTGCATACGAGTGTCAGCAGATCGACCCAGCTTGTGGTCAGTCAGGTAGGTCACCGCATTCACGGCATTCCACCAAGTACCCATCGCCATGTCAGCACCAGGCTGAGTCTCAAGCACGTCGAAGGCTTGCTTCGCGGTACGGCTCAGATCAGCGTACTGGTCAACACCACGATTCTTAGAGTTAGCAACAGGGAAGACTTCGTTGAGGTAGATAACAACGTCCTCAGTCTTCGCAGGTCGCTTAGCCAAGAAGCGAGCCATCTCTTTGTACTGAGCGAACTTCTCGTGGGCGATACCCAGTTGCTCTTTCACCATGTCAGGATTGAACGCTCGACGGTGGTTCAGAGAAACTTCGTTCTTCGCCGTCTGGCTCAGTGACAAAGTGAGCGTGTTGTTGCACACCACACGGATGGGAGTGAAACGCACGTTCAGCGACTTGCCGTATTGATGCGGGTTAGAGAACAGCAGGTACGAATCGACCTGGTCGTCACCCAACACGTCAAACGACTCGTTGACTTTCGCTAGAGCCCAGACGATCTTGCCGTCAGCCAGCGAGCCAGCGGTGTGCATCTCCATGTCACCAGCCGCGCAGTACTCATTGAAGAAATCAAACGCTTCAACGTTCTGCACAGGCTCCCAGTTGTCACCAACAAAGGGCGCGAGTACACGATTATCAGTAGAGCGAATCAGCGCAGAAGCACCAGTTTCGACCTCTTCACCATTGACAGTTGCAAACGTGGGAGCTTTCTTGACTTCCCAGTCACAGCCAGCCTTTTGCATCATCTGACGCGGAGACAGATCAGCGGGGACTTTCGTACCAAGACCGTGCCAAGGGACTTCGCCCGCGTATGCCATCGTTTCTACCATATGTGCCATAATGTTTTCCTCACAGTTAATCTCAAACTACTTAAGTAGTATACGATATTTTTAAAACGAATTCAACCTTTTTTTAGAACATTTTGCTATATTGCAAGCAGTTCCTTATACTTCTCAAGCGACATCGATCCCATCTTGCGATTATGCTCGGTGCTAATCATCGCCAGATTATCATAGGTCGTAAGACCGCCATTGGCATGAGAGATGATGTGCCCGCCTTGAGCATCATGCATGGTCAGAGGCTTACCGTCAACTGCACACTTGAAGCCTTGTTCAGCAAGTCGAGCCTCACGCCACTCGCGAGGAAAGAGTCGCTTCGGATCTTTCAGAGTGACAAGCGAGGTCATATCGATTCGCTCGATTAACCACATCAACGTGGTGAAGATTGCTTCACGATTTCGCTGTGACTTGCCATGCTCGCCGAGAGAATCATTGAACTGCTGACCTCTAGTTTTATTTGCATCAAACGGCGAGGCTTCTTGCAGTGCTGGCTCTTGACTGTCATAGGGCTTGAAGAACTCAGCGGCTTGTTGAGCAACTGTCAGATAGAACTGCTCATTGTCATTGATTTTGAACGTGCCATACTCTTGCTCCATGTACATCCAAATACGAGTGAAGAGTGAAAACTCTTTCCCACTGAGTGCTGAGGTGTTATAACGCTTTCGGATAACAGCCATGTCTTCAAGAAAGTTAAGACACTTGGTGACCTTAGCAGTCAACTTCTTAACTTCTTCTTGACTCAGATTTGACTCGTACATTTCTTCAAGGGCTAGATCGTCAGACCGTCCCAGACCACCACCATCATAGTAGCGATAGTAGATGCGGGCTACAATCTCATCGATTCGAAGCCGCTTGTTGTCGAACTGCAAGTTGATAAAGTTGCGAGGCTTGCCCTCACGTTGCGTGTACTCAAAGAGGCTGTGATACTTATTGTTGACACGAGCAACTGGACGCACCATCTCACGAATCGCATTCGCAATCGGAATGTTGCCGTACGAGTTAAGCATCTCTTGATGGTTCACGTCGGTCGTCTTATTGAGCGAACGGAAGATATAGCCAATGTCCCACACTTTCAGACTCGTGTAAATGCAGAAAGTAAGCTCCGTGTTCAGAAACATTTTTTTCTCTTCTTGAGTCAAGTCACGATAGAACTTGCCATCCACACGAAACTCGTCATTATAAAAAGCCTTGATATAACGCTTACGATGACCACCATCGATGCTCTCGTACTTAAAGTCATCGCGCCAGACTTCGTGCAGGGTGATCTGACCGAGATCAATGCCTCGCAGTATCGAGCCAATGATTCCTTGGGCTTTCGTTTCGCGACTACCACTCTCAAGCGTCAGTTCGGTATCAAGACGTTGACCCACGGGCTGAACGTCGATGTTACGATAATACTCCTCGAGAAAATCGCGGATCGTCATTTGTTGCTTGTAATACTTGTACACTACATTTCCCTCAGTAAGGTTACTGCTAACATGAAACCAGATATTGCATTCAACATGATCAACGCTCGATCACGCCAGATGATCGACACCCATGTCCACAACAGAATGCCTAAGAAGCCGAACATCAAATCATACATTCGATACTCGACACCTGCGGATCGCATTGCAAGTGAAATTAAAATTAAAAACGATGCTACCCACTTGAGATACCAATCGAAGTTATCAGGATACCAGTTGCGATCTGGTTTCGTGCGTCCTTCTGCACGAACCATAGGATCACCTTTTGCTTTGGGAGGAGTCATAGCTTGTCTCGCATTTTACTCATGCGGTCACGAGCCGCTTTCCATTGTTCGAACGTGAGTGGCTTACGTGCTTCGCCACATGCTAATTTAGCTTTCTTGAATTCTGCTTTCAGAATAGAAGCCGCCTCACGACCCATGAATCGGGACACCATCTTCAGCAAGCACTGACGGAACGAACGACCGTGGTGCATATGACCCAGACAGTGAGTCAACTCGTGAAGAAGAGTGTAGACGTTGAGACCGACTTTCAAATCGAGAGTGACGGTATGACCGTTAGTATGACCAGCAGTCCCTCGACCAGACGACCGTTGCTTGGCGATAATCGCAGGGTTAGAGGCAAAGATGCGAGTCACATCTCGATTGAAGCCTTCTGCCCACAGCTTTGACCAAGTCTTAGATTTGTAGATTCTCTTGGCGAACTTTTGAGCCTCAGCCAAGTCTTTGAATTCAGGCGTATCAAACTGACTCAGAAATGCCCACTCAGCGCGGTACGTTTTCAGGCGCTCGCTGTCTTGAGAACGATTCGCACCACGGTTCTGCTTCTTCTCGTGCTTCAGCAGATAGGTCTTATATTCGATTTCGTCATATGTACTCATAAAAAACTCCTCTCTCAACTACAATACTATCCTATCATAGTCGGAAGAGGAGTTCAAGCGTTTTTTGCGATGTTCTTAGAATATTTTGTTATATGCTTAGAACATTCCGGAATATCAGTCGCACCAAGACTCTTTGGTGCCACCGTCATAAGGCTTCGCTAGTCCACGGTCGATCTGCATCTGAGCGAAGTTCTCGCCATTTACCATCACAATACCGTTGAAGCGACCGCCGTATTTGTCCCACTGAACGACTTCGATCTGGACCGTGTCGCCAACTGAGATGACAGACTTAGCGAATTCAGTCGCCTTAGCACCCAGTTCAGCCTCAACCTCACACTGCGCACGACCACCTTTCTCGGGCGTATCGATGCCCATAATTCGAACGCCCATGGTGTCACCAAGTTCAGGCAGAACCCAGTCGCTCACATCTACGCGAATCGTGTCGCCATCCGTGACCTTCGTGACCACCATGTCATAGGGTTCTGCTTGTGCAGATACAGCACCCGTCAAAAGTAGTGCGCCAATAATCCTTTTCATACGTTGTTTTCCTTAATTGCTTGAAGTTCTTTTTTGGTTAGATCGCGGAACTTTCTACGAGACGGAGACCAACACTTGCTGGGCGTTTTGAACCGATGCTCTTTCATTGAACCGCGGGGAACATAGCCGAGTAACGTTCGACCATTGGTAATATATATGTGATTCGGAGTATTGTCCGACCACTCAGTTATCTCTTGCCGATATCTCTCTGCCATAATCTACTTCCTCAATCAACACACGACCTTCGATGTAATACTTCGGATACAGTTCGTCCCAACCTTCATCGTACAGACACATGTACCCATCTTCACTCAGACGTTCATCAAGTTCTTCCTCTTCATGAACGTTGTTAAAGCCCTCGTAAGTAAAGCCTTGATAGCCTTCTTCGATATCATCAGTTGGCTCGACGTTGGTGAAGTATGAAAAGTCGAGCAGTCTGTTAGGACTTTCAGATTTCAAATGAGACTCAAGCAAATTTACTTCAGACTCATTATCGATTCTAACACAAACGCCACCCGCTTGCAATACGTTCTCGATCAGAACGTATCGGTTTTCTTTATTAAAACAAAGAAACTCTGCAAGCGACTTTTTATAAATCGGCCGAATCTCATACTTCTTACCAACTTCGATCTTCACAGCATCGACACCCTTTTCTCTAGAATTTTGATCTCGCGATCTTTCCGCTTTTGCCACGCTTCTTGAGTGCGACCATTCTTCTCAAAGAACTTAGACTCTTTGAGACGAGCAAGAGCGCCTTCGCGCCTATTCCGAAGATTCTTCTTCATACTCACATTTCTCCTTTACGTAAGGACATTCGTTGGTACGGTTTGGCATTTCTACCTCAACGTACGTCATCCATCCAGCCAAAACAATCACTGCTACCCACATTACTTACCCATCTCCGAAATTTCAGTTGCGTGTTTGGGATTGGTCACGGGTACCGCGTTAGACTTGTGCATCGTTGCGATGCCGATTACGTAGTCTCCCGTGTACTTTTGACTCTCGACCTTGTTGCCACTTCCAAGCGAGCGTCCAGCAGTGTCAGTCCGACTTGGGTATTGCTTTGCTTCTGCACGGCGAACATCTGCGTACGTCGGTTGCTTTGCTGTTGGCATCTCTGTAAATTTCGGTGGCGTGTATTTGCCATAGACTTCTCCCTTCGGTTTAGATTTTTTTCTTCGACGACCAGCATAGTCGTGGTTTAACGAATAGTATCGCATCAACTTATCCTTCGTTTTCTAAATCCCACACACAGCGAACGGGCTCTCTAGATTTTGACTGAGTAAATCTAGTAGGCTCGTCCTCTGAATTAGAACCCCGCAAGACGGTGATTAACTTTAGAATGCTTTTCTTCATCATTTCGTACATGATAGATCATATCTCTGAGAGTCGCTCCCTCTGGCATATCGTAGTAATCTATTGCCAGTTGCGGAGCAGGTACATTTTCTATCGTCCCCGCATCGATAAGTTCAAGGTATTCAGTGTAAGACCTGACGGCTTCTTCTTCGAAGTAAGCGATCATTTTGTGTGCTGTATTAGGAGTTATTAGATACAGCACCAGATAAAAATGCCAAAAGATAAACTGTGCGAGCAAAACCAATCCTCGCTCAAACGCATTTGGCTTTGCTATCTCGATAAAGAACATCAAGTGCATTCGTTCATTTTCAGCCTCGGCTAGCAGTTCTCGTATCGTGGGACCGTAGCCAGTTTTCATTTTACGCAAACTGCGTAAGTGAATCATCATGCCAGCAACCATCCCCGGCACACCTGCAATTGTTTCAAGAACAACAGCACGATGACCATACCTTTTGGCAAAGAATGTATCCGCAATGAAGCGAAAGAACTTGGTCATCGATTTTGCAAAAGCATTTCTCATTCAGCCATTATCTCATATTTTCCAGCTGATTTCAATACGTGTGTTGCCAGTCTCGTCCCAGTGATAGTCGCACCCACACTCTTTGATAATAGGCAGAATGGCTTTCAGATTTTCGACGCCCTCTTTGTCGCCAGCAAAACAGAAGTAGCTGGAGAATTGTTGCTTAGGCGTATTGCAGATGAAACCAGAAACCGAAGTGTCATACTCAGAAATATCGAATCCTTCTTCGATTTCACCAGAGCCGAAACATTCCATGCATTCATCATCGGTGTCGTGGTCGTAACCCTCGCCTTGGCAAGTTGGGCATTCTTCGCCTTCCATGTAGACTTCACAGTCTTGCGAGTGATTGAACAGCACCCTCGACAGATCATCATGCTCGACTTCAGCCCATGCGCAGGACTGACAACACGGCAGATTCCAACCGACAAACCAGCCCTCTTCACTCAACCGCTCTTGCAATACTTCAAACGACATAACTTCTCCTAGTTGTTAAACGGCAAGTGAAAGGGGAAACAAGTGTGAAACAATTCTGTCTCAAGGCGATACGCTTCTTTCTCCCAAGGCTGATTGTCATACTCATAGCCATCAGCGTTGCGACCCTTCCACTTCCAAGCGCCTTCTGCAACCAACTCACCACGCAAAAACTGGCGAGCATGAACCATCTCATGAGCCAGAGTGTGCATCATTTCTGTAAAGCCAAGTTTGCGACCAGTGACTGGACACTTCTTGGCGATAGTGATCTTGGCATAGTCGCGATCACCCTCGCAGAGACCGTAAGCGTCAAGCTTGTTAGCGAAATCGATCTCTAGCAGAGGCTTGCGCAACCGACTCAGCCCTAGGGCTTTGATCAAAGCAGGCACATAGTAATCAAGCACCGCTTCGTTTCTGACACGACCACCAATGGCATAAATCATAGGAATCCTCTCACTGAAAATGCTATCCTACCATAGAACAGCATCAGAGTCAACCACTTTTTTCATGAATTTTTTCTATTGTTTTCGGAACATTGATCGATTTTATCAATAATGAATAAAATCAACCACTTACGTTCACTACTCGCTGGCGGAGATCACTGGAGCTAAACCGATGATCCCGCTTGTTAAAGTACAATTGTATGTCGCGGCGACGGCAGATATCTTTGCCCGTAAACTCACGGTCTCGATACTCATCGCCTAAAATTCGAACGTCGAGGTGATACAGTTCAAGGATGTCTTTGAGGTCTTCTTCTGTCTGGTACGGAATGATTTCGTCTACGTAACTGACAGCCTTGAGTTGTGTGTATCGCTCGACTAGGGTTTGAACGGGCGAGTTCTTTTCAGAACGATCCAGTGAAGGATCGACCTGAAGCCCGCAGATAAGATAGTCGCAATGCTGTTTAGCATCACGAAGCATTTGAACATGACCCGCGTGTAACAGGTCAAAAGTTGAACAGGTGAAACCGATCTTCATAATTTGATTACCGCCACTCCACATTGTTTCAAAAACTCTTTACCGCATCCTTTCGCGGCTTCATACTCTACATCATAATAGAGATGGGATATGCCACTTTGATAGATCAGTTTGGCACACTCGATACATGGCAGGTGTGTGCAGAACATTGTTGCGCCTTCGCACGACTCAGCACTTCTTGCCATCTTTGCAATGGCATTTGATTCTGCGTGTAACACTTCGGGCTTCGTTTTATATGCTCCATAAATCTCACGATCACCTTCGTGAACTTCGAAGTTAATACCGTCTAAAGGTTCCCATTCTTCGCACTCGTTATTCCATCCGGCGGGCATGCCGTTGTATCCAATAGAAACGATACGATTGTCCTTCACGATGATCGCGCCGACTTTTGCTCGACGGGCTGTACTGAGTTCTGCGAATCGCTTCGCGGTGTCCATATACGCATCTAGAAATTTTTTCTTCACGAGTCATCTTCACCTTTTACGACCAGCCAAGTCACGATAACAAGGCTAGCGAATAATACAGTTACTAACAACATCACTTAAACGCCATAACAAAAAGAATGAGTAGCAGTAGAACATTAGTGAAGAACAGTTCCACCGCCAGTAACGTGTGATACCACACCCAACGTGCTTGATAGACTTTTTCTACTTCACCCTCTTGAGGCAGATTTTCAACAATCGCTTTGTCAATAGGATTTTCTTCGATAGGTCTCTCAAACACTTTTACAATTCGACTGAATACGCTCAATGAATTTTTCGCACCTGATAGTTAAAAGCATCTTGAGTCTGCATCGTAAATTTTTCGCCAGTGACCAAGATACCCACTAGATTGTTTTGATTGATCTTCTGAATTGATTTCATGTTGTATACCTGCCTTTTAGCAGGATCATGCCATACAATTACTTCATACTCTTCAGTGAAAAGAGTTTTGAGCCAGCTCTTAATCTTTTGCATCATCCAAGTCCTCACGCTCTTTACGGAGGCTATGATATTCTTCGCAAACGTCATCAAACGAAGCCCATAATTTTTTAAACTTGACATCATAAACCTCCTTTAGTCCCAGGTATTTATTCATAATTGAATCTGCAATATCAGGAGGCAAATGCGCAAAATTTGGACTGTCAATGAAATGCGCAGTGATCATATCGAGATCCTCCGTGACATTCCAACAGGCTAAGATTTCTTGCTCAAGATCAAAAATTTTCATAACTTGTGCCCTTGCGTACGTCGAACAATATCATCACCATCAAACTCAGCCCAGTATAACTCAAAAGCCACACCGTCTTCAATACCTACGAATTGATGCCACTTGCCCGGCTCGACTTTGTAGTATTCACCCGCACGTAGAATCGTCTGATCACAAACAGTCGGACGAGAATCATTTGGTTGAGTACCATCAGGCCAAGTACGCACCATCAGAACACCAGACTCGACATAGAAACCATTCCACTTGGTCTTATGATAGTGTTCGCTACAGCAATGGTTTGCCATAAACTCGATTCGGTGAAACTCAAACGTGCTATTGTGTTCGATGAGTTCCGTGTTACCCCATACCTTACCTGCTTTCACTACAATTCTCCTTCTACTAAAATCGCATCGTCTTTTGAGACGAAATTGATAAATCGCTTACCATAGACCTCATCTGGATCTTGTAGTGATTTATATTCTTTTTCTTCAACGGCTAGAAGCGGGACGCACTGACCAACTTTGTTGGCGTACCACTTTCGAGGATCGCTACACTTCTGGATCAAAATCTTCATTAGGCACTCCATAGTATTCAAGTACTGTCGTAAACGCACGAACATGTTCAACAAGATAGTTTACATCTTTAACCGGATCACTGTCAAAGAAAGAAAGACCTTCACCGTTACTGCGCTCTTCAATGCTTTGCTCAAATCCAGCAATAGCATTTTTCAATTCTTGAATAACGATGGCATCGACCTGTTCGTCTACCATCTCGATCACCACTTTACTCATTTCTTTTTTCCTCAGAGTCCAAGACCCATTACCATTGTCTATCCATTCAATATCGTCGCCTTCTTTCCAGCCAAGCAACTCCATCTCTTCGTCAGGAAAGATCAGATATTGACCATCTGAATCTTCTTGCACATCAAGCGTATACCTACGAGCGGTATCTGGTATTTGCATCGATAGTATCCTTTAAGAACTGCACGTCGGCACCAGCCTCTTCGCCAAACTTAGCAAAGGCTGCCATGTCTTTCGGAAAACAGTGCCCACCATAACCGAACGAGCCATCAGGACCTGGCACTTGCGTATGCGAGCGACCGATGCGAGGATCAAGACAGAGACCATCGATCACAACGTCAAAGTCTTGACCACCACAGGCTTGAAAAATCTCGTGGGCTTGATTAAAGAATGTCACTTTGGTTGCAAGAAAACAGTTCAGCAAATACTTAGCGAACGAGGCTTGCTCGGCTGTCATATAGCGAACTTGCTTCAGATTAGGCAAGACAGGTGCGAATATCTCGTGCCACCAGCGCATCGAACCACCACCATAAATCGCAAACTCTGAGTCAAGAAACTCTTGAGTTGGATTCGATCCAGTGGTGCCCTTCAGATACTCAGGGCTGAACGTAATGTCCAGATGATCAAACTCACGCAGAAATATAGGGTTTGTGGTCGACTTGATCAGATACTTGGTGTCTCGGAACTTATTGAAAACATCTCGCACGTTATCAGTAAAACACGAGCCATCATCACCCATAGGCGTAGCGACACAGACAACGACTCCATCAACAGAGTCAGTCAGATTGTCTGGATAATTTGAGCCCTTGGCAGGATCATCAAAGAACAGATCAATGTCTGGATGCTTTTCAAGTGCGGTACCTACAGCAGTACCAACGGGACCAAGACCCGCAACAACAATGCGTGGCATTCACTTCTCCATAAATTTTTCAAGATAACTGCCGCCCACATCGTCAATGTAAGTGCAGAGGTCATAGAACTTTTCTACGACCAAATAAAAAATGTCCCAGATCAAAACTGGAACAACAATCAATGATAACTTAAACGCACGTCGATAGTCAATATCCGACAGCGCGTCCGTTAATCTCTCCCCAAGTTTCGCTATCCACCCTTTCTTCATATTCTGGATACTCCTCGCACAGATCGGATAAACGTTCGCAGATTTCTAACGACTGCTTTGAATAAATCATTTTCGGAACTTTTGGACTGGTGTCAGTCAACAGTTCTGTCACTAGCTTTTTATATAGCGACTTAAATTCCTCGTAACTCATGACACGTCCTTTTCAACGATAGACCAAACACGATCAGGGTACTCGGCTTGAAGCTCCTTCAGCGTGTACTCTGCCATAAAATACGAAGTCTCAGACCAAGTGTAAACAGACTCGGTCTGACCTTCGTAAGTAATCAAAAAAATGTAGCAGTCTTCCATTACGAAATCACCTGAACACGACCATCGTAGTCGAAAGTAGTTTCGAAGGGAACGTAGCCGATGTCACCGATTCGCGAATCATCGTCCGTGTCAGCGCCAGTGATCTCGATGTGAAATCCTTCGAACATCGGAAACTTATGGAGAGGGTGAATCACAGTACCCTTCTTGATGACACGACCAACAATAAAGTGCTCGTGACGACCCTCGATAGGTTCAAAGTCAAATGCTTTGATAACGTCACCGATCTCAGCAGTGTTTTCATACTTCAACATAATTAAGCCTCCAGAACGTAAGGTTTGCCAAACTGACCAACGTTGATGTAGACATAGTGACTTCTGTGAAAGTAGTCAGTCATAATGTCATCGTTGCAGAAAAAGTCAGGACCCTCAAGAGCGGCTTTGAGTTCGCTCAAAAACGCAACAACTTTAGGACAGTTGTAGTTCTCTTCGATCCAGTAAGGGTTGACCTGAATGTAGTCTCGATCAAACTCGTTACCACCTTCAAGGGCACCAAGAACATCAAGCTTACCGCTCTTGATGTTGCAGACTAAGCCGCTGTGATGCTGAACCGCAAGAGTTCCCTTCATGCCGTACTTCTTGAGTACAGCCTTGATGCCGGGAGCTAACTTCTTCTTCATTTCTTGACTAACATACGCCATAACAAACAACCTCTCATCTCAAATTACATAGTAATTATCGCAGGAATCCAAGAGGTCGTCAACACTTTTTTAAACTTTTTTTAGACTTTTTTGTTATAAGCTTATAAATCAACGACTTAGGAGGGTGGACGAAAACTGCGTTGACCAGTTTCTTCGTCTTCTTCAGCGGCTGGTGGAGGGCAGATTTGACCACGCGCATTACCGCTTGCTACGCCAGGAACGCCGCCATTGACAGAGACATTCCAGCAAGGGAGATTGGCGCACCCACTAACCGTGAGTAGCGCCAAGACACTAAAAGTAAGTTTCAAGCATTTCCAATCGATCATGATATTCAGCCATCTTGCTCAGTTCAGTTTCAAGAGTTTCCATCATATCTGGGTGTTCTGCGACAGCCACAGAATGTTCCAGAATGAGTTCTGCATTCATTCGATGTCTGTGAATGCTTGCTTCAAAATGCGCTTTCGCGGCTTCAATAATCTGTTCTCTAAATTCTCTTACGGGTTTCATGCAACGACCTCTTCTTTATACGCGATGAGCAATCGCTGACGGATAACCTTCGTACCACTCAACGACGGTGTTTGTGCGGAAAGAGCGCCACGCATCTTTGTCGAGACACCAGACAGCAAAGTGTTCGCTGTTTGCGTCCATGTCTTGAACTGTGATGCTGGTGCCAGCAATCTCAGCGTTAAGGGTGCAAGGCATAACACGGATCTCGTCCGTATTAATCTTTTTGAAAACAACAGTAGCAACGCCTTTCTTTACTGCGTCGATAAATTGTTGTGGATTCTGCATTGGTTATCCTCCGAAGTAAGACAGAATGTTTTCAGGTGAAGTTACTTCGTAAGGGTCAGTCTCGCAGTTGTCCTCGCGACCTGGCTCTTCGAAGATTTTCATGATTACGCCATCGACAACGTGCATCGCATAACGCCACGAACGCATACCAAAACCAAGATTGTCTTTAGCGACAAGCATTCCCATTTGCTCAGTGAAATCACCAGAGCCGTCAGGAATCACTTTGACGTTGACTAATTTCTGATCTCTAGCCCACGCATTCATTACAAACGCATCGTTGACCGAAACACAGTAGATGTCATCGACGCCATAACTTTTAAACTGACCGTACAACTTCTCAAAGTTGGGCAGTTGGTACGTAGAGCAAGTCGGTGTAAAAGCACCGGGAAGAGAAAAGACAATCACAGACTTGCCCATAAACAAGTCTTCGGTAGTTACGTCTTCCCATCGATACGGATTTGCACCGGGGATTGAATTATCACGGACCCGAGTTTTGAACACAACGTCAGGCACTTTCACAGGGCTAGTCATTTGTTTCTCCTATTAAAGAATGATATCACAAAATATTTTCGAACGCAAGCGACGACGAAAAATATGGAAGTAAAAAGTAAAGTCATCAACTCCGCAGTCAAACTAAGCGGTAAGAACATTTTGAGAAGAATGTAGTTGAGAACTAAATTAATTGGTGTTGCTACGATTGTATCACTTACAGCCGTCTTAGCGGCCTTCATGTTAAATGTCATTCACTTTCCAGTATAGATGTCGTCGATATAGTCCCTAAACTGATCAACTTTATCCAGACGATTGGGCCAATAGATATAGTCCTTCTCTGGATTCTTTCTCAGATTATCCAACAATGGTTGAATAGCATTATACAACTTATCGAGCCGACTTTCAACCGCATCTTTTTCAGTCGAAGATTTCTGAACAACCTCCAACTCTTCTTCAGTTACGGCTGTAAAGCCAAAATCGAAAATGTCTTCTGTCATACCTTGAGTCCGTCTACGTTAAATTTGACATCATACTCAGGATAATCAGTGAGGTCCACTTTCACGTCACTTTCAACGTTGATTGATGGATACGAAATTGTATCTACTGTGAGTGGACCTAGACCAAGTTCTTCCTTTGAAGGCGCATGTCTCCAATCGATATCTGGAACGTTGATAGTCACCGTAGGATTCAGTCGGTCGTGTTCGTACAATGCAAGCAGTGCATAGTGCAGAATCTTCATCAGGTCTTTGCGGTGGTCGTCAGCAGAACCTTTCTTGCCATATCGACCGTTGTATTTATCAACATTACCAAGAAAGAAGCCGAGACCATGCCCTCGATCAACAATCACTTCACTCGATTGAAATCCACCGTGACCATAGTGACCGCTGTACGTAGCGTCAATGTAGTCTTTGAATTCTTGGATCAATTCGTCTTCACGAAACTTATATTCAATAGCCATCAATTCACCTTTCGTTCGGCACCGCTTTTATCGGTGACAATCATTTCTTCATCTTCATTAATAACGATAGACTTAGCATCAAAGACTGTAAGCAAAGCAGACCATACATCGATCAAGCCATCTTTGTAACCATAATGTCTACCAGCCCAATACGAGCCAAACATCAGCCCTACTGCAATAAGAGTATGAGTGTAGGGATCCATAACGCACCTCCTAGAAGATTTTTATGTTTTTGAGTTTTTCGCCCGAAGCCGATTTGTCAAAAACGGGTATATCATCATCAACAAGGTCTTGTTGTGTCTCATCTACATCATATAGTTTCATCTTACTTCGATCCACGCCAATCACAAATCTCTTATCGACGTTAGGATCGTTGTAACGATTCTTTAACTGCTTCACCATTATCTGTCCAAGACTATTTAGCTCATCATTGGACACAAGAGCGAACATTAGGTCAGCCGTTGCAGGAAGACCGAAAGACTCAGATGTGTCTTCTAGTCCAGGATCAGAATTGCCATACCCCGACCGAGTCGTTTGTGTTGCTGACACAATGGGCACATCAAACTCTACAGCAAGCCCGCGTATTTCTTCAGCGATGGCTTTGACATAGGTGTAAGAGTTGATTGCACCGCCCATGGCTTTCATTCTAGACGATGCACATATATTCAAATAGTCAATGAATATAATCTCAGGAACAAACTTCTTCTTCAGTTTGAGTTCCATCAGCAACGCCCGGAAGTGACTGCTATGAGCCTGTCCAGTCGGGTACTCCTTGATGATCAGCTTACCGTTTGTGCTATCCGCAATTTGACGCACACGGTCAGTGAACATATTCTGTGACATGTTCTCTAACTGATCGATTGGCACATTCAGCAGATTTGCGTCAATGCGTTCAGCAATGCGCTCCTCTGCCATCTCCATCGTAATGTACAAGACATTACGACCCTGCGAAAGGGCACTAGCCGCAACGTGACACATGAACAATGACTTACCAACACCTGTGCCTGCCAAGGCGATGTTTAGCGTCTTATTTGGCAGTCCACCCTTTGTGATCCGATTGAAGTAGTCAAGATCAAAGGGGATGCGCTCTTCTTGCTCATGATAAAAGGCGTATCGTTCATCTACGTTTTCAAGGTAATCATGACCTACGTTCGTGTCAAACGATACGGCTAGTGCATTCTGTAGGATGTCAGGCAGTGCGTTCTTAGAAAGTTTCTCGTGCTTGCCGTCGATGATTGTAATCGACTCCATAATAGCACGATAGACCGCACGATCTTGACACCACTTTTCTGTTGTATCTAACAGCCACGTATCATTCTCTTCTTTCACCTCAAAGATGTTGGGAAGAATGTCCATGGCATGAGTGTACATCTGATCAGTCAACTTGTCGGACTGATCCAATTCAATCTTAAAAGATTCTAGCGTCGGCAACTTGTTATACTTGCCAACAAACTTCGTCACCTCAGTGAACAGATGTTGGTACACACCTTCGAAGTATTCTTTCTTAATGAAAGGAATGACCTTACGCATGTAAGGCTCATTTGTCAAAATGTTTCGAATGATTGTTTGTTCTAAATCAATCTTCACTGTCATCTTCAGGATTGCCTAATTGTAAACTACCAGTGTGTGCCGCTTCTTCAAGAACAGACGCAAGAACTTCTGCGGCTCTGTCTTGAAGGGCAACGTTGTCTTCTGTCAATTCAGTATCAGGTGTTGATACTAACATAAAATTAAAGTTTAAGCAATCATTTTCTCCATCAAAGGCGATGTTACCGAACCGTAAAACAGATTCAGTAAACTCGCCCTTAAGAATGCGAATGTCCCATGACTGATCATTCTCGTTGTCAGTGGCGGGAATCAACTCGTAGTCAACTCCCTCTTTCGCAGTGCCGATACCCATCATTCAACTTCCATTTCTAAGTCAAGATCAATCGATGCGCCAGCACCAATCTTGTACTGCTTTTCAATGAACGACTGGAAGTCTTCATCTTCTAGTAGTCCTTCCCAGAAAGAATACGCGAGCGTGTCTTTCTCTCTGACCTTTCCACCAACCAGTTGTCCATTAGATTTATCAACCAGTTGATACCAGCCGTTACTAGGCTTAATAACAAAACCACCAGCAAGAGCAACATCCAAAAGCCCACTATAAGACTCAATCCCACCTTCCCAAGAAACTCGGATAGGAATCTTCGACTTCTCTTTAACAAATCGAGACTTTTCGACGTTGATGATGAAGTCATAACCAGTTACCTCAGTGCCAGTTTTGTTCTGCCGACGACCGAGAATCCAGATGTTATCAGCAGAGTAGTAGATACCAGTACCACCGCCAACAATATCTTTCGGGAACAAGCCAATCTCTTTGTACGTATGATTGATCGCAAGAAGAGGAATGTTCTTCATCGTCAGATAAGGTGTTGTCATTCTGAACAAGCCCTTGAGTGCTTTTGCACGTGACATATCAGCCACAGACTTTTCGTTGATAGCGTCTTCAAGTTCTTTCTTAGACGCTAGATTACCAATAGAGTCAATCACTACGATAACTTTATCGGCTTTGTCCAGATTCTCAAGCTGGTTGATCAAATCAAACTTCAGTTCTTCGACATTAGTGATAGGCGTGTGGAGCACACGATTCACATCAATACCAAACGTTTCGAAGTAAGACTGTGGCGAACCAAACTCAGAATCATAGAACAGCATTACTGCGTCTGGGTCAGACTTCAGAAACTCAGCCGCCATTTTCAGTGCGAACGAAGTCTTGAAGTGCTTAGATGGACCAGCGAGAACAGTAAGTCCTGACGCCAGTCCACCCTTCAGACTACCAGACAGTGCGACATTCAACATAGGAACGTCAAGGGTTGTAATCTCACGCTCTTGAAAAAACTCTGACTCGGACAGCACAGAGGTGTGTGCCACTTTAGAGTTTTTCTTCAGCTTGTTCATTACTGACATATATTAGTCCTTCAGATTTTTAAAGTTAATGCACTCATCAATCAGTGGTAGTTTATCAGACAGACCCGCAAGTGCGCGTACATCGTGATTCAAAAACTCGCCAGCATATCCACGCGCTTCTTTGTAACTGACAGAATCGTCAGTCTTCGCACGAACAAATGTAGGAACCATGACACTCTTGTCTGCAATGTCAGGCGCTTGCTCCATCATGCGACGAACAATTGTTGGATTTGCATTCTTGACATCAAGAATCGTATCATACAACTGATTGAAAAAAGTTTGCTTGACTGCTTTAAAGCCAGCAAGACCTAGTTTAGCATAAATTACTTCCCAAATGCTACCAGTGGTAACAGCCGACGCAGAAAAGTGGCTCGCGTGTTGCAGAAGTTGCAATAGCGATTGTCGTGGCTTTTCTTCACCACCAATCATATGGTAGTCACTGATAAGAATGTCAGCCATGCTAGTGCAATCAGACAACTCAGGGAAGTAACAAAGCTTCGCTTGAAACACATCATAACCAAGAGTCGCAATCAAGCGATTGGTCGTTTCAATGTTCAGCGTTGATCGAATACAGATTGCGCACTCGGTCTGCTTGAACAGTTTATTAACTGCATTCAAAAAGTCTGCGTCATCGAACGTGTCGTTCTTCAACAAAGGAATCTCTTCACAGACAAACACGATGGTTGGCTTTGATTCAATCAACGCATCAACATCTGCGAACGATTCACATCGAACAAATTCGGCCGCTTTCGTATTAAACGCAACCGCTGTTGCATCTGCAAGGGTGTTCTTACCAATGACGCCTACACGAAGCGTCTGCAACATAGACTCTTCTTGACCAGTGGGCGGTGCTTGAATAACTTCACAACCCTCTTCGTCTACTCGTACGGTAGTTCCATCGGCTGCCATTTGAGGTTCGCTCAGTTTTGGCGCGATATCAGTTACATTATCACTCATCATTTGCTCCTAGTTATTGCGATAGGCATATTCGACTGCCCTATCAGCTTCTTTCTCTAGTGGTCGATTAGTATACCACATTCCATTTTCATTGTCAAATTGTCTACACAACTCTGCGATTTGTTTCGCAGTGATGGGATAGCCGTTCTTAATGGCATTACCCGCGGTAGCAACCATAATACGATACATCGTGTGATACCATCCGGTATTCGTTATTGTTTGGTACTGCATAGAAAGTTTCTTTGGCCAAAACGGGCAATCACGATAGCTGGACCAAGAAACGTTGGTGTTATCTAGTGCTTGCTTACGATGCTCAAGCACTGCTTTCTGTAACTCGGGCGGCAGACGATCTAAAAAGTTTTTACCCTCTTTCTCTTTGTAGGGATGTTTAGCCTTTAGATAGTCTGGATCAATAGGATCGCCGTGATTAGAAAACATAAAATTATGAGCGTCGAAATACTGAGCAGGAACGTAGTACATACGACTAAGATCCTTTGTCTGAGCATCGCCGATTTCACCAAGTTCTGTGTTGAGGGCATGCCAGAAGTGTCGAATTTCGTCTCGCTCGACGTTTCGTGTAAGTTCAAATACAAGTCGGAATTTAGGTGTATCGACTGTGCTACTTGCAGTAGAATAACACACAAAGTTCCAATGCCCATACCTACTATGAAGCTCATTTGTTAGTGGCTCCTCAAAAGTGACATCATCAACATCGACAGCCGCCCATCGACCCCAATACTCAACGTTGTCATTTGATCTTGTTGTACCTTCAGTATAAATTGCAGGACTAATTAGCGAAGCAGTTTTCTTCGACTCGGGTATACTAGACAAACCAGACAGCAACTCAGTAAACTCTAACCAATTATTCATGGTCATTCGTTTATGAGTCTTGTTGTCATAACGATTTTTGAACAGCGTCAGTTCTAGTTTCATTCAGAAATTATAACAAATTAAGTTGTGGGCTGTCAACCTTTACCAGTGCTAATTGATTTGTCTTACGTCTACCTTTGAACGTTTGCTCGTAGTAGAACTTTTTTATCAACTTTAGTTCGTGATGGTCTGCGAATGCATCGCGAACAGGAACCAACTCAAAGTTATCGATCAGCATAGCCTTGATGCCAAGATCGATACACATAGTCATATCATGTGATGCGGCATTATAAGTGTGTCCGCCATCTATCAGTGCGAAGTCATAATCGTAGATAGAAATTTCGTCTATCATTTGATGTGCTTTGCCAGGAATCCATCGCCACTTATTTCGATACATCTTCGATAGTTTTATAGCGGCAAGCCATCGTGCCGCAGGATTGATTCTATCGTCTGCTTTGCCGTTTCGATCTTCGTAAGGCGAGCAAGAAATCATCTTTTCAAGGTCTTTGTATATCTCAAGTTGATATGTGGTCGAATGACCAAGATGAAAACCGATCTCTAAAACTCGCTTTGGCTTGTAGAGTTTTTGTGCCCACTCAAACGCTCTAAAAACTTCTTCAGTCGGTGGCATGTAGCCCCACCCAATATCAGGAAAATCTAAGTGGTCTGTGTTCATCCAAAAAAGTCCTCAAGCGTTGCCCTTGGCTCTGCTGACCAGCCCACGGCGGCGAGAATTGGCTCAAGCGGATCAAGGAATGTTTTAACGAACATCATATCATAATCTACTGATACGTGCAAGCCAAGTTCTTTTGGCAACTGCATTGGAAAAGATATCACGTTCTCTTTAATTTTGTTCGGCTGGCGGAGGTACAGAAACTTAATTTTTTCGCCATCTTGAATCATCTCGTACTTGTCTTTCAAGCCGGCTTGATTCACATAATGATTATATAGCAGAGAGCCACGAACATGGATCGGTGTGCCTTTGCCGTAGATAGTCTGTCGATCTTTCCACTTGGTCACTTCAGAGACTCCGCGTGGAAACGCAATCGCTTCGGGCTCTAGGTTCTTAAACTCAGCCTTGAAGTTGGCAATAAATCGTTGCGTGTCAGACTCAGTGCCTTCGATGATTACTTTGAACGTCTCTTTCATTTTGTCACGGACAATCTGTGGCGTACTGGACTTGATCGCTTCGATGCCCATCATCTTAAGTTTCGGTTGAGCGTATCGCACACCCTCGTTGTCGTGGACGTTTAGAATGTATCGCTTCTTAGCCATCCAGATACCGCGATCAGCAATCGCCTCACGCTTCATCACCATACGATTTTCGTACGCGCTCGTTTCTTCAGCTAGTTTCGCATAGGCTTCTGCAATTTTAGTTTCGAAATGTTCTGCGACTTTACTACAGAAGTTGACGGGATTGACAGGCTTATGTAACTCGACCAGCGGCGCGAAGTTGATATACACAGAGTCGGTGTCGATTGCAATCACGTAGTCATCTTTGGTGCCAAGAATCTCTTGCATTTCATCGTTCACTGCTTTCTCGGCACACTTGATCGCTCGCTGACCATTTGTGGTCACACCCTCAGCAATCTTCTGATCGAAGTAGCGGAAGTATTTGTTGGCGAGTGCACCATAGAGAGAGTTCATTAGAATCTTGATCGCCATCTGCTGATTGTCCATCGTAGCAATTTCGTTTTCAAGCTTCTTGGTGGGTGCTTCTTCGTACTTCTGTTTGGCTTTGAGCATGTTGCCCTTGATCGACACACGGTCGTCGTAGAACTTACGAATCACATTAGGAATGATGCCCTCAAAATCTTTTCGGAACATGGCTCCATTCGCGCACTTCGTAGTGTCAACTTTCTCATCGTAGCACATAGTCTCGGGCGACATGTTATACTGCACAATGATGTTCGGATACAGAGAGTTAAGATCGAACGACACAACCCAGTCATGTGCACCGACAAATGGATCTTTTACATAGCCGCCGACGATCTTACCAGCGTCATGGTCGATGGGTGGCTTACCAGGAATTACCACGTTCTTGTGTAGCAACTGATTGTAGATAATCGAATCCCAGATTGCAGTGGTGCCAAACGTATCTTGATAGTTAGTCTTGGCTTGATATGCCATCGTCATAGCCAGCGAGATCAAGCCCATCTTTTCTTCGAACCGATCAACCAACTCAACGTCTTTGATGTTGTAGTCGATAAACTTTTGGTAGTCGTACTTGTACAGCGAGTGAAGCGAACCGTATTCTTCGTACGACAGTTTACGCTCGCCAAGCACCACGTGAGCCACATGATCAAGCTTGTATGATTCTTGCTCGCCCCACGTTTGCTTACCGAACTTCTTAAACAGATCAAGGTAGTCCATCTGAGACACACCCTCGATCTCGTATGCAATCTCGACTGTGTTCATCATGCGAATCTCACGCTCGCGTACGAGACCCCATGGCGAGAACTTCTTTACAGCCTCAGCATGGAGAACTTGTTGAGTGCGGCGCACCAGATATGGAATATCAAAGAGTTTGGAGTTCCAGCCAGTCAGCACGTCTGGGCAGTTGCCCTGCCACCAGCCAAGAAACGCAGTGAGTAGATTGTATTCATTCTCACAACGAAAGTAGGTGACATCGCAATCGTTTAGCGATTCGTCGTAATCGTCCATGCCCCACACGTAATAGGTGTTGGATTGATTTGACTTGGCGGCAATAGAGATGATCGGATGCGCGGCTTCTCTGGGGTGAGGAAAGCCTTGATCAGACGCGACCTCGATGTCGATGGTCAGTACGTTGATCAGATCACGATCAAACTTGATGTCGTTAGGGAAAGTGTCGCCGATGAATTGAGTGACGTAGTTCGTCTGTCCGTGTACGGAGAAGTTGGGCACGTTCTCGTACTGCTTCATAAAGTCAGAGGCTTCTGACATACTGCCGAACTGCATAGGCTCGACGGCTTTACCGTACAACGTTTTGAACTTACCAGAGGCGCGATTGCTTTCGACAAACAACGTAGGAGTGTAAGGGATTCTGCGCTCGACGCGAGAACCACTTTCGTAACCACGATAAAGTATTTTGTTGCCCGCGCGGACAACATTCGTATAAAATTTCATGTATGTATTATACTAAAGTTATGTCGGGGTTGTCAACCTCTGCCGACAAATCAACGAAATGAAAATTAGGATGCGTGTCCTGATTGTAAAAGTTTTTTACTTGAGACTCTGGTCTGTCGATCACTGTTGTTCCTAGACTTGTATCGATCAATTGAGTAACTGGTGCTTCTATAACAACTTGAGGCTTTCTATGTGCTTTGGTTACATTGTTCGAAATGCCAGTTTTGTTGTCTTTGCCTAACTTCGGCCAATACACAGCACGAACTTGAAGATTGTTCTTTTTTACCCAAAAATCTGTGACAGTATGTAGAATACCCATAGGACCAGTCATTTTGGTATTCTTGTCGTTTTCTACAGCCTCACAGAATAGCTTTGAAATCTGGCGCTTACACGTATAGCATTCCATAGCAATGCCAATGTTGAGAGTAATCATCTGCTCCCACTTAGACATGATCATGCGAAACAGTTCTTGTTGATCGGGTCTTAGATATGCATCATGCTCCATGATGAAGAAACGATCCATCGGTTTTTCGTCAGACGTTTGAGACATGCGCTTGTGCATTCTGTATTGAGAACACAAGGAAGCTTTTTCTTGAGGGGATCTTCTTTTGTCTTCCGAGAAAGGAAGATCGAGAAGCGTATCAGGTGTGACACACTGCACTACATTTATTTTGAAAATGTCTGATACGCACTCAAAAGATTTTAATGCGACTTCATGATATTTAACTGCAAGCGGATCGTTCAGATCAACCTGCATGTACCCTTCAATCATATTAAAATCCTATACAATAGCTAGAAGTACGATAACGCCGAGAACTCCGATGGTAGTCCATCCTGCTTGCGCGTGGGTAAGACCCATAAAGAAATCTTTCACCCAGTCTCCAATTGCCCTAATCATAATTAGCTCCTTATATAAGGCGGAGTTTTATTTAAACGGAACTCCGCAAACCGTTATTATTTATACATCGAGTTAATCGACACTGAAGAATGTTTTCACGGCGTCTGCAATAGCTTCGTTGATAGATTTATCAACATCAACTTTTACAGTTTGACCGTATTCATCAGTATAGCCAATGTAGTGCCAAGTGTCAAGTCTTTCGTCGTATTCGTGCAACAACGCAACATTTGTCAGACCGGCTCTCATAGTATAGCCTGAGTTGTCGATCTTTGTTGCATACACTTTTACTTCTTCGATATCATTGGCGCTAACACTAGCAGATAAACCCAATGCAAGTACGAGGGCTAAAATTCTTTTCATGCCTCTCCTTCTTTGGAACCAACCTGAGCAAGCATCTGCTTGTCAAGTGGCTCAAGAGTGACAGGGTCAGAAACTTCATACCCACGCTCACGCCACTCCTCGAGTGTACGGCACTTGGTACGCCAAGTAACGCCAACTCCAACAGCCTGTTGCTTGATACGTGCGCAGAATTTGCCTTCGTCGTTTGCCTTTGCAGTGTAAGACTCATCAGCAATAGTGTTTTGTGCGGCAGCCAGGAGACCTGCCAACAGTAGTACCTTTTTCATTGTATTACGTCCTTTAAGAAGAGATTGAGATTTTTCTTGGACGCTTCTCTTCTGGAACCTCTACCCTCAAGTTAATGACGAGTAATCCGTCCACGAAGTCTGCTCCATCAACAACAACATGTTCTGACAGTCTAAAGGTGCGAGTAAACTTCTTACCGGAGATTCCACGATGCAGGTACTCTCTATCTTCGTCTTCGCTAACTCGGTTGTCGCCAGAAATCACAAGAAGAGCGTTGCCTTCTTTCACTTCAATTTCTAGGTTGTCTCTGCTATAACCAGCCAGTGCAAGTTCAATTGAAAACGTCGATTCGTCATGCTTGACTACGTTGTGAGGCGGATAGAGTTTGTTGTCAGACATTTCTGAAAGACGCTCAATCTCAGACCAAACGTGATCAAAGCCAATAAAATGCGAACGCGGAAAGGTAAATGCTTTAGTTACCATAAACGGTACCTCCTAATTAATTAAGCAAGGTTGTGTTGTATATGTGACCCTATAAAGGCATCACGCGGTTATTTATACGCGAGAAGTTTGCTTTTGGTTCTCTTGTATAAAATTTTTTATGAAGTGTCTAACTTCACGAGATGCGCTTGTATCCAATTCTTTACACAGCGCGATAAATTCTTTCTTATCTTCCTTGTTGATTTTCACAAGAAGATTGTCATCTTTTTTCATGGTCTAAGTCCAAAAACCTATATATAAGGTATATACAGTGTAATAAAAATGTAACAATACCTACGCCGTGAGGCGACTGGAGGCAAATATGAAAAACATCATCCTCGTACTACTTATGTTACCGCTAATCTCATTCGCTAATGAGAGTGTTGTCACTGCCAATCTTACTCCGATTGTTAAGTTTGATACGTCTCAAGACACAATTCAGATCAAAGACAAGCAAGGTAATAAGTACACTATCAAAACAGACTGCAAGTATGACGTTGAAGAAATTACTGAGTTTCGAATTCGTTCGCGTCAAGTCAGAGAAGGAACACCAATCAAGTTTTCACGCAAGAAGACTTGTCAGGTCGAGTCTATTGCTCGGAGCTAGGTGATTCCCAGCCCACATCTCTGTAATCTGATAAGACAGGCTCTTCTCCATCTTTGATGCTACACCACATGTTAGTAATCTTGGTGGAGAAAGCATTGTCTTTCACATCGTATCCAAACCAAGAAAACGGTTTTGCACAAGCAGGTGGTTCACATCTTAAAGCCACAAGCCGGCTAGTCTTAGAAGTCTTTTCTACCTCTGACAATTGTATTCGTTTTGTATACCACTCGCTCTCAATAGTTTCAAGACACAAATCCATGTGCTGTTGAAAGATACTGGGTTTTGCCGCATAAGCATTTGCCCCCAGCAAAAGGGTTAGTATAATGATACGCTTCATTAGGCAACCCAGTGATTCTTACCATCTCTACTAAAATGGTAGTATCGATACATCTTCACGTAAAACTCAAACTTCTTTGGTTCGTTGTGTGGATTGGGTAGTCTGTCGCCGAAAATTTTTTTCATTCTATAATAATGCTCTTCGGGCGTCAAGCCTTATTGCCGATGTTATACTTTGGACACAACTCCCACTGGTCTTTATCCTTGTGAGAAATGATCTTCACTTGTCGCAGTGGCGCACACTCTGCTACCTGAGCCTTATCGACAATCTGCACGAGTCCCCAATCCGCTAGTAACGTAGCGATGGTGTTTCGTCTCAGAACATCAGCCTCTTCTAGATTAGACTTCTTGCCGTCAAGCAGAAACAACTCTTTGAAGTGCACGATAAAGTATCGACCTTGCTTGTGCAAGATATGGCATGACTGAAACAGTTTGTTTTCACGTCGAGATGCTACACCCATTCTTGTCAGAGTCTCGCGAACCTTGAGAAAATCGTCAGGTTCGTTCAACGTCACTTCCAGCATATCTGCTGGTTTCCAAATTCTATTTTCTTCCACCTTTGTAGATCCTTGTTCTTATTTCATTAATTTGATCAGGTGAAAGGAGGGATAAAGCCGAACGTGCTTTTTCGTTGCTGTATCCATAATACTCCTTTACCGCTTCCACGTCATCGAAAGTCTCTTGTTTCTCCCACTTAGAGAATCGCTTTCGCTTTCTTACTATATTTAGTAAAAAATGAAATTGTAACTTGTTATCCAAGTGGTGAAACTGATTCATAACGTTAGCCGCGGCAACGGTATCAGGAAAATAACTCAGTGATCGATTCGTCAGAAAAGAGTTATAGGCTTTCTCTTTCAAATCATCGTCCATGATGTCTTGCTTGCCATGATTAATAGCAGTCACATAGTCAAACGGATTCATCACTTAAACTCCACGTTTGCCATGATCTCAGTCATACATGCAACGATGTTCAACTCGTGGTCAGCAACGAAGGCATTCTTGTACTGGTAGTCAGCAAGAATCAACACCAGTTGTGGAATCGAAGATGCGTCCACTTTCTCGTACATGTTGTCATAGATTTGACGAAAGATTGCAGACACATCAACGTCTACGTTCTGAGCGACCCAACTACGCATCTTTTTAAAGTCTTTGTCTTTGAGAGACTTGAAAAGAGAATCGTAGTTGCCACTTGCGTCATTGTTGAGAACTGTAGATTCTAGTTGACCACCAATCGAGTATCGCTGGCACTCGTTGATCACACGCCGCCAGTCAGGGGCGTACTTCATAATCAGTTGCGCAAGTAGGTCTTTGTTAAATGCGACTTGCTCAGACTCAAGGATGTGAATCAATCGCACAAAGAAATCAGCACAAAGAGTCTGCATTTCTTTCTTAGTCGTATTAAATTCATACACGCCACACCGAGAGTGTAGCGGCTCGATGATTCGATTCTTGAAGTTGCAAGTCAGAATGAATCGACAGTTATCAGAAAACTCTTCGATGAATCCACGAAGAGCGGGCTGTGTCGATTGAGGATTTAGATAATCAGCCTCATCTAGAATGACGACCTTAACATCGCCACCTAGAGAGACGGAGGATGCAAAACGCTTGATTTTGCCACGTAGCGTATCGATGTTGCCCTCTTCAGAACCATTGATGACAATGTAGTCATAGCCAAGTTCGTCACAGATTGCTCGTGCTACGGTAGTCTTACCAAGACCAGCAGTGCCGGTGAAAAGCATGTTGGGCAATTCACCAGACTGCACGATCTTTGTAAAAACATCTTTCAGTTTTTTTGGTAGAATAGAATCTTCTACCTTGCGAGGACGATACTTCTCAACCCAGAGAAAATCTTTAGACATAAATTACTCCGCACCATAATAAAGTTACCAATTGTGAACGATGTTTGCCATAATCATACAGGCACATACCACATTAATTACAACAACAAGCGTTCGGATGACCGCGACATGATTATCATAGTCAGCAGTCTTGTCATCACTGAAACTACCGATTGCATACTTCCAGATAGTCCACAGCTTTTTCATAGGAGCATTATATCAGATTTATTCGCCAGATTCACCTTGCATTTGTTCAACAAGCTGGATCAGTTGAATAGATTGATCTCGCAACTGACCAATCGTCGAGAGTTCTTCACCGCGAAAACCACCACGTCCGGTCACGGTATCAATTACAGCGACAGTACTGCGGGTCACGCGATTAGCGAGTTCCATCAGTTGCTCGACGCTTTCGTTCGTTTCATTCTTAGCCATAGCATTATTCTCCGTAAGTGCTAGTTTTTTCAAGTGCTACCCAGTATTGGATACCGCTAATCTCATTGACAAAATGAGAAATCAATTTAGATGAGATATCGACGCGATAATCATCATCAACCATCTTCAAGTTCGCAATGTTGAATACGAAGTTGAAATTAGGATCTTTGTA